>ERZ1036435.245-NODE-245-length-38267-cov-12.637941_pt1 | contig 38267 bp, 20 predicted proteins | sample MGYA00514223_ERZ1036435 | MGnify/ENA primary metagenome ERZ1036435 (study PRJEB33795, sample SAMN09464927) | human gut metagenome | host: Homo sapiens | place: USA: Stanford, California | collected 2016-08 | study: EMG produced TPA metagenomics assembly of the... | reverse complement strand
GATATATACTTGATAGAATCAGAATATAAAATATCTGTATACACTATAAATCAATATTATTATACTTTTTTTGTTAACTATAATCAATTCATTTTAGATGATATCCTGTTTGATTGAGCAGCGTACCTCTACGCATGTCGCAAGCATAAAAAATATGCAAAAATAAATGCTCCTGGGGAGGTTCGAACTCTCGACCTTCAGATTATGAGACTGACGCTCTTCCGACTGAGCTACAGAAGCATTAACTGTTTGTTGTGAAGTCTGGAAATGTTCTTGTACATATTGATAAAAATAACATCAACATTTCTTTTTCTGACATTTTCTTTTGTCGACTGACTACATGAGAACTTTCGGGTATAAAGTGCTGGTTCAAAGTATATGTTGGCACATAGTACAAGACCCTTACTAGTTATCAAACTATCTATATCTACAATTCCATCAGTCACAGTACAGTATCCAGCATATGACCCACAAATCTGCCATTTTTGACATTATGTCAATAATTTTTCATTTTCAAATTTTAAAGGACTCAAGTCAAAGTTCGCGTTAACATCGACTTTAACAAAGCGAGATTGTTCTGAAAAAAAAAAACTGAAAAAAAAAAAATTTTCAACGGGCAAGAAGTGGCACTTAAACTTGAAGTCATCTTATTTAAAGTTCACAAATTTTTAAGGCATCTCTTAAACCTTTAAAATTTTTATTGATACTCGTCTCTTGCTTGGAAATTTGATTTCGGTTTCGTACTTACATTTTCTTCTTAGATCAGATTATTTCTGTACCCATCATTTTCGGTTAAAGTCTGATAATTATTTGGAAAAAAATAATATTGATTGATTGCTCAGATAACGAAAACTAAACAGGTGATAATCATAGACACAACGGCTAATTTTTGATTACACCTCTCATTAACACCAGTAATCACCAGGAGAATTCTCTTTCAATTGTTACTGACAGATTGAGATATTTCTTTTAGCGAGTAAGTCACACTCACATTCGGAGCAAATACTACACTATTCATCAAATTCTTTAAAGAAAATATGGAATATGTACCGCCACAGCAGCTTGATAGCAACATTTTTTTTGGTTCGTTAGCGACTTTAACTGAGCCACATACTTTACAACAGCGTAACATTAGATTCTTCATCGGTGTTGGTATATCAAACCATGTTTTTGCGAATGCATATGACATGCTAAGTAAACCATATAATGATGAACTGGTAATGGTAAATTTTGAAGATGAAATGATGATGACCCAAGACTATAATACAACTTTTAATGACGAAACGAACGAGTTGATCTCGAAATATCACAGAAATAATACACAACTATTGCAACAATTGCTGGATGGCAAAAATAATACACTGGGAAGTAACATACATGACTTACTTACTCCTCCAGTAACACCAATCAGTTCTAGTAGGAGCGGAAGATACTCATACCTCGATGAAGATGTCATTCCTAATAGTACTTTGGGTACTAAAGTACACTCCAATACTTTCAGAAAATCGCACCTGGAAAAGTTTAAAGTATTTAATGAGTTGATCTCATTATTCAAATCTATGGAATCTAATAACAATATTCTTATCTTGTCAGAATTCGGAAATGATTACGAACTAATGACCCTTCTCATATCTATAATAATGAAGAAGGATCCATCCGTATCAGTCATGGATGCTCTTCAGTTTGTTAAGTCCAGTCGCTATAGTGATGAGCCCATTGTAAAAGAGGAGCAAATTATATGGTCCAGTGGCCTAATTAACTATCATGAATTTGTAAGGGCAAGTGGTATGTTTTGGGGTTTAGGATCAACTATGGGTCAAAAGCTGGGAAGCCCAACTAGAATGAATAAAAAGAACAGAGTGAATGAAGAAGCTATGCACGATGGAATTATTAGTCCCTCTGCAAAGCCAGCAACAGCGGATGGTTGTCTTCAAAGAAAAATTGCTAGTTGTAAAAGAGTTAGGATCTAGTATCTAGTCTCCTTATTTTGCATATCGCAACAGGAATTGTCATTATTAGAGTGTCATGTTAGTGATTGCCCACATTTCATATAGAGTTGGCTTCAACTCGCGTATGAATTTGTAATATAAATGATAGAGAGTCCATTCAATTTACCAACGAAAGAACTCGTATAATAAAAATGGTGCATAACTACTTCTCAGTAATTCTTACAGTGATTAACTTTCAAAATGGCATATTGCTTACCCCATCTTTCACTGGTTTCCTTATATATTTCTTTATTTCACATGTGTACAATTTAGTCTTTTTTTTTCTTAAGTAAAATAATGGTAATATAGTAATCTAAACAAAATGGAATATACATTTGGTTTTAGAGCTCTACTATAATTTGCAAGCCTTTATATAGCAAACGCTTCAATAGGTTTATGGAGCTAATTAGCTAGCTACCTGAAACACGTTAATGCTATTTCTAATCTCAAGAAACAAGCTACTTCTGCATCTATCTCTGAGTGCCTTACTAACAGATCATTTTTTATGGTATTCCCCCTATCCTTTGAATTATAGTGATTAAACAACTAAGTTGCTTTTCTGGTTAAACCTAAGATTTGCATTACAGAGAAAGCTACGGTTTCCTTGCAGCCAATTCTAGATTCAAAAACGAAATATACGTTGAATCTATTAGATATGATGACATAATTCAACAGTTGAATTTCGTAGTCCAACGAGTTCCGAGAAAACTCGAGAAATTTTTTTAAAGATGTATCTGATCAGTCCAAAGATGATGATTGTCAGCTATACTTGTTTAGTATTTGAACTTAGTCCTGACTTCTTGAACTAAACGTGAATTCTGTTCCACAAGAAAACGTTGACAAATTTGAACAAATTAAATCGTAGGTCATTATACCCATTAGGATGGCCAATACGTTTGTCCAATACTTACAATATGTAATTATGTTTCTGTAAATAAAACAGAAAGCTGCTAGATCAAAATAATATCCAAAAATTTTTTATAGTTTTTGTATAAATCGAATAATGTACAAATGATTTCAAATGAAAAGTAAAAATAATATATAAATAAGAGAAAAGAGACAACTCTTTGCTATGATCAACATCTAACTGTAGGTGCTTGCCAAAAAAATTGCTTTCATAATCCCTTCTTTGATGAGTTCCTTTCCCTGTATTAGGGAAATTGGAATATTTAGTGAAAAAGATATTTATCATATTTTTATTGTTCTCTTGTCCTGGTAGAGAACTAAAAAAAAATAATTCCTGGAAGATTGATGGGTATATGCTAAATTATCACGTTCTTGCGACTTGAAAATATATCAATGCTTACCGGGACTGACTATTGTTACAGCATATCGATTTAGTTTGATACTTTCGATAGGATATCAAAAGCACCGGTACCAACATTGTTCAATTTACCTAAAACAATTCTGGCTGATGGAGATTCTAACTGTTCACGCTCGTTATCCAAAACAGCCTTTGTCAAGAATTGACAGGTTGTTTCGTAGGACATCTTCATTAGGGAGGATGTAGACGTTTCCATACCTTGTCTGTTAAAGGCCAAGTATGTACCCTGTCTTGTCATCATATCAGCAATTAGATCCAAATGACGGAAGGAAACAGAAATTGCATAACGAGAGAAAACGTTGTTAATTTCGTTGACAATTGTGTTTCTAGCAGCCTCAACACCATATGTCTGCAAGACTGATGCAATATCATTGGAAGTAATACCGTCAACATCAATGAAAGCTTCTTGATCCCACATAGCCTGGAAGTTAACACCCTCAGTAACTAGAACTCTCTTGCCATTTTCTGGTTCTGGACGGATACAACGGTCAATGTGAGGTACTTGCCTTATAATAGTTTTTCTGCAGATATCTTCAACAATGTTAACCATCAACAGCTTTTCAGTATCAGCAGCCAATTCCAGTTTGAATTCACACCACTTACCAGACTTGTCATCAAAGTTATACTTCGTAACAAATTTATGGTTTGTAATAATGGCAGATTGACGATCACGTTGATCCTTGCTCATGTTATTGTTAGCTTCTGCGATATGGGATTCGAATTCGTCCATGTTAACGTCTTCGTCATCATCTTCTGAGTCGGAAGATTCAGATTTGGACTCCATATCAGAATCTAATTCTTCATCAGAAGATTTTTCTGCTTCCTTCATTGTTTCAATCTCATCCTCATCTGGTTCATCATAAGAAACTGCTTGCTTAGTCTTGTTATGATATTGCTCTTCATCATTGTCCTCATCCATCTTCTTTGATGAGCCTTCAACAGCACCCATGGTTGTTTGCGCTTTAGGAACAGCCATACCAATATCGGAGGAAGAAACCTTCTTTTGTTTTTTGATTTCTTTCACAATTATAGCTTCCAAAGAACGTAAGAACTTCTCAGCAATGACAGTCTGTAGCTCTTGCTTAGAAACATCATATTCTTCATTATACTCTGACTCATCAAAGAACTTCATATTGATTACATATGAACGGCTAGAACCAGCAGTTTCAGTAACCGTAACCTTGTCGATAACTTCAGATAAGATAACCTTAGAAATGGACTTACAGAAAGTATCAGCAGTCTCATCGGAAACATCATTCCAGATTGGCAAGGTCATTTGAGGCGTTTTGATAGCAGCAGAAGCTGTCATAATAATTTCTCTCATACGGGGAATACCCAAAGTCACATTAGCAGCACCGTGACCTGCGAAGTGGAAAGTATTTAACGTCATCTGTGTTGAAGGTTCACCAACAGATTGAGATGCTATGATACCAACAGCTTCACCAGGGTTTATCAAAGATCTCATATATTTTAGTTGCATCAATGCTCTAAATTTCTTTTCATTAATACTTTCGTATTCTTTAAAGGTCTTCGAGCTCTTATCCAAAAATAGTTCTAATTTATCTTGGAAATTTTCAGAAACAGCACCCAAATATTTAGCAGGGTTATATTTACTCAAAACTGGATCATATTTCAAAGTTTGCTTGTAATGCTTCTCATCCTTATGTTTCTTTCTATTCTTCAGAGTTTTCTTGGAGTATTTCAAGGCAGTCTCAACGTCAACATGTTCAACAAGAGCGGATGGGTTGTATTTCTTTAATAGAGCGTCGTAGTTATCCAAACAGAAGTTAAATTCTGTCATGTGCGATTCCTTAATAACATCAACCGCATCACCACCATACAAGAATTGAATCAATGTACCGTCAGCATCTCTAACACTGTTATCGTAGGATATATGAACACCTTCCAATTGTTTAGTCAAACAACGTTGCAAGTAACCGGATCTAGAAGTCTTGACGGCTGTATCAATCAAACCTTCACGACCAGCCATACAATGGAAATAATATTCTTGTGGTTTGATACCGGAGTAGAAACGTCCTTTAATATAACCACCGGCCATTGCATCAGTTTCGTATGGTTTGAAAGATGGTAGAGTCTTACCACTAACCATAACTGGGACTCTTCTACCTTCCAGAGCTTGTTGACCCAACAAACACATAATTTGAGAAACATTAACATTAGAACCTTTAGCACCAGATAATGCCATGGCTTGCATAGAGTTCTCAGGGAATTTCTTCATTGTACCGCCTGGGACACATTGAGAAACAACCTTAGAAGTAATTGTGTTAACTTTCGCAGAACTGACTGCATCCAAAATACCTGACTTGTTATTGTCACGAAGAATTTCTTCCAAACGTTTCAGTAATTCCGGATCATTAGATGGCGTATCCTTGTCAAGGTTGGTAACCTCTGCTGCAGCTTGTCTGCCAATATCAACAGATTCTTTAAGAATATCAGATCTCCACTTGTTACCATCAGAAGTTAATCTTAAATCATCCATACCACAAGTGAAAGCAGTATTCATAATATAGTTGGTGAATAATCTACCCAAAACAGAAAGAACCTTTGCTGCTGTTTCTGGACCATAAACTTCATGTAAGGAGTGCACGATACCATATTTAGAAGCACCATATTGAGACTTATCTAGAATACCACATAGTAGTTGACCATCCTTGAAAATAACATCATTTTCCTCAGAATGCTTGCCCCAATATTCGTTTTTGATCTTATTTGATGATTTCAGATTTATACCTGGCATATCAGGTGGGGTGACATTTAATAAAACAGTTGTAATAATCTGCTTACCAGTCCACAGAGGAATAGGTTTGTGAATAGCTGGAGGCAATGTTACTAACTTGGCTCTTGTAGCATGTCCATCTTCTGGACGTATACAACCATAAATATACTGCTGATACTGTTCTCTTGTGAAAAAACTGTCCTTGTTAGTCAACCAGACACCAGCAGAAATATGATCTTGAATCAAACCTCTAACTGGAGAACCAGAAGTAGGAGTTAAATACTGGGAATCAGTATTTGCCAAGTTAAAAGCTTCAGCTCTTGCATTTTCGTTTTGTGGAAAGTGCATATTCATTTCGTCACCATCAAAATCTGCATTGTAAGCACCAGTGTTGGCATAATGCAAACGAAGTGTCTTCTCACCTGGCAAAACCCTAACTTTATGACCCATCATAGAAGCTTTATGCAGGGTTGGTTGACGATTCATTAACACAATATCTCTATTTTTGATATGACGATAAACTTTCTTATTCAAGGTGTGAGTGTAAGGATTTGAAGATGGGGTCATCAGTTGATTGGCCAAGGCTTTACGTTGTTCGAGAGTCATGCCAACCAAAGAGATCAATGACCCATCCTCATTCTGAATTTGAGAAGCACCTGGCCATTTATCTGGACCGTTTATAATGGCTTGTCTCAATTCAGCAATGTTGTAAGAAGTTACAGGTTCTGGATAGGTTAACTTTGTGGCAAAGACTGGTGGAACACCAATTTCATTCGTTTCAATGTTAGGATCTGGTGAAATAACGGAACGGGCAGCATAGTTCACACGCTTACCCATCATATGCTTTCTAAACAAACCTTCCTTCTTTTCCAACGCTTGCTTAACACCAGGAATTGGGACTTTACCACCAGTATTACCTTGAGCTTTTGTCGAGTCAATAAAGGAATTGACATCGTTCTGGATTGTGACGAACGCATTCATCAACCTACTAAAAATTATCCTTCTGTCTTCCAGAGAAACCTTATCTTTCTGCAACGTAGATAGCTCATCATTCAAGTCTCTGATTAGTAATGAAGTGGTTAAAATCTTAGAAAGCAATTGATTTTGAGAGTTTTCATGCACTTCATCACCGAGCTTGGAAGGTAGACGGAATCTGGTTGGAGGAACAACCAAAACATCCATGAAAAACATGTCAGCCTTCACCAACTTTCTTGATAGGTTAGGTTTAGAGTGGAAAACATATTGCAACACTTGTTGTTCCTTTTGGAAAACAGAACGTAAAATGTTTCTAATCTCAGTTGACAATACGTAAGTTGAACCAGTTTTTGGTCTGGTGCTTGGATTTCTACCAATGTCAAAGGAGTCTTCTGAGGTTTCTTTACCTGCAAGTTTGTCGCTTTGCTCTTTCTTCTTCAACATATCACGACGAACAAAACCTCTGACTCTATTATTGGTCAATTGCTTCTCATTCAGAGCGGTCTCAAAAATTTTTGTGAAACCATCCTTTCTAAACTTGGGAGAGTACATACCACAGTTATCACACTTTGGTCTCATTAGAAGTCTCTTGTGGAACTCATGCAGAAGTTTCTTTCTCTCATCGTTAACAGTAGCGGTGAAAGTACCTCTTTCAGAAGTTCTGCCTTCTGAGATGGCCTTTGCGATAGAAATGTCAACGAACTCTTTACGTTTCTGCTTTAGTTCTTTTGAAAGAGTTGCAGACATGTCATTCTTGTTTTCACCTTCACCGTCATCTTCAACAGCTTCCATAGAATCAAGAACGTTATCCAGTTGAATGCTGTCGACTTGATATGATTCATCAATTAGACCGTATTGCAAGAGTCTTAATTTACATGCATATCTGTGGACATCTAAGGATTTTAGCTTGAAATGATGACAGAACAAACAAGCTGATCTCAAGTAGATGTACAATTGGTTAAAGAATAGAGGATTGTAACATGGGACAGGTAGTTCAATATGACCTTGATGACCAGGACAGAATTTTTCATCAAGACCACATGTACCACACAAGTTTCTCAAAAAGGCACCTAATGCCAAGTCATACAAACCACCAGAGATTGGATGACCTAGGTTATCCAAAACAGTTGGATTGGTAATTCTCTTTGCTGATAGATTTCTAATATCAGCAGAGGTAAGAATACCAAAATCAACAGAAGAGATTTCTGAACCAACAGGTTTAGAAATATCCATCTTGTTGAATTTATAAACTTATCGTTTGCCGCTTCCTGCTTAGTATCGACTTTCTCTTATTGCTTCGATTTTTATTTGACAGTAAACCGGGGTTATTAATAATCTTAGGAAGTGCGACTATTTCTTGATCCACTTTCTACTAATATTCTGTTCAAAAACCCAGTGTATGGCAGGAACACACAAATACTGACAACCTTCCTTTCCTTAAACGACAATAGAATTGAACTGCTTCGCCCTTTGTAACCAATTTAACCGCTGCCAAACTCTATTTGGAGCCTTCAAGTTTGTGCTATTCTATTATACTTTTGCGATGAGATGCGATGAGCTCATTATTTTTCAGAAAATTTTTTTTGCAAAAAATTTTCAAGGAGGGTAACTTTTGAAAAATTTTCCTTTTGGGCTACAAGCTCATCACATAGGAACAAAGCTCATCGGGCATCGCATTGCATAGAATAGCAACAATTCCAAGTGTATAGGAACTATATCCATCGAGCCGCCTTAGGAAGTGTCTTTCCTACCAAAAGAAAACTGTAATATACCTGGTGGGATCTTGCTTTGGTACCAAGTCTGAACAAAGGTCGTGATTTTTATAGAGTTAGAGACGGTTGACGAGCAACGCAACTAATAAGAGCAAAATGGCCCAACTAAAGAGATCAGCAGAGGAGATCAAAAAGATCAAGTTTATAAAAAGACATAAGAGTCAAGTAAAGAACCCACTTGACCCTAAGGATGGTGTTTCAAACTGTATTCTAAAGGTTCCTGTTGCTCTATACGTCTCATTGGCACCAATGTACTTGAAGGAGCCAACCAATGGTATCATGAAGCAACACCTGGATCCAATGATTATGAAATACAATAGCAAAGTTGGCGGAGTTGTGCTAGGCTATGACAACTTGGAGATAATTGATGCTGATCCGTTGAATCCAAGCGATGCTGAGGAAAAGCTAATCAAGATCACACCTGACACTCCTTTTGGCTACACTTGGTGTCACACAGATTTATACATTTGGAAACCACAGGTGGGAGACATCCTTGAAGGACACATATTTATCCAGTCTGCATCTCACATTGGTATTCTAATCCATGACGCATTCAACGCTAGCATAAAAAAGAACAATATACCCAACGATTGGTCGTTTATACATAATGAGGATGAAGAACAGGAAGAACAACAAGATGATGAAAATAACAAAAATAACTACAACAATCGTTCTATTGGTCACTGGGTTAACGCCAATGGAGAAACTATTGATGGCAAGATCAAATTCAGAGTGAGAAGTGTCTACACAACTGGTAGAGTTATATCTGTGGATGGTACTCTTCTAGATGATCCATCTATTTGGGGCCAAGGCCAATCTCGTTCACCAGCTGAAAAACTCCCAGTAGTATCAAACAAAAAGATAATATTTGATGATGAAGTTTCTGCTGAGAACAAAGAAACCCACCAGGAGTTGGAAATACCTGAACCGAATGAAAATAAGGAAGGAGAAATCCTTTATGAGGAGAACTCATCCGAAAGCTCAAGTGACGACTCCAGTGATAGTGAATGAGGATGACGTTAAGGGAGGTGTATAGCTCTTAAGTACTTCTCCACTAGACATATTCAATCAACTGTACATTATAATATTTACCAATTTTAATGTCTTATCCATTTAGCATTTAGCATATGAGAAATAATATTTTTTAAGATATCCTATTCAATGGGATATCAAAGCTTTTTATTATCAAAAGTATTCCTCTGTCGAACTTTGGTGACAGCATACATAACACGTATGTTTGCCATTGCAGATTTATGTGATGATTCGACTCGAAATCAAAGAATACAATGAATTTATTAAATAATTAAAAACGTATTATAACAACAATAAGTAAATACGAGGACCTGAACACAAAATCAAAGAATAAAACAAGTAGAACCATTAACAAAACTTGACCCTCACAGGAAATATAGTGATTAAACAAAAGAAAAAGAATAATTAATTAAAAGAATAAGAAGATGAAACCATAAATGAGAATGAAGACCGTTAAAAATACCGTAAAACCAAACCAATAAAAGACAGAATATGAAATATGGATGACAATTTAATACAAATAGTTTTGTATTATTAATTTTGAGAGTAATTACAAGAACTTCTCAAAATTAGAATCATCAAGCCAATGTACTTTCTCAAAAGCAGCATATAATCTCGAAGCCTTATTGACATCTATTCTACAAGCCTTCTGAGCGTCCGTTCTTCTAAAAGGAAGTCCTTTCTTCAATTTATGTACTTTTTCCAGAAAGAATCTTCTCTTAGAGTCCAGATACAGATCACAGGGGAGTCTTAAAATCTCAGCTAGAACAAGCTCTGCTGGATGGAGTTTATCTTTCAATGGATCGTTTGACAAATCCATTGGAGAGCCTTTCCATTCAATTCTCAAGCTTTTATTGTTATTTGGTGGTAGTGTAGATAGTGGTGGTGAGTAATCAACTAATTTTGCCCAAGACATGTTAGCTTCATATTGTGAAGCACCATTTAGCGCATTTGCAGATGCAATTGGAGAAGAAGGTAGAGTTGAGTGATTGTTGGAACGGGCGTGTGAACGAACAGGTGTCACTGATTTCCTGACTTTCTGTTTAGTGCTCTTAGCAACAAATGAGTCTAGTTCATCTTCCAATTGAAGTTTATAATTTTTACGTGGCACTCTTCTGCGAGAAGTCCTTTGTTCAGAAGGCTTGCTTACAGGGTGAGTTGCGGTATTGTTAGAACGAGTAGCCCTCACGTTTGGCTCACTGTGTACAGGGGTAGAACGGGTATTATTGAAGTGTCTGTACTGCGACAGGAACCCCAATGTAGTTTCGACCACGATGTCTGTGTCCTTACAAACCAATGGAGCAACTAAGATAGCACTGCGAGGTTTAGTTCCGGATACTGGGACTGGTGCGGCATAACCTCGATAGCTACCCCATCTAGGCGACTGTGGAGGAGATGGAATTGAGTCCATCTCCTCGTCAATCATGGAGTGTGCACTCCACGATATCAATGGCGTCTTAAGAGCAACGTGTAATTGAGCTTGTTCTGGTCTAGGTGACAAAACCATCTTTGAATTCTCTCAGAATTTTGTCTATCTGTGTTGGTGTGATTCGTGGACCCTCTTTAAACACAAGAAAATACAAAAGAAAACAAAGCTCTTCACCTTTATATACTAACTATAAAATTTTTTCATTCCTTCCCCAAGCACTATGACTCTCAGAATAAAAGAAACATTTGCTTATTATCATAGGCTCAAAACAAACTTGCTTAAAAACAAGATCCGTACGACCATTTCTTCGCATAATCAAGCCTGATTCCCATGAAAAAAGAAAGAAATTTGAAATCAAAGCTCATCGCAAATTTTTTTTGTTTTTGCGAATCCTCATCGCCTCATCTTCTACAGAAAGTGCCGTAGCAAACAGGCGATGAGCTCACTTTTTTTTTTTTTTTTTTTTTTTTTTTTTTTGTTTCTGAAAAATTTAACAAAATTTTGCGATGAGCTTGACACAGAATAGATAGACTTTGACACAGAAAGTTGTATTTTGCTGGGGAGGCCAGGCAGACCTGTACTGAATTGAGCTATGCTGATTGAGCCTAGAGTAGTTGCCGGGCGATGTGGACTCAGCTGCGGGAGGGAGTTGAGAGTTGGGCCGTAGAATAGACTGATTGATGGCTACCATTGAGTACGAAACAGATTACAAACTTTGTTGTAATTGGACTAAAAGAAAAACTAGCAAGGATCTCTTATTTCCGGTTTCCGGGATTGCGAAAGTTGTCAGGAGTGATGATGATGACACAGTGTTTACTATCCCGGAATATCGGCGTGTCAGTGCATTTACACTCTCCTTGCTAATAGTTTTTTTGATTAGTACATCCTGTACAATTGTCGTTAATAAAAATACTAGTCTATAAAAATTACATATCATTATTTCGGGCTTACCTCTTTGTGTGCATAAACAAAGAGCCCAGGTATCTCTTTGGTGGACCGTTCTGGTCTTGATCCAATTGGAGCTTACGTGGCTGTGGTGACTCAGTGTGATGACCTTGTGAAGGTACCATCTCCGGCTCTGGTACCTGCGTTTTACTTGGTATGACACTGGCTCTTCGAGTTGAGGGTACTCCCAATTGTGGCTCCATTGTGTCTATCTGTTCTATACTGAAAAAATCTCTTATTAGATCATCAATCTCATTTGATAATGAGAAATCATGAGCGTAGTTTACATCATTGTTCACTTGGTTTAAAGGATACAACGTTGGGCCCGTCTCAAAGCTGAACTGGTCTATATCCTGATCTTCATGTGTGGCCAAGGCTAACTCATACACTTTGGACAGGTGATTCTGCAGTATATCATCGAAGAACTTCTTCTGTTGCTTAAACTGCACAACGGACTTCCCTAACTGAAATCTTTTCTTCTCATCTGATGATGTTTGTACCGCTAGGATAGACTTCAAACTGCTAGAGGCAAGAAGACAAGCATAGACTTGAAACAAAGTAGCCTTCTTGAAACTACCCATTTTCTTCTCAAAATTGCCTAGCAAGATTTCTAATTGATCCAACAAGCTCTCTATTAGCTGACAAGATTCTTCACTTTGCTCAATGAACGGTTTAATGAACGTCATCTGGACAATATAATAATAATACCAAAAGTATGATATTGTTGGATCTGTTGTTATATCTTCATCTTTTAACGTGTCATTAGTCCATTGCAAAAACTCTGGTAACGAGTGCTTCCAATAATCAACTTGTGTGTTGAACTTTTTCAGGAATTCAAGTTTTTCTTCAAGAGTTTCAGATTCAATAAAAATCTTTGATGTAAACACCTGAACAATACGTGATAAAACTATCAGATTCTTCAATGGTAGTGATACTTGCAGAACATGCCTACCCACAAATTTAAACTCTTCAGTTCCCTCTATTTCAGGCAATTCATCTGACTCTGGTATTGTAGAATTACTGACACTCAATGTCGAATTCCGACCCAACATTAAGCAGATAAAATGATCTGCAATGTAACAGCCCCAGTATATTCTAGAGCGGATCTCAAGTTCACTTTGTGTCAACTTTTCATCTGTGTCGTCATCAACATGCCATACTTTTGGATCCAATTGGAATCCCATCGCGTAACCCACACGAATAGCTAAACCTGAGAAGTACCACGCCATCTGCATGTTACCCTTCCCCAGCTCGTAAAATGCAAGACAAAAGAGAGCTTGCACAGTAGTTATTCTTGGTACACTCTTTTCATCAAAAACAATATCAAGCAGAGCTTTCTTACTCTTCTCATAGTATGACTCTGAAAGGTGCATTATTTCAGGAGATAATCGCGATCCAATTGCACTCATAGCGTATATCAACTCTTCAGAACAATATTGCGAATTTTTGTAATTATCATTTGCATGAACAAAGAATCCATAGAGGAAACTTTCTCTATGTACAAAAACAAAATGACCTGGATATAACCATTTGTAAAAATTCGACAACGCCTTAATTATGTTTGGATTAGCAGGTAGTGTATCGGCCTCAACACCGTCATATACCTTGTTGCGTACAATTACGGTAGTTTTGAGATCTGATATACGCTCCTTACTCTCAACATTAGTTATTGGAGATGAATTATTGGAAAGTAGGGACGCCACAGACACTGATGAATTAGGTTGAGAGTTAGATTTTCCTTTACTATTAACACTGTCAGAATAAATGCTGCCTTTCACAAACGTCTTGCTAGGCTTGTCACCATTCGAAGTTGTGCTTGGAGTTGCAGAAGAGGGTCTCTTGATTTCACTTGATGGTGCTATCACCGAACTCGATGCATCACGAAATATACCAACTGTTGGTGTTTGTGACATCTTATGTTGTTGCTCTTTTTTAACTGGAGCTGGAGAAGTGTTTCTAACCACCTGTGATATATCCGGTATTAAGTCTCCCATTTTCATAGCATTCAATATATCATCCCTGTGGCCAGGAGCATATACCTCTACAAGTGATCTCATGCACTTCTCCAAATGTGCAATATGATCCTCTAGTGATTTAACATATGTGTTGGTGTACCTCTTCTTCCTCAGATCCTCTTCGTTAATATTACACTCAAGTCCTAACTTATCACAGGTGAAGCAAGGGTATTGGAGATCACACTTCTTCCTCCGCCTCCTGCAGTTTGAACATGCCAGTCTTTTCTTTGTAGGTCTTGATGTCACATTAGCACTGCTTTCTCTACTTGGGTTTCCACTGGTTTGTTCACTACCATTAGCCGATTTATCGTCATGGCCATCATTCACTTTTCGCTTTCTGCCGGGCACAGGATTAACAGGAACCACATTTATATCGAATAAAGAATGCTCATAGCTTGAACTAGTTTTGATATCTGAATGCACACGGGATTCTTCCATTACGAGAATACTCTAATTATTCCTGCCTGGCACCAACCAACGCTATCCGAAAACTTCTTTATCTGTGCTTTGTCTTCAAATATGATCCTTATATTTAACTCTCTATAAGCAAAACTATTGGCTACCGCCTTGCAACCAAAATATTAACCTCTTGCCTTGCGTTTCACCCGTTTTACCAACAGTTTTGCTCGTTTTTATAATATTGAAACTTATCTGAGTCCAATATTTTGGTACTCATCGCCTATAATCCGATTGTTGACACATTTTTTTTTTCCTGATTTTTTGAGTTTTTCCAGAATCGCAACTCATCGCAGCAAGACTCTCTAATGGGTGCGTATAATTCTCAGCAAAAAAAAATTAAATGAGTGAAAATATTGCCTTACTGTTGATAAATTACTGGTTTGACAGCTTTTCACTTAAAGGTTAAGAGAATTTTACATGTCGAATCACCTACATATAATTTATACTTACAAGGGTTACGGTATAATATTCTGTTACATAAAATGCCCTCTTCTGTTCCGCAGACTTGGACGAGGGGAGAGGCTATAGCCGAAATCTATAATTCGTCGTCAAAGTATTGTTGTTCTTCATCTTCACCCTTGGATTTACTCTCAGGTACGTCAATAGGATCGTTCTCTAGAGCGATTAGCTTACTCTTTAGCTTTTTCATTTCTCTTGTGCTTACCTCTACAGTCTTCAAGGCACTCTTTCTCAAAGTACGTATTGGCATTTCTATCTGTATGTCGTTCAGTAAATCCTGGTCAATAACTTCTAGGGATTTGATATCCGCAGAGACTTGCTGGTAGTGGATTCTCAAGTAGTCTCCACCACCTAGGCTTCTCAAAACATCTAAATCAACCAAAATGAAGGGCTCAACGGAGTGGAAGACTAAACTGTGCTTCTGAATTTTCTCTGCCCAGTGACCTTCACTCCAATAACCCTTACCTTGTGCCTTTGGCATTGCAATAGCTCTTTTCAAAGTCATGTCGTAAACAGAGGTTAAGTTGTAGGTATCCATGTTTGGACCTATCAATAGCACTTTAGAGACATTGGATGGGAATAATAGATCCAAAAATAGCAACTTCGAAATAGCCAATCTCTTTTGTCTAAAACGTTGGGGTCTTAACCAGGGTGGCCATTCGTATTTTACAAATTCCACGTGAATTTCTCTACCAGGTAATAGTTTGTTCAGCAAACGCCCATAGTCTCTGAATGACTCTGTGATACTAGGTTCATCCCATATATAGAAGGTGACAGGACGTTCCCCGGTGGTAGCTATTATCTTTAACATAGTCTCCTTCATTTGTTCCTCCTCTTCATGATTAGCTATGGTAGTAAAAAAATTCACAGTTTCTGTATCTGGGTTAATCTCCTTCTTTTCTTTTACCTTACTGACCTTGACAAAGAGAGAGTTTGGTAAATTTGTTCTCCAATGAATTCTATCAGTTGGCGTATAATCAGATTTCGCATTCAATTCATACGAATCGACACGATATCTACTGTCACAGGACTCAACAACATATGAATCTCCAAGGTTTGGAATAGTCAATTCCGCAAAACCATAAGTCCGCATCGTGGTCGTCTTATCAATAATGTTACCTTTACTATCACGTAGCATCAAACAAACATCTCTCTCCCCTTCTACTATTCCAATTGTCACCATTTGATCTGCTGCATAATTATGAACTTCCAATACATGCCCAGATAATTTATCATGCTCATCAGTTCTAACGTACCATGGTTTATCCAAAGTATATTCGAATCCGCCACTCTTCAATACTGTCGTGCTACTCATATTTTCGAAATATATTCTGTTATTTGGGACAAGTGTAATATTCTGAGTACAATATAATATCAGGTTGATATTTACAAACGGTAAATCCATGACTTGATTGGCCAATGTCAAAAACTTTTGTGATCTTTCTTCAACGGGATCAACAATCAAAGTAATATCGACAGGCTTTTCGTCTGCATGTTGTCTGAAAGTGGTAATATTATTAGCAACAAACAAAGATCTCAAATTCATTCTGGGAACAGAAGTCTCAGTTGAGAATGGAAGAGAACCTTCAATCGAGTTGGCTCCATGATAAAACATTTTTGTCATGAAGGATGATAGAGACTCAATGAATTCTGGTTCAATAGTTTTCTCTGAAAAACCTGGAAACACCTCTTCCAAATTATATAGTAAGTCAATTGTTCTTTTACTTTCATGAACTAAGAGAGACTCGATATCTGATATGGTGGGGATGTCCTCCTCATTCATAAGGCTGACCCTCCCATTAACCAATAAAAGTGGACCGTTGGACAATTCAGAAAAGCTGACGTCTGGTAAAACTTTAGTTAAAATAGGCAAGCGATACTTGCCTACGCCATTAGAAGATTTGCATTTGTTATTCAATTTAATTTTTGAAACTTCATTGACAATATTCTTACCCTGATAAAATTTATTCCAACAGGAGCTGCTTCCAATATCCCCAGTGTGAATAACTCTAAACTTCAACCCATTAAATTTGACACCTACAATATTCTTCAATCTTATTAAGGCATTTTCGGTATTGAAGTCATCAATCAGAGTTATCGTATGAATTATGTTATGACCAGTGTCGTTAATATTCTGTATAACACGATTACTAATCTCTTTTAAGAAGGATTCATTCACTCTAGTATAAGCAGCCTCAATAAAATAGTCCTTTATAAATTTAGTATTTCTCTTCGATAACGACTTTAAATGAAGCAGTCCTCTAATATCAACATCATCAGCTCTTTGCTTGTTTAGTTTCCCAAGTTCTTCTTTAATATAAGTTACATCCTTTTTCATAACATGTGAAACCAAGTAGTTCCAAGTATTTTTTCTGAATGGGAAGATATTTCCATTGATGATGATAGAAGTTGAGTTAATTGACAGCTCTTTTCTAACATGATCATAATCAGGAAGTTTTTTAAAATTCGATTCCCTACCTAAGTTTAGTTCCAAAATATCTTGCAAATAGTCTACTACATCCTCCAAGTTCTTCTTACTTTTTAGTTCGTATATCTTTCTTATAATTCTTTTATTTCCAGAGGATGAAAATGGGATCAAACCAATTCTTTGAGGGTAACCATTTTGTACAATTTGAATTGCTCTCAACATCCCTCCAAGAGCTTCTCTAGCATCAGCATCGGCCTCAATCTTATCGAAGTCAATAACAAAGACCAATTCATTCCAGTTTTGCTTAAACTCCGGAAGAATTCCATACTTGGATTCTTTGAAGAAAACTTCAACGTTTTCACTGAAGTCTTCATATTGAATATCTTTTTCTATATCGTTGAAATATATCACAGATTCAGAAAAACCTTGAATTCTGTGGGTATCTACTTTAACAGGCTGTAAAAACGACAGATTTGGAATAGAGGACATAGAGAATAAGTCCATTAACCTTTTCACATTTTGAAGAGAAACGTCAGGGATAGCTTTCTTTAATGTTTCATGAATCCCAGTAATGAAGTCAAGTTCAGTCCTCAAGACATGTAACAGGCTATTTATATATGTCTGAGTGATCTTCAAATACTGTCCATTAACGTAAAGACCAAGCATATTATGGTCAATATTATTCTTTTTCAAAGACTTATTAGATTCATTGATATATGTATCAAATTCCTTTATCTTTAGCATTTGTGGCATGATCAGAGGCAATGAATTACACAACTTTTTGGCATACTTAAAAGTTTCAACAAAATTGTGACCTGTAGTTGAAAAGAATACAGAGATGGCACTAATCAGCTTATAATCTAGTTTTTCCAGCTCCTCAACCACCAGGTTTTCTAAATCCTTTGCTTTTGGCTGAGCAACACGGTCAGGAAGATCCAATTCAATTCCTGAGTTCAAAACATTCTCAATTGTTTGCAAGCCTGTTACCGTGATACCAACAGGGAATTTGTTCTCATCTTGTGACTTTTGCGGAACGCATGTGCTTCTCCAGACATATCTCAGTTTCTTGTTTTCAGTAGCTTCGAGGTAAAGGGTTCTACTAAACTGTTCGTACTCATCCTCATTATCGGGACAACCATAGAATATGACCAATGGCAGTCTTTCACCATCTGAGTTAGTGGCATCTCCAATTACAACATCATGGGAGTCAATGATTGTGGCATCCTCTACTGCAGCCTGCGCAGCAAGATCCCCTGATTTGAAATAGTATATTTTGTCAGGTTCGGTGTAGTTTTCACCATTGAGAACCACAAAATTAGACCCTGGTTGAACTCCATAATCGTTGAGATAACCCATGGGATACTCCTGAGCAAACTTGTAGAACAATGCTGCAAAATCAGGGTCATTGTATTTACCCTTAACAATGTCGCGACACTCTTGTGCCAACTTTCCAGCGCCAACAGCTTGCTCATCTACACCAGAGACCAGCGGGTACAGACCTGTAAGAATCTCATGCTTATTACCACCAAGCCAGCTCAATAGCGTCCACACCTGCGCACGCTCATTGACCACAACGGCCATGGAACGCACCACAGTCAACTGCAAAAACAGCAACAACCAGTACTTCATTTTGCAACTCAATTCTTCGCTCTTGCACTCTAAGAGGAAACCAACAACACCTTGATACTAAGTAATAAAGGAACGATTGGCTTTCCATTTAAATAGATTGTTCTGCCATTGCTAATAGCACTGGTTCAGTTGCCCTTACAAGCCATTATTGATTGACGTAAGCATTCTCATGATTTTGGCAGTGGAATTTGCAGATTTCCGGGTAAATTATAGGTTTTCCTCTTTCAAAACCATTCCTATCTTTCTTTCTTTTTTCTGAAAATTTTCTGAATTTTTTTTTTCAGAAAATTTTTCAAAAATAATGCGATGAGCTATACAGTATTATTGGTAATATCATGCTATTCTGGACTTGCTATGATCCCACCCCACCATAGTTTCTTTTCTCTTTCTTTTGCAGTCTACTCTCAGGTTCTGTTTCTTTCTGCGTTACACTAATCTCTTGTGTAATAATAATTGCTTTGGCGGAGTTCCTTTCTTTTTTGCGTGCAACATACGTGTGTGAGTGAGTGCAAGACGGAATATATATATCATTTGGTGTATTTGACGTTTGAATAGAAGTTTATTTTATTTATTAGGTTTTAAAGTTCAACCTGTGCGTGCTTTTCGGATAAGTTTTACATTTTTAAAGACGTCTTTATTAAGATTATTTCGTGTTAATACTAGGTGGCACACGACCTATACCAAGAGCAAGATGACTATTGGAGACAAGCAGAAATGGACTGCTCATAACGTCAGAAAGACGTTCATGGACTACTTCGAGGAGAAAAACCACAAGTATGTGAAGTCCTCCCCAGTGGTTCCATTCGATGACCCAACCTTGCTGTTCACCAACGCAGGTATGAACCAATACAAGCCTATCTTTTTGGGTACCGTCGATCCTTCTTCAGACTTCTACACTTTGAAGCGTGCTTACAACTCACAAAAGTGTATCAGAGCTGGTGGTAAGCACAACGACTTGGAGGATGTCGGTAAGGACTCCTACCACCACACTTTCTTTGAAATGTTGGGTAACTGGTCCTTCGGTGACTACTTCAAGAAGGAGGCTATCGACTACGCTTGGAAACTATTGACTGAGGTCTACGGAATCCCAGCTGACAGATTGTACGTAACTTACTTTGAAGGTGACGCCAAGCAAGGTCTAGAACCAGACACTGAGGCCTTGGACCTATGGAAGAAAGTAGGTGTACCAGAAGACCACATTTTGCCAGGTAACGCCAAGGATAACTTCTGGGAAATGGGTGACCAAGGTCCATGTGGTCCTTGTTCCGAGATCCACTACGACAGAATTGGTGGCAGAAACGCCGCCTCTTTGGTCAACCAAGATGACCCTGATGTCCTAGAAGTTTGGAACTTGGTCTTCATGCAGTTCAACAGAGAACAAGACGGCTCTTTGAAATCACTACCGGCAAAGCATATCGATACCGGTATGGGTTTCGAAAGATTGGTGTCTGTTTTACAAGATGTCAGATCCAACTACGACACTGACGTTTTCATGCCACTTTTCGCTAGAATCCAAGAAATTACCGGTGCTAGACCATATGCTGGTAAGTTTGGTGACGAAGACAAGGACAACATCGATACCACTTACAGAGTCCTAGCTGACCACGTCCGTACTTTGGTTTTCGCTTTGGCTGATGGTGGTGTTCCAAACAATGAAGGTAGAGGTTACGTCCTGAGACGTATTCTAAGAAGAGGTGCTCGTTTTGCTCGTAAGTACATGAACTACCCAATTGGTAACTTTTTCTCCAGCTTGGCTCCAACTCTTATCGACCAAGTGAAGCACATCTTCCCAGAAGTTGCCAAGGACCCATCTTTCCTATTCGAAATTTTGGATGAGGAAGAAAGTTCATTCTCTAAGACCCTAGACCGTGGTGAAAGATTATTCGAAAAATATGCTGCTGCCGCATCTCAAACTGAATCTAAAACTCTAGACGGTAAGCAAGTTTGGAGACTATATGACACATACGGTTTCCCAGTTGATTTGACCGAATTGATGGCTGAAGAACAAAACCTAAAGATCGATGGTCCAGGCTTCGAGAAGGCCAAACAAGAATCATACGAAGCTTCTAAAAGAGGTGGTCAAAAGGGTGGCGATGACCTAATAAAATTGAATGTTCACTCTATTGCCGAACTAAATAGCGAAAACGTTCCAAAGACTGATGACAGCTTTAAGTATGGTAATGAGAATGTGGAAAGTAAAATCTTGAAACTTCATGATGGTGAAAAGTTCGTTACTGAAATCTCAGAGCCAGGTAAGAAATATGGTATCATTTTGGACAAGACTTGTTTCTACGCCGAACAGGGTGGCCAAGAATACGATACTGGTAAGATTGTTATTGATGATAAGGCTGAATTCTCAGTTGAAAATGTCCAACTATACAATGGTTTTGTTTTCCACACTGGTACATTAAGTGAAGGTAAACTTTCTGTTGATGACGTTATCATTGCATCCTATGATGAATTACGCCGTTTCCCAATCAAAAACAACCATACTGGTACTCACATCTTAAACTACGCTTTAAAGGAAACTCTTGGCAACGATATCGATCAAAAGGGTTCGTTAGTTGCCCCAGAGAAACTGAGATTCGATTTCTCCCATAAGAAGGCATTGACCATTGAAGAAGTTACTAAGGTTGAAAACATCTGTAATGAGCAAATCAAAAACAATTATAACGTTTACTACAAAGACGTCCCATTAGATTTGGCTAAATCCATCTACTCTGTCCGTGCTGTATTCGGTGAAACTTATCCAGATCCTGTCCGTGTGGTTTCTGTTGGTAAGCCTGTCGATGATCTTCTTGCCAACCCATCGAACGAAGAATGGGGTAAATACTCCATCGAATTCTGTGGTGGTACCCACGTTAAGACCACTGGTGACATCAAGTACTTTGTTATCCTCGAAGAGAGCGGTATTGCCAAGGGTATTAGAAGAATTGTTGCTGTTACTGGTACCGAAGCATTTGAAGCTCAAAGAGTTGCTGATCAGTTCGCCGCTGACCTAGAAGCTGCTGACAAACTTCCATTTTCTCCATTGAAAGAAAAGAAATTGAAAGAGCTTGGTGTTAGATTAGGTCAACTTTCTATTTCTGTTATCAGCAAAAATGATTTGAAGACTAAGTTCACCAAAATCGAAAAGGTAGTAAAAGATGAAGTTAAGAGCAGAGCCAAGAAGGAAGCTAAATTAGTATTGGATGAAGTCAAGGGTCATTTTACTGAAAACCCTGAATCCCAATTCTTCGTTAAGTTCATTGATGTTCCTGCCAATGCTAAGGCTATTACGGAAGCTGTTAATTACATGAAGACTTCCGCCAAGGACAAATCTATGTACCTGATTACTGGTAATGACCCAGAAGGAAGAGTTGCTCATGGATGTTTCATTTCTGATGTTGCTTTAGAAAAGGGTATTGCTGGTCAAGAACTAGCTGGAAAGGTTTCAGGTATCATTGGCGGTAAAGCTGGTGGTAAGGGTAATGTTTTCCAAGGTGTTGGTGACAAGCCAGCTGCTATTAATGATGCAATTAATGAAATTACTACCGCTTTTAAGGAAAAATTGAGCATTTAGGATGAATACTTTACAGTGATATTCTTTATTTATCAATCTTTATATGTATATATATTGTATGATTGCAAACTATCTATGATAAATTCAAAAAGTTAGTTAATATGTTTTGATAAACCTAAATTTTATTAAGATTTGTTGGTCTCTAACTAAAATGCAAATTTTTGTTCTATGTACAAAAGATCAAATGAATATCTATAATATGTTAATAATAGTTTAGTTTACTTCTTTTCATCCATGAGCCACTTCCAAATAACATCTCTATCTTGTTTATTCCAAATAGGCTGACCATTTGAATCGGGGTTCTTTCTCCATTTAAACAAACCTCGAATACGTGCCAAGGCAGGTCTTAGTGTGGAATTTGTCTTCATGTTATAAGAAGCTTGTGATGGGTTCGATGACTTTAGCATGGTTAATTTCGTTACTGACTTCAATGCCTTGAAGTTAGCTCTAGTTACAAGATAGGCCGAAAGAATAGAAAACACTACAACAGCTCCAAAACCTAAATAACTTTCTTCAATAAAGTTCTTTAGATTCATACCGTAAAATGCTGGCACTAACGTAGCCACTGTGAACCCCAATGTATATATTGTGATTTTTAGCTCTAAAAGCATAAGTGAATTTCTGTTTGCATCCAGAATTATATTAACGATTTCCTCCGTTGATTTGATATCTTGGATCAGTGATTCTGCCTGTTGAACATATTCATCACATTGAGTATAGTACGTCTCTAATAGCATTTCCAGGTCTGAAAAATCATCCTCTTCTGTTTTCTTAACAGTTAGATACAAACTTGCCAAGTCATCGTCACTTTCCAATAATTCATCAAGAACCTCTCTAATAAGTAATGACTTTTGATAAAATAAAGTTAGGTTTTTGGATTTAATCAGTAGTTCTCTCAGTTTATCTCTATTAACTTCGTTTTCCAAGTCAATCAATATTTGCCCACAAATTGAGTAATGTAGTTTGAATTCCGCCTCTAACGAGCTCATAATATTAATTAGAATACTTTCCAGAGCTCGGTGCTCGTAATACTGTACTTGTGTACCCATTTTAGGTGACAGCTTTGACTCCAAGTCATACATTAATACACCAAGTTTAACAGCGGATGATGGATCCACTGTATCGAAAACATAAACTCTATCCTTTTCTATTAAAGCCTTTATATGCAGCATATTCAGAACGATACAGTTGTTGGGCTTGACTTGAATACTGGGTATAATATCAACAGACGATGTATCTATCTTTCGTAAATCTCTGGGATATAGGGCATGCTTCCGTAGGAATTCCCATTTCTGAAACTTCTTCGAAACCGCTACTATTGCACCTTTTGAGTCAAACACAGTACTAGATATAAAACTGTCATTTGGTGTAATCGGTTTCAGGGAAAGAAGCTGCTGGTGTGCCGATGGAAAAGCACCCACATTTGACGATTCTGGTTTGTTCAATAGCGGTATTGTCTTCTTACCCTGAGGCGATCTATTCCCCCCTCTCGTTGATATCAATCTATATCCAATGGGCTTCGATACTGGCTGGCATACTGCTTGTCGCAGGCACCACGGTATCAATCGATAGCGAACTAACGGTCTCATTCTTTATGCAGTTGACCAGGGAAGAGTAAGTAGTTTCTTACTATGCTATCTGTATTTGCTATTCTGATATGTTCTTCTGTAACCGAAATATCTCTTTTGCTCGAGTCATATTATCTACAGTTCTATATCAATAATTGACTTTTTTTTCAGTGCTCTGCGGGTGCTATTCGCTATTAGGTGAAAATTGAATGACACCTAGAATGAATGAATACTAGGAAACTACGAAGTGGTGGTCAATGCCTTGTTGTTACCTATGGAACACATGTATTGTTCTATATATGTTTTAATAGATCCTATATATGTTTGCGATGCATCGTATTACCTGTCCAATCCTGGAACGTAAATGTTTCCAAACTGTATGCGATACATCTGAGTTTTCTAAATTAACGAAAGAAACCGAGTTCATATTACAGGCTGAGGAGACAAGGTCACTTCAGTCAAAGAACTTCCTAGTCTTTGAAGGACCAAAGATCTCCAGTCTAATAGCGGGCAAAGCTTCTTGGCTCAAAATGTGCAATCTCTCAGTCAAGCTGTTGTTGACCTCAATTCTTCCTTCTGAGTCAGAGACGATGCAACCACCGATTGCGTTCTCCTGTAGGAAGTTGTCCTCAGCGATAGAGACTTCAATGTCGCGTCCCTTGACTGTGTCTTTGTAACTCTTCACAATATCGTCTATTAGCTTTGAGTCCTTGCCGAACTTCTTGTAATCCTTCTCGGTGAGTCTCACCACCACGGCAGGCTCTAGAAGCTTAATCATACCTTCCACAACCAGAGCCACTAGGATATCACGGTACTTGCCCGTGGAGACCAGCTCAGAGAGCCTGCTCTTGGCCTCGTCGAATATATCGTTCAGAGACTCCTCCCTGCAGTTCAACGCCTTCAGTCTCATCTTGTTGGAGATGGTCGACTTCGTAATCTGCTGCTGCAAAGTGATCTTCTTGCGGCGCGCGCTGAAATTGCTGTCTATAGCACTCGTCTCCGCACGCACAATCCCTGTCTTCTTGATCTCGTACTCCTGGTCCGCCTTCAACTGGATCTCCTTCGCCTTCTCCTCGGCCTCCTTCCGGATGAAAGCCTGCATCTTGTTCAGCTCATCGTTCACCTGGTTGGGCGTAAGCGCCGTTATCATAGACATCGCAAAACGTTATTTTACTCCTGCCGCTTCTACTTCCAGACCAATTACTGCACGCACCCTCCAGATAACTTGCCCTCTTGTTATACATCTTAGATCTTAGCCACAATCCCTCAAAGGTTTGGGTTCCACCCCGGAAGCCCTTGCTGCCGGTCATATCCTACGTCACTGCTAAACTAGAGATTACCCGGCCATAATGGCTAGACCTCCTCTCATACCTCTGAGACGCCTCACAGCTTTCCAGCGACCCACAGCTTCCAGCACAACGTACCCTTTCTGCTACTGGATGCGTCCTGGGTAGTGCCAAGTTGCTAGCGCCAGATCCACTGTGCTTATACTGCTTCTACCCCCCCACCTCAAACTGCGAAACTCAATATTAGGGCTTGTTGAGCTACGAGCCTTTCCGGGCTTCTTTGTTTTTAGGGCTTGTTGTATATTAAGTATGTGTACCCTAATATACCTTGGAACGACTAACAACAATTTTAGGGCTTTTTCAAACTTCTTCGGGTTCCCTCATCGGGCTGCCGATTTGGTAAACAAAAGGCACAGTGCAGTGCTACTTTACCGCCGAGTGGTATTTGTTGGTGGATGGCTGGGGGGAGAGGGAACCAGTAACGGGTGCAGAAACAGAGAAAATACGTTTAGTGTTTAGGGTGCTGAAGAATACAACTGCAGGAGAAATGTTGTGTGCTTTGCGAGCGCGCGCGCAAGTGGGCGTGCGGCTGCCGCTGCCGCTGTCGCTGTCGATGCTGCGGCGGGTGCCGAGTATGGCTCTGCCAGTCACAGTGCGGTGGGCGCATGTGGGCGAGGGCAGCGCGGCGCCGCCCGAGCAGCCGCGAACCAATCCGCTGGGAATACAGTATCTGAGTGAGTCGTTGCAGCAGCAGGTTTTCCCCGGTGCGACAGGGCACAGCGAGGATTCCGAGCTTGTGAAGCTGGCGAAGTTGTCGCTGAGTAACCACGATCTGCTTGGCAGGAAGACTACAATTACAAAACCGATTGCGTTCAAATTACCGGAATTGCAAGGCAGCTCGCTAGATGAGCATTTCCAAAGACTGGGCCTGTATGCATCCGAGCCATACAGAACGATGGCCCTCGAAAAGTTCAAGTCGATACCAGAAAAACCGAAAAATTGGATAAGAAAACCAGGGTGGTACAGGTACGAAAAGGGGAAAGAACCCACAAGAGTAGATTTTCCATCGGAGGACACGCTGGTGTTCGATGTCGAGACATTGTACAAGATATCACCATATCCAACGTTAGCTACAGCGGTCTCCGACAAGGCTTGGTACCTGTGGTGCTCACCATATATCTGTGATCCCAAGGACTCAGATAAGCACGAAGTATATGAACATTTAATACCAATGGACACGCTGAACAAGGAGAAGTTGATTATCGGCCATAATGTCGGCTATGACAGAGGGAGGGTGCTGGAAGAATATAATCTAAAGCCATCGAAGGCTTTCTTCATAGATACATTGTCTTTGCATGTAGCGACAGCAGGTTTGTGCTCCAGGCAAAGACCACTGTTCCTGAAAAATAAGAAATTGAAAGAGAACCTCACCGCCGAACCGGAAGAAATTGAAGAGGTCACCGAGGCATTGGAATTGAATGATGTTGCAGATCCGTGGCTCAAAGTATCTACCATGAATGCGTTGTCTGATGTTGCGCTGTTTCATTGTGGTATCAAAATGGATAAAACTACAAGAGATTATTTTGCATCTACAAACAAACAAGATGTTATCGACAAGTTCCAATTGCTGGTCAATTATTGTGCAACTGATGTCATTACCACTAGTAAAGTGTTCGATAAAGTTTTTCCTTCTTTCATGAAAAAATGCCCTCATCCTGTATCATTCGGAGGCCTCAAAGCCCTAAGCTCTTGTATCCTACCGACCGATCAAATTAAATGGCAGAATTATATTAAAAATTCAGAAAACAAGTACCAGGACTCAAAGAAGGTAATTGACGATAAGATTATTGAAATAGTACAAGAGACTGTAAAACTAAAGGATCAAAAGGGCTTCCAAGATGTTATAAAAACAAATCCTTGGCTGAGACAATTGGACTGGGAAATAAAACCACTAAGATTGACCAAAAAAGGAGTCCCTGTAAAAAACCAAAAATTACCTGGCTACCCGGAGTGGTATAGGTCACTATTCCCAAATAAAGAGGCCGAGCTACCTCAAATAACCATGAGATCAAGAATCATTCCTCTATTTTTCAAACTATCATGGGAAGATTCACCCGTGATTTGGACTGAAGATTGTGGTTGGTGCTTCGTAAAACCTAAATCTCAAGAGAAACAATACAAGGATAAGAATTACAGACTTGCTGATGAGGCAACTATCAAGAACCATTTTGAGAAACTAGTTGAAATGGGTCAATATAAAAAAACAGATATTGGCAATGACTTACTTTTCAAAGTTCCTCACCCTAATGGCCCTGACAACAACTGTACAACACTATTGAGCAAACCCTATGTGCACTTCTTTGAGAAAGGAATTTTAAAATCAGAATCTGAATTAGCTTCTATTGCTTTGAAAATGAATGCGTCTGGATCATATTGGATGTCTGCTAGAGAAAGAATCATGTCTCAATTTGTTGTACCCAAAGAAGACTTTCCTGAACAATTCCTACCAATTAAAGTAGGCAAGGATCTAAAACCAACTGAAAGTTCACAAGCCATCATTATTCCGCAGATCATTCCAATGGGGACAGTAACAAGAAGAGCGGTGGAAAGCACATGGCTCACTGCGTCAAACGCAAAGAAAAACAGAATTGGCTCAGAGTTAAAAGCACAAATTTGTGCTCCCGAAGGATACTCATTTGTTGGTGCTGATGTTGATAGTGAAGAACTATGGATTGCCTCATTATTCGGTGATTCTGTGCTGCGAATACATGGCGGTACTCCAATAGGATGGATGTGCCTTGAAGGTACAAAAGCAGAAGGAAGTGATTTACATACCAAAACTGCCCAAATATTAAGTTGTGACAGGAATGAGGCGAAAATTTTCAATTATGGTAGAATATATGGTGCTGGTGTTAAATTTGCTTCGCAGCTATTAAAGAAATTCAACCCAACTTTGAGCGAAAAGGAGGCAAAGGAAACAGCAGTGAAGTTATATGAAAGCACTAAGGGTAAGACTAAAAGATCTAAAGTTTTTAAGAAATTTTGGTATGGAGGTTCTGAGTCAATACTTTTTAATAAATTAGAGAGCATTGCTGAACAAGATAATCCCATGACACCGGTTTTAGGCTGTGGTATCACTAACTCACTGATGAAGCAAAACTTAAAAGCTAATTCATTCCTACCATCTAGAGTTAACTGGGCAATCCAATCATCTGGTGTTGATTATCTACATCTATTGTGCTGCTCCATGAACTATCTCATTTCAATGTATAACATTGAAGCACGCCTGATAATATCAATCCATGATGAAATTAGATATTTGGTGGCGGATAAAGACAAATATAAGCTCGCACTAGCTCTGCAAATAAGTAATTTATGGACTCGAGCGATGTTTGCAGAGCAAATGGGAATACGTGAGCTTCCTCAGAACTGTGCTTTCTTTTCCGCGATTGATATTGACAAGGTATTGAGAAAAGAAGTTGATCTTGATTGTGTGACACCATCTAATGAAATTCCGATACCCTTTGGTGAATCTATAGATATTGTAAAATTACTGGAAAGACCCGAATGCCATTTAGAACTCCCGAGAGAGACTGTTGATTTGTCCAAATTTGGTTTCAAAAAACGAGAACCTGTATTTGTGAAATATAATAATAACTATTCTGCTGATTTTCTGAAATATTTTTTAAAAATGCAAATTCAGACCACTAGTTGGAAAGTATCAAAATTAGAAGAAGAATATATACAGAACCAGACAGAGAAGGATATGACAAATGAAGACCGCTTAGAGTATGGATTCTTAGATTATCTAAGTGATGTTAAGAAAGGGAAGCGAGATAAATTGACGATTATGAGCAAAGCGTTCATTTCGGATGCGTTATCTAGCCGAGGTTTAGATTTGGATGCACAATTAAATCTGGATCCAAGTAAGACTGAAACTATCCATAACATCACATCAGATGATAAATCAAGGTTACAAGCTCAAGAGGATTTTTCTTTATTACACGATACTGTGTCTACCTTAGAACATATAGATACCAAGTCTCCAACTAGAGAAAAACCGACGACTATATCAACAGCTTCGTTAGAAATCAATACTAATAGTAAGAAAGGACGGAGACGGACTGGAAGACTATTAGAAAGAAAATACAACAAAGTTATCGGGGGTAAAAATGCATTCGACGCCTTTTACGCATCAATAGACCAACCGAAGAAATTTGTGGAACTACAAGAGCAACGCATAATCAATGAAGTAATACACGATATCATTGAAGGAAGGGAGGACACGCCAACAAAAAAGCCCAGGCAATCAAAGCCCAAATCTACCACGCCAGTGCCAAGAGCCAAGCAACGTACCCATCCTTTTACAGAGAACCTCGTCAAGGGTTCAACACATTTAACTAAATAATATTCTTTATTGTATTTCTAACTGTGATTTCTTTTAATAAATATGACTTGATTCAAGACTTATTTTCTAGTTCTTATCCTTACTCATAAAATGCAAACTTGCAGAACACTAAAGCTGATCACGCTAACCAACACTACCATTCTTAAGACTCAAATAAAACTATCCGACATCAGTTCATTTACTAGCCACTATTATGATTATGGGCAGCCATTTATAAGCCGAATGTCACAGAAACGTCGGAGTGAGCTGAAAAACTAAGAAAAAATGGATGGATAGGGATAAACCTGAGAAACTGAAAAAAGATCAGCAATAGTACAGCAATACGCCCTTGAATTGACTTTTTGACACAACATCAAACTGAACAATAGATATAGCCTTTATTTGCAATTCTTATCATCATTGAATTAATATTATTTGGTATCACTAGTACACTAAATATAAGTGCAGGATCATTGACTAACTCTGTTATTTTATTAAGGGGAATTAGAGCCAGATCATTGTATTCAGGTTATTTACAGTTGTCTACTTTGTGTTAGCTACAGTTTGTTAAAGACATTATTACGGGCAATATACCTTTTTACTGGACACTCCGGTATTATATTTTATGAGCAAATTGAAGAATCCTCATTTCGTTGATAGATTTTGTTAGACACTAGAAACCGAATAACGATAATGTCCTTTGACTGGCTGAATGTTCCGGGATTGAACACTGCCACTGATGACAGACAGAATAGCACCTTGCCAACTGTGTCTTTTGATTTCGGTGTTACTGATGATTCAAGTAAAGAGCAAGGAATGCATTTCCTTGATGAAACTATGAAAAGCAGCAGTGATCCGTCTTTGGTTAGAAAGCTGGATGAAGCTAACAGTAAACTTGATGTACCTCCCGTTTCCGGCGCTTACTTGCAACAGAACGGATTACATCGTTCTCAGGAAGCACTGGCAACTGAGGAAGATCACAAAACACAGAAGTCAAACATCAATGGAAATCGTTATCACAATCCAATTCATGAAGAAGAAGATTCATACGTTGAAACACCAGATGACTTGAGAGTACCACTCTCACTATCACAAAACCAATTAACGCACGAAGAGCTTCGAACCTACATTAGGTGGTACAACTATATTACTGCCAGAACTCATGGAAAATTAATAAAGCTGGCAGATGTATTCCAATTTCTAGCAAATTTTAATGTCAGAGAAGAGTTGAAGAAAAGAATATTTAAGATATTTAGGAGTTGTAAAAACGCTCTGAACATCGGCCAATTTTTTGCGGTTTTAAGGCTGCTTGCAAGAGCTATGCTGGAGGATATGCTACCTAGTAGAAAGATGATCCTAGAGAAAGCTCCAATACCGAGACCGAGACCAATTTTGAATAAAGAAGGTGGAAATGAATTTTATGAAGAAGTTGAAGAAGATGTACCAGCTTCAAGTGGAACTGCAACTTCAAATAATCAACCACCTGGAGAAAAAGTTGACTTTGATTCTTTCGCATCTTTATTACTTACTGGAAAAACAGTTAGAAAGAGGATCAGGCGGAAGGTTAAGAATTCTGTATTCAAGAATAAAAAGGTGAGATTTGCAGAAAAGGTTACATTTCAAGACGCACCACATTACGGCAAAGACAAACAAAATAAGGACACATCTACCACTACTGACGATGACTCTTCTTATGTGAGTACCGATGAGCCTTTAGACTTATCACTGCCTATGGATCAACTACTCAAAGTGATTGCCAAAAGGAAAAAGAATAGCGCTTTGGTATCATCGGTTCCTACAGAACAACAGGAAACAGAAGAAGAAAGAGAGATCTTAAGCGATATGAAAGACTCACTGTCACATTTCAAACAAATCCAGGGACCTGATTCAGTCACACAAATCCCACCTTTGGTTGCACAAGGACAACAATCTACCATCTTTAATACCGGTTATAAAGTGACAGGTGATCAACCACCAGCCCAAACAACTAGCCAACCTCAAGAGCCTGTACTAGAGCCACTCAAACCAACTGCAACAGGTTCAGCTAATCATTTAATGAAATCACATATGAGCCCAAATAGTATACCAGGTGCGTTTGATAGCCAACCTGTTCAGGTACCAGCGATACAGGCTACTTCCTCGGACGTCCTAGAACCACTTAAACCTACGGCTACTGGATCTGCAAATTACTTAATGAAACAACAATTCAAACCAGTCGATAACCAACAAACTTCCGGTAATATTGGCCATGTTGCTTCACCACAACCAGTTGGTGTGACATTTCAAAGTACAGGTAATCAATTAAATCAACCAACACATCTGGATCTACGGAATAGATCTCCTCTTCAAAATCTACCCCACCAATCTCAACAACAACATTTAGTCCCGCAAGCAGTAAATTCTCAACCACAGCAACAGCAGCTGCATCAACAAGGAATCTTACAGCCCCAGGTACATCAAAGTACGCAACAACATATCAACAATTCTTTACAACAGCATTTGCCCAATAACAATCCAACTAATTTGTCCGCGCCCAATGCAAATTTGAATTCTCCGCCTTTGGAATCACCAGGAATGTTGTATGCAAGCAACGCTGCATCAAATTATTTCCAATCACTATTATCTAATTCTCCATCACCTAATGCTAGCCAGGCCAACATTCATACTACCATAAACTCGAATATGTCATCAGGAATTCAACCCAATAGGCAACCAAATGTACAGTCTAATGCCAATGGCCACTTAAGCCCAAATGTGTCTTACGGTAATAACATGCAAATGTCAACTCAAGGCCTGCAAAACCAGGGGTCCAATATGCAACAAATGCAAAGCCAACAACTGCCAGTCTATTCCAACCCAACAGGGACCACTAATTACCAATATCCAGGACCAGGGAGCTTACAGAGACAAAACTCTCAGCCAGTCAATTCTCAGGCTCATAGACCATCCTTCAGCTCCATGCTACCACCTCAACAACAATATTTCCAATCCGATACACAGAACACCAACTACCAGAATCAAGGGCATGCGAACCAGCACATTCCTATAAATAACAACAATCAAAGCTACCACAACATGCAAAATATCCCAACTGGACAGATGTCTACACAAGATATACTAGGCGACCTGCAATCGTTAAAGAATCAAGTTGATGCCCTACAGAACCAATATGGCCGTTTATAGCCCCAGAAAAGATCGTTACGATTCGCTAGAGCGATGAGTCTCTGGTTATACTCAATGATATTGATATTGTATTTAAATGATTGGCACCATGCTAGTCTACCATACCACACGTTTATAGTTTTGCATTTAGAATATAGTTCCCACTAGTATAAATCAAGAACATTTTATCACTAATCGTTAAACATACCATCAGCGTGTATATTAGGCTGGCAATTCCGGAATATATAGACTCTGTTTAACCACCACAGTACCCATCCGGATCGACGGTATGGGATATGTGATTTACGATTTATTTACCGGAAAGTTTATTCTCAGACAAAGTGACGTGGGCAACCAGAGGGCAGTTTTGGTTAGTAGAGAAACCATTATCAAAGGAACAGTACTCAAACCTACGACACATTGTAACAAACACCTTAGTTGATACGACTAACCATCTCTCAACAATTACCATAAGCTGAGTATATTTAACTAGAAGATACGTCATTTTTCATTTTCCATGAGATTCTTATGTTTCTTTTTTTGAAAAAATAATGATTTCACTGCGATGAGTTTGGCATTGTATTTTGATAGGACTCTTTGCAAACATAGTTGTTGGCCAACTTGACGGGTGGTAACCTGCTAGTGAACTACTAGTTTTAGATACAGGAAAAGCAATTCACAGTTTAGGGTTAGAACCTAATGTGTGTAGTTTAGATCGATTCATAGTAAGAACTGTGTGAGTATCTGTTCGTCGGATACTATTATCATTACCTAATATCCGGTTACCACTATGACGGGTATATTCGGAATAGTTCGGGTAGAGTAAAGTATGGCTCAATGTGAATCCTTGGTATTGTCATTATGTAAATACACAAATAACTGGGCATCTTCGATTCAGAGGGGTAAACTATATTTCGGACCTCTCACATATAAAAGGGATCCCAAAACAGCGATATTGATCGATACCTCTCGCAATGGTTTGTCAATTTCAAATTAAATGCAATAGCAAACACCATCAATTGGATCAACAATCTACAATACAGATAATAATTTAAATCATGACTGCTGCTAATAACAACACTACTGTTTTTGTCTCCGGTGCTTCGGGTTTCATTGCTCAACACATCATCAGACAATTGCTAGACCAGAACTACAAGGTCATTGGTTCTGTTAGATCTACAGAGAAGGGTGACAACCTGAAGAATGCTATCTTCAAAAGTGCTAACTTCAACTATGAAATCGTCAAGGATATCGCTGATCTAAATGCTTTTGACCCTGTCTTCGAGAAGCACGGTAAGGATATCAAGGTTGTCCTACACACCGCCTCTCCTTTGAACTTCACTACTACCGAATACGAAAAGGATTTGTTGATTCCAGCTGTCAACGGTACCAAGGGTATCTTAGAGTCCATTAAGAAGTACGCTGCCCAAACAGTTGAGAGAGTTGTTGTTACTTCCTCCTTTGCTTCTCACACTTCCACTGTTGACATGTGCAACACCAAGGGTAAGATAACTGAGGACTCCTGGAATCAAGACACCTGGGAAAACTGTCAAACGGATGCCGTTAGAGCTTACTTCGGTTCCAAGAAATTTGCTGAAGAAGCTGCATGGGAATTCTTGAACAAGAACAAAGATACAGTTAAGTTCAAGTTGGCCACTGTTGACCCAGTGTACGTCTTCGGTCCTCAAAACCACATCGAGCCTGGCAAGAAGGTATTGAACGTCTCATCCGAAGTCATTAACCAATTGGTACACCTGAAGAAAGACGACCCATTGCCACAAGTAGCATGTGGTTACATCGATGTCCGTGACATTGCTAAGGCTCATATCCTAGCGTTCCAAAAGGATGAATTAATCGGCCAAAGACTGTTGCTACACTCTGGTTTGTTCACCGTCCAAACCCTACTGGACGCTATCAACGAGCAATTCCCAGAGCTAAGAGGTAAGATTCCAGCTGGTGAGCCAGGTTCCAACAAGCCAGAAGATCTACTGACTCCAATTGACAACACCAAGACCAAGAAGCTGCTAGGATTCGAGTTCCGTGACCTGAAGACCATCATCCAGGACACCGTCTCTCAAATCCTAGAAGCTGAGAATGCCAGTGCCAAGTTGTGAATACGAAAGCTTTGACATCAGGATGGTAACTTGCTATTCCTTAAACCCAACTATATATAGATAAACGTACATGTAACTGGCTTTACAGTTTTATAGACTATTTTCATTCATTCAATCCTTGATAAAATACAGTATTATAGAAATACAAATTTGAAGTATTGCAGAAACACAGATTATTACAGAGGCTCACAGACAGCTTTGCTAATGCTGGACACGCTGGGTTAGCTATATTCAACACTAAATACGTAACCTAGTAACGTGACTGACACAATGCCAACAAAAGAAAGAAGACGAATACCGGAACTGGCCACAGAACCATCCGCAGCAAACCAGAAATCAAACAGCATTATGGTCCGAGATGCCTTTCAAAGCTGCTTCGCGAATATTTTTCAGCTTTCAGCCCAGTCGAGCAAGATATTGTCAATTGCATTGGGATGGCTTGCGATGTGTTGCTCAGGTTTTTGTGCAGTGTGCGTTCTGCGACCACAATGGCAACCATCTGTTGAATGGACTATCGGTGCATTATTTAAACGTTGAAGCTTTGGATCTTGTCTGCTATTTAATTAAAACACCAAAGGCACATACTTATATACAGCACTAGAACTAGAATTGAATATGGCTTCGAATGACAACTATGATCCGTACCTACTATCTGAAGATGGTGGCCAGAGCAAGGCTGCCGCTCTGAAGTCTGAGATCGACGACACTGTCGATATTATGAGGAACAACATCAATAAAGTCGCTGAGCGTGGAGAGATGCTGACCTCTATAGACGACAAAGCTGATAATCTGGCCATGTCTGCGCAAGGTTTCAAAAGAGGTGCCAATAGGGTAAGGAGACAGATGTGGTATAAAGATCTGAAGATGCGTATGTGCTTGTTCCTAGTGATAGTGATACTCCTGGTGGTAATAATCGTGCCAATTGTAGTGCACTTCAGTTGAGAAAATGTAACAGAGAGATCCGAAAAGAAAAATGCGAATTGGATAGATCCCAGACATGCTCATTAACCCAAATTATTGCACTTATACACTCAGAAATTCCACTACATTACACAAATCATGCATCCGCATCTACATCATAAAACTAATTTTGATGCCAATATTTAATATAGTTATATCGACCGCAGTTGACTGTTTGTCTGCAGTTTTCACACACTGTATCCTTATTAACCCTCATTGAATTTGGAATAAGACACCTTCTAGATGTAACCAGTGGTTAATGTGCATATGCGTGCCTATTAAGTAAATGCGTACTATATGATACCTATAATGAGATTCGTCATATCATTATAAGCAGGAATAGAAGCTATTTCAATACAAAAGATTGATTCAAAGCAAATCCTGCGTTAGATAAGGTTAGCATATAAATAGGCATGTACCAATCCCAAACTCTCAAACATGAAACTAATTAAATCTTTATTCTCGCATCAAAATTCAGTAGTATATTCGTTGCTCGATGACTACAAAACTGGTTAAGCAGATTAGGTTCGGTGCGTCCGGATTGAAGATCTCTCCGATTATTATTGGATGCATGTCCTATGGTTCTAAGAATTGGGCGGATTGGGTTCTTGAAGATAAGGAGAAGATCTTTGGTATCCTGAAGCGTGCCTATGATCGTGGGCTAAGAACGTACGATACTGCGGACATGTACTCCAATGGCTACATTGAAAGGCTACTAAAAGAATTTTTTGAGAAGTACCAAATCAAGAGAGAAACGGTAGTTATTATGTCTAAAGTGTTCTACGCTGTTGACGAGGACTTAGATCTTCATCATGGTCTAGATATAAATGAAGTAGAAGACTTACATTTGACCAATCAACGTGGTTTGTCCAGAAGACATATTCTTGAAGCGGTTAAAAACTCTACAGAACGACTAGGAACGTACATCGATGTGCTTCAGATTCACCGTCTTGACAAAGAGACACCAATGAAGGAGATCATGAAGGCATTGAATGATGTTGTGGAGGCCGGTTACGCTAGGTACATCGGGTCTTCATCAATGCTAGCTACTGAATTTGCTGAGCTACAATTTATTGCTGAGAAGCACAATTGGTTCCAATTTGTTTCATTGCAGTCATTCTACAACTTGCTGAACCGTGAAGATGAAAGAGAGATTATTCCATTTGCCAAGAGACACAACATTGCTTTGATTCCATGGTCTCCCAACGCCAGAGGATTGTTAACAAGGCCTTTGAATAAAACCACCGACCGTATCAAGAGTGACCCGACTTTCAAGTACCTAGACTTAGATAATTTGACCGAAGATCAAAAGGAGATTATCAACCGAGTTGAAGAAGTTGCGAAGAAGCACAACACCTCGATGGCCATTATCTCGAACAGCTGGGTATTAAGTAAAGGATGCAACCCAATTGTTGGATTGAACTCAATTGACAGAGTGGACGAAGCCATTGCCTCCATTGACTTCGAATTGCCAGAAGAAGACATCAAGTATTTAGAAGAACCATACCTTCCAAAGAAGTTTTACTACTAAACTCCCATTATGTAAATGTGTATCTGTGTAGAACGTATTGATGTAATCGGGTACAGCTTCTGTGCTATCTTCATAAACTATACCAGCCGTAGGCTCATCACACGCATCTTTGCATTGGCACTCGCCCGACAACCCTTAAATGAAGAGCCACCCGAAGCCACCACGAACCAACACTCGGCCGACGTTTATGGTAGAGCACAACGATTGTAAACCAGCCAACCTATAATCAACTGTTTTGAAGGAGCACACAACCATGGCGTTCTACAATTCTGAACATGATAAAATACCCAAAATCTTGCCAGCTTTTTTATTATATAAACAGGCATTACAGGTGTGTATGTTACCAAATGAATAGTATTGTTAATATCCGATCGAGAACTCACACAACTAGTTGTGAAGATGGTTGCTAGTAATCTGGTTAAGCAGGTAAGGTTTGGTGGATCCGGATTGAAGATCTCACCGATTATTATTGGATGCATGTCCTATGGTTCTAAGAAATGGGCGG
>ERZ1036435.242-NODE-242-length-38915-cov-15.448533_pt1 | contig 38915 bp, 36 predicted proteins | sample MGYA00514223_ERZ1036435 | MGnify/ENA primary metagenome ERZ1036435 (study PRJEB33795, sample SAMN09464927) | human gut metagenome | host: Homo sapiens | place: USA: Stanford, California | collected 2016-08 | study: EMG produced TPA metagenomics assembly of the... | reverse complement strand
CGTGTCTCATTCCCAGATTTATAGACATGAAAAGCCTCCTGTTTCTTGGACTTTAATTTTGTTGTCCAAGAAACGGGAGGCAGTTCACGTTCGGTGAGGGGCTTTCTCGTGTCTTCTAAGTGCTGTCTTCTATGCCTGCCGTATGAGCCGCTACGGGCGGCTACCGCCGTTACGGCGTGAAGTTATTCGGAGTCCTGCGAGGACTTATCGTGTAGGCCCTGCGGGCGCGGAGTCGGACGCTGCGGCTTGGGCTGAATCAGCTTCGCGTATTCTTCCGGATCGTCCACGCGCAGACCGTACCGCTGCGCCGGGCGCTTCTGCGTATCTGACTTCTGAGCGGTTGCCTGGTCAGTACTTGCCTGTTCCTGTTCGGAAGGCTGAGCGGATTGTGCGGACTGAGTAGGCTGTGCAGGCTGTGCGGGGGCAACCGGTGCGGGCATGTTCTGCGCCGCACTCTGAGCCACCGCGTTCTGCGCAGTAGTATCACGCTCGGGCAGGTTCTGGTTCGGTGCCGGCTGGCTACCCGCCTGTGCACGGTACGAGGGTGCCTTCGGGGCGCCGGTCGGAACCGGTGCACCATTCATCGAGACGGTACTCTGAGCGGCACGCGCCTGCGAAGCCTCCGGGGCCGCCGCCGCACGAGCGGCCGCAACCGCCGCCGAGAAGCGAGGGTGCGCACCCAGCACGCGGCGCGCATCCTGAGCGTACTCCGGCAGAGCGTACATCACGGTACGCGAGGGAATCGCCTCGGTACGCATCGGGTAGCGACCCCCATGGGAGCGACGCAGAACGTACATCTGCCACAGCACAAACACAGCCACCGACAGCGGCACGTACTTGAGTGCTTCAGAGATAAAAGAGTCACCGGCAAGGGTCATCAGCACCGAAAATACCAGGCCAATCACCGCACCCTGAATCGCCGCAGAAATCAGGGCACGACCGTAACCGGGCTGTACCGGGTACTCCACCTGGCGGATACCATCATTGACCAGGTACAGCGCCGTGACCGGGTAATTCTGTTCGCTGAGCACGTCAAAAGCGGCGAGCGCATCATCGTGACGAACGAAGGAGGCGATCGCCTCACCGGCGGGCAGGGGCTTGCCCTGAGCCTGCGCCAGGCGCGACGCCAAGTACGAAGAAGGCGGGGTCGAGGGAATATTCGGCAGGTTAGAAGTCATGGCTCCTATTCTACCGCCCACCCTACCCCTGGATCCGGTGGGTAGTCAGCTCCTCTACAGGCGTAGCGAACACCTGTTCAATTAGGCTTCTCAAAGTGCGAATCCCCGCGGTGGAGCGTACCCTAGAGAGGTGAGCAATTCGAAGTTCAGCACCCCCAGCAAGATTTACATTGCCCGCCTTCTGGGCCTCGACGTTTTTGACCCCTTCGGTGACCGCCTCGGCCGTCTCCGAGATGTCGTCGTGCTCAAACGCGGCCTGGGCGCCTCCATTGCGGGCGCCCGCCCCGCCAAGGGCAGCGAACCCATTGTTGTCGGCATCATCGTTGAGGTGCTCGGCAAGAAACGCGTATTCATGCCTATGACCCGTGTGCGAAGTATCGACGCTTCACAGATTATTTCGACCGGCCTGGTGAACCTGCGCCGCTTTGAACAGCGCAACTCTGAGACTCTCATCGTGGGTGAGCTCTTTGACCGCCGCGTGCGTCTGCTCGACGGCAGCGGCGACGCCGTCATTGAGGACGTCGCCATTGAGCAGCGCCGCAACGGCGACTGGGGCGTGACCGAGCTGTTCGTTTCCCGCGTCAGCTCCTCCTCCAGCACGTGGCGCCGCCGCTCTAAGGAGACCCTCATCGTCGACTGGGACGAGGCGGTGCTCTCCACCGACGTGGAACCGCAGGCGGCAACCGCGTTCGTGGCGAACCACGAGAACTCCAAGCCCGCCGACCTTGCGGACGCTATCCACGAGATGAGCGATAAGCGCATGGTCGAAATCGCCGCCGAGCTGCAGGATGAACGCCTCGCGGACGTTCTGCAGGAGCTGCCCGCCGAGGACCAGGTGCAGATTCTGTCGCACCTGGACGACGAGCGTGCCGCGCAGGTCCTCGAAGAGATGGAACCGGACGACGCCGCCGACCTGCTCATCGAACTGGACGACGCCCAGCGTGAAAAGCTGCTCGAGCTCATGGAACCCGACGAAGCAGACGACGTGCGTCGACTGCTCGAATACGACGAAGGTACCGCAGGTTCGCTCATGAACCCCGTGCCGATCATCCTCTCCCCCGAGGCGACCGTTGCGGAGGCGCTCGCGCACATCCGCGCCGAGGAGATCCCTCCGGCGATGGCGGCTGCCGTCATGGTGACCCGCCCGCCCCTGGAAACGCCGACCGGCAAGTACCTGGGTCTGGTGCACATGCAGAAGCTACTGCGTGTGCCGCCGAGTGAGCCGATTGGTCACATCCTCGATACCGACACTGAGCCTGTCTCTGACCAGGCAAGTTTGGAAGAGCTGGCACGCGTGCTGGCGACCTATGACCTGACCATCGTTCCCATTGTGAACGAATCGCACCGCCTGGTAGGCGCAGTGACCATCGACGACGTGCTCGATGCGCTCCTGCCCGAAGACTGGCGCACTTACGATGATGGAACTCCCGTACGAAAGGTAGGACGACGCTTTGCCTGAATCGAACCGCCGCGACGCAAACCGTACCGAAGAGAACCCCCGCATCGATAAGGCGCGCATCCTCAAGGACCGCCTGGAGAAGAAGTACGCTGAACGCAACCGCGAGCGCGGCGACTCCCGCCCGCAGCGTAGCGACTCGCAGCTGAGCACCCCCGGAACCCGCAAGCCGAAGCTGTTCTCGAGCCCCAACCCGGACGCTTTCGGCCGCATGACTGAGGGTTTTGCACGCTACATGGGTACCCCGCAGTTCCTGATGTGGATGACCATTTTCTGTGGCGTGTGGCTGGCGTGGAACTCCCTGGCGCCGGAGGAGATGCAGTTCGACCCGCGTAGCCTGAACTTCACCCTACTGACCCTGATGCTGTCCCTGCAGGCTTCTTACGCTGCTCCCCTGCTGCTGTTGGCGCAGAACCGTCAGGATGACCGCGACCGCGTGGTGGCCTCTGAGGACCGTAAGCGTGACCAGCAGAACCTGGAGGAGACCCAGTACCTGACCCGCGAAATTGCTTCGCTGCGTATTGCTCTGCGTGAGGTTGCGACCCGTGACTTCGTTCGTAGCGAGCTGCGTGACATTCTTGAGGAACTGCAGAACATTGCGCAGGAGCAGGAGCGTCACGCCGAGCAGCTGCAGGACATCAGTGAGGACATTGAGGACCTGGAGGAGGCTATCGACGATATCGATATCTCCGAGGGCGAGGAAAAGGGCGCTGAGGAGCAGGGCGCTGAGGGCAAGAACTCTGAGGGTACCGAGAACGGTACCGACCAGGTGCCTGACAAGGCTGAACGCCCTGCGAAGGACTCCGCACAGGATTCCCACCGAGGCGATTTGAGCCAGCCTCAGAGCCGCGAATCCCAGCAGGCACAGCAGCAGGCAGAGCGCACCCGTGAGGGAGGCGCCCGTGACCGCTAATTCGCCCCTGCAGGATGCACTCTACGCGGCACTTGCCCGCGTCGAGGATCCCGAACTGCGCCGCCCCATTACGGAGCTGGGCATGGTGGAGACTGCGCTCGTGCATCCTGAACTGGATGAGCACGGTGAGCCGATTCCCGGCCGCCACTGGGCTGAGGTCACGGTGCTACTCACTATTGAGGGTTGCCCACTGAAGAACACCATCGAGCAGCAGGTTCGTGACGCCGCCGCAACCGTTGAGGGTATTGAGCGTGTGCAGCTGCAAGTGGGTGCGATGAACCCGCAGCAGCGTTCCGCCCTGCGTTCGATGCTCAAGCCGGAGCGTTCCAACCCGTTTACCGCACCCGGTTCGCTGACCCGCGTGTTCGGTGTGGTGTCCGGTAAGGGTGGTGTGGGTAAGTCCTCCATGACCGCGAATCTTGCCGCCGCGTTCGCTTCACGCGGGCTTGCGGTGGGCATTATTGACGCGGATGTGCACGGCTTCTCCATTCCGGGTCTGCTGGGTATTACCGACGCCCCGACCCGCCTGGATGACCTGATTCTTCCGCCGACCGTGGACGTTCCCGCCCCCGCCCAGCGTTGGGGTGAGCAGAAGGTCAGCGGCGGCTTTATTCGCGTGATTTCTATCGGCATGTTTCTCAAGGGCAACGAGCCGGTGGCGTGGCGCGGCCCCATGCTGCACCGTGCCCTGGAGCAGTTCATCATGGACGTGCACTTCGGCGCCCTGGATGTGTTGCTACTCGATTTGCCGCCCGGCACCGGCGATATTGCCATCTCCATGGCTCAGCTGCTGCCGAATGCGGAGCTGGTGCTCATTTCCACCCCGCAGCACGCCGCGGTGGATGTGGCGGAGCGTGCCGGCACCCTGAGCTTGCAGACCGGTCAGAAGGTCGTGGGCGTGGTGGAGAACATGGCTGCCATGACCCTGCCGGACGGTACCGTGCTCGACATGTTCGGTTCTGGCGGCGGTCAGGTGCTCGCTGAGCGTCTTTCGGAGGCGCTCTCCTACCCGGTACCGCTGCTCGGTTCTGTCCCGCTGGATGTGAACCTGCGTACCGGCGGCGACGAGGGCACCCCGGTGGTCTGGAGCCACCCGGATTCGACCACCGCCGAAGAGATTCAGTCCATCGCCTCGCAGCTACTACACTCGGGCGAGTCGAGGGCGGGTCAGAGCCTGCCGCTCTTTGTTTAGAGATCCAGCCGTCTAGAGATGTCGCCGTCTAGGACCAAGCATCTAGAAGCTGACGGTCAGACAGCTGATACAGAAAGAACCCCGCACCATCACGGTGCGGGGTTCTTTCGTTTCAAAATCTTAGGTGGCGTCCACGTCGAAGGGGGCATATGCGCCTCGCGGAAGAGCACGGCTCTCCGACTTTTCCTTCTCCTTCAGCAGCGCCTCTTCACGTTCCTTCGCCTCACGCTCACGCTCGGCGTCATCCTCAGCGAACGCCTGCTTCACAATCACGCGCGGATCGTACTGGCGGGGGTCGTACTGGCGCCAGTTAATATCTTCCAGACCCGTCTCGCCCAGGGCTTCCTTGAAGTCGTCCTTCGCGTCAAACGCCATGCGGCGCACAGTCTTGACGAATTCACGGATCTGTCGGGCGTATTCGGGCATGCGTTCGGGACCAATCACCACAAACGTGATGATGGCCAAAATAATCAACTCGGTGCCACTAATACCAAACACAGAATATAGATTATCAGTTCCGAGCCAGCACCGCCGAACCCGCGGCGCTTTCTGGACGTGTCTTTAAGCTCTGGACAAGCAGAAGGCGTACGCTACAGCGCCGCGGAGGGGCATTGCGCCCACGGCTAAGGACGCCACATCAGCGGTTTACGGCGGGTAATCTCCACCGCCGGGGTAAAACGCTGCGGCTCCAACCGCAGACACGCCCGCCTCCCGAACGCAAAAGACCGCCGGCAGCACACCGGCGGTCTCAAACATCCGTTGGATAGATTCAGCGGTTTACGGCGGGTAGTTCTCCACCGCCGGGTTAAAACGCTGCGGCTCCAGCCGCAGGCACGCCCGCCTCCCGAACGCAAAAGACCGCCGGCAGCACACCGGCGGTCTCCAGTCACAATATTCGGTTTACGGCGGATAATCTCCACCGCCGGGTAGCTGCTTCCAATGCCACAGCCAGCCAACCCAGCCCCACTGCGCACACGCACCCGCCACCAGCAACGCCCAACGATACGCCCGCGAACGGCTCGCCGCCGCCGCCACAATCACCAGCGGAAACAACGGCAACAACAGGCGGAACGTCGACGACTGCGGATTCAAAAACAGAATCAAATACGCAAAATAGCTCAGGCACCACAGGTTCAGCGGAGCCGCCAAAACCCTACGCGCCAGAGGGCTCAAACACAGGGCAATAAATCCCAAAATCAGCAGGGTCAGCAGCACCGGAGCCGCATACCCAAAGTACAGGTAACCCTGCGACAGCCACGGCTGAATCGGTGCCAAATGGGTACCGCGCCACGCCGTCTCCGTGGCGGTGTACGCATCCACACGGCCCGTAGCCCACCACGCAATCGCAGGCCACACCAGCGCACACGCACACACCACCAAGGCGCTGACCAGCTGCCCCAGATGACGCACAAACGCCGTGCCCATGCCCGACTGGCGGCTCGAACGCGCCCAGCACGCAAACCACCACAGGCCGGCAGCCGCGCCCAGGGGCACACCCACCGGGCGGGACAGGCACGCCAACGCCGCCACAGGAACCAGCAGGCCGTAGCGTCCCTGAACCAGGCACAGCAGCGCACCGGCAAGGAACACCAGGTTCAGCGACTCCGCATACGGCACCTGAAGCACCGGCGCCACCGGCAAGAACGATACCAACGCCACAGCCCACATGGACAGCGCAGAAGGCGACTCCTCACTTGTGAAACCGGTCGCCTTCAACGACGCCTCAAACAGCAGGTAAATCACCCACGCCGCCGCAAAACCGGCAATCAGAGCAACCGTCGCCGCCACCGGGTAGTACCCGATGCCCGTCGCATGGCTAATAGCACCGGAAAGCTGCGGGAAAATCGGGTAAAAAGCCCACTGATTCTGCTGAACCACACCCGCCGCATTCACCGGCAGCTCACTCGGGTAGCCCTGTACCGCGATCTGCTCATACCAGCCGGCATCCCAGATGCTAATGAACGACAAATAATCCAGATGCTGACCCCACGGGCTGCGCAGCTGCTGCTGGCCAACCACAGCAAACACGATGAAGCCCCACACGCGGGACAGACCGTAAATCAGCAGTACCGACAGCCACGCGGGCAGGGCACGCAGACGCTGCCCCACCCGGTGCAGGCGCTCACCGGCGGCGGTGTACGCCCAGGTCAGAAGCTCATCAAAAGACTCGCTCCGTTCCTCGCCGGAGGCGGGGGTGGCGGCACCCTGCGCAGGAGAATACGCGGGGGAATCACTATTACGTTCAGGCGAAACACTCACGGGCGTTAGTTCCCCTCAGCCTGCGGGTTCTTCCGCTTCTCCACAAAGTCATGCGCGCTCAAGGTGCTCTCCGCATCATCAGCCAGGGGAACCGCACCGCGGCGAACCGGCTCAGCGGCAGCGACGTTAGCATCAGCAGATTCTGCGGTCGAAGCAGCAGACTCAGCGGCGGGTGCGTTCTCGTGTGTCTTGTCCTCTTCGGGTGCACCGACGAGAGGAGCGATAAAGCTCAAATCCTCCACACGGTCAAAGGTGCCCAAACCATCACGGCCCACACCGCTGAAGAACGCGGCACCGGGCACGGCACGCTCACCGGAGAGCGCCACAACGGAGAGCACCGCAATGCCCAAAATCAGCAGGGCAAGCAGAATCAGAAGAAAGTTCATGTCAATCTCATATCATGCAGGACCGTCAACCCCTGACGGTCACCTAAATTCAAATAGTAGCGCCAGCACCGGCAGAATCAGCGTCGCGGCTAGTCCTCGTCGCGGTCGCTGAGCAGCCAGGCACGCAAATCTGCGTGGCAGCGGGTCAGCTGGCTAAAGCTCACGTGCTCGTTATCGGTGTGAGCCAGCAGAGCGTCACCGGGGCCGAAGTTCACCGCGGGAATACCGATCTCGCTCAGGCGTGCTACGTCCGTCCAACCGTACTTCGGCTGAGGCTCCTGCCCCACCGCCTCAATCAGGGAAGCCGCCAGCGGGGTGTCCAGTCCGGGGCGAGCCGCCGGGGAAAGATCCACAAAATCCAGCTCGTAACCGGTGAAGACCTCACGCACGTGGGCGACCGCCTCGTCCAGGGTCTTATCCGGGGCGAACCGGTAGTTCACGTGCATTGCCGCCGCATCAGGAATCACGTTACCGGCAACGCCACCAGAAATCTGCACCGCATTCAGACCCTCACGATAGTCCAGGCCCTCCACAGCAATAGTCTTCGGCTCGTAGGAGGCGAGCGCCGCCAGCGCGGGCGCCAGGGCGTGGATTGCGTTCTCGCCGCGCCAGGCCCGGCCCGAGTGGGCGGCCAGGCCGCGGGTGCGCACGAAGAAACGCATGGTGCCGTTGCAGCCGCCCTCAATCGTGCCGTTGGTCGGTTCAAGCAACACACCGAAGTCTGCGTCAGTGATAAGCTCGCCGTGGTTGCGAATCAGGCGTGCCAGCCCGGAGAGTTCGCTGGCGACCTCTTCGTTGTCGTAGAAGATGTAGGTCAGGTTGTAGTCGGTGTCCTGCGCGGTCAGTTCGGCGGCAAGTTTCAACTGGACCGCCACGCCGCCCTTCATATCGGTTGCGCCGCGGCCGTAGAGCACGTACCCGTCCTCTTCTTCACGCACCGTGGACGGCACGGTACCCAGCGAACCCTCAACGGTGGGCAGGGGCACAGTGTCCAGGTGACCGGCAAGAATAATGCGGGTGCGTTCTTCCTCTTCACCGGGCATCGGCGGGAATTCGGTGCGGGCGATAATGGCGTCCCCGTCACGGGTCAGGTGCAGGTGCGGGCAGAACGACAGCGCCATGTGCACGGCGTCAGCAATTGGCTGCTCATTGCCGGAAACCGACTCGTAATCCAGCAGGGCACGCGTCAGCTCGGGCATGGACACGTCCAGGTTCAGGGGCGGCTGCGGTACAGGGTGACGCTCAGAAATATTCGGGGAAACGCTCATCCTTCCACCTTACAGGTTCCCCGGTACACACACCCGCGCCCACAACGCCCATATCGAGCATATGAGACGGTCTTGAAGGGGCTCTCACCCCCAAAACTATAATGGAAGGCATGTCTGAAAACACTCCCCGTTACGCCTCCGGCGTTGCACTGGTCAATGTTGTTGTCTCTGGCGAGCACGCCGGCACCGTCCTGGATGCGTGGTTCCCCGCTCCCTCCCTCACCCAGACCCCCGACCTGTCCATCGCGGACGAGCTAGAGGACCTGGCCGTTGAGCATCCGGCGCGCAACGCCCGTACCGAGGTGCGTACCGCCTCCATCAACCTGGATGAGGCACCCGAAGACGCGGTGGACGCATACCTGCGTCTGCACCTGCTCTCCCACACTCTGGTTCGCCCCAACGAGCTGAACCTGGACGGCCTGTTCGGCACCCTGGCGAATGTTGCGTGGACCAACCACGGCCCGGTGCTTGCCACCGAGTTCCAGAAGCTGGCGATTGGTCTGCGCAAGCTGGGCCACCTGAGCGTGAGCCACATTGATAAGTTCCCGCGCCTGGTGGATTACGTGGTTCCCGCCGGCGTGCGCATTGGCGACGGTGACCGTCTGCGCCTGGGTGCGCACCTGGCGTCCGGCACGACCGTGATGCACGAGGGCTTCGTGAACTTCAACGCCGGTACCCTGGGCACCTCCATGGTTGAGGGCCGTATTTCTCAGGGTGTTGTGGTGGGCGACGGCTCGGATGTGGGTGGCGGCGCCTCCACGATGGGTACCCTCTCCGGCGGCGGCACTCAGCGCGTGTCTATTGGTGAGCGTTCTCTGCTGGGTGCGGAGTCCGGTATCGGTATTGCCCTGGGTGATGACTGCGTGGTTGAGGCTGGCCTGTACGTGACCGCCGGTTCGCGCGTGAGTGTTCTGCTGCCCGGTCAGGAGGCGCGTGTGGTGAAGGCTGCGGAGCTGTCCGGCGTGTCGAATCTGCTGTTCCGCCGCAATTCGATCAGCGGCGCGATTGAGGTTCTGCCGCGTGCGAAGAACACCGTGGAGCTGAACGAGGCGCTGCACCTGAACTAGTCTGTAGCTGAACTAGCGCTGGTTGCCCTTGCAAACGTTGGGGGTCGGCCCGCGAACTTTAGGGATCGGCTTTAGGGGTCGGGATGTGTGAAGCATCCCGGCCCCTTTTCTGTGTCCTGTGTTCCTTCTTCTGCCGCTCTCACAGGCTGGGCTCGAATCCGCGGCGGCTACGATGACCGTTTTCAGGGCGGGATGCTCGGGCTTTCGCTAGGCTGGTAGTACCGGGTACAGCGCACCCGCCATGACTGACCACTTGTACAGTTCAGAGAGGAACTCAGATGTCTGAATCAACTAAGTCAGAGTCGACGATGAGCGAAACCTACCGGCACTTTACGCGCCTTTTCCCCTACCCGCACGAGCGTATTCCAATGGGTGCTCCTGCCGCTGATGCCATGGCTCGTTACGATGAGCTGGCTAAGCTGGGGCGCGCGCAGGGGTTCGTCCCCTTCTTCCTGAACCTGAACGATACGGTACTTGAAAGCATGGTTATCGCGGTGTCCCTTGAGCACGACATCATTGACGATGTTGAGACTCTGACCCCCGAGCAGGTGAGCGCCTACACTCGTGCCGTCCTGCAGCGTTACCGTACCGCCCGGGGTGGTGCCTCCGCCGAAGAGTATGGCAGCGCAGTCATTGCCCAGCAGCTGCGCCGGGTTGCCGACGATGGCGAAGAGACTCACGAGGACAACCCGGACGACTTCAACCTCAACGAGCTTATTGACGAGTTTATGAGCTCCGATCTTCTGCCCGATGAGGAGCCCGAAGATGACGCCCCGACTCTTTCCGCCCTGCTCTGCTACGAGCTTTTGGATGAAGAAGAGAAAGGCGAGATGCTCCTGCTGCAGATTCCGACCGATGACCCCGCCGATATTCCCGCGTACCTGCCCTTCGGCGGCTGGAATGACTGCCCAGGCGCTGAAACTCAGCTGGCGTTCACCCACTATTGGCGTGAAAAGTACGGTGCCATCCCGGCGGCTCTTGACGGTGCTGACTGCCTAGAGTTTCTGGTGGAACGCCCCGTCACCGACCCGGTGGAGGCGAAGAAGGTGGCGGTCGAACAGTTCGCGTTTTGTTCTGATCTTCCGTTCCAGGTGTTTGAGGATTTTGAGCAGCTGACGGAGTTTATTCACCAGAGCCGCCAGTGGTATTTCTGGTGGGATTAGACGCAAGCTATACAGCGAGGTGGGGGCGAGTGTCGACACACCTCAATAACGCCTCCCACGTGCTCACATCAGAGTGCACAAGCGCACAGTGTTCCGCAGTACTTACACCGCATGCACGGCTGTACCATTAGATACAGCTCAACAGCTTTTGTCCCCCATCCGGAGCACTTTTTCCGGATATATAAAGCCCGAAAGGACATCATGAAGGTACTCGTTACCGGCGGCGCCGGCTACATCGGCTCCCACACTGTACTTGAACTGCTCAAGGCAGGCCACGACGTCGTCGTCATGGATAACCTCGCGAACTCTTCCGAGGAGTCCCTCAAGCGCGTCGCTGAACTCGCTGGCCGCGCCCCCGAGTTCCACATGGTTGACCTGCTCGACCTCGAAGGTATGAAGGCTCTCTTCAAGCAGGTTCGCCCCGACGCTGTGATTCACTTTGCGGGCCTGAAGGCTGTGGGCGAGTCCGCAGAGAAGCCGCTGTGGTACTACCAGACCAACGTGGCTGGCACCCTGAACCTGCTGTACGCAATGGACGAGGCTGACTGCCACTCCATCGTGTTCTCCTCCTCCGCTACCGTGTACGGTGAGCCCGAGTCCATGCCTCTGATCGAGAAGATGAACATGGATGCGCAGTCCTGCTACGGCCGCACCAAGGAGCACATCGAGGACATGCTGGTTGACCTGGCTGCTTCCGATCCCAAGTGGAACATTGCTCTGCTTCGTTACTTCAACCCCGTTGGTGCGCACGAGTCCGGCCGTATTGGTGAGGACCCGGCGGGTATCCCGAACAACCTGGTGCCCTTCATCGCGCAGGTTGCTGTGGGTCGCCGCGATCACCTGAACGTCTTCGGTAACGACTACCCGACCGTTGACGGTACCGGCGTGCGCGACTACATCCACGTGGTTGACCTGGCTGACGGTCATCTGAAGGCGCTGAACTACATTACTGAGCACGGCGGCCTGCACACCTGGAACCTGGGTACCGGTAACGGCTACTCGGTTCTGCAGGTTCTGCACGCGTTCGAGGAGGCGTGCGGTAAGGAGCTGCCGTACAAGATTGTGGATCGTCGCCCCGGTGACGTTGCGGTCTCTTACGCTGATCCTTCCTCTGCTCTGGCGGATCTGGGTTGGAGCGCTAGCCGCGACATTAAGACCATGGTTCGCGACCACTGGAACTGGCAGAAGAACAACCCCAACGGTTACGAAGCCTAAGCTGTTTTAGCCCCTTGTGAGGGGTGTTGAAGAGTGCCCGATAGGTGTTATCTCACCTATCGGGCACTTTTTTGCGCTTTTTTCGAAATTTTTACCAAGTCGTGACTACCTCCCCAAAGGCGTTTGACACCTCGTGAGTGCGTAGAGAAAGGGAAGAATATATTCCCTAGTCAGAGCCTTTTGTGAAGATGGGGTGTTTTTTACCCATATTTTTACGTCAAAAATACTATAACTATGCATTCATGCTTAAAAATTCACATTGCTTACCCAGTAAAGTGAATATTTTGCAGACAGGAAACCGTCTGAGGCGTAAGCTGAAAACTCAGCATACAGACAACCCGCATCATAGACGCACCTCACGTGAAAGGGTTCAAAATGTCCGCACAGGCAGCTCCCGAAGCGCAGAAAAACCTCATCGAAATCGCCAACGTCAACAAGTACTACGGCACCAACCACGTTCTGAAGAACATCAATCTTTCCGTGGGAAAAGGTGAGGTCGTCGTCCTCCTCGGCCCCTCCGGTTCCGGCAAATCCACCCTCTGCCGAACCATCAACCGCCTCGAAACTATCACCAGCGGATCCATCACCATTGACGGACAAGAACTACCCGAAGAAGGCCGCGCACTCGCCAAGCTCCGCGCCGAAGTCGGCATGGTTTTCCAGTCCTACAACCTCTTCGCGCACAAGAACATCCTCGATAACGTAACCCTTGGGCCCCGCCGAATCCGCAAAATGTCCAAGTCAGAGGCAGAAGCAGAAGCCATGAACCTGCTCGCGAAGGTCGGTGTGGATTCCCAGGTGCACAAGATGCCCGCAGAGCTTTCCGGCGGTCAGCAGCAGCGCGTCGCCATCGCCCGTGCACTCGCCATGAAGCCCAAGGTCATGCTCTTCGACGAACCCACCAGCGCGCTCGACCCCGAAATGGTCAACGAGGTGCTCGACACCATGGTCTCCCTCGCGAGGGAAGGCATGACCATGATCGTGGTGACCCACGAGATGGGTTTTGCCCGCAAGGCGGCAGACCGCATCGTCTTCCTTGCCGACGGCGAGATCATCGAAGAGGCGCACCCGGACGAGTTCTTCACCAACCCGAAGAGCGAGCGCGCCAAGGACTTCCTCTCCAAGATCATCAACCACTAAAGCAGAGGGACCGACATGCAAAAATATTCACGTAGGCTCGCGGCACTCGCCGCAGCAGTATCCCTCGCTCTGACCGGCGTCCTCGCCGGATGCTCCAGCGCAGACAGCGACCATAAGATCCGCATCGGCATCAAAGTAGACCAGCCCGGCCTCGGTTACCAGGACGGCAACACCTACACCGGTTTCGACGTGGAGGTGGCACGCTACGTCGCCGGCAAGCTCGGCTACTCCGAAGAGCAGATTGAGTTCGTCGAATCCCCCGCCGCTAACCGCGAAAACATGCTCAACACCGGTCAGGTAGACATGATTTTTGCGACCTACTCCATCTCTGAAAGCCGCAAGAAGACCGTGGACTTCGCAGGCCCCTACTACACCGCAGGTCAGGACCTGCTCGTGCGTGCCGACAACACCGACATCAAGGGACCGGACGACCTCAACGGCAAGAACCTCTGCTCCGTCACCGGCTCCACCAGCGCCCAGAAGGTGCAGGACAAGTTCGCCAAGAACGTGAACCTGGTCAAGCAGAACAGCTACTCCGACTGCGTGGTCGCCCTCAACGGCGGCGTGGTGGACGCCGTCACCACCGACGACATTACCCTCGCCGGTCTGGCAGCCACCAAAGCGAACAAGGGCAAGCTGAGAGTGGTCGGCTCCCCCTTCACGACCGAACGCTACGGCGTGGGTCTGCCCAAGGGCACCGACAAGTGCGAAGCCGTGAACAACGCCATCAACGAGATGGTTGCCGACGGTACCTGGGAGAAACTCATCACCAAGTACACCGAAGGCACCGGCTACCACTACAACACCGAAACCAACCCGCCGCACCTGGGCACCTCCTGCGCCTAGGCCTCTAGAGAGGTTCACGAATGTCATTCTTTGACCAACTCGGCACCCTCCTGTCCAAGTACGATGTGGTTGGCGCCTTCATGACCAATATTCAGCTGACCTTCTGGGCGGCTATTGGCTCGTTCGTTCTCGGTACCGTGCTGGCGCTCATGCGCATCAGCCCCGTCCCGTCCCTGCGCTGGGTGGGCACCGCCTATGTGCACACTGTCCGTAATACTCCACTCACCATCATGATGACTTTCGCCATTTTGGGTGTGTGGACGCAGTTCCAGCTCTCCTTCTCGCACGATTTCGACACGAACTTCTTCGTGTACGCGGTCATTGCCCTGTCGATTTACCATTCGGCGTTTATCTGCGAGGCGATCCGTTCGGGTGTGAACACCGTGCCGAAGGGTCAGGCTGAGGCGGCACGCGCTATCGGTCTGGGTTTCTTCGACACCGCCCGCCTGGTGATTTTCCCTCAGGCTCTACGCGGCGCCATTACCCCGCTCGGCAATACTCTGATTGCGTTGACGAAGAACAGCACTGTCGCCTCGGTCGCGTCGGTGGCGGAGGCCTCCGGGCTGATGAAATCCATGATTGAGTTCGACGCGAACATGGTGCTTGCTATCTTCATCATGTTTGCGATGGGCTTTGTCATCATTGTTGTTCCCATTGGTGCGTTGACCACCTGGTCATCCCGTAAGCTGGCGGTGAAGCGATGAAAAACCCTTTTATCAGTAATGACACCCGCGCCGCTTCTTCGGTGCTTTTCGACGAGCCGGGTCCTATCGCGCAGCGTCGTATCCGCATCTTCAACATTGCTGCGGTAGTCCTTTTTGCACTATTTGCGGTGTATGTGCTGACCGTGATGGGTCAGAAGGGGCAGCTGGAGGCAGAAAAGTGGACTGACCTGTTCACCGCCCGCGCCTGGAGCTCCTACTACCTGCCGGGCCTTGCCTCGACCCTGTCGGCGGCAGCGGTTTCGGTGGTTACCTCGGTTGCGTTCGGTGTGGTCTTCGGTATTGCTCGACTCTCCCAGTACCGCGTTATCCGCTGGTTCGGCACCGTGGTGGTAGAGTTCTTCCGCGCCGTGCCGGTGCTGATCATGATGATCTTCTTCTGGCTGTTCTTGGGCAAGTACAGCGGCCTTCCGCCGGCTCAGCTGCCCTTCATCGCCGTGGTGATTGGTCTGACCCTGTACAACGGCTCGGTGATTGCTGAGCTACTGCGTTCGGGCGTGAAGCAACTTCCTCGCGGTCAGGGCGAGGCGGGTCTTGCGATTGGTCTGACCCCGACCCAGACGCTGATTCGGATCCTGCTTCCGCAGGCGTTCACCGCGATGATGCCCTCAATGCTCAGCCAGTTCGTTGTGATTCTGAAGGACACCGCCCTCGGTTACATCATCTCCTACCCCGAGCTGCTCGCTTCGGCGCGCCGCATCGGTTCCGGTGACGGCAACGTGCTGCAGACCCTGATTCTGGCGGCGGCACTCTTCGTGACGGTGAACTTCGTGCTGACGGCTGTAGCAACCGGCATTACGGACAGGCTGGCGTCGCGCACCTCCGCGAAGGTGACCCGAAACCTGATTCCGGATGCGTTGGATAACCCGAACCCGCCGACCGTTCAGATGTTCGTTCTGCCCGGCGACCGCAAGTAACCCTTCTCGTTTGGGCTCCTCAGCCAACGGCAATCAGCGGATACGGCAAAGCCCCCGCACTCCCCTTTCGGGAGGGTGCGGGGGCTTTCTGCTATGCGGGCTAGTTAGACCCGTCGGGGCTACTTAGCGGCAGATGCCTTCAGACGCTCAGCAGCCTTCGCCACAGCCTCATCGGAGGCGGTCAGAGCGATGCGCACGTAGCCTTCGCCGTCCTCGCCGTAGAACACGCCGGGGCCAGCAATAATACCCAGCTCCGCCAGGCGACCAATGGAATCCCAAGTGGACTCACCGAAAGTGGTCCACAGGTACAGGCCAGCCTCAGAATTCTCAATGCGGCCACCGGCGGCGGCAATCGCCTCCTGCAGTACCTCGCGGCGGGCACGGTACAGGTCCTTCTGCGCCGCCACGTGCGCCTCATCAGCCAGCGCCACCATCATCGCAGCCTGCACGGGGGCGGGCACAATCATGCCGGCGTGCTTGCGGCTATTAATCAGGTTCGGCATCAGCTCGGGGGCACCGGCAATGAACGCGGCACGGTAACCGGCGAGGTTCGACTGCTTCGACAGCGAGTACACCGCGAACAGGCCGGTGAAGTCGCCGTCGCACACACGCGGATCCAGGATGGACGGCACCGACTGACCGCCGCGCGCCTCATCCCAGGCACCCCAACCGAGCTCCGCGTAGCACTCGTCGGATGCCACCACGGCACCGATTTCACGCGCCTGCGCCACAATCTCACGCAGCTGCTCCACGGTACGGACCGTGCCGTTCGGGTTCGCCGGGGAGTTCACCCAAATCAGCTTCACACGGCTGCGGGTGTCAGCGTCCAGCTCGTCCAGGCTGTCGGCGGGCACGGACTCGGCGCGGGCAAAGCGGGCACCCATATCGTAGGTGGGGTACGCAACGCGCGGGTACACGACCACATCGCCCGGGCCCAGACCCAGCAGGAACGGCAGCCACGCCACGAGCTCCTTCGAACCGACCGTGGGCATGATCGCGTCCGGGCTCAGACCGGTCACGCCGCGGCGGCGCGCAAACCACTCAGCAATAGCCTCACGCAGGGCGGGGGTGCCGTGGGTGGTCGGGTAGCCGGGAGCGTCAGAGGCAGCCGCCAGCGCCTCGCGAATGTTCTGCGGGGTCGGGTCAACCGGGGTGCCGATGGACAGGTCCACCGGGCCGTCCGGGTGGGCGGCCGCGGTTGCGCGGTAGGGGGCGAGCGCCTCCCAGGGGTATTCGGGCAGGTTCAGGCCGTAAGTCATTGTGTCACCTGGTTGCTTGGGAATAGTTTTCGTCATTTTAGTCTAGCGTCCGTGCGCTGGCGTGCCTACAGCAAGAGCCTCCATTCCAGCGCCTAGACGGTGCGTGGGCACCGGGTGCTGTGATGGAGGCTCTTGGCACCCATTAGCGGGTGCGGTCAGTCTATGCGGTTGTCGCTATTATTCGCCGCAGGGATTACTCGCCACGAGGGGGCAACGCCGCGATGAAGGGCACGTCCTTGCCGGTGGGGCCGAGCTTTGCTGCGCCGCCGGGGGAACCCAGGTCGTCGAAGAAGTCTGCGTTGGCGCTGACGTATTCGCTCCACTCTTCGGGGACGTCGTCTTCGTAGTAGATTGCTTCTACGGGGCAGACGGGCTCGCAGGCGCCGCAGTCCACGCACTCATCCGGGTGGATGTACAGGGTGCGTTCGCCTTCGTAGATGCAGTCGACGGGGCATTCTTCAACGCATGCGCGGTCTTTGACATCCACGCAGGGAAGCGCGATTACGTAGGTCATTGGTGTGCCTTTCTAGAAGCTGTTCGCCCCGTGCCCGCCGGTCTGCGGGTCGTCTGCTGCAGGGCAAAATCTACAGAGTAAACCGCCGAGTAGGTGGTACCCGGCGGGGAAGTCTGTGTATAGTCTATCGCGCGCTGACTGTTTAACAGTATTTTCGTGGTGTATCAGACAGTGGGTCATTGGGTTTGTGGGGGTATTTTTTAGGCTAGGCTGACCTGGTATTTATTTGCATTACGACTAGTCGGCTGGATTTTAAAAATAGATTAAGCCAAAAATGAAATCTTCGTCACATGAATTTTTTGATGAAGTCGCCGCTATTTCCACCCCGCTAAATTCACCGAATAACGCATAAATTTTCTTCCCTATTTTCCGCTAGCCGGGCCTCTATCCGGCGGGTACAGAAGACAGCAGCGGTGTAGCGCCCAAAAACAGCAGGAGGGGCGTCCCGGCAGACCGGAACGCCCCTCCCCCTTAGGTTATGACATAGTAATAGCCTTCAGGCTACTTCTTAGCGCGCGCACGCTGATGCGCCGCACGCGGCGAGAAATACTGTGCGTCCTTCACGCGAGCGCGCGTGTACACGAGCATGCCCAGCATCGCCGCAACCGGGGCACCAAACCACCACAGGGCACCGTACAGGCCAATCGCCGAATGGCCCGGGTTCACCAAAACAAACGGCGAATCGGGGCGACCGTAACCGAGCACGTACACGGTCACGAACACTGCAACAGCCACGACCGCCGCTGCGTAGCCACGGCGCAGCGACAGGGCACACCACAGGGCGGTAAAGAAAACCGTCAGGTACGCCACCAGCAAGCCGAGGGGCAGGGCGGTATCCCCTGCATACACGACCCAAGCGTGGTAGATCGACCCGGCAATACCGGCAAAAATACCCAGAATCGAGCCGGTCAGAACGCCCGCCACCAGACCAGCCTCCTGCGGCTTCGGGTGCACGGTCGCCGTCGGGTCACCGTCAAGCACACGGAAAGTCTCCACGGCAGAAATCTTCTGCGGAACCTTATTCGAGTACTCAAAAGTCTTCTCGTCCACCACCGTGATCTGGGTGCGGTGCGCCTCCATCGCCTTGCGCTTGGCGGTGCCGTCACCGTAGATTGCCGCCTGCACGCGCTGATCAGCCGTATCGAACTCGCCCTCAATACCCCAGGTGAGAATCGGGCGGTCCTCGTCATCTTCAAGGATCTGCAGGGCACGGTGCACAATCTCATACACGCGCACGTGGTCGGGGTGGCCGTAACCGCCGTCCGAATCGTAGGTGACAAGAACATCCGGGTTGAGGGCGCGAATAGCGGCAACCAGAGCCTGAGCCTGCGGTTCCAGAGGCTGCGCGGTCAACGAATCAGCCGCCGCCACCGGGTTAGCGACGGGCTTACCCTCCGGACCCCACGCCATACCGGAATCACGGTACAGGGGCAGCGTGCCCTCAGCCACGGCAGGCGCCTGACCCAGGAAGAACTGCTTCTTCACACCCAGTGCTTTAATAGCACCGGCAAGCTCACCGGTACGGTACTCGCCCAGCGCCTCACCGTTATCGCGGCAGCCGGGCTTACCAACCTCCAGGTGGTGCAGTTCCTCGGGGATGACCTCGCCCAGCTCACCGCGGGTAGCGGTCAGCAGGTACACCTCCGCGCCCTTCTGCGCGTAGTACGCCATGGTTGCGCCGGTTGAGGAGGTCTCATCATCCGGGTGTGCATGCACAAACAGGATGCGCGCATTCTTCGCATCGTAATTATTCGGCAGCAGGTCACGGCGGGAACCGGGAGTGATACGCTCACCCTGCGTGGGGTAGCTGGGGGTCGCAGAATCAGGCTGAGTGTTCTCGGTTTCAGACACAGGCTTTCCCTCTCATACGCAGGGTTGGGTTTCTTGGACGGTCAAAGCGCGCCAGCAATTTACATCGTTGATCAGCAGACGTTGAGTAGCGGACGGGTGCCGCCACCGTGCAGGCGCATTATTTTATCTTACACACTCGCATGTACAGCGCGGGGTGTTCAGGCTTTTCGGAAGCAGTTTTAGGCAGAAAACAAAAGCGCTCCGCTCTCCTTGTTCTTCTCTCCGCCCTACCCCTCCGGTACTTCCCGAACGCGCCTGAAGGTTAAACAGAGCCGCCGCTACCTCCTCTTCAGAAGGTAGCGGCGGCTCTGTTTAACAACGACTCTAGGCAACGACACCCGCTACAGCAGGTGAGTCGCTAACGCGCTATTAGTTCGCGCAGTATTAGTCATTCGCACGGGCGCGGCGGCGGAACTCGCGCACACGCTCGTTAGAGTCCAGGATGACCTTACGGATACGAATCGCCTCGGGGGTCACCTCAACGCACTCGTCTTCGCGAGCGAACTCCAGGCACTCTTCCAGGGTCAGCTTCTTCGGCGGGGTCAGGTTTTCGAAGTTGTCCGCGGTCGAAGAACGCATGTTGGTCAGCTTCTTTTCCTTGGTGATGTTAACTTCCATGTCGTCTGCACGGGAGTTCATACCAACGATCATGCCCTCGTACACCTCGGAGGTGGGCTCAACGAAGAAGGTGCCGCGCTCCTGCAGGTTAATCATCGCGTAGGGGGTCACCACGCCGGCACGGTCAGCAATCAGCGAACCGTTGGTGCGGTACTCAATGTCGCCAGCCCAGGGCTCGTGCTCAATCGAGTAGGAGGAAGAAATACCGGCACCGCGGGTCTCAGTCAGGAACTGGGTACGGAAACCAATCAGACCACGTGCGGGAACAGCGAACTCCATACGGACCCAACCGGTACCGTGGTTCGACATGTTCTCCATGCGGCCCTTACGCGCAGCCATCAGCTGGGTGACAGCACCCAGGTGCTCCTCGGGCACGTCAATGATCATGTGCTCCATGGGCTCGTAGACCTTGCCGTCGATGGTCTTGGTAACCACCTGGGGCTTACCCACGGTCAGTTCGAAGCCTTCGCGGCGCATCTGCTCCACGAGGATAGCCAGGGCGAGCTCGCCACGGCCCTGAACTTCCCACGCGTCCGGACGCTGGGTGGGCAGAACCTTGATGGACACGTTACCAATCAGCTCGCGGTCCAGGCGGTCCTTCACCTGACGTGCGGTGACCTTTGCGCCCTTGACGCGGCCAGCCAGCGGGGAGGTGTTAATACCGATGGTCATGGAGATCGCGGGATCGTCCACCTTGATCAGCGGCAGGGGCTTGGGGTTCTCAGCGTCGGTGAGGGTTTCACCAATGGTGATGTCCTCGATACCAGCCACTGCGACGATCTCGCCGGGGCCAGCGGACTCTGCGGGAACACGCTCAAGAGCCTTGGTAGCCAGCAACTCAGAGATACGGACGTTCTTGATTTCACCGTCGTGACGTGCCCATGCAACGGTCTGACCCTTCTTCAGGGTGCCGTTGAAGATACGGACCAGTGCCAGACGACCCAGGAACGGGGAGGAGTCCAGGTTGGTCACGTGTGCCTGCAGAACCTCGTTGGGGTCGTAGGTGGGTGCGGGCACGTGCTCGATGATGGTCTTGAACAGCGGCTCAAGGTCGTCGTTGTCGGGCAGCTGGCCGTCTGCAGGCTGGTTCAGGGATGCAGCGCCAGCCTTACCGGATGCGTACACCACCGGAACGTTCAGCACAGCGTCCAGGTCCAGGTCGGGAACCTCATCCGCCAGGTCGGATGCCAGGCCGAGCAGCAGGTCCATGGACTCGCCAACGACCTCGTCAATACGGGAGTCGGGGCGGTCAACCTTGTTCACCACGAGGATCACGGGCAGCTTAGCAGCCAGTGCCTTACGCAGCACGAAGCGGGTCTGGGGCAGCGGGCCTTCGGATGCGTCCACGAGCAGCACAACGCCGTCAACCATGGACAGGCCGCGCTCCACCTCGCCACCAAAGTCGGCGTGGCCGGGGGTGTCAATAACGTTAATGGTGATGGTCTCACCGTTGGCGGAAGGGCCGTTGTAGAACACGGTGGTGTTCTTCGCCAGAATGGTGATGCCCTTTTCCTTTTCGAGGTCGCCGGAGTCCATGACTCGGTCTTCAACATCTGCGTGGGCAGAGAAGGCGTGGGTCTGCTGCAGCATCGCGTCGACGATGGTGGTCTTGCCGTGGTCAACGTGTGCCACGATGGCCACATTGCGAAGGTCGGGGCGCGAAGCGGTGTTTTCAGACATGCGTTAAGTTTCTCGCTTAAATCTAGGGGATAGTCTTGCCAGCGGGTGCGCTCTCGAAGGCGCGGGGGTCACGGGGCAGTACCTTAGATAGGTTATCTGGGGGTGTTTGCCGGTTTGAGTGTATGCCAGTGGACCCGCTCTGCAATGAGAGCATTTCCGGGCACGCCAAAACGGACCCCCCTCCGTTGGGCTTAGCTACCAGTGTATCACTAGGGCTTTTCGGCGAGCCACTCATCAAGCATGCGGCGGGCGACAGCGTTCGTGCCGGGCAGCTCAAGCTTGGCGGGGTCGTCCTCGTCGCTATTGCCGCGCTCCTCCGAAATCGCTATCGCCTCACGCAGTTCGGGGGCGGTGAACCAGCGGGCGGCACGGATCTCACCATCGTGATGAATGATAGGTTCGTTCTCATCCACGCGCACCCGGTAGCAAATCATGAGCGAACGCGGGAAAGGCCACACATCACTCATACGGTACTCGGTGCTCAGGGCGTGCAGGCCGGTTTCTTCGTAAACTTCGCGGGCGATTGCCTCTTCGAGGTTTTCGCCGGGGTCAACGAAACCGGCGATGAGGGCGAAGCGGTTGGGGTGCCACTGGCGGTTATTCGCCAGCAGCACGCGCTCGCCGTCGCGGCTGGTCACCAGCGCCATGACGGCGGGTTCGATGCGGGGGAATACCATCTCGCCGGAGGCGGTGCGGCGGATACCCTTAGAACCGAGGGGCGCCTCCTCGCCGCTGTATGCGGAGTAGCGCATGTCGATGAGGTAGTCGCGGCGTGCCAGGGCGGTGGCGTAGTGGGCGCGGCCTTCCGGGTCGTCGTGGACCGGATAGTAGCGGAAACCACTGGTGGAGGCGCGCACCCGAGGGTCGTTCAGGTCGGCGGCGACCTGCGCGAGGGTTTCATCCTCGCAATAGAGCACGTGCACCTCTGCCCCACTATTCTTCTGGGCGTCAGCACCGTAGGCGGCGGGGCGGATTACGCTGCGCGCAAGGATCGCGTCTTCGGTCAGCGGCTCGGCAGCATCGTGACCGGTCAGGTAGTGCACGGTTCCGTCAGCGGTGAGGAGGGTTTCTCCTGCGCGAGAAACGAGCAGGTAGCGCAATGCGCTCTCAGAAATAGTCTCAGGTGTATGTTCAGGTGAAGAAGTCATGGGGTTTACTCTACATCTTGATACTGCAAGGCCCACAATGGCGTGCCAGGTTTCGATTTTTTCGCCGTATCGTCCCATATCACCCTCCAAAGAGGTGACATAGGCACCCGAAAATAAGAGAATGGAACCATGACTACTTCTATTGACCCCACGACCACCTCCGCGTGGTCCGCTCTGTCCGCTCATCACAAATCCCTCACTCCGAACCTGCGCGAATGGTTTGCCGCTGACCCGGAACGCGCGCAGAAGCTCAGCTTCACCGCCGACGAACTGCACGTCGACCTGTCCAAGAACCTGATTACCTCCGAGACCGTTGAGCTGCTGCTCAAGCTCGCTGAAGAGGTCAAGCTGGAACAGGCTCGCGAGGCAATGTTCTCCGGCGAGCACATTAACGTCACCGAGGACCGCGCAGTACTGCACACCGCGCTGCGCCGCCCCGAAGGCTACACCCCGGCCCTGACCGTTGACGGCCAGGACGTAGACGCAGACGTTCACGCTGTGCTGAAGAAGATTTACGCATTCGCTGAGCGCGTGCGCAACGGCGAGTGGACCGGCATCACCGGCAAGCGCATCGAGACCGTTGTGAACATCGGTATCGGTGGCTCCGACCTGGGCCCGGTCATGGTGTACGAGGCTCTCAAGCCCTACGCTGATGCAGGCATCACCGCACGCTTCATCTCCAACATTGACCCGACCGATGTGGCCGAGAAGGTCTCCGACCTGGATCCCGAGACCACCCTGTTCATCGTCGCATCCAAGACTTTCGGCACCCTGGAGACCCTGACCAACGCACGCGTGGCACGCGAGTGGCTGCTTTCCGCACTGGCTGAGGCTGGCGCCCTGGAAGGTAAGGAAGCATCCGAGGCAGTGGCTAAGCACTTCGTGGCTGTCTCCACCGCACTGGACAAGGTTGCAGCATTCGGCATTGACCCCGAGAACGCCTTCGGCTTCTGGGACTGGGTTGGCGGCCGCTACTCCGTAGACTCCGCTATCGGCACCTCCCTGGCTATCGTGTTCGGCCCGAAGGTTTTCGCTGAATTCCTCGCCGGCTTCCACGCAATGGATGAGCACTTCCGCACCGCTCCCCTGGCTCAGAACGTGCCCGTTCTGATGGGTCTGCTGAACATCTGGAACGTGAACTTCCTCGGCGCAGAGACCCACGCGGTTCTGCCCTACGACCAGTATCTGCACCGCTTCCCCGCATACCTGCAGCAGCTGACCATGGAGTCCAACGGCAAGTCCGTTCGCGCGGACGGCTCCTTCGTCACCTACGACACCGGTGAGGTCTTCTGGGGTGAGCCCGGCACCAACGGCCAGCACGCTTTCTACCAGCTGATCCACCAGGGTACCCGCCTGATTCCCGCGGACTTCCTGGCATTCGCTAACCCGGTCCACCCGACCAAGGACGGCGAGCAGGACGTTCACGAGCTGTTCCTGGCTAACTTCTTCGCACAGTCTCAGGCTCTCGCTTTCGGTAAGACCGAGGAAGAGGTTCGCGCAGAGGGCACCGCAGAGCACGTGGTCAACGCACGTATCTTCAGCGGTAACCGCCCCTCCACCTCCATCATGGCGCCGCGCCTGACCCCGCGCGTTCTGGGCTCCCTGATTGCCCTGTACGAGCACATCACCTTCGTTCAGGGTGTTGTTTGGGGTATTGACTCCTTCGACCAGTGGGGTGTTGAGCTCGGTAAGAAGCTGGCGCTGGACCTGGTTCCCGCTATTGAGGGTGACCGTGAGGTTCTGGCTCGTCAGGATTCTTCGACTGCTTCGCTGATTGATTACTACCTGAAGAACCGCACCAAGTAGTAGCTTGAGCCTGCATGTGCCGGTGTTATAGCCCGGCTGTATTGGCCCTGCGCAAGCTGGCTCAGCGCAGATACACAAACCGCCGGATAGGCTCCCAGTTTGGGAGGCTATCCGGCGGTTTTGTTATACGGGTTTTAGCTCTTATACCGTGCTACTAGTTCACTGCGGGCAGGGTGTCGGAGGCGACCTCTGCAATAATGCGCACCACGGTGGATTCGGGCAGCTGCGGGATGCCCTGCTCGTCACACACCACGCCACCGGCGTCGCGGTGGGCGGTCAGCTCCACACCCTCGGTGGCCTCTTCGCCGTCGGGGCGGGTTGTGGGCACGTGCACGAACCCGGCGGGGATACTCAGCCCCAGTTCGCGGCTGATGCGCTGGCCCTCGTAGAACACGTGGTTGCACACGTAGGTTCCGGCGGTGTACGAAATCTCGACCGGCTCCCCCGCCGCACGCAGACGCTCAAAGCTGGCGCGCACCGGAAGGGAGGAGAAGTACGCCTCCTGACCGCCCGGAGCGATCGGCTCATCGCAGCGCTGGTCGCCGTCGTTATCTTCAATACCGGCGGAGTCCAGGTTGATAGCGACCTGTTCGAGGCTGACCACGTCGCGGCCAACCGCCACGCCCAGGCTGATGAGCGCATCGGGCTGCACATCCTGCAGGGCGGTGCGCAGAGCGGTGCTGGAAACGTCGTAGCTGACGGGCAGCTCGCGGGTGATGACGTTCAAATCCGGGCGCATCCGGGTCAGCAGACGCTGAGCGCCTTCGGCGAGCGCTACGGTGGGGTTCACGGGCACGCCGGGAAACGGGCCGAAGAAGGTCAGCAACAGGGTGCGTGCCTGGTTGGGGGTGGTTGCCATAGTCGTTCTCGTTTTCTGCGTTGGTTTTATGCAGTGTTGGTTTTATTCGGCAGTGTTCTTTTCGGCGGCGTTCTTTTCGGCGGCGCGGCGCTCCAGGTCCTTGGCGAGCGCCTCCAGCAGCTCTTCGGGGGTGGTGACGATGATGAGCTCGTCCAGGTAGCGTTCGTTGAGCAGGCCGGTGGACGCCATGTAGTGCATGGCGTCGATGAGCTTGTCCCAGTAGCCGTTGACGTTCAGCAGCGCGACCGGCTTGGAGTGAATATCGAGGAACTGCCAGCTGAAAACTTCAAAGAACTCTTCGAGGGTGCCGGGGCCGCCGGGCATGGCGACGAACGCGTCAGCCTTGTCGATCATGGCGATTTTGCGCTGGTGCATGGTGTCCACAATGTCGAGGGTGGTCTGGCCGGGGTACACGCCCTCCAGGCCGACCAGCTTGTGGGTGACCACGCCGTAGACCACGCCGCCGGCGTCCAGGGTTGCGCCCGCGACGGTGCCCATGAGGCCGGTGCGGCCGCCTCCGTACACCACGCCAATATTGTTCTGGGCGCAGAGGGTTCCGAGCTCCTGGGCGCGGGTGGTGAAGAGCGGGTCGTTGCCGGAGCGTGCGCCGCAGTAGACGGCGAGGTTGTAGTCAGTCTTCTTCATGGTTCTCCTTGGGGTGTATGGGGGTTTCCGGGGTGGAGCGCCTCTATGCGTTCTACCCTCGATAAATGTTGCTGTGTTGAGGGTACCGGATGCACCTGTGTACCTCATGTGTGCCGCCCGCCGGTTCAGGGGGGCGCGTCAGGGGTGGTGGTTACGGTAGCGGGGTGCGTGCCAGTAGCGGGAAAATCTGCTCGGTATTCAGTGGTGCCTGCGATGCAGAATCGAAAGGGCAGCTCATGGCGGGGTCAACCCAGCGCAGCTCAGCGATTTCTGCCTGCGGCACCAGCGAAGCCAATAGCTCGTGTTGTTCGTCGGTGGGTGTGTATTCGTAGGTTTCGGCGCGTACCGTAAAGCCTGCCTCGTTCAGTGCCGCCGCCTCTAGGAGTCCGCGGTGGTGCATCCGGGTGGGGTCGGGGGTGAGCCCGATTTCTTCGTTCACTTCGCGGCAGGCGGTCTGTAGCGGGGTCTCCCCCGGTTCGGGTTTGCCGCCGGGCATCATGAACCCGTCGCTGCCCTGCTTGCGCACGGTGAGTACGAGTCCGTCCCGGTTGCGGATTGCTACAGCGCACACGTTCACGACGCGGTGCGCGCTGTCGATGGCGCTGTGCTCAGTAGCGCTGGGTTCGGCGGGCGGGGCGGGCGGGGTTGCTTCTACTCGGTTCTGCGGGTTCTTCTGCGTGGGCATCTTTCTACCCTAGCATTTCTGTATCCTCCACCCGGCGCTGTGCGTGTTTGTCTTATTCATCCGCCCTATTGTGTGCCCTGCGGGTAGTGGTTTTACGTAATATTTCGGCGAGTTATCTTATGTCCGGTTCATGCGTTTAGGTGCGTGTTACGGTGTAATTAACCGCGATGTCGCGGTACCGTATACGCACTCGACTTGGCGCGATACAGGAAGAGTGCGAATCGCTCAATCACCCATGTAGAAGGAACTTCATGATGGCTAACTCTTCTCGTGCCCGCCGCTACGGTAGCGCCAGCGCTTCTGTTCTTCTTGCCGCATCCTTGAGCCTGGGCGCTCTGCCTTCTGTTGCAGCGGCTAATACCCCGAATCCGGATAACCCGCCGGTTATTACGGTCTACAACTACAAGGTTGAGACCAATACCCGTCAGCTGAAGACCGCCCTGCGTCTGAACAAGATTACGTTCAAGGCATCGAAACTGCCCGCGAAAACTACTGCTTTCGCCCCGGCATTGCACGAGGCAAACCATAGGGGTTTCCCGTTTCTGAACCCGATTCAGACGGTGCGCGTTGAGGGCCCGTTCAAGGACGGCACGGCGACTGCGACCCATTACGTTCCGGGTAGCCTGATTGACCCGGCGAAGAACTACAGCTTCGTCGCCAATATCATCGTTGATGGTTACGGTGGCGGTCAGGTTCTGCGCATGGACGTTGTGAAGGATAGCGCCGCACCGGTTCTGCACGTGGATTCGCCGCGTCTGAACACCAAGGGTGAGACTGTGTTGAAGGTGCGCGGTACCGGCTACACCGGTGAGGCGACCCCGCACGGTGTGCGCGTGGTGGTGTCTGATACGAATGTGTGGGTTCCCGGTCGTTTTCCCCAGACGGGTATGCGCTTCGTGGCTGAGGTGACCGTACCTGCTTCGCAGATTCACAACGGTGCTTTTGAGACGGAGGTGAAGGTCCCGGCGGATGTTGCGACGACGCTGAATACCTCTCACAAGTACATTGCGGGCACCATGGCTGCCGGCGTTGAGGGTGCCGAGTACGGTTCGTTTGATGCTCAGAAGCCTCTTGAGCTTTTCGCGCAGGAGCCCGTGGTTTCTGCGGTTCCGACCTATGCTCCGACGGTGGCTCCTCTGCCTGAGGCAACCATTGGTGTAAACCCCACCGACGCTCCCACCGTGGCACCTCTGCCGGAGGCAACCGTTGGCGTGAACCCGACCGACGCACCGACCGTAGCGCCCCTGCCGGAGGCAACCGTGGGCGTGAACCCCACTGACGCACCGACCGTGGCGCCCCTGCCCGAGGCAACCATCGGCGTGAACCCGACCGACGCACCCACCGTAGCACCCCTGCCGGAAGCAACCATTGGTGTAAACCCGACGGACGCGCCCACCGTGGCGCCTCTGCCTGAGGCAACCGTTGGCGTGAACCCGACCGATGCGCCCACCGTGGCGCCTCTGCCTGAGGCAACCGTAGGCGTTAACCCCACTGACGCGCCCACCGTAGCGCCCCTGCCGGAAGCAACCGTTGGAGTGAATCCCACTGACGCACCGACGGTTCCCGCTCTGCCGGAAGCAACCGTTGGCGTGAATCCCACTGATGCGCCCACCGTGGCACCTCTGCCCGAGGCAACCGTGGGCGTAAACCCGACCGACGCACCGACCGTTCCCGCACTGCCGGAAGCAACCGTGGGCGTAAACCCGACCGACGCACCCACCGTCCCGGCACTGCCGGAAGCACCGGTTGCCGATAAGACCCCCAACGCTGACAAGCTGGAGGACGCAACCGTGACGCATCCCAAGAGTAAGCCAGCTCAGAGCAAGCCCTCTCAGGAGGCTCCGGTGACCGCCGCCCGCTCGGCTAAGGACACTCTGGCTAAGGACACTGGGGCAAAGGACAGCCTCGCTAAGGAGAGCAGCCCCAAGAAGGCTACCCTGGCGAACACCGGTGCATCCAGCGTTGGCGTGATTGTTGGCATTGGCGTTGCCGCGATCGGTGCGGGTCTTGGTCTGAGCGTTCTGCGCTCGCGCCGCCGCTCCTAAGAGCTGCTGGGCATACAGCCTAGCTCTCCCGTGCGGAATAAACCGCGCATAGCAAAGAGCCGCCGGCTCCCCTCAGTCTGGGGAACCGGCGGCTCTTCACGTATCAGCTCATTCAATCAGCTGGCGCAAGTGTTCGTGTTACTTCGAAGCCTTAACCTCGATGCCGCTCACGTCAATCTGCTCCAGCGGAATCAGGCGGTCACGAGTGACCACGCGGTGCACCAGCCAGACCGCGATAATCACGGGCAGACCAATGTAGGAGCTGAGCACGCCAGCCCAGTCGCCGCTCAGGAACGCTTCGTAGTTCTGGCCGCCAATAACGACCAGGCACATGAGGAAGGCGATAATCGGGCCTGCGGGGAAGAACGGCGCCACGTAGGGCAGGTCCTTCAGGCTGTTGCCTTGCTTCAGGTACGCGCGGCGGAAACGGTAGTGAGCCACGGCGATACCCACCCAGGTGATGAAGCCAGCCAGACCGGACACGTTCACCAGCCACAGGTACGCCCCATCCGGCGAGAGTAGTGCGGCGATGAAGCCGACCGCGCCAATAGCTGCGGTTGCCAGCAGCGCGTTCATGGGCACGCCGCCGGAGTTGATGTGGGTAAACATCTTCGGTGCCTTACCCTCCTGGGCGAGTGCGAAGAGCATACGAGCCGAAACGTACAGGCCCGAGTTACCTGCAGAGAGCACTGCGGAGAGGATCACGGCGTTCATGATGGCTGCCGCGAAGGCAATACCTGCACGCTCGAAGATGAGGGTGAACGGGGAGATGTTGATGTTGCCGTCCGCTGCGGTGAGCAGGTTCGGGTCGGAGTAAGGAATCAGGAAGCCGATGACGACCATCGCACCGATGTAGAAGAGCATGATGCGCCAGAACACGCTGGTCAGTGCGCGGGGCACGTCGCGGCGGGGGTTCTCAGATTCGCCGGCAGCCACACCGATCATTTCGGTGCCCTGGAAGGAGAAGCCTGCCACCATGAAGATGGCGAGTACGGCGGGTGCGCCGCCGACGAAGGGTGCCTCACCGACGGTCCAGTTGGAGACGCCCGGGGAGCTACCGCCCAGGATGCCGAAAATCATGGCGATACCTGCGATGAGGAAGACGACCACGGTGACGACCTTGATGGTGGCGAGCCAGAATTCGCTTTCACCGTAGGAGCGTGCCGAGAGGGCGTTGATGCCGGTCAGCAGCACGAGGAATCCTGCCGCCCACACCCAGGATGGGATGTCCGGGAACCAGTACCTCATCACCTCGCCGACGGCGACGAGTTCGGCGGCGACGGTAATCGCCCAGTTGAACCAGTAGTTCCAACCCATGGCGAAGCCGAAGGACGGGGACACGTAGCGTGCCGCGTAGGTCTGGAATGCGCCGGGGACGGGCAGGTGCGCAGCCATCTCGCCGAGGGACTGCATGAGGAAGAGCACCATGATGCCGATGAGGGCGTAGGCGAGGATTGCGCCGCCGGGGCCTGCGGTGGAGATGGTCTTACCGGAGGCGACGAAGAGGCCGGTGCCGATTGCGCCGCCGATTGCGATCATCTGCATGTGGCGGGCGGAGAGGCCTCGCTTCAGTTCACCCTCTGCGGGGGTGGTTTCCGATGCAGCGCCGGAAGTCTCTGTAGGCTGTGCCATGTCAGGTCTTCTTTCTGAGGCTATTGCTTCGTGCGTTTGTGAGCGGTCTAGTCTGTGGTGTCCAGTCTAGTCCTGCTGCGGGTTGTGCCGCCGAAGGTTTGTGCCTGGGTCAAGAAATTCTTCAATCTTTAGAAATTCTTACGTACCGTAAGTTTTTCTAATCTGAGGGTCAATCCTACCCGCTTTTCCAGTGCTTTTCCACCCCAAACCCACAAAAACACAGAAAAACCCTCCCGTACCCGCTTCATCACAAGCGGTACGGGAGGGTTCAAATCCTCTTTGCCAAGTTCCCCCGGCTAATCTACTTCGCCAGGCTTTTAGCGCGCCCGGCTTTAGTCAGCCAGGTTGTGGAAGGACACCTTCGTGGGGTGCTCCACGGTGCGGGAGACGGTGCAGTCCTTCTGCTCGCTGAGCTGAATCAGACGGTCCACCATCTTCTGCGCCTTGGCGCCCTGCTCGTCCTCGGGGAAGCGCACATCGAAGTCCACCTCAACGTCGTCGAGGCGCACCGCGCCGTCTTCGGTCTGCTTCAGCGCCGAGGCGAGCACCTCGAACACCTCGGGGGTGGAGCGGCGGGAGGTGCCCGCGTCCACGTCCACGGAGGAGCAGCCGGCAATTGCGGCGAGCAGCAGCTCGACGGGGGTCAGCAGGCCCTCACCCACACCGAAGTCGAGGGTTGCGCCGTTGGCACCGTAGGCACGGTAGCGCAGACGGTCGATGCGCTCGATCTTGGTCTGGCGGTAGTTGTCGAGTTCGCGGCGTTCCTGCTGGCGCGAGTACACCTTCTTCTGCTCTTCAGCAGTCTGCACGGTGTTGTTCTGCTCAGCGTTGTTCTGCTCGGCGTTGTTCTGTTCAGCCATTGAGGTTCCTTTCGGGTTGTCTGCACGGTCGCTAGGTTATTCAGCGCCGCGTTGTTTAGCGTCATTCACTATAAGCGTGTTTCTCATTATTTTATTCCCGGACTCTTTTTCTCGTCGGTCAACCGCTTGCTCCTATACACTGGAAAACCGCGGCGGAGCTTCGAAGTCCCTCACGCACACAGTAGATTTTTTGAAGAGCACAACATACACAAGGAACTCTTTTATGGCACAGACCCCCGACACTGGGCGTCCCGGCGCTGAGCGTACGAGCACGCAGAGTGATTTCCGCTTGGCTGTTGCGGATTCTTCCGTGGTGATGCTCGGTATCGCTGTGCTGGGTTTGGGCATTATCCTCAACGCGCACGGCCTGCCCATCTGGACTGCACCGCTGCTATCCGCCCTAGTTTTTGCCGGTTCGGTGGAGTTCCTCATGGTGGGCATGGTCAGCGGCGGCACGCCCCTAGCGTCGATTGCGTTGACGGTGTTCCTGGTGAATGCACGCCACCTGGTGTACGGTCTTTCCTACCCGTTGCACAGCGTGAAGGGTTTCTGGGCTAAGGCTTTGGCGGTTCACACTCTGTGCGATGAAGCGTTTGCTCTCAACTCCGGTCCCGATCGTAATGAGCGTTCGGGGGCGCGCATTCTGTGGGTGAACGTGCTGATTTACGTGTCGTGGGTTCTGAGTGTAGTCCTCGGGTACGTGCTGGGCGCGAGCTTCCTCAACGATCTGAAGGGTGTGGATTTCGTGATGGTGGCTATCTTCACGGTTCTTGCGATGGACGGCTACCGCGCTAACCCGGATCGTGTGACGGTGCTCTTTGTGGCGGTTTCGGCTGCGGTTGCGCTGATTTTTGCGCCGTCCTCGTTCTTGGTGGTGGCTCTGGGTTCGTATGTGGTGCTGCTGCTGGCGCGTTTCCCGGTGGCGAGGCGCCGCGGTACTCTGCCGCATCGTGCTGTGCATGAGGTAGCGGCTGAGGCTGAAAGCGCCGATACCGCTGATGCTCCCGCTTCCACACAGCGATAAGAACGTTACATACGTGTTCGAAACCGGTTAGGATAGATGAGTGGAGCTTCGCTCTCCACTCTTTCTATTTCTAGGATTACTAAGATGCCTCCCGCGCGAACCTGCACGGAGGCTCCCAGAGGTGAAGGTACATCATGACTCAGATGAAAGACACCGCTAAGGAAACTAGCGACGCAGAACGCTGTGCCGCCCCGGAGTAACACCGCACCGGGAGCGGCATCACCCGAGGTTACGCACGAGAACTACTGACGCGCGCAACTACCCGCGCAGAGCTACTGCCAAGCGCAACTATCCACGCAGAAAACTCGTGCAGGAGGAACGACCCTCCGCCTCCATGTTTCGCGGCTTTCATCAACTCACGTACCTACCGCACTACTTAGCTCCCAGCCCCTTCTTCGATTGGGCTCTCCCTACCCTTTTTCGCGGGTGCTTTCACGGCTTCACTCGCGCGCCTCTTTCAGGGCTCTTCCGCTCTTTCGGGGCACTCTTTCGGGGTCTTTCGCTGAGTATGTGCAGAAAGAGAAAATCTTCATGAACAGTGAAGTGACCACCGGCTATATTCTTGCCGCAATTCTTGTGGCTGCAGGTATTACGTTCCTGCTTCGTTTGCTTCCCTTCGGTTTGAAGAAGGCTCTGGCTGGCTCCGAACTTTTGGATGCGCTCAGCCACTGGATTCCGATCGGCGCGGTTGCGTTGCTTGCCATCTATGCGGTGGCGAAGATTGATTATTCATCGGTTGAAACCGCTGCCCCTTATTTGGCGGGTCTGGTGGTGACCGTGGGTGCGCACCTGTGGCGTAAGAATATGGTGCTGAGCATGGTGGCGGGTACCGTCACCTGCGTTGTGCTGGCTAACTGGGTTTTCTAGGGGGTATTGATGAGCTTCTCTAAGGATCAGGAAAACAACGCTGTTTCGCCCTCTCAGGCTTCCCCTGAGCAGATTGAGCAGGTTATTGCTTCGGTCGGTTTGGATACCACCAGCATCCCCGTTGTTAGTGCGCGCGATAATGCTGTTGCACAGCCCGGTGAGAGTGGCTTCGCCGAGGCGATCCGCGTTGCCGGTGTCATCATGCTGGGTCTGTTCTTTGTCGGCATTGGTCTGGGCGTGCTGGTGCACAGTTACGGTCTGCCGTTCTGGGTGGCGCCCCTGCTGCCGATGCTGGTGTTTGCCGGTTCGGTGGAGTTCGTGCTGATTGATATGGTCTCGAATCATGCCTCACTGTTCTCTATTGCGGTGATGACTCTGCTCATTAATTCCCGCCACCTCATGTACGGTCTGTCGTACCCGATTGAGCGTGTGCGTGGCGGTTTGGCGAAGTTCTACACCGTGTACACCCTCATTGATGAGGCGTACGTGCTGAACACCGGCCCGGACCGCCATAAGCTTCGTGCCTCCCGCATCCTGTGGATTCATGCGGGCCTGCACCTGAGCGTTCTGGCGAGCGCAACGCTCGGTTACGTGCTGGGTGCGAGCTTCTTGAGTGAGCTCAAGGGCTTGGATTTTGTGATGACGGCGCTCTTTGCGGTGCTCGCCATCGATGCTTATCAGAGCTCAAAGGACCGTACCACCGCGGCTATTGCGGGTGTGTCTGCTGTGGTTGGTTTGCTGGTGGCGCCGCAGTCAATGCTACTGATTTCGATGGTGGTGTACATTCTGCTGCTGGTGTCGCGTTTTGTGGTGGCTAAGCGCCGCGGCACCCTGCCGGAGCATATGCTGGTCGCGGACGAGGAGCCCGCCGAAACCTCCGAAACCTCAGGCGCTCCCGGCAATCCCGGCACCTCTGCACACTAAGTCTGAATCCCGCGCTAAGTCTGGATATAGTAAAGCGCCCCGCCCACCCGAAATACCGGGTGGGCGGGGCGTTATGCTGTCGCCAGCCGCATGTGTGGGTGAACCCCAGATCATGCACCGTAGACGTTCAGTATCTGCTGTGCTGTGTACCGCCAGGTGTCCCTGACGGAAGTACTATGCGGGTGCCGGCGTTACGTCCGGCTCCCGTACTAAGCTTACTTGATAGCTACTAGTTGATAGCTATCAGGGCTTACTTGATAGCTGCCAGGGCTGCTTCGTAGTTGGGCTCGTTGGTGGTTTCGGGAACCAGCTCGGTGTAGACAACCTCACCGGCGGGGTTCACGACGACCACAGAGCGTGCCAGCAGACCCGCCAGGGGGCCGTCAATCAGCTTCACGCCGAAGTCCTCACCGAAGGAGGAGCGGAAAGCGGAGGAGGTGACGACGTTTTCAATGCCCTCGGCTGCGCAGAAGCGGCCGATTGCGAAGGGCAGGTCGTTGGAGACGCACAGCACGACGGTGTTCTCCAGGCCTGCAGCCTGCTTGTTGAAAGTGCGGACGCTGGTTGCGCAAACACTGGTGTCGACGGAGGGGAAGATGTTCAGCACCAGGTTCTTACCTGCGAAATCTGCGGAGGAAATCTCGGAGAGATCAGCCGCGAGAACCGAGAATTCGGGCAGCTTTGCGCCGACTGCGGGCAGGTCACCGTTGGTGTGGATTACGAGTTCGTTATGTAGAGTTACTTCAGCCATGCTTTCATTGTCCCTTGGATGCGGCGGGTGTGCAAGGGGACACAGGCTCTAGTGGGTGGAGTTTCCGCATAGCTGATTTTCTGCGGTGCCGCTTCGCCTCAGCGGCACCTCTACAATGGGCAGGTGAGCATTTTGAGGCACGTATCTTCCCGCCTTGCGCCGCTGGCGCATCCCGTGACGAATTTCAGGGCACTCCGTCAGGACCTGCGCCGCCAGCGGGTGGAGGGTCGTGCCCTCGTTGATCCGCAGAATACGTACCGTCCGAGTGTGCGCGCTGAGCTGCGCCGCATGTTCACGCGTCCCCTCCCGGTGGAAACGCAGACGCTCATATGTAACGCCCTGCTGGCGGCAATCTGCTGGTACCTGCTCCCGGACGTCTGGCGTTCGTGGCTGTTTAGCGAGTTTAAGGGCCCGGCTGGTTTTGCCCTGGTGATGGTCGGCTGGATGGTTGCGGACGTCACCTCAACGAACCTGATGGGCCACGATGAGGAGCATGCGTTGCGTGCGTTGCGCAGTAGCGACCCGCACGCCCTGCACCTGTTCGTGCGCACGAAAGCTATTGCAATCGGTCTGATCACGGGTGTTTCTGGCACCCTGCTGGCGCTGGTTCTGCACAGTCAGGACAAGAGTCTGACACCCACGCTCATGATGTCCCTGTCGTTCTTTGTGGTGCCGGCTATTGTGGTGTCCCTGGGCTCGATTCTGGGCGTGATGTATCCGTACCGTCTGCGCGGCTGGCAGTTCCGCTGGGCGCACCGCAAGAACCTGCGGATGAGTGCCCGCTGGGTTCTGCTCTGTTTCGGGCCGGGCTGGGTGCTGGGTACGGTGCTGATGTCGCTGATGTTCCCGTCGATTTTCCTGTCGGATGCGCTCGCGCGCCTTCTCAACCCCGGCGTGGATCCGCGCGATGTTGCGTTCCGGCCGCTGCTGTTTTCGCTGACTTTGTGGGCTCAGGGCGCGATTAGTCTGTGGGTTTTTCCGCGGATTACGGCGCGTATTGCAACCGCGAGGCGCGCCTGGCTGGTGCATTATCTGACGGACGATAAGGTCTGCTAGCCGGTTTTTGGTGCTGGGTGTTTGGGCTGGGCAGCTACTCGCGTATGTCACGGTAACGAACGGCGCTGGTAACGAACGGCACTGACCGTGCGCACCGCGTGCCCGCCTCTTTTTCCCTATACTGGACGAGTTCACTATTCGCTTCTTGACCAGTACCAATGCGCGCTGCCGCGCATTTCAGGAGTATTCATGTCTTCTACTCGCCGCCGCTTTACCGACCGCATCTCTTTGGCTCTACCCGCATTGGGCGCCGCTCTAGCTCTTGTTGTCACTTCCTGCTCGGCAAGCACTGATTCTGCTGTTTCGGGTACCGTAGTGTCTTCTTCTAGCAGCGCTTCTGCATCCGCGAGCGCGACCTCCACTCAGGCGCTGTTCCCGACCCCGTCGGCGAGCCCGAGTGCATCCGCGAGCGCTTCCCCGAGTGCTTCGTCGCCTGCTCCGGTGCCGTCGGTGGTGACGATTACGGTTCATGCTGAGCCGACCGCATCTGAGTCGAAGTCGGATTCCAAGTCTGAGGCTAAGTCTGAGTCGAAGAAGGATTCCACCTGTGCGTCTGATTCTGCGTCGACCGTGGTGTCTAAGGCTCTGCGCGAGTTGAAGAATAAGAGCAAGTGGGATCAGTGGACGAACGTTTCGCGCACGTACGAGGGTTACGACCCCTGTGCTGAGCTGTCCTGGATTGACGCGATTCCGGGTTCTTCCCCGTCTGATTGCTGCATCTCCTCGATGGCGCACCACATTCTGCTGTTCCACCGCGGCAAGTTCATTGGTACCGCAACCTATGAGCCGTACTCGTTCTCCCCGGTGATTACTCGCACCTCGGACAGCTCGATTAGCGTGACTTACCGCTACGTGAAGGGCGATGAGAGCTCCGCCAGCGCGAGCGGCCGCACAACCGCTGAGTTCAGCTGGAGCTCTTCGCAGAATAAGGTTGTGATGACCGGTGAGGTTCCGCCGAGCGAATAGCCGGTTCATCTCATAGGCTCGCTACCTCCGAATCTACGCGTTTGAAGCCCAAGATGTTGGGCGTACGAGAAACCCGCCGTCTCGCATATGGTGTGAGACGGCGGGTTTTCGTTGCTTAAGGATATGTAGAGTGCCCGAGGGCTAGCTATTTAGGCAACGAACTTCTTGTAACCGAAGTATGCGGCGCCTGCCAGGATAGCGATGCACAGAATCTTCTTCACGGTATAACTCCTTTGATTGTTCCGGTAGGCACCCGGTGTTTTGCTCCACCCGACAGCTCACCCGGAGGTGAGGGGCAGGCGGGGCGTCATCCGCACGTGGTGCCGTTGTTCCTATCTTACCTGCTCTTGAACAATGTTTTTCTGTTTGACGTGCTGAGTCCGCATTCTAGACAGCCAAACACGCAGCGGCTTGGCTTGCCTTTGAGCCGAGGAATACGCCTCTGACGGGCGCATAATGGGAGCATGAGTATTTTTAAGAAGAAAGAGTACAGCGCTGAGCGCTCGGCTACTCGCATGGCTCGCGCCCTCGCTGTGATGGGTGCGCTGCACTTCATCATCCCGGGTCCCTTCGACTCGATTGTGCCGAAGTATCTGCCGGGTCCTGCCCACGCGTACACTCACGGTTCGGGTGTAGCCGAGCTGGGCACCGCTGCCCTGCTGGCTAATGATAAGACCCGCCGCGCCGGTGGTCTGCTTGCGGCTCTGCTGTTTGTTGCGGTTTTCCCCGCGAACATTCAGATGGCTCTGGATGCGCGTAACCAGTCCACTCAGCGTAAGGCTATTGCGTACGGTCGCCTGCCCCTGCAGCTGCCGATGATTTGTAGCGCTCTGAAGATTTGGCGTAAGTCAAAGTAGTCGCTTCGTTCATTAGGAACGGCACCTCAGTGTTTTACACGTAAAACATTGAGGTGCCGTTTACCTTAACATACCCGTTATTAAGCTTTCCGTAACCAGCATTGCCTACACTGGAAATAACACGCCACCTGTCACAGCGGCAGGTGTACAACCTTTGGAGAGAACAATGGGCACTCTTATTGGCACCATTATCACCGGCGCAATTATTGGCGCGATTGCACGTTTCTTCATGCGAGGCCGCCAGAACATTTCGCTTCTTTGGACCATTGTCTGCGGCGCTATCGGTGCGGCTATCGGCAACTGGGCGGCCGCTCAGCTGGGCGTTGCCGTAACCGACGGTATCGACTGGATGCGTGGGATTCTTTCGGTCTTCGCGGCAATGCTGACCATCTCCCTGTACCTGGGCATGACCGGCAGGAAGTAACAATCCGACCTATTGAGGGCTCGCTGAGTCCATCATGAATAAAGGCGGCACCTCCCCTAGCGTGAGCTAGTGCGGGAGGTGCCGCCTTTTCTGCGCCTCGCAGGAGGCGTTTTATGTCTTCTTGGCTTATATCGCCTTGGGTTATGCCTTCTTGGCTTATGCCTTCTTCACCACGGAGGACTTCAGGTACATCTGGCCTGCGCCGGGGACCTTAGCCTCAATGTCGTGGCCGTTGACGGGGGATTCGAGCAGGCGGATGCCGCGCACCTTGGTGCCTGCCTTGATGTCTGCGCCGCCCTTGACCTTCAGGCCCTTGACGATGGTGACGGAGTCGCCGTCGACGAGCTCGTTACCGACGGAGTCGAGAACCTTGGTGCCTGCTTCTTCTTCGGTTTCGCCTGCTGCGGTGCGTTCCCATTCGTGGCCACACATGGGGCATGCCCAGAGTTCACCCATTTCGTAGGTGTAGTTTTCGTTGCATTCGGGGCAGGCGGGTGCTTCGATTTCGTTGAGGTTTTCGCTCATGGTTCCTTCTTCGATCTGTGCGGATGCGCCGCTCCCCTACGGTGTGTGGCTGCGGCGTGTGGGCGCGCGTCAGCGAGGCTGGGGGGCGACGGTGGAGGGTGCGAGGATTCTCGCGTTCGTGCTGACTATACCATTTGGCGGGTGTGAACCGCATGTGTGGGGCTGGTTTTTGCCGGTCTTTTTGGGGGGGGTGGGTT
>ERZ1036435.241-NODE-241-length-38961-cov-10.590629_pt1 | contig 38961 bp, 20 predicted proteins | sample MGYA00514223_ERZ1036435 | MGnify/ENA primary metagenome ERZ1036435 (study PRJEB33795, sample SAMN09464927) | human gut metagenome | host: Homo sapiens | place: USA: Stanford, California | collected 2016-08 | study: EMG produced TPA metagenomics assembly of the... | reverse complement strand
ATTCATGAATGGAGAGGAAGGAGGATGCTGGTTCTGATACGGCCAGCAATATTGCATATATATAATAATTTTTTGTTATTTTACTTATTTCATATTGGTTTGTACTAATTTTTGCATGTTATTTCTGTTGTGATATACTTGTTATATAAAGGAGTATATAGTTTAAAGGTAGAACACATGATAAGGGAATGTATATCAATTTGTTAAACTGTTACAACCAGATAAGTATTTATATTTAGGTGAAATGAATTGGTATTCAGATATAGGCTACATAAACCTCAGAATATGAAAGGAATCAAGAAGGCTCTTCTTGTGTTGTACTTCTTGTTCTTCTTTTGGGCCCATAGGTACATTTGAGTAGCGGAGACTGCGAGGAAGATCAAAGCAAAGATGTTCAATCTTGCGATGAATGCAAACCAGATCCAACTCCAGACTTCAAAAGAGTAGTTTGGAGCCACTAGGACGTTGAAGATACCCTCATTCAATGGCACACGTTTAGTGGTGTTTCCTTGCTTCTTTTGCAAGTCACCCCACAGACGCAACTTCAAGTGGATGTAAAAGTTCCAGGCTTCGCTGATCAGGAACAAAGTCACCAGAGTATTAACTTTCTCCAAGTGCAGGAACTCATATACTGGACGCAAAGTGTCGTTACCGATCAAGAACCCGTAACCGAAGTAAGATGCTGCAATGGAGCCGTTTAGAATCCAGTAATGGGAGGAGTTCTTGAACAAGTTGAACAATGGCATGGTGGCCTGGGAGAACTTGTGCAAGAAAAGGGACTCGAGGACTCTCTTGGTGTAATGGATGGTGTTCAGCCAGTAAATGAGGGAGTACAAGAATGGGTCTCTGTGGACGCTGGAGTTGTGGAACTTGCTGATCACAGACTGGTTCTGAGACAGCCTGTAAAGCAAAGTGTGGATAATGATGGGGCCGATGTACTCACACACAAACACCAGTCTCCAGCTGATTTGAGGACCGAGGTCCTTCACGTACAACTCAGTGGTCGCAGAGTCCAGCCCTTTGAAGTAGCTGTCATCCAGGATGGGCAATTGCTTGTTCTCCTTCGCATAGGTCAATCTCAGCCTGTTCTTGCTGATGTTCCGGTTGTTTCTAGAGACTTCAATCAAAACTTGCTCCAGAGTAGAGCTCTCAGAAAGATTAACCTTTGTCTCCTTGAGGACCTTCGACCGTGGCTTAATAGTAACCAGCATTCTTTTACCTTTTTATCCTTTGTTTTCCAGCATTGTACAGTAAAACCTCCCAGTGTATCCGAAGTGCCAAGTACTAGCCACCACTTATATGGCGTATTGTTTATCCCTGGGAAAGAATTCCTCCCCGAATGCTTATTGCCCAGGAAATTGGATATCCCTCCGAACGTGTGCACATGGTTCCCACGTACACAGGCACACGATTCTGAAAAATTTCCAAAAAAATTTTTTTTTTTTTTCTGCGAAAATTTCATTTACTTTGCGATGAGATGAGCTTCGAAAATTTTTCATGCTATATATATTACTGGTAGTAGTTCTTTAGCTCAGTTCTATTGTCCCCTGCTATAAGAACCATTATACAAGAAAACTTGACAAATCGTTACCAAACAGACAAGTTAACTTATATACATTATGTCATTCAGACCAGGATCTAGAGGTGGTGCCCGTGGTGGCAGAGGTGGTTCCCGTGGTGGCTTCGGTGGCCGTGGTGGCTCCCGTGGTGGCTTCGGCGGCCGTGGTGGTTCCCGTGGTGGTTCTCGTGGTGGCTTCGGTGGCCGTGGTGGTTCCCGTGGTGGTCCAAGAGGCGGTTCCCGCGGTGGTCCAAGAGGTGGTGCCCGTGGAGGTGCTCGTGGAGGTGCTAAAGGTGGTGCCAAGGTTGTTATTGAGCCACACAAGCACGACGGTGTCTACATTGCCAGAGGTAAGGAAGATCTTTTGGTTACCAAGAACATGGCTCCAGGTGAGTCCGTCTACGGTGAAAAGAGAGTCTCCGTTGAGGAGCCATCCAAGGAGGACGGTGTCCCACCAACCAAGGTCGAGTACCGTGTTTGGAACCCATTCAGATCTAAGTTGGCCGCTGGTATCATGGGTGGTCTAGACGAGCTGTTCATCGCCCCAGGTAAGAAGGTTCTATATCTAGGTGCTGCTTCCGGTACTTCCGTTTCCCACGTCTCCGATGTCGTCGGCCCAGAAGGTGTCGTCTACGCTGTCGAGTTTTCCCACAGACCAGGTAGAGAATTGATCTCCATGGCCAAGAAGAGACCAAACGTCATCCCAATCATAGAAGATGCCAGACATCCACAGAAATACAGAATGCTGGTCGGTATGGTCGACGCCGTCTTCGCGGATGTCGCCCAACCAGATCAAGCCCGTATCATCGCCTTGAACTCCCACATGTTCTTGAAGGACCAAGGTGGTGTCGTCATCTCCATCAAGGCTAACTGTATCGACTCCACTGTTGACGCTGAAACCGTGTTCGCCAGAGAAGTCCAAAAGCTTCGTGAAGAAAAGATCAAGCCATTGGAACAATTGACTCTAGAACCTTACGAAAGAGACCATTGTATCGTCATTGGTAGATACATGAGAAGCGGTTTGAAGAAATAATGATCGGACATCCCGTCTTTATTTTTTTTTCTTACTTATTCCACTATCACCTCTTTCTTAAAAACCCACTTATCATATCCATTTTATTTTTTGGTTTTACATATTTCCTCAAGAAGAAAAGCTAGTATGTTCGATTTGGCATTATCCTCTCTGCCTGCAATGCGCACCTGAATGGACCAATCGCACAAGTGAATCGATGTCATCAATCTGATCTCAATTGAAGCTTTCACATCAAAATAAAAATAACTGCATAGAAATTTGCACATTTGGAAACTTTTTTTTCTCTTTATGTCAAACAGGACTCTACTCGAAATGAATAAAGCTTACTAGCATAAACTTGTTCCTAGACATTTCCCCCCACATCCTTTTTTTATATCTAACATATTATTATCAGTACGATATTTTGTAAAATAGATCTTATTAAGAATTATTATATCTAATTACTCCCAGTGTTCCTAACCTGTATATTGCCTTCATTAGAGAGACTTACCATTATAATGCCTTGGTATTACCCCGATCGGTCCTGCGGGTTTTGTCAGGTTAGCCGGAGAAAAATTAGCTGCAGAACGGCCTTTTGGAAAATTGACCTCCGATGGACCTAAAAACAAGCATATTCACACTCTGTTGAAACTAATATTTATTGCTTCTAAGTGGCAAACCTACACGTCTACATAGTTTGCGCCGTTGCAGGAAGGTACTGTTGAACTGTCTATTAGCAAGTTTGTGTTAGCCCCAGAGGAGACAGAGAAAAGGCATCATTGCTGGGATTGCTTCGGGGATCAAAAGAGTTGATCAGATGGACAATAGTGTATAGGTTACTGATTTCTTGATAGATACTGTATTGTGGAAAAGGATGAAACGGGATGGTGAGGAAGATCCTGTCATAGTGTTAGACAGCGATAACGAGGAGCCCGCTAATAGTGAGCATGAGGGTGTGAGGCCGTTGCCTGCCATAGTGGTGGACGAGGAGGATAATAGCGGTGCGCCCGTTGAGGTTACTTCAGTTAATGCAGACGAAGGCGGTGATGACGATGAGTTGACTTTACTTCGTCAGTCTAATATCAGAGTACCGAGAAGGCAAATAAGTACGCCCGTTGCGTATATTAACCTTGATGATGAAGCTGCCCACCACGATACGAGTGATGATATAGAATTTCTGGGTGGGAATTTAGTGCCTGATGCAGGCGATAATGATGAAGATGCAGTTACACTGCTGGAGGAACGATTAGCGGAGGGTCTAGTGCCTCTGAACTTGCCCGGTGGCAGGAGGATCATAGTTAACGCTGCAAACGGTGAGGCGCCAGTACGCAGCTCTTTCGAGAGATTGATGAGGAATAATCAGCTTCGGTACTTGCGAACAGTTCCCGCCGAGCGTCAGAATCAACGAGTACAGCGAAACTACAGACCTGTTAGAAATGATGGTATGTTTGTACCGGAGTCTGATGACAGCCAAGATGATGAATGGGAAACTCCTGACCTGTCTAGTGGCTATCAGAGTTCAGCGTCAAATTACCCTTCACGTCCCAGTTCTGCTTTGATTAATGATTGGGCAATAGCGAGGGCTAGGAATGCTGCAAGAAGGCGAACAAGAGCGATGACAGAGAGTCGTATAAGTGCGGCATTGGGACAACTAGCTGGTCTATCGGGTTCTGATTTGGTTAATGGTTACATAAATTTTCCCGTGCTTCCGCAGAGTATGGCATCTTATATGCACAATCATGTTTATGGCACCCCCATAACAGGTTCCGAAGACGATGAAGAAGCTCAGACTCAGAGTATCATTGATATTATACAGCAACGAGAAGAATCTGAGAGGGACAAACGGGTAAAGGAGTATACTAGGAAAAGTGAGTCTCAGAAAAAGAAGTTTTACGAGGAAGCTAAGCAGTTACCACCGGGGTACAGCGCCTCCTTTGCGACGCCTGAGGTTATTAGAGAGAATGATGATGAGGACAACAGCAATAATGACGACGATGAGGATATGATAGTATGCAATTTATGTGGAGTTGAGTTAGGAATCGGGATACCTGAGGAGTTTACTGGGATATCTAAGGAAGATTTTGCATTGAGTTTTGCAGAGTTAATGGATAAGTATGGGTCCAGATGTCCATACCAGAGTTTAGGTAAGCCTAGTGAGCTGGATCGGGATTTGTCAAAGCGAACTTATGTCTCTAATTGCGGCCACCTATTTTGTGGCAGATGTTGGAGGAGGTACTTGAATGCAAGGTCATTGATGAAGACGAAAGCTGGCAAGTCGTTAAATGTTAAGCTTGGTGCATCTCATCCTGATAATTTTGCTCCCAAGGTTTGTCCAGCAGATAACTGTAAATATCAGATACGCTCTAAGGGTAAGATGAGAGAAGTATATTTCTAATGAAATATTTTGTTAGCATGAGGGAGGAGTGTCCACGACAACAATTTAATAACGTGATGATATAGCAATTAAACAAATCCAATTTCTGTTAAATAGGAAGTAAAATATTGTTAATGACTATATTGAGAATTTTTATGTAAGTAATCAACAATAGATGCACAAGGATATATAATTTCGCTTTCTTAGCTAAGGCCTGTTTGTCACAGTTCTCATATTAGTAGATCAAGGGTGAGACAAATACACATGGCTGCAAGACATGCCATCAAGCAATCTTCGTTACCGTTCTGTGGTGGAGCTTGCTGCACATAGATAGGTTGCTGTTGTCGTACTTGTGGTGGGGGTTGGTAGTATGGCGGTGGTTGTGCCTGATAATACTGCCCTTGTGGTGCATACCCTTGTGGTGGTGGCTGGTAGTACTGTGGTTGTTGGTATTGCGGAGCAGAGTAGTACTGGTCTCTAGTGTGCACGTACTGGTTCTGGGCGTACTGGTTCCCGTAGTATTGTTCAGCGGACATCCGATAGTGTGATCGATCAGGACAGTGAAAACTATAAAAGTGCCTGAAGATTCAAAAATCAGGGTTCGCTATGATTGACAGCACTTTTTATACTGCAAGAAGTCGATTTGTCACTCATCAGCACTTTAGGAAATAGGGATTTACGGAGATTGTGGAATGTGCCTCGGAGCAAACAGTAAGGAGAAAGAGCATAAGTGGCTTATAGAGACCTAACTTATTTGAAGGAATAATAACTTATATGTAGATATATTGTGAAGTTTTGTATCATATACTGTTGTAATAATATCGGTATAAAGAGACCAATACTCTGTTTACGTAATTGTAGTTTGCATTACAGTTTCGCTATGCATGGATCCACTCCCAAAACATAAATTTCGGTAAATTCAACATTTTTATATATTGTCAAGATTCAGGTATACATTATTAGATGCTATTCTAAAAAATACAACCAACATATTACCAATGTAAACAAGATCCCATAGAATAAAGGAAAAAAAACAAAAACTAATAATTTAGGTATGTGTTTTTAGTCTCCCCTTCAGCTTCTTATTAATTAAATCTTGACACCTACAGCCACAAATTGAATACATAAGTAGTACCAAAAAATACCTTGAATTTTCTTCTACATATCCATATATATATGACCATATGATAACCTCTTCATTAACACTCAATAAATACAATTTGTCTTTCACCAACATTGATCTCTTTATCATGGTATTACGGGTAACTGCTAGGGAAAAAAAAAGTTGGGCAGAAAGTGGAGGGCAGGGATACGACAAGCGAAAGAACAAAGGAACATAATGGTGCAGATGAAGTTCGAGGGGACTGTATAAGAACGTCCTTTGATCTCTTTTGTATTAGGTCACTGAATTGGTCAAGCATACCAAAGAATTATTAGATTGAAAAGCAAAGATAAAGTATGGATCAAGAAACCATTGATAGAGATTACGACGTCATTGTCCTAGGGACAGGTATCACAGAGTGTATACTGTCTGGTCTCTTGTCTGTTGAAGGAAAGAAAGTGTTGCACATAGACAAGCAAGACCACTATGGTGGTGAAGCTGCCTCTATCACTCTTTCTCAACTGTACAGCAAGTTTAAGCAGAATCCATTATCTAAGGAGGACCGTGAGGCTAAGTTTGGTAAGGATAGGGACTGGAATGTTGATCTGATCCCCAAATTTTTGATGGCCAATGGTGAATTGACTAACATACTGGTACACACTGATGTTACTAGATATGTTGATTTCAAGCAAGTTTCTGGCTCCTATGTGTTCAAGCAAGGTAAAATCTACAAAGTGCCTGCCAATGAAGTAGAGGCAATCTCATCGCCATTGATGGGTATCTTTGAGAAACGTAGAATGAAGAAGTTCTTGGAATGGATTAGCTCATACAAGGAGGATGACAACAGCACTCACCAAGGCTTGGATCTAGACAAGAACACTATGGATGAAGTGTACTATAAGTTCGGTCTAGGTAACTCGACAAAAGAATTCATTGGTCACGCCATGGCTCTATGGACCAATGACGACTATCTACAACAACCAGCAAGACCAAGTTACGAAAGAATCCTTCTGTACTGCCAAAGTGTGGCCCGTTACGGTAAGTCGCCATACCTGTACCCTATGTACGGTTTGGGTGAGCTACCACAAGGGTTTGCACGTCTATCCGCTATCTACGGTGGTACATACATGCTAGACACACCTATCGAGGAAGTGCTATACAGCGACACAGATAAGAAGTTTGCCGGTGTCAAGACCAAGCTAGGTGAGTTCAAGGCTCCATTAGTGATTGCTGATCCAACCTATTTCCCTGACAGATGCAAGTCTACTGGTCAAAGAGTGATCAGGGCAATTTGCATACTAAACCACCCAGTCCCTGGTACAGGCAATGCTGACTCTTTACAGATCATTGTCCCACAAAGTCAAGTCGGTAGAAAGAACGATATATACATTGCCGTTGTCTCTGATGCACACCAGGTCTGTTCCAAGGGTCATTACTTGGCCATCATCTCCACTATAATCGAGACTGACAAGCCACACATAGAATTGGAGCCAGCTTTCAAGCTGTTGGGCCCTATTGAGGAGAAGTTCATGGGCATTGCCGAGCTATTCGAACCAAAGGACGATGGATCCAAGGACAACATCTTCCTGTCCAGATCATACGACGCTTCTTCTCATTTCGAGTCCATGACCGACGACGTTAAGGACATATACTTAAGAGTGACTGGTCACCCATTAGTCCTAAAGAAAAGAGCAGAAGAATGAAATGCCATCTTTTTTTTTCTTTCATATTTAAAGTATACGTAGTGTCTCTCTATACATTTGAAAAGTTGTTGTTTCCTAAGATACATCAAGAGCCTGTTCAAATATCTATCAACCCCAGTTTCTTGGGACACCTAGCCCTAGTGTGCCCTACCTCATTACAATAAGAGCAATGTATCTTATTCTTCTTTTTCTTCTTCTTCTTAGGTGTTTGCATCTGCTGTTGTACCTGAGGTCCCTGCGGTTCCTGTGATCCGTGCGGTTCCTGTGGTTTCTTCACTACACCTGTGGCTATAACCAGCTTGGCTATCTGGTCCATAGCCTCCGACAGCTTCCTAACATCCTCCTCTAGCTCATTCTTGCCCATATCATTTGCGTAGCAGTGTCTATCCGGCTGAGCGTCTCTCTTTTTAGTACAGTGCATTCATTGTAATATAGCACAGTTATTATAGAAAGCTTTTGATTTTAGTTATGCGGGACGTACGAAGATACATACCCAGACACTACTACAAGTTTCAATCACGAGTTAAATTAGGCTGTAATGGCTATTTAGTGGAATTGTTCTCCTTGGGAATTTTGGTCTGGGTTCGAACCCTACGGCCAGACGCGGAGGCACGCCTTTAATTCTTACACCGTTTCGGTGGGGGCAAAGGAGCAAGCTGGGCTCGCCCAGCCTGTTCCTGCACCGTAACTTCCCGTGAACTGCAGTCGTCTCCCCCCTCCGTGGGGAAGGCGAGCCACCCAGGGACGTGTCCCGGTTCATCCAACCAATCGATCCTTGCGGGCGTTCGTGGCCCCTGCTGGCGCTGTGAGTAATCCAGTGTCCTCTAGGGCCGGCAACGTAGCTACGGTCTACCCTCCCTAGGAGGGGGGCCCACCTTCACCGCCGTTAGGGGAGTTTCATCCAGCGATGGCAAAGGTGACCCGTGATGGAGGCGGTCGGGATGGCACTGGTCCCGTGGTTACCTACCTGCAGTCGCGGTGGCATTATCCTGCCCTTCAATGGGCTTTGGGATTATCAAGACCACAATTTTTTTTGCAACTGTTCAATAGATATCCCATATCTTGCTACTGATGTATACCAAAGATGGATCATACTGTGTATGACGCCTGCAGCGATCTTATTTTAGAGCACGGCAAGGCTGTCAGTGCCGATGAAGTGCTTGCGGATAGGATCGGCAACTGCGTGCCGATCCCTCTCAAGACCCGGCAGGAGCTTGAGCTGCTGAGCCGCGGGGACAGAGCCGCCGGTGTGTTCTCCGGGGACGTGGTGCCGCGCATAGACCTGCGGGTGGTGCACTACTACGCGACGCAGCTTATTCTGGCGAAGTACCCGCAGCTGATGAACAGGTTCGACGAGACCAGCATGATCACGCTGGGGCTGCTGATTGAGCAGTGGGTCGAGGAGTACCTGAGCGGGGACAGTGCGGACGCTGTCGCCAAGCACATAGACTACAGACTGAACCCAACGGATATATAACCTGACTTTATAGACTAGCCCCCCCTACCATTTGTATATTATTCTAATGCTAATGCTAATGCTAATGCTATACCTTCCTTAGACTCGCCCGTGCAACATTGTTTCCGGATCAGCAGTCCTTCTTTTTTGAAAAATTTTCTTGCGATGAGCTCATCGCATCTCATCGAGACCAACATATAAGAAGCGCAAAGTCCCTGGCTGTAGAGCAAGCACAGTACTAACACACGGACATAGACACACGACGCCATGGCCAGGAGAAGGAACTACAACAAGAAGAAGACGTTCGGTGCCCGCGACGACACCAATGCTCGCAAGGGCTGGAACGAGCTAGTCAGAGAGAACGCCAAGTGGGAGAGCTACTACAAGCTTTTGCAATTGTTCCCAGCTGAACAGTGGGACGAGTTCAAGACCACCTGCCAATCGCCTTTGCCGCTAACATTCAGAGTCACTGGCTCCAGAAAGCACGCTGACGAAGTGCTGAGCTTGTTCAAGACTAGACACCTGCCAAACTTGACGGACGTTGAGTTCGAAGGCAACAAGATCCAGGCCCCAAAGTCCCTTCCATGGTATCCTAACGAGTACGCCTGGCAACTAGACGTCCCAAAGACGGTTATCAGAAAGAATGAACAGTTTGCAAAGACCCAGAGGTTCCTAGTGGTCGAGAACGCTGTCGGTAACATCTCAAGACAGGAAGCTGTCTCGATGATTCCTCCAATCGTGTTAGAGGTCGAACCACACCATACTGTGCTGGATATGTGTGCTGCTCCAGGTTCTAAGACCGCGCAAATGATTGAAGCATTGCACAAGGACACCGACGAGCCAACTGGTTTCGTGGTCGCCAACGATGCTGACTCTCGTAGATCTCACATGTTGGTCCACCAATTGAAGAGACTGAACAGTGCTAACCTAATGGTTGTGAACCACGATGCTCAATTCTTCCCACGTATCAGATTGTCTGATGAACCATCCAAGAAGAAGGCCCAATTGAAGTTCGACAGAATCCTTTGTGATGTCCCATGTTCTGGTGACGGTACTATGAGAAAAAATGTCAATGTCTGGAAGGACTGGAATACTCAAGGTGCTTTAGGCCTACACACTGTTCAATTGAACATTCTAGACAGAGGTTTGCACTTGCTGCAAAATAACGGTAGATTAGTCTACTCCACATGTTCAATGAACCCAATTGAAAATGAAGCTGTTGTCGCTGAGGCTCTAAGAAGATGGGGTGACAAAGTCAGACTAGTTGACTGTAGCGAAAAGTTGCCAGGCCTTATCAGATCTCAAGGTATCACTCAATGGCCAGTTATCGACAGAAACATGGAAGAGAGAAAGAAGGAAGACGAAGGCATGATCAACAGTTGGTTCCCACCTTCTGAAGAGGAAGTATCCAAGTTCCACCTAGAGAGATGTATGAGAGTTTATCCTCACCAACAAAACACCGGTGGTTTCTTTATCACAGTCTTTGAAAAGGTTGTTGAGGAAGAAGAAGAAGTTGAAGAGCCACAACAAAAGAAGGTCAAGCTTGATACTCAAGCTCCAGTCAAGAAAGAGAAGCTACCAAGAGATGCAAATGAAGAGCCATTTGTTTTCATTGACCCTAACCATGCTGCCCTACAGACTTGCTGGAAGTTCTATGGTATCGATGATAAGTTTGACAAAACTGCATGCTTAGTTAGAAATGCCACTGGTGAACCAACCAGAGTTGTTTACACCGTTTGCTCAGCTCTAAAGAACATTATTCAAAGGAACGAGGACAGACTGAAGATTATTTACTCTGGTGTGAAACTGTTTGTATCTCAGAGAAGTGATATAGAGTGCTCTTGGAGAATTCAAAGTGAGTCTCTACCAATTGTCAAGCACCACATGCAATCAGACAGAATTGTTAAGGTAAAACCTGAGCTTTTGAAGTTATTGTTAGTAGACTCTTTCCCATCTTTTGAAATGATTCAAAATGAACATATTGATGACGATTTTGTCGAGAAGATGAAGGAGATCAGCTCCGGTTGTGCCTTTATCGAAGTTATCAGAGATGATGAAAACAAGGAAAACCTATTCTTGCCACTATGGAAGGGTAACAGAAACGTCAACTTGATGGTCTGTAAGGAGGACACGCACGAACTTCTATATAGAGTCTTCGGTATTGAAACTACTGCAAAGGATAATCCAAAGGCTCAAGCCCAAAAGAATGCTGCTGAAAAGAAGTCTGAACAGGATTCAGAAAAAGAATCAGAGAAGGAATCCACTGAACCAGCTGTTGAAGCTTAATGAATTTCTTGAATCTCATATTTAAAATGTAATAGAATAGCACTTTACACTGTATATTAGCAAGTCTAAAACGCATCATTATAGTAATCACCATAATTCATCCTTATTCACGGTGTGGCACTGAGGTAACGCGTGAAGTAGGCCTCAGTTCACTACTACAACAGCATCGCATCGATGAGGTAGCATATATGAATCTGATGGAAGCTCGTATGTAGAAGTGAATTCGAGGGACCCTTAATACCACTTGTAAGAACTACAGCAAAATTACAATGAGCAGTGAAGGACAGGGTCAAACAGAGGAGATCAGCGCATCAGATTTTGTTAATCAACAAAAACAATTAGAGGATGAAGCTAGAGAGCTGATGCCTTGGGAACCTAAGCAGTGTACATATGAGTTGGGATCAATAAGACAACCTGTGTTTGCGTGCCGCTCCCATAACCAGATTGGAATATGTTACTCATGCTCCATTCTCTGCCATACATCTTGTGACATAGTAGAGCTGTTTACCAAGAGACATTTCACTTGTGACTGTGGGACTGAGAGAGATACAAAACCTGCAGATGAGGATGGTATTCACTGTCAACTAAGAAAGAATAGATCGAAGGATATATCCTCTGACAGCAATGAGTATCGTCAAAATTTTAAGGGACTTTTCTGTGGATGTTCAACAGAGTATGATCCGGAGAATCCAGCAGTAATGCTACAATGTGTGCTGGGCACCGAATGTGGTGAGGACTGGTTTCATGACTACTGTATACTAGGTAAACCCAAGGAGGAAGCTGATGAACTACGTGCGAGGAAACAGCCTGATGCTGAGAATGACGACGAGTTGGAAGTTCCGCTAGCTGGCATGCCTGATCTAGAAACTTTTGATGCTTTTGTGTGCTGGAAGTGTACTAGTAAATATGAACAATATTTCAAGAGACTTTTATCGCATCCTCTGTCAGAGACAGTTATAGCGAAGCAATTATATCGTCAGTGCTCGGAGGTCAAGGAGACAGACGACGGCAAAAGAAAGCACGATGAGGGATCCGAGGACTACTCTTTGTTCCTTAAAAAGGACCACGAGAGTGCTTTCAAGAAGATACTAGAGTCATCCGAAGCGGATTCCAAGATTCGCATTTTCTTGACCGATTTAGCGCCACATCTGATCAAGGACGAGCCCGTGTACGAGCCACCGGAAGAGAAGGAAGAGACACTGTCGATTGAAGCTCTAACTCGACAGATAATCCAGAATGCAATGGATAGGCACACTGCTGTGGAAGGGCTGACAGCGTTCCACTCTTTGAAGGACAAGCTGAACTCATTCCTGGCACCGTTCGCTGAGGCCGGCCAGACAGTGAAAGAAGAGGACATAGTCACCTTCTTCAGCAAATCGAAACACTAGAGCATGGGATATATAGAATTCTAAGTATAGCCATGTATGTAACCCAGAGGCGGCCGGCTCTGGCATATGTGAGAGGGACATAAACCGGTATGTTCAAATATAATTTCACAATAATTGAAGTCATCGATGCTATTTCTGTAGTTGAAAAAAAAAGAAAGATTGATAGCTGAGAGGCGAGAGAGGTACTACTGTAGATACCGTTTTAAGGAGCAAATGTATTAAGATAGAGGTATATAACCACCTCAAATACCACAATTTCAACTCATTGGGTGGAACATTTAAGTGTTGTTCCTTTTTTTTTGTGTGATTTTTAGAAGCATTAGGGACTAATTGAGTAAAGATGTCGTATCCTGAAGTTGCAGTGTTTGATCTCGATTACACAGTGTGGCCATGTTACTGTGACTCGCATGTGTTCTCCCCGTTCAAGCCAGTGGTCAATGACAATGGCGAAGTACATACTTTGGTTGATCGTCACGGGTTTGAAGTTACTTTCTTTCCGGACATCCCACGGATATTCACCGATCTGAAGGACCACGGCGTCAAATTGATCAGTGCATCGAGAACTTGGGCACCCGAGGTAGCGCAGGAGTTACTCAAGGGTTTCAAGATCAGATACCATGGCAAGCTAGTGACCTTGCATGAGATGTTTGACTCGTTGAAGTGGGGTGAGCGTAGCAAAGTGGGCCACATTCAGGACGGTATGAAAGAGATCTACGGATCCACTGAGCTAAAGAAGTACAGGATATGTCTATTCGATGACGAGTCCCGAAACAGAGACGTCGAACGTCACGGAGTCAAGTTCATATACATACGGAACCCAGAGAAGGGTCCTACGTGGTCTCTGTACCAGAAGTACCTGAACGGTGAACTGGACTAGCATGTAGTCTACATAAACTGAAATACATTATAATAGACTAGTTTTACAAGGCTCCATTGGATATGATTCTTTATGCTTATGAATGATTTATAGCATTGTTATATCACGCTTAACGCCGCAGTAGGGTGGGAGGGGGCACCTAAAACTTGACTTGACATACCCCACTACCCCTAACCAAGAATCAACGCAATTTAATAAGCCTTGTTGGCGCAATCGGTAGCGCGTATGACTCTTAATCATAAGGTTAGGGGTTCGAGCCCCCTACAGGGCTTATTTCTAATATTTTTTTGTTTACCACACTCACACAATATCACATTTCACGGGGTATGTTCTTCAGTGGGTGGTTGTTTACTTTTCATGGAACCGCCCTGTCTCATGCAGAGACAATATGGCAAACGTGTAACAAATGCATCACGACAATGGACAAAACTCGCTGCATAAAGGAGGCGAACCCGGGTACCTGTTTTGAATGCTACAAGAAGCATGAGAAAAGGCCATAGAAATCTATTTTATCAAATCAGTCTTATATTTGTCGTAGTACACGATACTCGTTGATAGTGGCGATTTTTTCGAATTTTTTTCCTGCTTTCTGGCGAAACTGGAAGTTTTTTCCTTTCTAGAGGGGGGGGGGGGATTATTGGAAACAAACTTTGGTATAAAACTGGGCTAGGATTGTGTCTTTGGTAGACGCCGAACGTGGTTCTTTAAGGAGTAACAGAAGTACGCTAACGAGGAATACGCTGGGCTACGAGCACTGGGAACTGAAACGCAAAAGAAACGTACATAGGACTGAGCCAACTAACTAGGAATTTTGAAAAAAAAAGGAGGAAATAACAAGCACAGGATCTGAAATTTAGAAGGAGAGACTTACGCAGGAAGATAAGAAAATAGAATAGAAATACAAGAAATATAAAAATAATGGAATCCCAGCAAGTTGATGTGGATAGTATTATTGATAGGTTGTTGGAAGTGAGGGGTTCTAAGCCTGGGCAGCAAGTTGATCTTGAGGAGCATGAGATCAGACATCTGTGCTCGAAGGCGCGGTCTATATTCATCAAGCAGCCGATTCTGCTGGAGCTAGAGGCTCCTATCAAGATCTGTGGTGATATCCACGGGCAGTACTATGATCTACTTCGTCTGTTTGAGTATGGTGGGTTCCCACCTGAGTCCAACTACTTGTTTCTAGGTGACTATGTCGACCGTGGTAAGCAATCACTTGAGACCATATGTTTATTGCTGGCATACAAGATCAAATACCCAGAGAACTTCTTCATCTTGAGAGGTAACCACGAGTGTGCATCCATTAATAGAATTTACGGTTTTTACGATGAGTGTAAGAGACGTTATAACATCAAGTTGTGGAAGACATTCACAGACTGTTTCAACTGTTTGCCTATTGCAGCCATTATCGACGAGAAGATCTTCTGTATGCACGGTGGTCTATCCCCAGACTTGAACAGCATGGAACAGATCAGAAGAGTAATGAGACCAACCGATATCCCAGATGTCGGCTTGCTATGTGATTTATTGTGGTCAGATCCAGATAAGGATATTGTAGGTTGGAGTGAAAACGATAGAGGTGTCTCATTTACTTTCGGTCCGGACGTCGTGAATAGATTCTTACAGAAACAAGATATGGAACTGATCTGTAGGGCACATCAAGTCGTGGAAGATGGTTACGAATTCTTCAGTAAAAGACAACTGGTTACCCTGTTTAGTGCACCAAATTACTGTGGTGAGTTCGATAACGCCGGTGCCATGATGAGTGTTGATGAGAGTTTATTATGTTCATTCCAAATCCTAAAGCCTGCTCAAAAGAGTTTGCCAAGACAACAAGCCGGTAGAAAGAAGAAATAGTGTCAACAAAGATATCAGTAATTTATTTCAATTCTTGACCAAACACCAAAAATATTATTTTTTTTTATTTTATATCACACACAAATCCTTATTTCTTTTCTTTCTTTCTATGACTACTACTTTATTTCTAAGAATTTCCAATTTTTTTCTCTATTTTTTTTTTGTCAAATCTGGTACATTAATTGTAACCTGTCCATTTTTACCTATAAAATTCTAAAATAACAGAATGACCTTCGTTTCTGTAATTATTGCGAGGATAGTCAAGTTGCATTATTATATCTAGCCACATTGCTCTTTACCGTTTTGATCAAAAAAGAAAATTATAAAAAAAATTATTATTCACAAACTTTTGGTATCATAATATTCATTACCAAATGGCCTTCATCAAAGTTAGAGAATAAGATTATCTCCGGAATTAGATCACAAACATGTATGCTGTATATCAAGTTAACATATTCATCAGGACTTAAACGGTTATTAAATTTCTTTATTCTCTAGCAGAATCCTCACATCTATTCCTGTACAATTTTTACCACCAAGAAAAACAAATTTAAATTTAAAAAAATGAAATAAAAACTACTCTAAGTAATTTTTCTATCAACACTATTTTCTTTTATTTACTATTATATAACTAGCGAATAAATTTTATATTATGTACATTTACAAAGTGAAATAAATTTAGAATTAAATAAAAAACAGCACCTAAACTTTTCTTTCTGAACTAAGTCGACTACCAGAACTATATATTGGCGTTTATTCGTAATCATGCAATTCAGACATCAACTTTCACTTCACTAAAGGTGAAATGGGCAAAACCCACTGGTTGCTATATCTAAAATAACTGAACTGTTTAGCTAGCTGAATGTTATCAAAATCTATCTATATGAAATGCACCAATCCTTTTTGGGCTGGCGAGAAAAGTGGGGGGCAGGCCGCCAATCACAAACAAGCAACTATCCTTCAGCAGAAATTAATTACCGCAACACTGAAAGTGAAGTGGGCAGGATATGATCTCATCAGACACAATTACCCGGCACTTAACGGCTGTGATAGCAGTTATATTTTTTCCAGAATATGTTTCTATTGTATGGTCAAGTGGCGCAACGGTCAAGAAAGGGAACATTGTTTCAAAAGGGTTTGAACTGTGGCATTACTACGTGAAAATCGATAGTACTTCCCGAGAACTTGGCAAGGTTGGCCACAACCAGTGATCGAGTCCCCACGCGGACGTAAAAATCTGCAGACTCATTGGTCCTGGGAATTATCAGTAGAAACAAGAAAAAAAAGATAAAAGAATGACTTTTCTTACGTGATGAATGACAAACGCGTGAACAATCTCTGATTTCTAATAACGTGATTAGAAAACACTTGTTGCCTTCCTTCTGACATTAAAGTTCAATTCAATCTTTTTTTTTTTATCTGATAGGATATCTGTGGTCATTGTAGCTGATCTTAAGCAATGTTATGATTTCTGGCTATGCCAATATTCGTACGTGTAGAAATGCTTGCCACTGTAGATACTCAACATTGCCTATGGCAACGAGGTCAGTAACAGCGAATATAGAAGTGCAACTCTACCATTGAGATGCACGGTTTTACAACATAGCAAGGGAGTCAACTGCCACAGTAGCTGTAGACTCATTGTATATCGGCGGCTATTTTAGCTATTCGGGACAAAATATTGCCAAGAGCATTCTCCAGTTAGGGACAATGGTGAGCGGTACAGGGACTGCGGACGACTCAAAACCCTTCTTAGTAACCTCCGTACCTTCCATTCAAGATTCTAAACAAACTTTCACGCTTTTGCCACCCCACGGCAAACCACGCAGTGAATGCTCAGATAAACCAAAAAAGAAAGCAAAGATCCGAATGTTTTTGCATTTAATTGGAAAAGGGGAATTTGTACGGACTTTCCTCAACAATTTGATTTTGTGTTAAGTAAGCCATTCTTTCCTTTTTTTTTCCCTCTGCACCATTTGTCTCATATTGCTTTGATTACGGTAAGAAATGCTAGTAGCTAACATATTGCCAGAGAAATGATATCATTTTCTCGTTTCACTGCACAGGCCTTCTCCTCAGACAACTCTGCACATCGGAGACAATACCAGTGTGATGACAATACAGAGAAAAGCATAGAACATTCAAAATAGTGAAAATCACTGCAGGAGGAAGGGTTCTTCGCGAATCCTCTGCTTTCAAAAAAGCACTGGTCCTAGAAACATTCGTGCATGGAGTCAACAAAATTAACACGGCTTACCACACCGGTTTCTGAGCTTCCCATCTCAAAAACCTTATAAACTCTTCTAGCAACACTCGGCCACTAAAACAGGAGGCAAACCCTGAGAACAATGAGCCTCACACCAAATTCTGTGCAACAAGCTTCTCGAATGAGAAACTCACCAAGAAATTTCGCTGAAAAAAATTCGGAAAATGGGCATAAATGGGACGTGAAAAATTGACGAAGAAGAGAAAATACCGTAGCCTGAAATGAACAGGTGTGGTACGGTGGTATCTGTGCTTTTGCTGAAATCAATACCATAATGAATAATGAACCGAAGGTCTCTTGCCAAATGATGAGTGAATAAGAGTAAGTTGAAGAAACTTTACAAAACAGCAAATCTTCTTCCATTATTGTAACAGCTTAGGAGCAGAGCCGGTAGCTGCATTGATATAGGCTATTTCTTGAAACTAAGGTCGACACAGAAATACAAGTCGCTTAAAAACAGTTCACGGCGACACTCCTATAAGAAGTGTACCATACTGAGGACCTAAAAAAAAATTAGTGGGAAAGGTCCAGATATAGGTGGTGAAACAATAAGCAGAAAGAAAAAAAAAAGTGGTAACACTCATGTCTTTGTTACTGCCTTCTGCATGTGCATGCTATCCCTTACACCTACCATCGCCTTATTCACACCCCAGAAGTAACTCAAGCTCATCGTTGAACAGTGCGGATGTGCGAAGTCCGACTAAAGTCAGTAAGAAAGATAAAGAGGATGATGTATACCTCGATGAGGCACTGCGAAAGCGTCTCACACTTGATGTGCGAACGGGGTCCACCACTCTACTGACAAGGTCTAATATTTATGTCAATGGTGGCCTTACAATTCCATTGAACCTTACAGAGGTGAACTCTACACAACTGCAAAAGGAATTGATGCTATATTTTGCTAAGGAGAAGAATAAATCGATATCTTTCAAGAACTTAAATGAATGGATCAGTTCAGAGACGTTCTTCTTGGACCTGATATCGAGATCATGGAGAAGACTTGAAACTACAATCGATGAATCGAGCACTACAGATGACACGAATATAAAGACCAATGGTAGACTGTTCCATGCTATGTGTTTCAATGAAGGCTTCCTTTACATTTTTGGTGGACTAATGATCTCTCCACATAACGAATACGAGTTTGTGGCTACTAATGATCTATGGCAACTTGATCTAAGAGGCAATAAGTGGTCACTACTGAGTAAAGATCCAGGGGTAGGTAGAAGATATAATCATGAAATGCATGTTCTCAACTCAGAAGACCCCACAAAAGATACTAAGCTAGTTATAGTAGGCGGTATAGATAATATGGACGAACCAGTTGCAAAAATTGATATATTTAATTTGACAACGCTACAATGGGAATCTAATGCAGTTGAGAAAACTACAAGGAAGAACAGCGGAGATATGACATCATTAAATACTAATATTGATGGTCTAAAAACACATATAAACATGGATAACAATTTCTCAGTAATGCTGGACAATTCTGGGAAAGATAGCAATGCTATCCCAACGTTAGGATTCTATCTACCGATACACAAGAGATCATCCAAAAGTTATGGGAAACCTACAACGAAAAAAAGTGATAGTAAAAAGTCTAGCAAAACTCATGCCTCAGAGAATTCTTCTAATAAAGATAATGGCCTGACCGTAGACACTTCAGATCCTAAAGATGATGATTTATCTCCTGTTGCAATGCTACCACTTTTACCCAATACAAAAGGAACAAGATTAACATCAAGAAAGTTACTTAAGTTAGAAGATTTTCCCAAAAAAAGCACTGATGACAGATCCGTTCCGTATAATCTAATGGGACCTTCAGGTGACTCTGTATCCTACAGTATCATCGCAAGTGGGTTCCATAATAATTTTTCAGCTGCTAACTTTCATTGTTATTTTTATAACGTCTGCTCTGACACATGGACAAAACTTTGTACAAATTGTCAAGACTCATCAATACATCGCCATAGGTTTTGGAAAACATTGGTCTGGAAATCGCATCATCAAGCTATACTTTTAGGAACAGCAAATGATGATGGACAACTTCCTAGTGTTCAAAAATTTGATTACTTATTGTCAATTTCATTACCCATGCTAAATGGTTTTAACAGAATACTACATGAAATAACTCCTGATACCAACATTCATAAAAAAGTTTCCCTAAAGACCCCCATCACTCCTTTGACTACAGTAGACAAAATTACACAATCACAACCTATAAGTCCAATATCCTCTCCCCATAATACTTCAATACCTGATCCATTAGACCCTCGGAGAAATTTATCTTTAATATCCAATCCAACTTCTCAGTTTGAAAATTATATTAGATATATTACTGATCCATTGGAAATGGAATCAACAAGCTCAGTCTTCCCACCATATGCTATGGTTTTAGGTAAAGACACTCTTGAAGTGTTTGGTAAAACACTTGCTGATTTTGAATTTATCACAAATGATGGAGAATCAATTGGGGTGCCGATGTTTTTACTAAGGAAACGATGGGGTAGATATTTTGATAGACTCCTGGCCCAAGGCTATTCCAAAGTATGTGAAGATTATAGGAGCAACGGAGTTGAATCTACACTAATTAAATATGGTTCAGAAAATAATCCTATTCTATCGGCTTCCAAAACTTTACCTAACAAATATCCAAGCAATCACCCTAAAATAGTACAGGAGAAACACAAAATAAAAATTGAGAAAAGAAGCTTCAAAAAGGAAAAAGATAATGAAAAGATAACTAGTTCATCCAATGGAATGGTATTCAGAGTTCCATTTAAAGGATGTGATGAAGATAGTTGTGAAACAAATAACGGAAATCATTTAATAGCGGGTACTCTTTCACCCTCCTCTGAAGAGAAAAATAAAATAATGATTAAGCAAAAATCCACTAGAACCTCTTCACTTGTCGTTCCACCACCATTACAACATCGTCGGAATTCAGTAGAAGAAAGAACACAGTTAAGGCGTTTATCACATCCAGCTAAGCTTCCTAATGGTGAGATAATTGATGAATATCATTTTAGTTCTAAACATAACCTAAACACGAGAAAACATCACCATGGTAGATACATAATGAGCAACAGTAGTTCAAGAAAAGCCTCCATTGTCTCACAAAATAGTCTCTTGTCATTCGTGAGCTCATCATCTGATAGAAGGACGAGAGGCAACTCAAGAAAGAGTAGTGTGGCGAATATGAGCGGTGCTAGTTCCCCTAAATTAATGCCTCTTCAAGTAAATCTTCCTCCTCAACCTAGACAGCCATCTGAATCTGTTCCCCTCCCCCCACTTCCGACCAATCTATCGCTGACTCAAGCTTTAAGTAATATTCCTCACCATAGAAGAAATAGTCATAACTATGACTACATATATGGCGACCGAAGCAGTGCTTCAGCGTCTAGAAGAAGTTCAATTGTGCAAACTCATAGGTATTCTATATCTTCTGATCCTAAATTTAGTATGTCGGAAAAAAGTTATAGTGGTAGTGTTGACGGTAATGCTACACAAAGACACTCAACTGATAAAGAGAGGCAAAATGACCATAATCAGGAATATTTCAAAAGGGCTTATTCATGGTCTTCGGATGCTGGGAGCGAAAGGAGTAATAGCGATGCTTCCAATAAAGATGACCCTCACGCCATCAATTCGGTAGAAATTGAACCTCTACTAATACCAAGGTCTCTATATATGCCTTGGCCGGCTGTCTCAGTGAAGGCATTTACTGAGTTTTTTTATACTGGCCAAATAAATGGTAAATGGCCACTATCTCCAGTAACTTTAGATTTGTGGATGATGTCAAAGGTTTACGAAATAAGGCTTCTTTATGATTTAATCACCGAGGCCCTTTATTCCATCATAGGTAAAAAGGAAGGAAGTATTCTTGTTAATTGTAACTCGTTAATTGATCTCTTCATCTCAAAAGTTAATGCCTGCTATGAGGACAATGAGAAATGCAAAATAGTATTGGAGAATAACGAAGCTTTTCGTAAATTAGTTGATTTACGTAATGCAGTTAAGGATATTGAAAGCGGTTTTCTTGATACTACATTGATGGAAAAATCAACACGTATTGATTCCATTAGCACTGGTGGTAGCTATTTCACCGAAGGACCAGATGGGATGACCAATAGAAAGCTAAGTTTGTCATCTAATAACTTGAACAAACATTTCAGAGCCCTACATAATAATTCACAACAGTCTTTTGGATCCAGATCACACTGGAAAAATAGTATTGATGTCAGGTCTATTTCTCTAGCAATACCAGAAGATAATGGCGAAAGGCAAGGTAATAAATGTGGAAGGCCACATTCTAAGAGTTTGGAAAATTTGAATGAGATTGATTCTTCAAGTGAAGCCAATTCAAATTCAAATGTAGATGCTAAACAAACGGACAAAAACAGTTCTGTAGAATTAGAGGAGCAAATCGAGCAAGTGAGGCTGCAGACATTATCTGACATAGCCCTTGGAAGTGGCACAACATCGCCTTTAACCGATAATGCTGGAATATCTAATTCCATGCTACCAAATGATGCTCTCGCAATGGATACCGAAAGCCTATTATCGACCATATCTGATTCTGATGAGTATGATATGTTACATGATGAAATGCCTTTGAATATGATGACGGAGAAGGTGCGTGAGGAGAAAGAAGAATTTGAAGGCTCGATCGACCCATTATACAAGTTACCAAGTACAAAGGCTGGTTCTACAGTGGATACCGGTACGAGGTCTAGTGAAAACAAAAACTCCGCAGGAGAAAATGAAATACCGCCATTTTCTACCCTAGAAAATATGATGTCTCCAAATGCATTACCTCCTGTTGACCATGTCTTGAAGAGTATTTGCAGAACGGCTGTATTGGTTAATGATGGTGGTATCATGCTTAGAGCCTCCGAATGCATCGAGTTTTCTAAGAAATTGAAGAAATTGAAAACCATTATTACAAATGATCTCATGACATTGGAAAACAATACCATGGCTGCACCAATTCCAATGGGTAGAGGAGCACTAAAAGATATTATATTTGGTTCATTCCAAAAGTTTGACTCGGAACCAAATATTCAGCGGGCAACAGCTGTTAGACCTCCTTTAGGGCCTAAGACAACCTCGCACAATGTTGAAGTCTTGAGAAAACCGTCGAATGCCAACTCGATTTACACGACACAATCTACAATATCTCCAAGAACATCGGCTGTCCATTCCGATATATTTATACCTACCACGGGGTCGATGTACAATTCAAATAGCGCCAACACCCCAAGCTCCATTTTAACGAACTCCGCCAGCAAAAGTAACACCAACCAACGGAGAAATAGACAGAATTCCCGATTCAACAGTCAGGCATCCGGTAGTATGGCGGTGTTAATGAATCCGGCTGTTATGCCACCACCTCCGCCATCCTCTCCGTCGGCAGCTAAGTCTAAGAAGGAAGGGCCCCCATCTACTGGTCCTTTGTCCTTTTTGGGCATCAAGAAATGAAATCATTTAATGACCTACGGCAACGAGCAAGTATATACAAGATATTAGAGCCATTTTTATAGATAATTCATGTATCAGCTGATATAATAGATGAAAGCCATCTTCAGGCTAACACATTCTACAAAATGAAATTTTTAGGGTTAAGAGAACAGCCTCAGTTGATCCTATTCATACCGCTTATTAAAGGTGGTGAAAAGAGGTTCACGGTACTATCTACAGCTACCCTAACAGAAATATGGAACCAATTGAGTGGCCTACGGTAATCCAGAACTCCTCTTTAAGAAAAAGAATTCCTTCCACCGCAAATCACACAACGGGAACCTTCTGAAAGGATTGATTAAAACAGATGGTCCATAGACAAATAACCTTTCCTCATCGACTGTTATAGTTGATAAGGATCTTAGCAATTGACCAAAAAAAGAACAATGGGAATGACAAAATACAAGAGCAATTATGCCAAGGTATGATTTATGTGTGCTATTTATACTAATACAAGCTTCCTTGGTGGGTCCACTCGCGAATTTTGAATGAAAAATTCAGAAAAAAAAAATTTCAAAGAAAAATCGCCAAATTCGGCAAATTGCTAAGGGGAAAAAGGTATTACCCGGCTTCTATACTTTGGTGCCGATCATGCTGACACTCTTAGGGCTTTTTCTCATGAAACTGATCATGTGATGAATCAAATATGGAGCAATACTTGTTTAAAAGTTGCGAATAGTACAAAGTTGGCGCTCACAGGTATATATTTGAACTTAAAGTGGACAGGACGATGTTCTTGGGGGTAGTGAATTAAATATACAACAGAAATTATGTTAAAATAAGGATTTCTTAGTTTAATTATGGGTTATAAATTTATATGAGAAGATAACTAATTCATATTAATTTACAAAGCCTTCTTGGCGGCGTCAGCTGGAGAGACCTTGTTTTCTCTGTTGAATCTTGGTCTTTGTGGAGGAGTTCTGATTCTTCTAGCTTCTCTGGATCTGACTCTGACAATTCTGGCGTGGATAGCACAAGAGACACAGTAGTGCAACTTGTTGTAGGTCTTTGGCAAGACGTACTCAGAGTAGACGGAGGCTTCAGACAAATCTCTGACAGCGGCAGCTTCAACAATGTTTCTGATAGCCATTCTCTTGATAGCCTTGTCCTTTGGGACAGACTTGGAACAGTTAACACATCTGACTGGCTTGACGTGACCTCTACCCTTCTTGTTTCTACCGTTGGAAGCTCTCTTCTTTGGCATTGTGTCTGTGTTTTTCTTTACTTGTGTATGAGGTTTTATCTAATCAAGAAAAAGTCGTTATTAAATTATGAAGCGCAAGTTTTATACTATTCTATTATATTCAGCATGAAAAAAAAAATTGAATAAAAATTTGGAAGAATCGCTTGTGCAAGTTGAAGTTGAATGAAAAATTGAAGTTCAAGCCAAAAATTTCCTGTTCGGGTATGTGGTATCCCAATTAGGAAACATCAATGCATACGAGAGAGTTTGCCATTGGAATCCCCCTTCCAACGCATCATGTGGGTTGTACAGATGCACGAGTCACTTTATTTTTGCCATTTGCTGCAAGGCCCTTTGCGTCGGGGGGACATTTTTCTTTGAAATTTTTCGTTTGCGTCCTTGCTTGGTCGCTGTATTTCCTGTTTCGGGATATTTGTTCTACGTGTTCTGATAAGACTTAAAAAATAAGGAGCGGAGCGGTGTTTGGGTGTTTGGGTGTTAGGATTTTATGATGTTTGGGTGTTTGTGGAATGTACAGTCACAAATACAGTGCGCTCCTATCCTTTGCACTATCTTGTGTGTTTGGGTTGCTCCTGCTAATAGACAACAAGGTTGGAGTATAGCTTGTCTACAAAAATAATAGGAGAGCTTGCAACCAATACGCTTGTTCAAAACCAACACTTTGTACCCCTCTTCCCCTATATAAAATTAATAATAGTTTATTAATGCTTCAAGCTTGTGGGTGGCACTACCCCGCCAATCCATATCTATCATCGCCCACCCTTTGCTTCAATGATCGACGCTTTGTGTGAAAAAGAGAATATTCTCTGCTTTCCTCCTAAAAAAAAAGAAAGAAAATGAAATCTTGTTGCACAAACAAATTACGTCATTTGGTCCATTTGCCAACTAATACAGTGAGCTGTTTTTATTTGCATCCTTAGGATTTCAGTCACGGATCCATCAATTTCCTGTAAATGCATTCACAGTAGAGTAGAAATTCCGAGGTGTTTTGCGAGAAGGCTGATAACTTATCAATTTCTATCTCCTGGAATGGGAAAACCTTTGCTGCGGAGATATCCTCTTGGGTGATCGAGATTCTTTCCCCTCCCCCCCCATGTTTTTGCTATGCTCAACAGGAAAGCAGAATATACACACACATACATGCACACACATACATGCACACACATACAAACGTACACACACATACAAACATACACATAGACAAAAACTGTGATGTTCCGTGTACGATCAATATTATCAAGGCTTTTTCTTGTCGATGAAAATACTCGCTTTGGATTATAGCCGGCTCAAAAAGGTACCATCCTTTCCCTTTCCTTTAATGCTCTCGACCTAATCGTAGATTTGAGATACTCCATTCTGTAACCCTTTTTTCTCTGGACCTGCCAGGCGATGAGTTGTTTTTTTACCTGATTTATAATTCCCTCTCCGTCGATTATTTTTACTCTTGCAGACTATAACGCTTCCACATAGTGCCAATTGTTTATAATAAGTTTTGGAGGGGGTTCCCAATAAATGTTAGCCAGACAAAAAAAGCAATGTACCACCACACCCCAAACCTACGCAATTATTCTCTTTAAAATTAAACATCTCTTTGCCAATAATGATTTGACATGCCATGCTCTCACTGCAAATATATACCCGTACTTTTAAGGTTCCGTCCCTGTGATGGCCATATATATACAACAGCTCAATGTATAAAAGCCTAATCTGGGAGTTCTGCCGCAGTATACGCCCAATTGAGAGTTTGCCTAACTTTCTAATGTACTAAGAGAATTTGTGCTTAGCAAACAATTATACACTACGGAGTAATGACGGACACATTTCAGCTGGTGCACTCTGATCTCACGGGTAATACGCTAATAAATAATGACGCCGAGCAGTCAGTGGTCATAGATGACTACGAATACGAGATGCTCAAACGACCCTCGATCTCGGACTACATGCTGGACAGATCGAGGTACTACGAGTACGAGAAGTTTGACGACATCAGCACAGCGGTCCTGCCTGAGGACAAGTTCATCGAACCATCGCAGCAGATCAAGAAGACCACGAAAGTGAGGAACTACTTCAATAACATATTCAGCAACAACATCTGGAGCAACTACAAGCGCAATAAGAGCAACAGCTCAGCCCTCTCGGGACAAGATGCCTACGATGTAATGACTCTTAATGACGAGAAAATGGACGATGGTGATGATATTATGGATTTAGATGACGACCACAACGATCTCGACATGGAACCACAGGTGCTGAACGTCAACCCAAGAAAAGTATTCTCCTCGATCGACAACGAGGCGCTAACGCAAAACCAAGTGTTTAACTTCCATTCAATTATTAACGAAGTAGATGACCAATTTTATATTCACAATAACCCATACCAAACATACGAGAGGAGAAGTAATAGCATAAGACAGAACGAAAGCATAGATGAGGACTGGAACGACCAGGAAGATAACACAGAAAGTCAGTACTCGGAAAAGACAGCATATGACTCAAGCACTACTAACAGCCCAGAAGGAAAGAAGATACGAATCAATGGACTTCCACCAAGGACGAGAGGAAGAAAACCTTCTTTAGTGCCTGACTTATCGAAGCAATTTGGTTGTGAGTTCTGTGATAGACGCTTCAAAAGACAAGAACATCTCAAAAGACATATACGATCACTGCATATGGGCGAAAAGCCATATGAGTGTCACATATGCAACAAGAAGTTTAGCAGAAGCGACAACCTCAATCAACACATAAAAACACATAGCCATTGATGGTATTTGCTTGAATGCAAAATGTAGACTTCTATTATCCATTATCAAATTTAGTGCTTTTTTGCATTACTCCACGCACTTAAAAAGATTAACTGGATGCAAATAATTAATATCTTAATAATATATAATCACTGATAAATATCTAATGCACATGCCTTAATGAATAGAATTTTCATTGTGAAACCTCTGAACTGTTATCTGTTTTAAGTTTAACCCGAATAAATCAAATTCAATGCCAAACTAACAGAAAACACTCTTGCCTTTATAATGGTTTAGTCATTGCCGGTTGCTGGACAAGAACTAATAAGACATTTTGAATGAATATAAATATTAATACTAATATTACTATCAATAAATGCTAAACTAAGTAGTCCTAATAACAATCTATATCACAGTGTATGCTTTTACTGTGATATTCTAAGACTCATATATCCTTTATTCAAAACTGACTATCATAAACTAGTGGTTTTTGCTATGTAGTTCGTCATCACTTAATGAGGTCCGATCTTTTGACCAGGATGCTCTCTTATTTAGTGTGCCACCAACCGTAGCATTCATAGGGGAGGAATTACTGCCAATACCCAATATGCCTAAAGGAATGGAGCCTCTTCTTCCACTATTCTCACCACTTGATAAGGCATCTTTTAATAAGTCTCGTGATAGTGGATGACGAGCAACGTCAGTCAAAGTTGAGTTCGATATAGTGCCAAACACGTCTGATGTTCCAATTACAGGTTTAGCCCTAGAGTCAGACATTACTAATGTACCAGCATTAGCTGCCATAACGCCAGGGTTCAGATTTGATTTACAATACCCCTTCGCTCTATCATTAGTAGGCTGCAGTGTTGATCCTTTTGCGTAAAACCTTTTTGGTGATGTGGCACCTGGTGTAATAGTGGACGCACTATCATTAAATGGCCTGTCATTTTGATAAGAATTTTGGCGCCTCATATGCCCTTTATTGCCAGCTCTTAATACCAACACTGAGCCAGGGCCATCAGAATCAGAATCAGAACCTGACGAGTTCATAGAATCTCTTCTTTGTTGAGAACCTTTTGATGAAGAGTTGGTTAATGGATGCAAGTCTAAAAACGGCCTAACATTACCCAAATTTTGAGGAACATCTCTTAACGACACTGTACTAGCACGTCCAGAATCAATTCCAAATTCATAAGGCAAAGACTCTGTATCTGTATTTCTTCTTGAAACGCTAGCACTACTATATGAGTCCTCACTAATGGGGACATCAGAATAGGATTCTGATGATTCAGAAGAAACAGATGAACGACTACTGCTATCATCATCTCCATTAAAATTATCGAAAAAGTTACCCTTCTTTACGTTATATGTATCTTGATTACTACCAGAGGCTTTCACCATATCCTGTAGCGATATCAAAGGTGAATCACTTCTATTACTATCCGTACTTCTATTTGCAGCCTCATTTTTGGCAGCAATAGCATGATTAGAGTTCTTGGTTGTAGAATTTGCTCTTTGCATGCGACTTTGGGTCCGAGGGTGAGATGATGCTCTCTTGCCTGCTTTCTCCCTATCGACCTCAGTATTTTCGTAACCTTCGTGATAATTTGTTTGAGACTTGCTTTTAGAAGTCATTTTTAGCTTTGCTGGGAATGCCTCTGAAAGCTGTAATCTTGACTTTCTTGAACTATTAGAACTATAGTGCGGTGAAATTGAATGGTTGCGGGGAATCCTGTCATTTCTAGTCGAACTCATTCCTAATGAATATGGTAGCATATGGGAAGATGGGTTCCTACTAATATTAGTTGTATTCCCAGAAGGGTTTCCATTATTAGTGAAATGTGCTGAATTGTGAGAAATTGGTGAAACGCTATGTGTTGAACCAGTATTCCACTTTGTAAAAGTAGACGCTGAAGAGTTTCTTTGTTCTGGGTTGGTTACTTCATTATCCATTCCCATTTTCGTCATTGCAAAGTTGTCAATATAAAAACTGTCCAAGGAAGCAAATGAGGAATTAATTGGCAAATTAACGACGTTGTTATTCTGTTGCCTTTTTTCAAATTCTTCCATCTCTTTTTCAAATTGTTCTTTCTGAGATAAAGTTTCTGAAGCGCTCTCATCATTGTCACTATAAGACGTACCGTGAGATTCCTCAAAGTCAGCGTCCTGGTCATATTCACAATCTTCACTAGAAACAAGCTTTAGATTTTGTAGCAGGAGCTGACTTTGCTCTAAGTTTGTCTCCTTCTTTAGACTCTCATCTGCCCCACTCTTTTTGCTTGATAGCCTTCTCAAGTCTTTCATGTTTTTCAAAATAGAACCTTCACTCACTATTAAGCTATTGTCTCTATCCCTAATCAAATTAAATTTTTCTAGATTGATACTGTTATCAGATGATGCATTCTCCCGGTAAGTAATGCTCTGTAGATCTGATTCTTTTATTTCCTTCCCCACGCCACACACTGCATTATTTAGCTCATGCATAGTAACAGATATTTGAGTTAGATAATCTCTCTGAGCGCATTGGAAGTTCATCTTTTCTTCTAGTTTCAAGGACAATTCCTGCTCACTTTCTCCATCTAAATGATCAAAATCCCAGCATACAAAAGGATGTCTTTTGATTTCTTCAATATTTATTCTTTTGATAGGATTTTTTTCTAACAGTCTAGTCAGTAAGTCTTTTGCTGCCTCATATTCGGCTTCTTCAGTCATTTGAAGCACTTGGTTATTCTTCAACATATCTGAATATTTTGGGAACTTAACGGGGTCATTCACAATCTTTTCAAATAGCTCCAGCTCGAAGCTTGACACAAACGGAAGCATACCGAATACAAGACAGTATAATGTGACCCCAAGCGCCCATATATCAATTTTAAAGGATATACAAGAGCCCTTAAACAATTCCTCCCTATCAAGTTGATACTTCTCAAATGCATCCTCTCCCAAACATATCTCAGGTGCAAAGAAAGCTGGCGTTCCAGCTGTTTTTGCAAGTTCTAATTCATCGATTGTTTCATCACTTCCATCAACATTTGAGCTCGATGCGGCCAATGATACACCAAAATCTGATATCTTGACGATTCCTGTTTCTGATAATAATAAGTTAGCTGGCTTGATATCCCGATGTATGATTCCTTGATAATGCAAATATTCTAAACCTAAAACCACACCTCTGAGGATTTCTCTGGTAAATTGGAAGCTCAACGGCGATGGACCTTTTGCTTCTGTTTCCAAACAATCTGGGGGGCACCATTTAACCTCGCCTCTTGAACAATATTCAAGTACTAGGTAAATTTTTCTGGACTTTAAGTCATCGAGAACTTCAATTAGTTTTACCACATGTTTGTGATGGCATTTTTTCATAATCGCAATTTCACGTTTAATCTTATCGTTCTCAGTCTTTCCTGGCTTCTTAAAGCTAAAGAATTTTCTTTCTTTCTTTTCATGTCTATCAACTATCTTTATGGCAACAAGACGTTTCGTTACGAGATCTCTTCCTAACTTTACTTTTCCATGCTGGCCATGTCCCAATTCTTTTATAATTTCATAAGTATTTAAGACTTTTCTCTTTGAAACCGGGTCATATGTCAAGGATATTCTATTCGTTTCTTTAACCTTGGTTCGTCTACCTAGTTTTCCACCATTACCACCCAATGGGGAATATTTGCCAGAACCAAGATGCTCCTGATGTTGTGGATGATTTAATTGCTTTGTCATTTGTTTCTCTAACAGCAGATTCAAGGAATCTAGCGATGATGAGGAAGCCGATAAGCCCTCTGGCAATGATTCAAATCTTTTCCTCACGGGAGAAACTGTTGACGTGGTAGTATTAAGAGTTGACTGAGTACAAACATTTGTGTTGCTATTGCTATTACCTTTGAGGAGTGGATCTGACAAATCTATTTCAAGTTGTAGATTTTCGGGTATATCTACTTCTTCAATATATTTGGAATCGGTTGTTATCACCATTTTTGCATCAGTCAGTAGTTATTATTAGTTCAATTTGTATTGATATTAATAGAAATATATCAAACCAAGATCTATTGGACTAGAATTATATCTTGGAAAGTTTTTAGTATGTTGTAATCAGAATAATGGATTTGAATCTAGAACAGTACAACTGAACAAATTTGTATCAGTACTTGTATCTAGATTATGCAAAATGGGTTGGAATTGTGTAATGTTTTTAATTATCCACTTTGGTGTTCTGGAGTAGAAGCAAGTTCTTTTAAGCACCAAAAGCACAATATGCGTAGTTATTTTCTTCAAAGATGACTTGAAGTGACCACCTTTGAATATAGATAGTATGACTTGCGAGTTCACAGTAAAAGAACTAACAATAAGTTTTGTAATGTTAAAGGGTACAGTTATAGCTGAGCTTAAAACTCCATAAAAATAACAGACAACCAGGAATGGGCGAATATCAATTTCTTCTGTTGTTGTTATTGTTTGGAGAGCTATCTTGTTGTCTCAATGTTGAATCCTTAAACTCAAATAAAAAGCACAGACTTCTCTTCTTTTCAATCAGTTTTGATAACGTTGCGGCTAAGGTTCACAAAAAGGGAATGCTCTATCAAAAACCTATTATTTTATGCCCTCTATAACAACTAAACTGTATTTCCTCCAGTTTCCCTATTATCCTGCTAGCAATCTTGTTGAAAACGGATGCAAGGTTTGCAAAAACTTCTATCAATCAAAACTTAAAATGCACTGCTATCAGCGGCTGACCAAAACAAATTACCTAAGACATATGCACCAATTGTATTAGATCATCAATACTTTGCTTTGTATTACTCACTAGTGCATATTTGCCCATTGTTCTGGCTGTTCTCCATCGAACTGGGTGGAAGGTGAAAAAAAATAATCACCGATTTGACTAAGAAACAACCGTACAACAACCAATAATCGTAAATGCTGATATGCTTTCGTGATAGGAATAAGCTATACAAACTTATAAATAGAGAGTAGTGGTAGGTATGTAGAATTGGTCTAAGTAATCGTCCAGTTGAGGGATCTTCAATCGGCTTAAATAATATGCGGTTCTTTTCAATCATAACACTTTTTTCAGTAAGCTTTATGTCTTAAATTTAGCTCGGTTTCATACTTTCTTATTTGGGGTTGTTTGTGGTATAGAAGGAAACTGAAATTTAGTTTCCAATTCAACCGGATCGGTGTTTGAGTATTGCTCTTGTTCCTTTTGTATTCTTATTCGCCTTAACCTTTCTCTCTCCTTGAGATCTACTCTGTTTTGAAACATCATATCACTCAATTTATACTTTTTATTCTTACTTTTGATCTCTGTGAGTTTATCCAGCAGCATGTCATACTGCTTTTGTAAATCAGGCTCCTGCCGCTCTGCATCTTGCGTGTCATCTTTTTGATCATCTTTCTTATCGGCTTCCTTGTCGTCATCCTTGGATTTCCTGCTGGATATAAGTTTGTTTACCCATCCATCCCAATTGCCCACTCCACCTTTACTTGTTACCTGCTTGTTCAATAACTCCTTGGTCTCCTTCATCTTCTTTAATATCGACTCATATTCTGCACCATATACAGGAACTGCAAACTGAGGATTGTTTTGTAAATGGAGCTCACAAGTATAAAACCAGTCCGGTCCGCTCTGGTTATACAATACCACATTCGTCGGCTTGTGGCAGAGATAGCATGCCTGTGTATCCTGTACAGCTACTTTCCTCCTGGTATAGTCATTTATCATTATCAAATGCTCTTCTTCACCTTTTCTAGCTGGATCCTGACATGTCTGACACTTTATGACTATTCACAATAGTGTGCTTCGATCTTTTTCTAATTGTGGAGATCCTAATCACCGCAATTACTTAGTGATATATGTAACTGCTAACAGATCACATTACACCTTTCTTTGTCTTACTCGGGTAAAAGAATGTTATATACTCTATAAATGGCAGACTATACAGTCAAAACAGCTTTATTATATTCTAGAAATATATAAGAAGCTATAGTCTACGCTTAGCCCTGTCCCATGCGTTTCTAGACTTTTTATTTCCCCTTCTAGAAGTGCTGTCCTCAAGTTTTCTCTTGGAGTTGAATATACTGAAATCTTCACCACCAATGATATTAACCTTGGCATTCCTCTCTCTTTGTTTCTGCTTCCTCTTCTCTGCACTACTACTTCCAACATTCAGTCTTGTGAAATTCTCTTCTTCATATGTCGTTACTTGACGTTCCTTCTCTGTATCTCTCAATGACTTCACACCGCCTCTACCATGGTTCACGATGTTAGCACCAATAGATGACTCCCAGTCTGGTTGTTCAGAGTTTTCCTTAATGTAGTCTTCCATGGCCTGCATTCTAGATCTATTACTCTTATTCTTGTGGTCTCTGGCAACAAATCTATCCTCAAAGTGATGCTGCTGTGGAGGCAGCACTGCATTGATCTTTGGTGGTCTGTACACGCCTGATTTTTCTTCATCTTCACCTGATTCATCTCCTTCACCTTCATCACCTTTGTTTTTACGGTCCCTCGAAGTTTTATCCTTCGATGCCACAAGAGCGGATGCATTGGGCCTATATGAAAGTTCCTCGTCACTACTGTCGTCGGCACTATCACTATCTTCTGCCTCTCTATGTGCAGACTTCTCGGCGGCTCTCTTTTCAGCATCTGTATACTCTTTCTCCATTCTTGTGTATGCCCTAGTCAGCTTATCTAATTGGTAGGATATTTTCTTCTCTAGTGGTTTTACACCACGCTCCAGCACAACACGGTGCTCGATAGTTCTCTCACGGTGACCATCTGCAGTGACACGCTCTCCGGTTCTATCCATCTTATCGTGCAATATATGTAACAGCGAGTTTAAGTATGCAAGCATGGAGTCGTTTTTCAATGTCAGAAGTGAAACTTGCTCATTACCTGAACCGTCCTTCCCCAAATACTTCTTCAAACCTCCTTCAATAGGTAGTCCAGACTCATACTGGTCCTGTAGCTTATCTAAAGACTCAGACGTAGCCTTAAGAGACTCATTAATCTCACGCAGCGTACTCTTCAATGACATCTTGTTCTTATCCTTTTACAATCAAAGCCTGATTTCTATATTTTGTTCAACTTCACCAACACACTATTACCACTATTTTATGCGATGAGCATCGTTTTTCTAGTTTTTTTCCAAAAAATTAATTTTTTTTCAAATTTGAGCTTTCAACTGAATTTGTTAGGCGAAAATTTTTTCAGTTTCTGAATTAAGCAGAATAATGAAATTTACTGAAATTTTGCGATGAGCTTCACTATTTAAGAGAGTTAGCTGAAGGTTGGGGGACACTAGGGATTCCTTTGTAGGTTTGAAAGCAAGATAGCAAGGATTATAAGCAAGAGAATTAGGAAGAATGCCTCAAAACGATTATATTGAGCGTCATATCAAGCAGCATGGTCGTCGTCTCGATTATGAGGAAAGGAAGAGGAAGCGTGAGGCCAGAGAGGTCCACAAGGTAGCAGAGAAGGCTCAGAAGCTGACTGGTTGGAAGGGTAAGCAGTTTGCCAAGAAGCGTTATGCCGAAAAGGTTGCTATGCGTAAGAAGATCAAGGCTCATGAACAGTCCAAGGCTAAGGGTAGCAGCAAGCCATTGGCTGATAACGGTGAAGCTTTGCCAACTTATCTGTTGGACAGAGAGCAGACCAATACTGCAAAGGCCATCTCTTCTTCCATTAAGCAGAAGAGATTGGAGAAGGCAGACAAGTTTTCTGTTCCTCTCCCTAAGGTTCGTGGTATCAGTGAGGAAGAGATGTTCAAGGTTGTGAAAACCGGTAAGTCCAAGTCCAAGTCCTGGAAGAGAATGATCACAAAACATACATTTGTTGGTGAAGGTTTCACTAGAAGACCAGTAAAGATGGAAAGAATTATCAGACCAAGTGCACTAAGACAGAAGAAAGCTAACGTCACACATCCCGAATTGGGAGTGACGGTTTTCCTTCCAATACTGGGAGTCAAGAAGAATCCACAATCTCCTATGTACACTCAACTAGGTGTTCTAACAAAGGGTACTATTATTGAAGTAAATGTTTCTGAACTGGGTATGGTTACCTCGGGTGGTAAGGTTGTTTGGGGTAAGTATGCTCAAATCACCAATGAGCCTGATAGAGATGGTTGTGTTAACGCTATTCTTCTGGTATAAGCAGTCCGTTGGAGTTACACTATTAAGGGTAATAAAACAAAGGCATATTCATCGAAAGCACAACTTAAAAACTAGAAGCATTATATTATCATTTATAATCACGACGATTAGATTACTAGTTCTAATCATAACTTCATTGTATATTAACTAGTCAAGCTATTTACTATTTTTAGGGTATCGTTTATTTTAATAGATATAGAATATCTGTTTCCATACTTAGGTGGATATATATGTAAGTTTAAGAGAATTTTGGATTGAATTGGGTATTTGAGTTACTAGAGTAATAAAGAAGTTAATGATGTATATTGACATGCTTTAATTGTTTGTATATTTTATATATAAAAAAGTGACCTAATAAAAATTCAAGTTTTCCAGCTAATAGTGTCCTGAGATAACCTTGTCGCTTGACAGCTTAAGTGCAAATCTGTATTTTAAGCTCTATGCATAATGATCTACATTTCATAGAAGGGTAATACGGAGGAGTTTTGTGTATATCATCATTGTAAGAATAAAAAAATACGGTATTTTCGCATTAAACGTTAGTTGCTATAGTAAAAGAGAAAGATAAATCCTAATGTCATTAAATCATTCTTGGCCAAAACCGATTGTCTCCTCGACAGCGAGTGTTAGCTTCTTAGCCATACTATCATAATCAGCATATGGAGGTAGATCCACCCTGTTGAAACAGGTATGTGATTTTGGTAATTGTTCAACTTCACCAGCCTTTTCGATAGTAAATCTTCTTGGACCGTCAGACCCCTGTAGATCTTTGAAACCATTGACAGGAATACGAGAGGTACCAGTAGTAAATTGAAGTAAACGAGCCCTTTGTTCGTTATCCCACTCACTGACACACTTCCAGAACCATTGAATGACCTCGTCTGACTCTTGATAACCACGATAGTCTGTGTGCTTCTTCCAATCTTCGATATCAATTTCCGCAATACCACCTATTAATAGTTCTAATTCACGCTCATCGAAGACAGTCACTAGATCTTCAGGAATTAGCTCATTGAAACCGTCCATGAATGCCTTGAATTGTTCACTAACTCTATCTACAATTCTCCATTGGGAGTACAATTCGACGTATTCTTTCTTCACTTCATCAGTGACTTCTATGTTTCTTCCATCGGGTTTCAGATCGACTGTTACAACTTCACCGAAACGTTCATCATCAGCAGAAAATGTCAAATCAAGCACACCATCTATACTGTTTTCTAGCATCCACTTCAGTGAGTTATAAACGTCGGCATCCACACCTTCCATATCTTGTAATGCCACCTTCTTACGAAGCATCATCTTATAAAGAGCACCAACGAAGAAAGCATCCAAGAATCTTCTGTGGAAAACACCCAGACCAACAACCCTACCAATAAATTTGAAGTAGTTTAAGTGCTCTGGGTTGATACCACTATTTGAGTTGATTTGGATGGTGTAGTTATCATGAGCAGAATATTCGAATAGACAGTAAAATGGGTTGAACATTTCATGTGAAAGTAAGAAGAAGAATTCTCTGGAAACACCACCATAATCTAGACCTTCTTCACCATCGAACTTGATCATCAATCTCTTTTTCAAGTCTTCTGGTGTCTGTCTCATAATTTCTTGGTAAGCGTCCTCGAAAATGTTATTTCTGCGTACTTTGATATGGCACTGACCCGGTAATATACGTAGCGCTGGCTGAGATCTGAAATAGATAACTTTACGTCTGAAGTCACGCTTGTATTGTGGAACGTTCTGATCTAGAGAGGATGGCAATCTTGGATCGTCCCACGTTGTAGTCTTAGTGTTGTGGTCAACGAAGTACACACGGGCAGTGTTTGTCAATCTCATTTCCCAACCAGAAGGCAAAGGACCCAATTGTGACACAGGTTGTTGTTGAATGGTGGTATTGGTTGGACCATATGTACGAATATATTGTTGTCTTCTTGGATCGACCCAGGTGGTAGTCCTTGTATTATGGTCAACGAAGTAAGCTCTGCCTTCTGGAGTGAACCTCTGTTCCCAACCGGAAGGCAATTCACCCAAGCCAGAAGTGGTGGCACCTGTAGCGGCAAAGGCTGCGGCAGCTGCACCGTTGATGGCGGGGGTCGTTGAGGTACCTCCGACTTGGACTGTGACACCGTCAGTGACGTTTCCAGGCAGAGTTCTTCCTCTGTGTTGTCTTCTCTCTAGCTCAGTGTTTGCAGTCAGCTGACTACCCCTTTCTTGCTCGCTCTGTTCTAGAGTTGGTCTCTTCCATGTAGTTGTTCTTGTGTTGTGATCCACGTAGTATGTACGGCCGAAATTGTCTGTTCTTCTTTCCCAGCCTGGTGGCAGGCGTCCGTATTGGTCCTCGAACGACGAGTACTGTCTGTTTGCGACGTTAGCTGCAGCAGCGGTAGCCGCAGGGTTGCTCTGGTTCCCGCTCTGCAAAGTGGTCTCTACCGCCTGGGCGGTGGGTCTCGGAGTCAATGACGCAGCCTGGCCTGTTCTGGTCCCGCTCGCACTACTGCTCATGGTGCTGCTGTTGTGGTTAGCGATCGGCGACGAATTGACGTTTGTGGAGTTGTCCAGGCTCAGGTTGCCCATTGCCGAAGCGGTGGTCTCTGCTGCGGTCGATGAACCGTTTGCGGACGCGGTGGCGGACCCGGACCCGGCCCCTGCAACCTTGGAGAGCACGATGATCAAGCGCCCGCTGACGGCCATGCCGTCGTTCGACCGCTTCAGATCCCTCGTGATCGTCTCCTCTTTGGCCCGCGTCTGCGTGGCAGTGTCCTCGTCCAGGTGGCCAAGCACATCCCCAACACGGATATTCACCACACCCAGAAACCCTTGGTCCTTCTTCTTGAACTTCTTCTGGTCAAACACCTGGATCGTCAGAATAGAGTTCTCGTTGATGTCGTCAAACCGAAACGTCTCGTTCCAGTACGGATTCAGCGTCTTCTTCGCAGCAGCAGTAGACTTCGTCTGGTACCCATCAATGGTCAAAACAGCAAACGGATCAGGAGACCGAAACACATCCCTCCGGTATAGGGACTCCGCCGCAACCAACTTAACTGAAATAGCCGGCATATTTTTCCTACTTCTTGCTCGCTGTGTCTCTCTTACACTCTTTACACTCTTTACTCTCTTTACACTTGTTAGTCTCCACCGGTTTTATTCCTTATCTGAACCAAGCTCACAACCCAGCGATCTTATCTTCTTATGATCCTATCCCTTCGCCTCTTTTTGTTTTTTCTCTCTTGCCCTAACCCACAATGGTGCTACCTAAAAAGCTTTTTTCTCTCCTAACTGCGCAATCCTTGGTGAAGAGCGAGAAGAGCGAAGAGACCTCCGTGATTCGTGATTTTCCATTCTGATTTCTTGTTGCGATGTACGTGCGGTCACGTTTATGTATTCGTACGTACGTGGAGGTCACGTTCTGTATTCGTACGTACGTGGAGGTCACGTTTATGTATTCGTACGTACGTGGAGGTCACGTTTTGCT
>ERZ1036435.239-NODE-239-length-39027-cov-11.555938_pt1 | contig 39027 bp, 22 predicted proteins | sample MGYA00514223_ERZ1036435 | MGnify/ENA primary metagenome ERZ1036435 (study PRJEB33795, sample SAMN09464927) | human gut metagenome | host: Homo sapiens | place: USA: Stanford, California | collected 2016-08 | study: EMG produced TPA metagenomics assembly of the... | reverse complement strand
ATGACTTATTGCATATTTTTCCCCTAACATGTTTCAATTTTGTTTATCTTTGTTGTCTTCTCTTTTTAATTCATTTATGTTTTGCTTTCCACACCAGTACTGGTGGCATTCCACATCTTTCTATTTCTTATTTGGTTAATGCAAAGCCTTTCTTTTATCAAGTATTGCACCATATCCAGCCTACATAATAGATCTATAGAAACTAATATTTTGTCACTCAGAAAGAGCAGTGTACACCTCTAAATATATTTATAGATAATAGATTCTAACTCTGCTATACAAACTGAACAATGTCCCATGTTTATATCATCGACTTAATGAAAATAAAATATAAAAGCACAACTCATCACTAAGAAGCCATTATAAGTCTTTAAATAGCATATCATCATTAACGTTAGAGTATTGTGGAAGGGGAAATCATTTTTTGTGGGATGAGTCGAAGGCAAACCGGGAACTGAAATAGGATACTTTGTGATGATAATAAGTGGCCATCTAACGATTCAACTGTTGGGCTTTCGCATAACAGGTTCTCGAGAATAGCGCAATTTGCAAGTGAATTCAATTGCTTAGACTAGTTTCTTTGTAAGCTGGCCATTAAGTTTACTATTAGTAGGGGTTTTGTATCTGAACTTTTTTCTGTTCCGGATAATTGACAATTTGACAGTGATTCATAATCTGATAAGACCGAAAATAATAGTGCATAGCGGTTGATAGATAGTACGGGGGATACACTGGTCTTTATTAATTTTTACAGATTTTGGCATTGCAAATAATTTTTTTTGTTCTTCTGCAATACAGAATAGATTTCAATTTTCGGGATGGATGGTGCTAATGATGAATCCGGGGCACAAAATAACAATAGTGGAAGAGGATTATGGATGGATTATAGAGGGGATATAGCACGAGATATGGATATAACTAACCAGAACCACAGTATAGATACACCAATGCCTGATACGAGGCCAGATATTGAGTTTGGATTTGGTTATAATGCTGGAACCACTCGTGGCGGGCCATCCTTGGCATCCATGCAGATACAGCAAGGTACCAACACACACCATCAGATAAATAATGATATATCCTTCAATATTGGGAATAATGACACTAACAGTAATGACACTAATGAAAACATTCACGTTGATAGCTTAAGAAATAATGGTAATATTCAAAGATTTACAGCAGGGGATAGACTGCCGAACACTATTGGTAATCAGAGTGTCGCGATGGCTCGAAGCATTCCAGGAAGCATCGAGAGTCGCAATGGCTTTCCACAAGATGGCGAAGCTCTCATGGATATGAGTAACGTGGAAAGCATAGACTATAACGCGCCAGCAAAGATATTTGCAGATATGGATATTAATAGATTATTCTACGATCCAAATTTGTCGAGCTTACAGGCAGAAGATATCATAAAGCTCCATAATTTCAAAGAGGTTGTTCATCGCAAAATTGAAAACTTTATCGAAGTGATACAGAAACGGAGAGAGAGAATATTAAAAGAGATAGAATTAGGAAACCAAAGATTGGAGGGAGTTGATCTTGAGACTTCTGTTAGTGCTATGACATATCTAAATAAGCTTCAGAGAATAAGGATAAGCGCGCTAAAATCTGAAACTATGGAGCTCCAAAACTTAAGAATCCAAATTGTAAGTATCGTCGACGAATATAAGAAAGCAATGGCAGAGTATAGTAAACTGAATCAAGAGGGTAGAAATGCCGTGAACCCTACTCCATATTTCCAAAGATGGATAAAATCATTAAACCCAGAAGATATATCAGGTCTTAACAAAGAATTGATTGAATTACAGATGTACTCCAAACAACTGTCAGATATACCAGAGCTGGCTTCAATAGAGTATCAGGTTAGTACTCCACAAACCTCACAATTTCCTCTCCGTTCTTTACCATCTGAGATACTGCATCTTGTACTTGATAAAATAACACAGAAAGCTGATATTGTGAATTTGTTAAGAGTCTGTAAGCTATGGGCTCTTATCATAGTGAAAATATTGTACTACCGCCCACATATTAACAGAAAGCACCAGTTAGATTTATTTATGCGAACAATGAAGTTAACTAAGGATGAGACAGTGTTTGATTACCGATCAATGATTAAAAGACTGAATTTTTCCTTTGTTGGAGATCATCTGCATGATGAAGAACTTTACAACTTCGTTGGTTGTCGAAATTTGGAACGATTGACATTAGTATTTTGTAAGCATATTACAAGTGACCCGGTGGCAGCGGTTTTAAAGGGATGCAAATACCTACAGAGTGTTGATATTACTGGTATCAAAGAAATTTATGATAATGTCTTTGATACATTGGCTGAGAGTTGCAAAAGGGTACAGGGATTTTATGTACCCCAGGCTAAGCTTGTATCATATAATGCATTAACAAATTTTGTTTCCAATGCACCAATGTTAAAAAGAATCAAAGTTACTGCCAATGCTAACGTGAATGACGAATTTTTAGATCTTCTGGCTGAAAAATGTCCTCTTTTGGTTGAAGTGGATATAACACTCAGTGCAAATGTGCATGATAGTAGTTTGACAAAGCTATTTATGAAGTTGACGCAGCTTCGTGAATTTAGAATTACTCATAATGCAAATGTGACTGACAAATTCTTTCTAGATCTTTCAAAGAATGTTAACCAACTTCCATCATTAAGGTTACTCGATTTATCTGGTTGTGAAAATATCACAGATAAGACTATTGATAGGGTAGTTCAATTATCTCCAAAATTAAGAAACATATTCTTAGGAAAATGTAGTAGAATCACAGATTTATCCTTATTTCATTTATCTACGCTTGGAAAGAATCTACAAACTGTGCATTTTGGGCACTGCTTCAATATAACTGATCGGGGTGTTAGGGCTCTAATAAAATCATGTCCACGTATTCAGTATGTTGATTTTGCCTGTTGTACTAATCTGACAAATCATACATTATATGAGCTATCTTATCTAAGCAGACTCAAAAGAATTGGCCTAGTAAAATGTTCACAGATGACAGATGACGGTCTTTTAAATATGATTGCCTTAAGAGGAAGGAATGATAGTTTAGAAAGGGTACATTTTTCATATTGTTCAAACTTAACAATATACCCCATTTATGAGCTTCTAATGGCCTGTCCAAGGTTATCACATTTATCATTGACTGCTGTACCTTCATTTCTTCGTCCAGATATAACAGCTTTTTGTAGGCCAGCCCCATCTGACTTCAGTGATAACCAGAGACAAATCTTCTGTGTGTTTTCAGGGAAAGGTGTTCATAAACTCCGTCATTACTTAATGAGCCTGACGACACCAACAGATGGCCCTCAAATTGATGTTGGTGATACATTGGAGCAATATGTTATTTCAAAGCATTTGCTCCGTCCTGGTGAGTATTTAAACGATGGTATAAGAAGGATTACCAGCGAGCTAAATCAGGATTCCGCTGCGATTTTGGCAGCAACTGGGTTAAATCAGATGAATGGTATGAATAGTGACTTTCCCTTTCAGAATATTGACTTTGAAAGACTGGATGAGGTGTTTAACTGGATTAATATGTCAATGGATGGTCATTCACTAAACTCTGATGAACTAAATGACTTGATATCTGAAGTTGATAGAGATTTTTGCGATGACCCTTTTGATGAAGACTACAATAGCAGGGATTCTATTGTGGCACCTGGGGCAAATACAGGCTTGAATAGCGAACTTTGTCATATTGTTAAAAAGTTTCACAGGTTAGATGATCAAATTTGTGACTTCGAGGTTAACGTATCAAGTCTGGCTAGGGTACAGTTTCAATTCACAGGATTTCTACTACATGAAATGGCACAAGCGTATATGAATATGGTTGAAATAAACAGACAGATTTGGCACATCCAGAAGACTACATTGGAAGCTGGTGTTGAAAGTGATATTAAGGCTTTATTGGTATGGAGGATATTGTTTATAGATAAGTTCACAGCTTTGCTTCACAAATACCAGATATCGACGGTGGTGTTAAGACTCTATTTGAAAGACAGTATAACCTTATTGACTAGACAAAGGGAGTTATTTTTAGCTCATCAAAGGACACCTTGGAATCCTACAATTGTTGAAGAAGCACCTGATTCAAACTATTGGCAATTAGTTGGAGACCGCATACAACTTCTTCCTGAGCAAATGAGGGTCATGCCCTTCGGTTTGAGAAATCCAGCCATTGCAAACAATGCACAGCAGAACGCAGCTGAAGCGCAAAATGATGACCGCTCGGAGACACCTGAAGATGATGTAGCAATAGAAGACTTTTAAATAGTTAAAAATACAAGGCTATCTTTTATTTTAATTATATTAACCGAAGAATATTGAAACAGGTCAACTGTTTCAATTAATATTACATATTTTGATTATTTATCAAGTTAGTTACACCATTTATTAACATTCAATTAAATTTCATAACACCCCAGGCGTTTTGCAATGGTAACTAGTTCGTCATCATTGGTGGAGTTGTTGATTAAGGACTGCTTTGCTAGTATGGACTTCTTTAATATCAGCAATTTTTTATTTAATGCAGATTTGAATTCTTGTTTAACACCTTCAACTTTCTCGATAATCCAAGATTCAAATTTCATGTTCAGTTCTCTATTCGGGATATGCTTCACAAAGTTCTCAATTTCACCATCAACATCTGTATTAAGTGTTAAGTCATTTTTGTTCATATAAACCAGCAAGTCATGAAAAAACTGTTTTACGGTTTTGGTGTCTTCATCCAATTCATTTATTTGAATTTTAAATTCCACTGAATTATTATCTTTTGGTGTTGATTTCATTTCATTCGATCTATCACTTTTTAAGTGATCTGAATGACTCGATTCAGAATTCGACTGGAATTTATGGTTATCAATGGCGGGTAGAACAAGTGGATCATCCCCAAGTCCAATTTCTTCACTTTGTTTGGATGCTTTCGAAATGTCAATAGTAGTAGGTGTTCTTCTATTTGGAGAAAAAGGTAAATTTTTAATGGGCTTCAGTGGTGTACCCATCTCAATTTTTGAAGAGTTTATATCTGAGATGCTCTCAATCGAATTTTCCGAAGGAAAGTTATGGGGAGCAATATGGTTACTAATAGAGATGCCTAAGCTTATTATATTTCAGCTTAACTGGTGTTTGAGCCAATTTTGAAGTAAGAAAACCTAAGGTTTCTTTTGTAGGTGATGCATTGCCTTCTTTTGAAGCGATCGGAGATGGACTCTTTATCGGAGATGGGATTACACTGGATTGCGGTGAATCTAATTCAGATGATTCGTCCCCCGAATATTGTACGTTCTCCTCGCATTCTGCAGTATCCTTATTAATATTTTCAGTTACGTTATGAATATCCGATTTGTTATCATTTTTAGGTGAGGAAGTTGGAACTCTGGGTGTCTGAATCTCTTCTTGTAGTTTTTTTGTGTTATTGTTATTGTATTTATTATCAAATTCGGCGCTACTTGTCCCATTGTCATTGTTGTCTTTTGAGGGACTACTTGAAATCGAGATGTCGTTTGAACGATCACTTTTATTTTGAACTCTCTTAGGTGACTGTAATTCAGCAGGAATTGACGGTTCCGGGATATGGAAAGCATTATCACCGTATTTACTAAAGCCAAAGTCATCAATGCTGTCATCGAGCAGTTGGTTCTTTCTGGATTTTCCTTTTTTCCGGTGATAATGATTCTCGAAATTAATAACTGGCTCTTTATCTTCAGAACTATCAGAATGATTATTTGTATCATCGCCTGAAAGGTTATTCGACAATGATAAACGTACTGGAGAGATTCTTTTTAATCTTCTTCTCTTAGTTGGTGGACTTACTGATAGTTTATTAGCTGATTGGTCTTGATCTGCTTTCATAATATCTAATCTTTTCGGACTTTCATCTGCAACAATTTCAGCTTCATCAGATAAGCTTCTTTTCCTATCTTTTGAGTTATTTTCATCAGAGTTTTCATTCTCGTTAACATGTGGGTCTTGTTCTTTCTCATCTTCACTATTCATCGCTAGATCTTCATCTGGGTTATAGTTTAGATCATCTATATCAATAGATGATCTTGTTGAATTGGCATTATCACTGTTGTAGCTTTCTTCGTGTCCTTCATCAGAAGTGGGTAATGTCAATACATCGTTATCGTTTGAATCAGCATTGTCATTGTGCTCTGAGTTCATCTTACCATCCAGTAGTTTCAATGACTCTAATTCATCTCCATGGTTGCTGGCGTACTTCTCAAGGAAATAGCACTGATTGTTTGCACATGTCGCGTAATGACTCTGTATTGGTGTCAGTTCCCTTTGTAAAATCACAATAGATTGAGAATACGGGCAAAAGCAAGCAGACCGTTCTTGATCCTTCGCCATATCTTGGAAATTTGTCAATGATATATCATAGTTAATTAAGCCTGCTTGTACACAGCCGTTTACCGTAGCATGGTGCTTATCATTGTGGTCGAACTTGGACGGTACCGACTGGAAGGTCATTGTTGCATACTTAGCGAACTCCGCTGCAAATGGGTCGCTGAAACCGGGCACCTGGGTCCATTCTATAACTTTCTTTTGCGTATACCGCCATATCAGATCAGCATTCACACAGCTGTGCTCCTCGTAGTGGGCCTTCAGCACATTGTAAATGGTTTCGAGCTTCCTCTTGCGCTTTGATCTGTAGCTCTGTAGATCACCAGTGGACCCGCCACAGTAAATACAGCATACTTGGTTGTCAGCAGCACCATCCGTAACAACGGGGGCGTAGTACATCCCGAGGTGCGCCAGCAGATCACCAGGTATCGCAGTGTACCTCCACTTCATTCGCTTGCCAGAAACCTCAAACTGCTCCTGGAAGGTCTGTAACCGCGCACTCAACAACCGCATACGCGTATCCATAGTGGTCATCTCTACAAGTGCTCTGCTCCTGGTCCAATTGGGCTCGTCTTAGCTCATCTCATAGCTGTTTCGATAGGCCTGTGTTCATTGTTCTTGAAATAATTGAAATTTTCCAGCGATGAGGGAAAAAGCTTGAGAGTTTTGGCAAAAGATAGTCAAAAGGGCTTTAAGAAGGACTGATAGCTGAATTGGGAGGTGAAACAGGCTAATTGGGCTAGGAGAACAGTGCAGGTAAGGACAATGAGGGACTTGAGACGTGAGAAACTGCTTACCGTGATGACCACGCGGGCTTACACGCGGTTTGAGCCGCAGGAGCTGGTGCAATTGTACAACGAGCTGCTGATGAGGATGGGGAAGCTTGAGCGGTCGAGCGAACCCAATGATGTCTCGCTGCTGGAGATGTACTTTTATGTGTGCTGCTACCTTGGCAAGGACCAGGAGATGTCGCTTGTGTTTCAGCGTTTGAGGGACAGATTTGGCGAGAGTTCCCCTAGAGTTGCTGTGATGAAGGCTACTATGATGGAAGTTGAGGGCAACGACAGTAGTGCTGCTAAGCAGTACCTAGAAGGTCGTTTAAAGGAGCTGGAGTACGATGCCGATAGTGTGAGCTACGTGATGCTGTCTAAGAAGTTACTCGCTCTAAAGATGAGGGACTTGAAGAAGAACCCACAACAGCAGCTTAAAGAGACATTGGCGTTAATAGAGAAGTTTCCGCTGGACCCGGAGTTGCAGTGGGTGTGCTCTGAGCTGTACTACTCGCTGAAAGACCTAGACAAGGCGATATACTGCATCGAAGAAGTTCTGGTGGCGATGCCATTCAACTATGTAGCGTTCGCTAGGCTCTCCGAGCTGCTGTATTACAAGTATGTGCGTGAGTTCCAGGATAAGCCTGCGAAGAGGAGAGACACTGCAGCCTTGCAGCAAGCGCTGGACAACGCCCTTCGTAGTGTCGAGCTAAGCGAGCTGTTCTTGAAAGGATGGTCCCTGGTGGCTACCATCAGTAAGGAGCTGGATAAACCACAACTGCTACAGTTGTCGAAGAAGAAGCTGCAAGAGATCAGTGAAGTGTCAAACAGCAACGACGCCCGTATAGCCAAGAAGTTCCTACAGAAGATGGCATAATTATGCATTTAGTTGTTTCCCCATATATAAAGCGAAGAATATTGATTATTGAGTATTAATAGTAATTGCTAAAAGTTCTAATCTAGATAAAGAGCAAAATATTGTATATAATGTTTATAAGACACACATATTACATGATGGTACAACACGTAGCATCGTCTGCATGCTGCGTTTGGAAGTCCCTGAAGTGGTTGGTATCGGCAGGTGGATATCCCCATAGTGTGGGCAAGGCGTAGTCCCTTGTGGAAGTGGTGTAAGCAATCAATTGCAAGCAAGCATTGGATACCGTGATCCGCTCCCGCTGTAGCTCGTCCCTGAGCTTGTCATTGAGCTCGTTGATCCGCTTGAGCTTCAAATACTTGATCTTCAAGTCCAATTGCGATTGTGACACTTCCATCGGCGATGCCCTTCCACAAACACAAAACACACAGGATGTGCGGGAAGGTTGCACAATGGAACCAACCGCACCATGGCCTCTATTTATACTTCACCGTTGAGTCACCTAGAACCTACCACTTCAGCTAAACCTCAACTTTTAAGCCATTTCAGGCTACAACTAGCTTCATCATCGCAGTGTTAGCTCACGAAGAGCTTAGTCATCCAATGTCATCCCTTATGGACCCATCGCTCCAAGTCAAATGAATATAAAAGATGATCAGGAGAGCATTCAAGGTCAATTAGACTTTATAAACGTTTGTACAAAGAATCATCAGTCATCTAGGAATTATGGAACACCCAGCTTTTACATTGAGTGCTTTGACCACCATCGGTGGTGTTGTGGGCTACATGAGGAAGAAGTCCCTGCCATCGCTAGTGGCAGGTTTGACCTTTGGTGGGCTGTACGCTATTTCTGGCTACCTATTGCACTTGAACAGGGACTATGGTCTTGAACTGGCTCTAGGATCATCTGCGCTGTTGACTGTTAGCGGTGCGATGCGTGGTGGTGTCAAAACACCTTTGAAGCCCATCCCATTCCTGTTGACAGTGTGTGGTGCTACTGGTTCCTACTACTACTGGAGTAAGTACAAGGAGTTCTACCCATGATTATACCTGCAGTCTTTCTATATTCATTCTAAACAATAACTGTATATACTTCTCTATTCTTACCCCAAATATATGTGATATTCATTTATTCATTGTCATCTCATTCAATTGTATATATGCCTCTATATGTAATAATACTTACGATGCCAATGGGAAAGGTTCGGTTTTACTTAGAACCATGCACCTCTGGCTATGTGACAAGTAACCTTTGATTCTGCCATTGGCAATGAGGTTAGCTATCCTACACTCGAGCTCATCGAGTAAGTCCTCGTTCTTCTTTTGCAATTTACGAGGGTTAGTGGTAGTGACGCGATTCTCCTCATTGTCGTGGTTTCTGAAGTGTATTCTGTAACCTGCAGCTATCAGGTCTAGTGGCAGTATGCCCTTTTTGTCGTTTACCTTGTAGCAAACCTTCACCAGCCGCAGGAACACCAGTTCTTTTATCAATAACATCGCTGAATAAGTACCGTCTATCAGATATTGAGCGGCATGCTCCTTTATCAACTCATCGAACACTATTGTGTCACCGTTCTTGTAGCACTTGTTCATGAGATCGCTATCGTAGGCATTAGCGAACTTCTCGTTTGTTTCTCTGGGTAATTCTACATGTATCAATTTGTTGGAAGTAGCGAGCATTCTGAATTGGGTGTACAAGTGTATAATCCTCTTGAACCACTTCGAGCTTGTGTATTTGACTGGGAACTCAGAGACACAGACTTGCAAATGCTCTTGGGCCTTGTTGAATTGGAACAAGTAACAACCATAGTACTCACCAATGAAATAATTGAAAATAATCTTCTGGCTGCGATGCCTTTTCAGCACCTTGTTATCTCTTTGTCTACTAATATCGGTCATGCCTGTACTCTCCAGGACCTTGATCAAGTTCTTCATCATGTCTCTGTTCCTCAGCATTTTGTAAAACATCATCTCCAAGTTGGCAAACAGGATACAGCCACCACGCTTGTTTTCCTGCATATTGGGGTTCTTGTCATTGAGACAGATCATAAAACTCCTGTGGATGACTCTGATGCACTCCTCCCAGAGCTGTTTGCGGGACTCTAGTTGCATGTACTTGCCAGTATCTCTCAGGAACGTAGAGACATCGTGGCACACAGTGTACACCGGGTACACCAGCCAGACAGAGTCATCGGACCTTTCCAGAATCTTATTAAGTATTCTGAGCTCATTGGTGAGTGCCTGAAACACATCGACAACCCTCTGGTGCACTTTTCTCTGCTTGTTCTTCTTCACAGCAGCGTTGGGATCCAGCTCCCGCAGCGAGGTCAGACTCTCCTTCAACTTGATCTGCACTATGGCATCGTAGAGCGCATTCACGTCGCCATAGCGGGCCTGCTTCACCTGAGACCCACCCAGTATCAGCGCAGTGGCTCCAAGAGGCTCGCTCGATAACTTAAACCCCACAAACTCCAGAAACTCAGCGGTGTAGCTCCTCCGCTCAAAACAGTCCACAAATCTGCTATACTCCATCAATTGAAACGCTTTGAAAGGGGACCCAAACCAAAAATATGACTTTCTGAACACGCAGTCGCTGCTAAACTACCACCTACTGCAGATTGGCCGGCTATACGTTGCTGTTTCTGGCCTAAAATGGTGTCAAAAGCTTATTTTTATACTTCGAAGCTCATCGCTTTGAAGTTTTTCAACTTTCCCAGAAAAGTATAAATAGAGAGGAACTGGGGAAGGCAGGAGGGAATCATACCGTACTTGAATGCCAGGACCAGACTCAGGAAGTGCTTTAAGAATGAGTGAACGTATCGTGAGCAATCCAATTGAGTTGCACAAGCTGTCGCTAGTGGACAAGCAGAAAGGGGACACCTCGGGATCGAGTGGTGCGGCCGGCACTGGAAGCGGAGCCAATGATGGCAACAGCAACGCTGGCAACAGCAACGCTGGCGGAGCTGGTGTTACGGGTACACCGGTGAAGCAGAGAGCTCGGCCTGTAGTTCCCATCGCGAGTCCCACCAAGGTGAAGGAAGAGCCCAAGTCTGAAGACGGGCTGTACAAGCTGGCCTCGAAGCAGCGTGAGATCTTTGAGCTGGAGCAGAAGCTAAAGCAAGCGCGCGTAGAGTTGAAGCAACTAGAGGAAGAGGTAGGCAAGTCGCTTGGGTACGCGGGTATGCCTCAGGAGAGTCTGCGGAACAGGTTGCAGAAACGCATTGAGGAAGTGAACAGGTCCCCCAACGTGATCCGCACCAAACAGTCGATGAGCAACTTGATCCAGCGTGGGAACACACTATTCATGGACGGTTCTTCCTCGGCAAGAGGAGCCACAGATAGAGACATGAGAACCGATCAGCGCAGGAGTGCACATGCACATGCAGCTGCTCCTGCCCAGGCACAGCCATCGGCCCACCGCCAGAACGGCCCACCGCTGCCATCGAGACCCAGGGAACCACAGAAGAACTTCTTCAAGAGCATAGTGGACAAGTTCCACGAGATGACAAAAGAGGAAGAGGACTTCGACGACCAGACCACCAGCAACCACAAAGATAAGTACTACATCGGCGAGACATACGGTTACGATCAAGACGAAGAAGACGAGGACCCCGAGGACCACGGAGAACCCCTAGAGCACATCAATGACATTCCAACGACACTGTTCAAGAGGTGATGTGGCCCGCCTGATATGCTACAGCACTACGCCAAGGGCCTCAACCTGCCCATTGCTATATGGCCTCCACCATACAGGTTACCGTATACGAAACTGGGTATTCCACACGTGATTTTTCAGGCCTTGTTTCTTTCAAATTTTCAGCCAATAGGCGGCGAGTAGCAGCGCTGGGCGAGGATAATAGCACAATTTGAAGGCGATGAGCTGTGTGTATTGGCACTATTTCTGGGTTTAATTGTGTGGTATTGGCTTGCTCTGGAGGGTAGTGTGTCTGGAGGATGAGTGATGAGTATCAGTCTGTGAAGCAGGAGCTGAAGGCTCTTCTTGCTGACCGGAAGGAGCTTGAGGACAAGCTGGACAAGTTGCAGCAGGAGATATACGACAAGGAGAGCGAGTATTTTGATGTTGACGGCGGTTCGAAGAGCTACCACAATATCCTTCGTGGGTTTGACGGCATGAGCAGGACTCAGAGCAACAACTCGAACATGACGAACAACGACAGAATCTTCTCTCTGAGCAGTGCGAGCTATGTGAAGCAAGTGCAAGACCAGTGATGAGAAGTCAGTATATATAGCCTGGAGGGGGTGAAACTCCGTGTATTCTGTATCAATTAATATTTATGTAGCTAAGAGATTGACCATATGTTGAAGTCCCGGTTTGAAGTTGTTGGGAAGGAGGCCCTTATGGCATCGTTGCCATTGGAGCCCTCTGTGCCGATGTGTATAAGGAAAGGATGCCTGGTGTCTGTGATGGCAGGTGGTGCGCATGGGAGCGGTAAGACTGCTAGTTTGGTTATAGGACACAAATGGGTCAACTTCTGGACTAATTTAGCCAGGTTTCGGTCCTGGAACAGCTCTCTGTACCACGTTCTCACGACTTCTGGGAAGGAGAATCGTGCCCTGGTTGCCCCAAACATCTCTAGAGGGTCGCCTTGGCTGAGTGCATTGAAGCTGGTCGTAAGTATATTGTCGAAGAACTCGAAAGGAATTACTATCACGGACCCTCAGCGCAGTATTTACCCATTAGAGCTCGATGGTACTCAAGATTGGAATGTATGGGGGCGTGACTCTCTGATTGCATTTGAACAGAACGATAGTTTAGATATCAAACCTGCATCTTTGAGCAGCTCTCTGAAGCGTGATGCGCTGTTTTCCCATAGTCATAAGTATCAAGTGGTTACCGGTCGCGGTAGTGTTTTATTAGGTGGATATGGCGATATATACTCAATTGAATTGAAGAATAGCACGGATGATATAGTAATAAATGCTCAGAATATCCTTGCAGTTTCTGGTAAAGGCCAGACTGAGACTATGAATGCTATCGAGAACAATCCATTCATCATCTCCCATACAGCCGCATCGAACATACCAGAGTTTACTTCAAATGTTCAAGAACTAGCTGCTTTTGAAGACCCCAAACAGCAGCAATCCCAGACCATAGTGCAAAAGACTGTAAAGGAAGCTGCTCGTGCTTCTAAAGCAGTTTGGCATTGGATATCCTATGTATATAAAAAAACTGTCATATTCAGTAACAACAATGGTCATAATATCACTTCTCCAGCATTTGTAAAGATCAAGGGGCCAAGAACTATCATTATACAGACATCACATGAGACTACACAACCCGTAAGTGTCAGTACTGTTGATATCCTTCCTAGAACAGTAGAGAACGCTATTCCAGAAGTCGTTGAAACGCCAAAGGCAAAATCTGATAGCTATATAAATTATGCAACAGTGCAACCTGATGGTAATGTGACATTTAGAAGTGTATCAAACTTTAATGAAACAATTGCTGAACGGTACTAGTCCGATTGATTCAATTATACATTCTTACAAATGACATGTACATAAATAATAAATACCATCCCAATCAATTTTTATTCGATAAATGCAATATGTACAGGAAATAGATTAATCCGCAGATGGATTGGTCCGGCATAGCGTAGCTGTAACATTTATTTAGAGCTCAAATCCCAGAACTTTCTCAAATAATCAACATTTTGATCGCAATTCTGTTTTAAGAAATGATCTGAGCTGCCTCTGAGTATACCCTCGATGGTCCTATTGTTTTCAACCCAATTATTCAAGTCATTCCATTGCTTATATTTTTTCTCTTCTTCATGTTGAAGGTCTCTGACAGAGTATGGGTCTAACCGTGTATCCACAGTAGTCCTTATTACCTCTGAAGATTTCTGTTGATCTAATTCGTGCTTTAGTTGCGTTGCCTGTGCGGCACAGAAATCAATGATACTATCTCGAACCTGCCAGTTGGGATATATTTCCCGATGAATCAGTGAATCACATTTTTGTAATCTAGTATCGTTTCGGTGCTCAGTTTGCTTGCTATAATTGTTCAGCTTCTGTTTGATAACATCATCTGATCCATGCCTCAAATTCCTTAGAAAGGTATCTATTAGTGTGGGATCAACACATCTAGCCCTGTTTAACGTCAGTTGCCTCGTAGTCTGCTGATAATCCGGAAAGCTAAGGTTGGGATCCAATAACTGTTCTGAAAATGACACTGTTAGCTCCTCTTGACCCTGCTTTGCCATTTGCTTATACTGATGTTTTTTTCTATTGAAATATCTTGGTATATATTGACTATTATATTAATTTGCCTCTATTTTATAGGGCATATAACACTTAATTGCAAATTAAGTCGCCTCCCGAAGCTTAATCCGGACCAAAACGTTAATAGCGTAATCGAACCCGAGATGGTAGCATGATAAGTAGGTAATTGGCAGAATAAGGTTTTAAGTATCTAATGTACATAATTAGTTATAAGTATTGAAGCTGAATGTTATTTGGGATTACACGATAAGGACAAAGGCATGTATTACTGCAAGCCCATTTAAAATTAAAAATATTAGTTGGCGAATAATCTATAATTCTAGATCTTCTGGCATGTATGAAAATCCACGGAACTCCTCTTGTTGGGTCGTGGATAGAACGGAAGGTAATGGTGTCAATGATGGAGGTGCTGAAGTGAATTCTTGTTCGAAGTACGAAGTATCCTCAGCTGATTTAATTTCTGGGATATATGGCGGCTTGATCCGTAAGTTTAATAGATCATCAAAATTGATATTTCTGAAAAAAGGCTCCTCCATAATCTCAAGAGCGTCGCGGGGACCAGCACCTAGACGCTTTTCTGGATCCTTTGTTAACAAACCTTGGAATATCTGGACTATATCGCCAGCCATATCAATCGGATACAATGGCTCATCAGTCAAGATGGCATTGAACACTTCATCCTCATCGTCACCAGAAAATGGTGATTGACATAGAAGCATTTGGTAAAGCAACACACCAAATGCCCACCAATCAACAGCCTTTGTGTAATCTTGTTCTCTCAAAAGTTCTGGGGCCATAAATTCTGGTGTACCACAGAATGTAGAAGTCTTGTTACCATACCACATACCATCCTTACAAAGACCATAGTCTGCTATCTTTATATGACCCTCAGGTGTCAACAGTATATTTTCTAGTTTCAAATCACGATAAATAACCCCATTATCATGGAAGAATTTTAGAGCAAGCAATACTTCAGCTGCATAAAATTTAGCTCTCCTGACTGATAAACGCTGGTTTTGCACATGCCACATTAAATCACCACCACCGATGAATTCCATCGCAAAATAGATACGATTCTCTGTTTGGAATGAGCAATATAGATTTGTTAAAAATGGATGTTTAGTTTTAGTAGCCAACAAAAATACCTTTTTTTCAGCTCTAGCGCTTTCTATGTCATGATTTTGGATGATATTATCTTTTTTCAAAACTTTAATGGCACAAAGCCTATTCGTGTTCTTCGATCTAGAAAGTATAACTTTACCGAAGTTACCTTTACCAAGAACCTTTAGTAGCACAAAATTATCTAAGGATACCTTAGGACGCTTAGAACCCCTCTTCTTATGCTTACCACTGGAACGCTTCTGAGGAGATACATTATTACCTGCTGCGGTGATGATTTCAGTACTTGACCGGATGTCTGTAACATCACCCTGTAATTGATTAGCAACATAATTCTGTGTTTGTTCAAATGTCTCATGATTCATATCTCTGAATGGATTGTTATGTGATGATACTGTCTCGTCGACTGCAGGCAACATATTTACATCACCTGATGCTTGTTTAGTATACAAATCTATCTGACCTTCAGCATTATTATCATAGCTCATCTGCATTTGCTGCTCTTGTTGAAGCTCTCTCTCCATTCTCTCTCTATGTTGCTTCCATAATTCCAGTTCATCCTCACTTGCTTTCAGTTGGGAGTCGTTGTTATCTTGCTGGTACTCATGACCATACTGATCAACATATGCATCGTTCATATTCTGTGCCTTCACATCTTGCGATGCTCCAGGAACTCCAACACCAGAAGTAAACTTCAGATATGCTTCATTATCTTCGATATAGTTGTTCAATCTATTCTGATTTTGCATTTGATGCTCTTCAGCCTTTTCATGATATTGATTAGCAGCATAAGGATGCTTTCTTGGTGATGGGATAGATGGAATGGATGCATTCATTGACTTGCTTGGCGATGAATCCAAACGATCATGAACGGAACTACCAATCATGGTTGAAGTGGAGGTTAATGCAGAAGCATTTGTTTGAGGAGGTTTTCTCTTTTTCTTTTCTTGTGTACGCTTCGTATCTTCGATAGTTTTCAAGATTTTATTAGCCATTTCCATTGACATGCCGCAGAAATCAGGAACAAGATGTGCACATTGTGTATGGCACATAATACCACATTCGGTACATTTCCTGACCTTTTGTTTACCCCATGGTAAAATGTAACCACAGTGACAACACCACTTAGTACCTCTATTAGATACGGGCTCAAATCTGTGTGGAATATGATGGTTCAATTTTGCTTCAGATGGATCAGTTTCCGTACTTGCTTTTGAAATACATTTAGTAACAACATTCCCATAACATTTCTTGTGACATAAAAACTTACAGTCTTGACATTGGAAACCAGTATATCTCAAGAAGTCACCACAATAAGCACAACACATAATATTGTAAAATGATTTTTGCACAAAGTGATGACCGTGCTGTTCATAAACTTCTTCCTTTCTGTTAATGATTGCACCATGTCTATGTAGACCACCTACCAAATTCTTTCTTTGATGTTGCGAAGTTTTATGGAAACCCAATGTCAATAAAATCTGACCAGCAGGTTCAAGAACAAACCATGCATTAGTTGTTACTTGTGTTGGAGACAATGACATATCTTGATTAAGATCTGAGTTACTATTATTCAAAGATGTAGTTCTGGAGTCACTTGCATATGTTCTATTTGCTACTGCCTGACTGTTGTGCACAGTCTGTGACTTAATGCTTGCCGCACGGACCCAGCCTTGACCATTTGTCTTTCCTACTTTTTTCTTACGTATCTCTTCTGCAATATCAGATAGTAACAGCCACATCACGGCTACAGGAGTCACAGATTCGTTAACTCTATCATAAATTGTAATTTCAATTTCGTTACCTTTGTCAACTTCTATAGAGAACTCTTCATTCCAACGATCGTTTCTGGAAGGTTTAGTTCTACTTTTGACAACATCATCAATCTTTACAGTTATGAAAGTTTCAGGATTTCTAGCAAACAATGGCGACTGAATGTGATCCACATCTCTAATCGCAGTGATTCCGATTGTTAGCATACCAGTTAATTGTTTTTCCCTTAGCTTTGGCTGCATGTCTTTTAAGGATTCATCATTATGATGCTTATAGTACTGGTCTAAGTCAACATTTATAGCCTGATATTTCTTTAATGCTTTCTTAAGAAGTTGGACTCTATTTTTGGATTCCAAGGCGCCACCTTCAGCAGCAGAACTACTGCGTTGATCACCATCAATTTGGTACAGTTTCGTTAGTTTATTGTTAGCTTTCTGGTATTGTCTTTCGACTTGCAACTTGAACTCCAATTGTTGCAACATGTACTGAATCTTTTGCGCAAGAGATGGACAATCATACTTTACCAAATCTAACCGAGAAAAGACATGCTCTTCTGGAGCAATTGTCGATAACTGACGGTAGCCCTGGCCTCTATCAATCTCTGTCACAGTACTGTCGTCATTGGCTTGCTGCTGTTGGCTGTCAGGCTGACCTTGCTGACTCTGACTCAATTGCAACTTCTTGAGGGTCTCTTCAAGATACTCAATATTCTGACGGGCTTCACGTATGTTCGTGTTACATTTCTGGATAACCATAACATTATCAGTCTTCTTCTTAAGCGCAGAAGATCCTTTAATGATATTCTCCTCGACAGCTATCTTCCGCCGGATATCTTGCTCCACTTGTGACAGCATCGCTAAATACAGCCAATGGTAGTTTGCGGTCCTTATATCGCGAGCTCTATCCTGAGATCAACTTTAACTACAACCGTGCTTTACAACTGTCTCTTGTGTTTACTTTGCCTTTCCCTGTTACCAACTCCCACAGAAAAAAAAACACCAGAAAAGATGAAAAGAAAGCAGGCAGTAATTATAGAATCGCCGCTATGTTCGTACCAAGCTTGTGTTACCTCAGTTGACAATAAACCACCCAAATATCAAGTCGAATTCTATATACTATTCTCCTTCATTTTGAAGGAAGAGTTTCGGTTTTTGATCCAATTTTCCTCGATTCCCGCCTCTCGGTGCCTGAGACAGTACAGCCTCTATTAGCATCCGGTTATACGACATGCAAATGCATCGACTATAAATAACAAGTTGCTAGTTTTGGCATAGTTACAAATCTATATATTATACGCTTAGGATGCTGATATCACTATCTATTGCATTGGCAAGTGCAGCCCGGTGTTGGACAGATTGTGTGTCTTTCGAACCATTCGTCTGCATGGCCTGCATGCATTCCGTGCTTGCACGTTAGACAGAAGCTGAACCATTCGTTCAGCTTTAACTTACGCTTGTAAACATTGGTTTCTTGTGGTTCCGCTGTGTCACTGTGCTCTGTGGAGTGTACCTCTGTGTGAACGTCTTGGTCGTTTCCCTTAATTCCGTTTATCACAAACGGCAAGTTAGACGTACCTAATGGCATCAGACATATGGCACATCTGGGGAACGGTGCACCGCAATGTGGACAGAAATAACTGTGGTTGACGCTACGTTCCTCTTTATCATGCGATAATTTATGTGTGTACTTGTTCTTGGCTGCTGATGCTTCGGCACTTATGGGCTTGTTGATGTTCTTCTTACAACTTAAACATTGAATGTATAGTTGCCTAGGTGTGACATCAACAGTAACATTTCCTGCGCTAGTCTTTGATAATTTGGCTCTGAGTACATCAAATTTAGCCCTCATAGAGAATAGTTGCCACGAGTTCAACATGGTCCTATAGGTATCGATCCATTCATCTACTCTTTGATCGCGGAAATAACGCGGACATCCGTATACTGCAATTAGAGCAGCGCTTTGTATATCACTGGTCTTCATAACGTATGACTGCAACAAATCTATACCTATCGGAGTTATACCTGTCAATATCAGTCCTTCTAATTCACCATTATTGATCACAATAGATGAAGTTCTTTCCAAGAATCTGGTCAGATCACTGTCGTTTAGAAACCTTAATGCAACTCCCAATCTTTCACGCAATGAGATGGCAGGCTCATATAATATATCGCACCAGTCATTATCCGCAATGAATGCAAATATTACTCGCAGGTAGGGATCGTCAAGATCATTAGACATTTTTCTGCATTGCTGTCTCCAGGCATTGTTTCCTGGTTGATCTTTGTAGACTAAGTAGCCAGAGATTGCCGTAGCAATAAGTCTTAATCTTTCCTTCTTAGCAGAACCCAGGATTTCTATCGCTTTGGGAATATCACCAAAGAACATTGCCCAAGCAGCAGCCTTCTCATAATTACCATTCTTAATAATTATATCATATTTTTCCTGATAGTCTGATGGTGATAAATCCCATCCTGATATAATGAGACACAGCTTCCGTTGAATAAACTTTGGTGAGTCTGCAAATTTTGCAATGGCCCCATGATAGCTGTTAATATCTTTATTTTTCTTTCTCAGTCTGATGATTTTATCCATCTCTCGTATCAGTTGTTTATCGCTAATTATAACATCCTCACTATGCCGGTTTTGATTGGAAATACCGTTTAGACCATTCCATATACCTAAGATACCCTCATATCCCAAATCCAAGTCACCTGATACCATTGTACCGTCGACATCTGAGGTCTTAGCTATGGCTATCCATCTCCAAGTATTTCTTATATATGAATAGTTCTGAAGAGCCCTCGACCTATCTACAATCTCGACAGTTGTCATGGGGTCAAGTCCATATCCTAGTTGTGCTCTCTTTCTCATAATCACACTAATATCTTCTTGAAGTAACTTTTCAGCTTTCCAGTATAAATTATTACCTTCACCTTCTTGTAATAAATGCTTGCTTTCATTTCCCTCTGTGTGTTCAGTAACATTACTATGATTATCATCGTCAACATCCTCATCTTCGTAGTCGTCATTAGTATCATCTTCAGATTTCCCATAATCATCTCTTAAATCAAGATCCTCGAATGATAGATTCTTATGTATTGCACCTAAATTCTCAAGTGCTGACTTAGGTTTATCTTGAGCCACAGCAATCTCCTCGATATCAGGCCCGTTTGAATTAGATAATAGGAGAGTGTTCCTATTATTGAATTTAGAGTTGGTATAGTTCTGGTCTATCGACATTCTATAAACCGTACCTGACTGCCTCATACACAGAAAACTTGCATCCTTGTTGTTTTTAGAGATATAATCGAAAGTAGCAACTCTATCATAAGGCGTTTCAATATCATGAACTGTTGATACAAAAAAACTCTCGTAATCTTCAGAGACTTCGGAATTGACGTAAGAACCCAGTCTCCATATTTTAATAGTGTCTCCATGATACAGGGTGGAGAATTCTTTATCTCTGATAGGGGACCATCTGAAACAGGAATTCATATACTTCCTAGAGGCTGATCCTGCACCAACCAGTTTCTCAAAAGTAAGTAAAGGTGTCGTCAATGTTAAGTTACCATTAGAGACATTACTCACCAGTCTCCTTCTATCCCAAATTGCTAAAGTTCCATCATCACCATATGTACTAAACTGCCAATCATTAAAAGGGTTAAGCTTGATATCGTATGTTAGTCTCGTTGGGTGTTGGTAGATTGAATTGGGAGATCTGACGTCAATCTCCTTGAGAAATTTTGTGCTTGAGGTCAATATATTGGTATCATTCAAGAATTTTAGTGATACAATACTTTCGTTGGTGCAATAGGAAAATGTTGGGTTGATAATGTCAGATTCTGTGCTTTGGTAGTTGATATCCCAAATCTGCAAGGACGGATCATGTCTGTTACGATCCAGACCAATCGCTATGAGCCCATTGGTATTAATTCCCACTGCATTTATAGTACGCTGTTGTTTGGCTCTGGCACCAAGGTTGAAATGCTCTTCACCGTCATCCTCAGCATTGATGATATTGAATAATCTCATGTAACCATTCTTTTCACCAACAGCAGTAAGACCAACTTCTGCTTCAGAATAATCCAGACAGGTAATACTTCCAAAATCCTTCACTGTGAGCATCTTCATTATGGAATCATCTCCTTCTAGGTCAGGATTCACCTTGTAATGCGTCACCTCATCTCTTGTTGGATTCACTGACAAATAGTCGAGAAACTCATCATAGGACCAATTGAACGCCTTTTTGATCAATGCCATTTCTAATGTACCAGCTTATAGCAGACTATTGACCTTGGGCCTTTTAAAACTCTCTTACTCTCCATGTAATAATATTGTGTTGAAATAAGAGTACCTTTGATGCTCTTGAAAGTTAGGTCGTGTTGTGCTACTGGAGCGATGAGCTCACGTTAAGCTCAAATTTATGAAAGAGTCATGATGGGCATTTGACATAAATATATTATTGACATGTTTGCAATGAACTAAGTAACTGGCTTAAGAATTTTATATAAATACATATGTAAAAGAAACTGGGGTCTTTTATGTCCATCATCATCTAGTAAAAGATGAAAAAAATATTTGCATTAATCAAGCAGAAACTGCTGGGAACATTAGGAATGTTACGGGTTGAACATTAGCTTTGCGTTATCTTCTGCTTCCATTAAGTCCCCTGACAGGAACTGCTGTAAGTCATCGTTAATATTATTATTGAAATCTGTGTGGGTGGCATTAAAGTCGACATGGTTATGGTTGAAATCCTCCAATGGGTTATCTGTATGAGCCTGTGATGCTGAAATCCCTCTTGTATCAGGGATCCCTCTAGTGTCAATTATCTTCTCTTCATTGAATGTGTTTGCCTTAAGAGTAGCTTGTGAAGATATCCTCTGGGGCAAATTAGTCATTTTGCGTGGTCCCATACCCAAATCGTCAGTTGTTCTACTGCTTAAGCTCGATAATTGGGCAATTTTCTCCTGTAATGCTTCCCGTTTCCTCTTCTGAATATCTATAACGTATAGTAAGTATTCTAGGTACTCTACACTCTTATCCAGGATTGTTCCCCTATTAGACTTGATTTGATTACCGTCGGCGTCATAGTTCAACAACGAAGGTGGTACTAGCTTTGAGAGTTCTTTTATCTTTTGTTTTATTAGTTCTCTTCTTCTGCGCTCTACTGCGTTATGAAACTCCCTCTTACGTTTCAATTTCTCATCAGGAGTCATATGCGAAGTTGCATTCTTCGGCACACTGCCAACAGTCATAGGTATGCCTGAGTCATTATATGACGGGTTGCGCATCTGGCGGGACATAGAACTTGGGGCCCGCAGTGAAGTCGACAAAAAGCTCCCCGGTCTTATGCTGTCACGAAACCCCGAGGGGGACATGTTATTGTTCACAAGTATAGAGTTTTCATCTATCTGGTGTGGCAAAGGAGCAGGAAACGAGTTCCCAGACATAAAACTGTTAATCGAGGATACTTCAGAAATGCTAGAGTCCAGAGAAGACCCGTAGAACGACTCCGAGAAACTCGATATACTGTTGTCGTTTTGGTGGAACAGCATTTCTGGGTGTCCCGCCGTGCCGTGCTCCATACTCACACTGGGGTGTCTGCTATTGTACAAAGATGATGCAATGTCGCTTTCTAAATTTTGTTCGTAGTGGTTACCCATCATGTTCTTGGTCAGATTTGACTCAGTAACAGGCTGTCCATGGCCCAAACTAGAATTCGTAAACATATCGTCCAGGAAGGAGTGCATCTCGCTGTTCCCATGATTCATCATAGCCATCTGCTCATGGCGGTGTGCAGGTGTAGCCTGCGGATACAACGCCAGTCCATCAGCATTCCCTGCTTGTGTCTCACCAGACCCAGAGCCATTTCGCAGAAACACATCAGCATCGTTGCCAAACAACTCAGAACCATCACCTCCATGGCCCATAATCTCCGCTAGCAGCTCGTGGTCCTCATTGTTAATCTCCATGTCCTTAGCCTTTGCACTCTTAGATTCTGCACTTTCCGCCAAGAAATCGAAGACTCAGACACTTTTAACTTCAACGTCACAGTCCTTATTATTCCTTTCAGGAATTCCGTTCGGTGATTCCCACGTTAAAGCGATGACTAGATATTTCAAAGATATATGGGATGGTTGGACAGGCAAGCAGAGCTGAAGTGGTGAAGTGCCAAACTAGAAGTTCGATACCAGCAAATAAAACACTAGTCCTGGGGTTGTAGACACTCATCGGAAAGGTTTGAAGGTGGTCCTGACCAACATAATAGCATGACAGCGTAAATACAAGGTCACGTGACATGCCAGTTTAATAGTAAGCTTATATACCATAGCTCTTGTAGCCTCTGGAAGTAGTAATTGCTAACCATTTAAGGTCAAGTAGCATTCATTACATGTAGCTGACCTGTTTTCTTAAGTGTATATGCTTTTCACATTCTGTAATTGGAATTGCCATCGCATAACCGAAAGCGACTTTGAAGGCTGAAAAGGAATAACAGTGAAGGAGGACTAGACCTTGGCATGCACTCACTTGTCTATAGCTGCGCATATCCACACAGACTATGACTGATAACAACGATCAGGTCAATTTGCTTAGGGACTCGCTGAGCAGGTGGAACCAAGGCCGGGCACAGCAATCGCAAGGGTTCAACGAGTCCGCAAAGACACTGTTCTCCTCATGGGCAGATTCTATCAATGAAAGGGCTCAAGATGTTTATTCCAGGCTGCCTGTTTCCAGACAAGACCTTATTCAGGATGAGGAGCCTGCTTGGTTTAACTTGTCACGCACAGAGAGGTTGATCTTGTTTGTGTGTTTCATATTGGGTTCCGCTGCATGTTTCACACTATGTGTGTTCCTGTTCCCGGTATTGGCCATCAAGCCTAGGAAGTTTGGTATACTTTGGTCTGTTGGCTCATTGCTTTTTGTGTTAGCCTTTGGTATATTCCAAGGACCTGTTGCATATATCAAGCATTTAACCTCTAGGGAGAGACTCCCTTTTACTGTGTTCTTCTTTGGTACTTGCGCATTGACCATCTACTTTGCTGCCTTCATGAAAAGCACTATACTCACCATCCCATGTGCTGTGCTAGAGCTTATTGCTGTGTTATATTACGCTATATCATATTTCCCATTTGGCGGCACTGGTCTCAGAATGCTCAGCTCATTCGGTATTAACACGGCTAGAGGCGCGCTACATATATGAACGTGCATACAGCAAACTCCAAATCGTCTAAGGCGTATATTATAGCTTTCATTAGTAATATAAAAACAGTTATGTATATTTTGCCCATTACGTATTTTACGCTAACATATAAAAAGTTTTAAGATATAGCTTGAAAATTCAAAAACATCGATATTCTATGAAACGGCTTCTTCGTAAGTCGGCGGATCCTTGCTTGGTAATTGGCCAGGTGTGGTGCTATTATCATCAGCCTCTGGTTCGTTTGACCTTGGAGTCAATGTGTAATCTTTTTTAAAGAACGGGTTCGTTTCAACTATAATAGGAATCCTTGGACTTTGTTCTGGGTTGGTGTATGACGAAGACACTGCAGCGGCATCACTGGCTCTTCTTCCTTGCATAATATCCATTGGCAAAGGTGGGGGTGGAGATGTTTGGCTGCTTGCAAACATTAGTCTATCTAAATTGCTGTACCTTCCACTACTTGCCTCAGCAGATATAGAAGGTCTATGCGACGAACCTGGTTGAAGTAAAGAAATACCACCCACACTCGAACCACCAGTGCCCGTGTTTGTGTTCTCAAGATGCACAGAAGGTCCACTAAATGACGTGCTTCTTGATAAGTTTAGTTGCTGTATAGATAAAAGTTCGGGATCATATGAAGGTGACATAACCGGTGATCCAATTGGGGACGCAGCTGGTGATTGGAATGGAGAAGCTGGCACCGATATTGCTTCTTCAAAAGTCGGTGGGGGTGCTAAATTTGTTGCATTTGGAATTGGTGTTAAATCTGTCGAAGTAACAGTCGTAGCCATGTCATAGGTAGGAAGTTCCATATTACCTGTGTTACATTGATCAGAGACCAAAAATACTGGCGTATCAATCAAAACCTCGTAGTGTCTTAATTTAGAGGGGTTCTCAGGATCAGGTTTACTGATTCTTAGCATCACTTCAAGTTTATGTCTGGCATGCACATTAGTATAATGTAAACTATCCAGGTATAAACCACGCTTACACTTGTTTAATCTTGTATGGAATTTCACATTTGGATGAGAGTTTGCTTTAATGGAAGTTTGGTGGAATCTCGAAACAGTTTGCCTTCTGGCAGCACTTTCAGTTTCTGCAGATGATGAATTATTCGTATTTTTGTCAGAATTGGCCTTACTTGGCGATGAGCCTGAGTCTGTAGAGTTCTTAATTCCAGTAAGTATTCCAATAACACTAGATTTATGATGAGAAGTGCTTTGTTGCTCTTCAGGATTAGCAATTGCTGTATAAACATCGATACCATAAGGCGGGATATTCTTAGCATGTCTCTTATCCAAGTCCATGTAGCTAGGGAAATCTAATCTTGTCTCTATGGATACAGGTTCAACTAGAGGTATCGAGTCAGCCTTACCTGGTTCCTTAATTTCACCAAATGATAAAAGATTGTCATTAACACAGTTTTCAACAATTTCTTCTCTTAATGCTCTGGAACCTTTTGGTTTAGTCCTAACCTCAAGCAAAGCCAAGTTCCGTTCTTTACGTCTTTTTGAAGTGAAGTCTAAATAATATGGATTGTATGGATCCTTTGCAACAGGATCTACTTGATCATATTCGTATTCCAGATTCTTACTAACAAAAGTTATTTTTTCAGTGATACTTACTCTTACTCTTTTCACACAAATATTCTTGGCAATGGGTGCTAGTTTAATTTTAATAGGTACGCGACTGTTCAAGGACACATATTTTGATGCAAATGAAATTTCATAAGAAAGAGAATCAGACCAAACTCTGTTAATATAAATTGGCTTGTTCGCAGTTGATATGGAAATTGGGGGTGGTGTTCTTATGACTTTTATGGGGTATTCTGTGTACAGCTCTCTTGACTCTTCAATTTCTCCGGGCTTTACTTGATTATGCGGTAAATGTAAATGATTTTTAACCTTTTTCAAAAGGTTTCCACTCAAACCTTTATGAGGTGAAGCACTTGAATTGGCCTTTCCTTCATGATCCATATCTCTAAGGGATGATAAAGATGAAGTTGATGAATGGGAACTTATTGGTTGATTTTGTTGGCCAATAGATAAAGAACTGCCAGTTGACCCAGCCCTTTTTATTGAACTACCGATTGCTCTTGTACCGATTTTGAGCTTATAACTAATTCTTGCAGATGGCAAATATGTGGATTCTGGAATATGATTGGAAAAGATAACGGGTAACAGATAGACATAGTCACCAGCTTCAAGCAAGTGCCCTTCACAATCAAGCAATGAGTCCAGGTATTGCCTTTTTAGTTTGCTCTTATCAGTATAATATCTCTCACTTATTGGTTTATTTCTGAATATTTTGGTGGGCGTATTGTTATGTCTCTCTACAATTTGAGTATTTGACGATACCGTCGTTGGTACAAAAACGTCATAATTCGTATCGTTTAAATTCCAGTTTACATAACCAGCTTGATAGAATTCCTCAAAGAAAGTTTTGGTTGGAGGTACACCAGCATGCCAATATATCCTCACCCTTGAAGATAATTCAACTTTCAAATCGGTCAGCTTGATGGGTGATTTAACTGATAATATAACAGCAACGCTAAAAGACACCATTGAAGCATCAAATTCTAATGACCTGTTTTGATAGGCACCAGAATCCGGTACATCAGATTGTGTGCCAGATGGAGAGGCTACTGCAGTTGAAGATGAATTGTCTGTTGCAGAGTGACCTTGGTTTTGCTGTTGTCGCTGGAGAACTCCATCTTGGATAACAAAATCATCACCAGTTAATTCGTCATCCATGGCCCCTTGGTCAAGCTCCATATTTGATTCGCCCGATCCCACACCATTAAGTCTTGCCAAGTATTCATCATCATTGGATGAAACTGTTGGTAAAAATATAACATCCCCACTAGTGGCAATTCCTATGCTAAAGTTTTCCCTTGTTTCTACTGATTTTGGATTCAGAAACCCTCTGTTATGTAGATATTCTGCCAGGTACTCTTTATTGAATGATTCTGGTAACGGGGTGAGCCCAGAAGGATCCGAGTTAAGAGAAGTATTTTGGTCATCAAATTCTATGGCATTTTCATCATCAGTAGCAAAAGACCGACTATAGCGGGTAGAATCATACCTTGTATTCCTCATTGTATCATTCAAATGCCCTGTGGAGTTCGACTGAACATCAGGCATTGTCGAACTCTTATTTGGTGTTCTTGAAGGAACTCTCGCATTAGCAGCCGACCCAGTACCATGACCACTTAGTTTGCTTCTAACACTAGTATCACTTCCGTTTGCTGATATCGAGTTTGTGCTGTGTCTACGCGCGTAGGCACTGTCCTTGCCATGGTGACCAGACCCGTTGCTGTGTCCATGAAGCAGCGACGATAGAGCACTCTTGATAGTGGAACTTCGTCTCCTCGATGAACTGCTACTTACCATCGTTTATGCCTCCTATTTGATCAACTATGTAATCTTTAACCTTATCTTAATCACAACGCTAATTGCGTTTGGGTTGTGCTCCTAAGCTATCTTCAATTTTCCTGCCCGATAATATAACAATCAATGAAAGACTGCAAAGAACAGATATAACAATGTCGAGATAGCACCATTCAATACACTGGGTATCGTGAATGCCAAACCCATAACTCCACCATAGAGACCACACACTTCTCTGGAAATTGCCCTTTTTATTGTACTTGAGTGACTTCGACTTCGCTGCGTTGGTTGTGACAGTCGTCCGGTGATGACTATTCTTTGGGATTGCCTACACAGGCAGTACTCAACGTGCGATGCTCATGACAATATGTGAATGTCAGTGATTAGTGAAACGGAAAATACTTCACAAAACCGGTGGATTATTATTCTGTAGACAATATCTCTCACTATAGCCTATTCGGAGATGAATAAAGCTGGTTTTCTAGCATATTAATGCAGTTATTTTGGGCCTTTCGAACTGAAATAACGCACTACCTATCGATAGCTCCGTATTTAGAATTTGATTTCAATGACACCATGTATCTATTGCTAATTATCTTGTTTTGACCTTATATTACTTGAGATATTATTTGTAATTAGGCAGTTAACACCACTTGCTGCTTGAATTTGAGCCAGTTACTCCAATTGCGCGTTCATCTTGTCAACTTCGACACGCACACGTTGCATCCACCTCTCCAACAGCTTGTCGTGCTCCTGTTGTAGATCCTGCAGCTTCTGACCCAGTACATTGGCCTCCAAATTAGCGCCTAAAAGCTCGTCGTTTAGCCGTTCGACGTTCTTGCTGCTCACGGCCAACCGCTCCTCCAACATCCGGATTTCATTATCCTTGCCACGCAATGCCTCTTGCAACAACATAGCATCACCATCATTAGATCTACCATCTACTGGTACTTCAAAAAGCTCGCAGTAGTTCTTCTCCAGCGCATCCCGCTCCGCAAGCATCGTAGCTAACCTTTCTTCCAGTGACATCCTGCTTGCTCTACAGCCAGTGGTCTTTGTATATTTCTGATGGTCCAGCTTGTGCTCCCAAAACTGCTCTTTCCTTAAATGCTTTATCTGCCTTTGCCCGGTGAGTGCGCAGTTACAAATAGAAAAGGAAGCCGCTGGTGGAGCATTGACAACTTTAGGTCCTTAGAGGACACCAATATCGAGCGGTAATATATATAAGTGGCGAGTTATAAAGGAGCTATGAATGGTGAGAACAGTTGGTGGTCCAGGAACGGGGAGAATCGGGTTAGTGACGGTGGAGATCAGGTTGGCGATGAGCGATGGTATCAAAGCGTCTGGAACAAGTTACCGCAGTTAAGACGGCCTAATATGGAGGTTAACATTACCGCAGCAACTCAGTACTCTCATTTGAACGCGGAGCAGATTCAGTATTTGGAGAACGATGCGTTGGAGAAGATCAGGGCTCGGTCCAATACGTGGTGCTGGTTTCAGGATATGAATGCACTGGCAAGCGCAGGCGCTGCTGGTGTAGTGAGTGTTGCTGGTACGGGCTCTAGCATATTGCCTCTTCCACTGCCGGCATATCCTGGTGATACTTTCCCTGGGCATCAGCTTTACGTCAAGAACTCGCTGTTACTCCCTGAGTCACCATTGGAGATATATCACAGGGAGCCATTAAGGACACAGATAAGTAATGCATTCAAGGAGCATTATAATTTTCCCAATGAGAAGCATTTATACTTGAGGAGACCTGAACAAACTGGAATTGTCGACCAAAAAGTTGTAGTGATCTCTATTGTTGGCCATTTACCTGATAAGTACGAGAAGATTACGCTGGGAAAACAACCTTCCGCTTACTACTTAACGCAAAGGTTTCTCAAGACTTTAGAACATGTCAACCCCGGTGCTGTTGTGACATTTTCCATTGAAGCTGATATAGATACCCAGCCCATGGAGACGGCATTTCAATCCCTAGTGAAGGTATTCAACAATTGGAAATTCAGATTAAAAGACGCTAGCGCAATATACATACAAAGTGTGTATCACAGTGTTCCAATAGCTATCAAACTGGCAAAACACTTGATGATGAATCATATTGACTATGGTTTCACAGATAAGACCAGCATTGGTTTGCTTGGGCTAGAGTCATGCATTGAGGGTTACAGATTTTGGGACCATAGTATAGACATCAGTAGCAGCACTGAGCAAGAGATAGAAAAGCTGCAACAAGCCAAGGAAAAACAACTATATCAGGGTTGCACGAAACAACAACAAACGATATTGGCTCAAATCAAAGAATACTGTGATCTTGAATCGGAGGAGTCCCAGAATATGCAGAATGATCTGGATTGGGTCTTATATAATTGGGGACCCGCGAGAGTTACATTAGTGGGCAAACTATATGATAATTTCATGACGCTGTCTCAAAAGCTGGCCATTGACTACAGGCATTCCAAAATAATGAGATCACTTTGGTGTAACGGTAGTTACTTGGGATTAGATCCCAAATTACCTGAGAAAATTAGTGTTCCGAATAGCCACTTGAAGACCATCAAGTTTGATTGTAATGTTCAAATTCCTGAAGAAAGGTTATTTGAAGTATCTTTGTTGATGATTGTTGTCCTAGCTCTGAATCTGGGTTACACAAGTGGCACGTCTCTGGCGAAATTGATTGGTCCCTATTTTATCTCTAGGTCTTACAACTCCAATACTGTACCCCCAAATATACGTAAGCAACAAACCTATGATAACAAGATATGGTTACAGGAGATGGAAGAGAAATGGAAGGATTTAAACATCCGGGAGAGCTACATGGACGAGTTACCAAAGCATGTTTCATCGACGCATTCCTTCTTAGAGTTTTCATATTTCCAAGCACAAAGGTCCCCTGACCTTCTACAGATCAAGTCCGATATATATGACGATGATTCGGTTTACAAGTTGTTTCTTGAGAACACTATGCTAACCAGAAACCCTCGGTACAAGAAGCATTTACAATTGCACAAGGATGAGTACATGCCCTCGAGTATATTTGACCGGGCCAACCAATACGATCTGGTGTGGAAATTCCACGAGTTTCTCTCTAACTTCGTCACAGCTAGAAACTTGCCTCGCCAGAACTTCCCACCGTTGATCTCCTTCTCCATATCCTTAGACTACTCGTTTTGGAAGTACATGTACCCAGAGAGCAATTCTTTCAACCGAGACACCACTGAATCCCGAAAGAAGCTAGTCCAATTATGGGAGTGTTACAACAGTTGGGACCCACCGACTAGAGGCTTACAGAAGCTGAGAAACATTCTGAGCGTGTTGTCCATCTACAAGGAACCTTCCAAGTTCATCGAGGATATTCAAAGAACTCTGTAAGCAACAGTGAGGCAAACTAATAAAACAGAAAGATGTCAAACACACCGGCATACATGCTAGGCAATGCAGTGGTCCTGGGTATGGCTATACACAACTCTTAGGTCCACAAATACATACCTCACGTGATATATCTTCTAACCAGTTTGGTCCGTATAGCTTTCCCAACTGGTGAAGTGGGGGGGAAGCCAAAAAAAAAAAGCAATTCGAGACTTTGTTGGAGAATTTTGAATGGAGCTGATAAGGCATTGTGATCCATTGATTAGTATATATATTGGTCTGGTTGATTGGGATTTGCTGGTGTTGGCTTCTTATCGTTCCAGTTCAGTAGAGGGCAGGCTATTCTTTGTGATTTGTGGACAGCGAAGCAGTGTACTGTGTACTGGAAGATTGAAGAGAAAGATTTACAGCTAATGGAGATGGAAGAGTTTGCGCCATCGTATTACTATTATGTGGAACCTGAGATGGGTTACCAGCCGCAGCAGCCGAACCCTATGGAGGATTTGATTACTGTATACCATTTAGATGACATTTCACGCCAGGTGGCGAGAACCAATGAGGACGGCACTAAAGCCGTTAAACTGCGGAAGTCCTATAAGAACCAGATTACAGATTTATCAGGCAAGTTTTCCTCTATACCCAACAGAGAAAATAGGAAAGGTGGTGAGATAGCGCATATACTCTTTCAGAACAACCCGGATATGATGAACCAGGTGCATAGGTCGCCTGATATGACAGATGAGCAATGGAGAGAGGCACTGATGAATGTGGACGCTTCTTTGTTCCAAGCACCAAACATGGACTGGGAGGTATGTCAAAGTGTGCTGTCACAGTTTGATAGATCCTACCCAACGGAGTTTCAAAATGACCCCAACTTCCATGTAGATGACCTGGCATTTGATCTGGACGGCACAGGAAAGAGCAATGCGAAGAAGAGGAAGAATAGATCTAATGGTAGCTCTATGGCTACGCCGAATAGTGAGATGCAAGATGATGTCAAAAGAAGAAGACTTGAATAATATGTGATATAGCATCCTTCGTTCAACCTTTGTACTTCGGGGGCATGTGATAATGCATTTCCCTAATTCTACAAAGCAGAAAGCATTCACTTACAGCATCAGGGTTGGGCATTTTTAAAGACCAACAACTATTCATGAAATAAAACTTCACTATTAATTAATTATTCCTTTTATTGAATCAACTTTTTCTGTCACAAATTTTATTCTTACTTCTTTTTTCCCCATTATTATGAATTCCCACGCAGTGTAAACACGTATAGACCTATTGGTTACTTCATTTATGTGCTTTCCGTTTTAACAAAACTATAGTAACGAACATTGTAACGATGATAACTACTCTGAGTGTATAATAATTTGCCTGAAGTCAAACCTTGTATACTTTTGTTTTATAGATTAGTTGCTATTTGTATACAATACATTTTCTTAACGATTCAAGTTTAAATATGGTATGAACTGCTATGAATATATTATTGAATGACTTGTATTTCTGAATATTTTTCAGACTACTTAAAACATATTCAATCTGCTAAAATACTTGAACCATTTGGGTTCAACAAGAATGCATTCTGCTTCAACATTTGGCTCTTTCTCTCCCCATAAACTGGGTAAGGTGTGCACTTTATCGGAAAATACTTGTAATTCACCGTCTATTATGCATTTGCGTCCCTTTGATTCCCTCACTGTGGCCGTTAAAATAACAGTAGAATCGGCGGGTATTTCCCTATTGAATTTTAAGTTCAGCTTGGCTGTTACACCACGTTTACTTGGTAGTCTGGGGAATCCACAATAGCATAACGCCTCATCCATTAATAATGAAATTACACCTTTATGTACTTGTGACTTCTCATTGCCGAGATTCTTACCCAGATGGTAAAAGACAGTCAACTGACCTTTCTCCTCATTGAGAAATATCAATGGATCAATCTCTAGCTTATCCTTACCAAACAATATACCTTGGCCAACATGATATGGTTTGTGGCCGTGGGGTATTTTGTCACTTTGGCGAGTATGGTCAACATCATCCGCCCGCAACAGCTGTTTGTATAAAGTTGACTGTGTTATTTTTTGTAACACATCAGCTCTCTGAAGTAGTTGCATATCACTACCTTGCTGCTTCTGTAAAGTTATTGCTCCAGCTTCATCGGGCCATGCTTTCAGAAACGTTAGGAAACCTGCACTAAACCCAAGTGTTGGAAGTAGTATCCCTCTTGTTACAGCGCGAAACAATGGGGGCATGATAATAGTTATTGTGATCGTCACCTTATTATATTAAAATGCTTACGGTGGCTCAATATATAGTCTGATTTAAATATTGCTATATTTTGTTATTTTAAAGGGCTTCCCGGCTGATATTCTTGTCATCTCATTGCGATGGGCCGAGGCGACTTAACTCCGAATAGAATACGAGGTAATGCAAATCTATATGGAAAGTAAAAGGAATATATATGAATGATGTTATATAACTAGTGGTACGATTGGTTGGTGTCCAAAGCCTGTCATACTGTGACAACAGATTTATCGAATATTACAGTTAGGTCCTCATAGTTCTCAGTACTTTTGATCTGTAAGCCATGTTCGTTGGCTAAATGCAAAAGGCAGATAAAGCAGAAACTTGTTGAGATGTCACTCAGGCTCTCTGGTGAGTAGAATTTCCCTAGATTCTTGGTGATATCGGTAAATCTAAACTGTAATATATCGGATGTTTCATCTAATTGTGACACAACAGATTTAACTGACATCCATATGTTCTTCTTCAGTCTTCGTACATCTACTTTCTTGGAGACTCTGGAGTACGTTACCTTGTCAGGTTGGCGTAACTTTGTCAGATCTTCCTTCTCATCTTTCTGAGTGAATATATCCTTACCTGCATCATCGTTCTCATCCAATGACATGTCCTCAAAAGCTTGGTTAAAATCGATACCTTCTTCCTCAAATGGATTTTCTATATCCGCTCCAACAATGTTGCTACTTTCCAGATCATTATTCCCGCCGATATTATTCTCATTTTCCTGCTCCTCATAATTATTTGCCCAGAATTGTTCATCCGCGATTTGTGGAATCCCATTACCTAAGTTATCCGATGTTGCATCTACTTGAGCTGCAGTCATCTTTCTCCTCTTCACTCTGTTAAATATCGACATTTTTGTATTAGGTTTGATGAACAACCCAGTGATTTTTTCTGTAGAGAAATGGTAATCATCTGGTAGTAGATAATGTGAATCATTTGTTCTTGACTTTATTGCCATATCAATACCAGATCTCTTTTTACTATCAAATACTATGCTCTCGATGTTTGGATCTAAGTTTAAGAAATCAATCTGAATCTGTTTTTTCCTCTCTTTCTTGGTGTCACTCTTTTTATTTTCTTCTGAAGTGCCTTCAGATTCTGTTGCTTCCCTTTCTATTTCATTGTTAGGTTCTGATGATTTGTTATCAATGGTATTGGCTTTCTTGTAGTTTGCAACCTTCCAGTGCTCCCTACCTCTCCAATTTCTATTCATCTTCTCATCAAAATATGCCATAAGATCTTTCTCTAATATACTGCCAAGCATAGAATCCAGTCCCCCATTTTCATCACCTTCCTCGTCATCAATTCCTCCCTCATTATCCTCTCCAAAGTTGTCACCGCCATCATTAATATCGAATGGTAGTACGTCTTCATTATTTCCCATAGAATATTCCAATTCTTGATTTATACCATCATCGTAATCATTTCCATTTGGACCTTCTTCCTCCGGAACGGCTTCTTTTATTTCATCCTCGGTTAGGAAATTATCAAACTTGTTGTTTATGCTATCTATAAAACCCTTTGCTTTGTTTATGTCAGCTATGACATTTCGGAGATTTTGTAAAGATGGAGAGATGTCAGATGTGGAAATATCATCAAATTTGATGTAATCAATACCTAGGGCCAATATTTCATCATCCATAGAATATTGAAAATTTGATGAAAATGATTTATTCAAGGTTATGTCTGCTTTACTATCTTCTTCTTCTTCAGGCTCTGTTATTGGTGTCTGTGGTGTCGGTGTACTATTTTTATCAGATCTATCACCATGAGAATTGTCTTCATCCATACTCTTGCTAGAATCTAGTGGTAAATTGTTCTCGTTGAGGGGCTCTTCATTTGATTCTTTTTCCTTCAGCAATGAAGGTTCATTTTTCATAGCCGCATCAAACACTACTCTCCCAGATTCATCAATGCTTAAGGTATTTAGCAGCAAACTCTTCGCACCACCTTCATCAAAATCAACCAAAGCTTTCTTGAATAATGGGTCTATATTAAGTTCTTGATCTAGTTCTTTCATTCTTATGTTATCGAATTCAACCAGCGTTGTCTCCAGTACTCTATTATGTACTCTTCTTCTCTTCAAATACTCGTCCGAATCTTTACCTACAGGTAACCCTGTTAGAGCATCAATTTGAACACTACTGTCGGCATCATCATCATCTCCATCATTCCCATCACCAGGTTGTTTGTTATTCTTACTATTAGCCTGTTCGTTCTTCCGCTGAGATAAGCCACTTAGTAGTTTGCCCGTTTCTGAAGTAACAGAATCCACTCTGGAAGAGTAAATCTTTACACAACCATCTAAAGTAGCAGATGCTTTCTGAAAATTTATATTATTCTCAGAGTCTTTTAGAATATTCAGGTCGTAAAAATAGTCGATCAATGCAAAATTCCAACTGTTCCGGGAGTTGATCTTGTTATCAGTAGCCATTTTGATCCACTCCTCCAAATTCGCCAGCATGGTGGTCCTGTTGGTAAACAGACCACCTTCCTCGTCTTCAAGTCTGGACATTTGCAATTAAGACAAAATTGAAGCTAGTACGCTAACGCTGTTCGTTACTGTATGAATATGATTTCTTGATTAATTGGGTTGAAGTTGAGGCAGCCAGATAAATGGGGTAAAATGTATAATATATGTAGTTGTGTAATGATGGTGATATTTGATAAGGTATAATCTGGGGCCAAAGGAAAAAAAAAGTCAAAATTAATATACATTAAATAGCTGCTCACCAATTGGTGATCTCATCTCTTATTATCCAAAAATGTAAACATTGGAGTTCGTTCAAACGTATACGTGAGTTAGAGTGTAATAGAGGTAGTTGACTATCAGCTTGTTGACAGGATTGCCTAAGAAGACGATTTTAATAAATGGTGGAATATCCATACTTTTTTTTTGCGATAGAAAAATATATATTTATATATGTGACTATGGTCAAAATATAGGAATTGATCACTGTGGGGGTTGACAAAAACAGCGTTCTCCTTTGAATAGAGCAGTATCCAGAAATTCCATGTATTTTATGACGCGCATGTGGTTCCATTCTTTTGAATTTGTGGATATTTGTATTTTTGATTGTAAAAATAGAATGAAAATTAACAATAGTTATCAGGGAATATTATCTTAATAAAGTTCTGGGAACGCACAGTTATAATCGACATTTTTAATTGGAATGGTACATCTATTTTTGCAACTCAGGTAATGCAATTCTTGATAAGTCTGGCCATACCAGATATTTACAATATGTTTGAAAATAAAAGAAAGACAATCCATTTCCAGACAGTTTTCATATTGGGTGGTAAGAATATCTTAAAACGGTAATAAACAAGGTTGTGTGCGGAGTTCAGAGAGGAACAGTTATCACATAGAGGAAAGAGCAAAATTTAACATCAAAAGAGCAAGATCACACCACTTGGTATTCGTTTAAGGTACCTTGTCTTTTGTGTGTACAAAAGTCAAGATCAGAAGGAATCATAGATGTAGAATGCAAAAGAGTCCAACAACGAAAATAGCAAGCAAGTAGAGAACCTGGGAATAGTAATGAGTCTCCGTCTCATTCAACCGAATGTGGTAATATCGTGTGTCCTTTCTGAGATGCTCCAATGGTTTTAGAAAAAGAGGTTGAAAAAAAATCTAGTATTTTGTGTGCGAAAAGAAAACAAACAAAATAGGAACAAAGCCTGTGCTGGTCACTGGGCGATGTGCTTTCAGAAAACCATTTAGAAAGTGGCAACGAAGGACTCAGTAGCACTCTTCAAAGTGGCTAGTAGGTCCTTGGTCAATTCACCCTTATCTCTGATATCGTTCAAGATGTTCTCGTGGTTGGACTTCAAGTAGGCCAAGAAGGAGGATTCGAATTCAGCGATTCTGCCCAAGTCGATGTTGTCTAGGTAACCGTTGACACCGGCATAGATCAATGGAACTTGTTCTTCGGCAGCCAATGGGGAGTATTGACTTTGCTTTAGCAATTGTGTCAATCTTTCACCTCTGACCAAGGTTTGCTTGGTAGAAGCGTCCAAATCGGAACCGAATTGGGCGAAAGCGGCGACTTCTCTGTATTGAGCCAAGAACAGCTTCAAGGAACCGGCGACTTGCTTCAAGGCCTTAACTTGGGCGGCGGAACCGACACGGGAGACGGAAAGACCGACGTTGATAGCTGGTCTGATACCCTTGTAGAACAATTCGGCTTCCAAGAAGATTTGACCGTCAGTAATGGAAATGACGTTAGTTGGGATATAAGCGGAGACATCACCACCTTGGGTTTCGATGACTGGCAAAGCGGTTAGGGAACCGGCACCTTCCTTGTCGGACATCTTGGCAGCTCTTTCCAAAAGTCTGGAGTGTAAGTAGAAGACATCACCTGGGTAAGCTTCACGACCAGGAGGACGTCTTAGCAGCAGGGAAAGTTGACGGTATGCGACGGCTTGCTTGGACAAGTCATCGTAGACAATCAAGGCGTGCTTACCGTTGTCTCTGAACCACTCACCGATGGAGGCGGCAGTGAAAGGAGCCAAGTATTGCAAAGGAGCGGCTTCAGAAGCGGTAGCGGCGACGATGATAGAGTACTTCAAGGCGTCGTGTTGCTCCAAAGTCTGCACCAGTTGTGCGACGGTGGATCTCTTTTGACCAATGGCGACGTAGACACAGTACAACTTCTTGGACTCGTCGTTACCGTCGTTCCATCTCTTTTGGTTCAAGATGGTGTCTAGGGCCACGGCGGTCTTACCAGTTTGACGGTCACCGATGATCAGTTCTCTCTGGCCTCTACCGATAGGCACTAGGGCGTCGACGGCTTTCAAACCGGTCTGCACAGGCTCGTGCACGGAACGTCTTGGCAAGATACCTGGGGCCTTGACTTGGGCTCTGGCGGTGCCGACGGACTCGATTGGGCCCTTACCATCGATAGGGTTACCCAAAGCATCGACAACTCTACCCAAAAGGCCTGGACCAACTGGGACATCGACGATCTTACCGGTTCTCTTGACGATCTCACCTTCCTTGACCAGTCTGTCAGAACCGAACAGCACAATACCGACCTGGCCAGGCTCCAAGTTCAAGGCCATACCCTTGACACCAGAGGCAAACTCAACCAGCTCCTCGGCCTGGATGTTGTTCAAACCAAAGACACGCGCAATACCATCACCGACAGCCAAAACACGGCCAGTCTCGTTCAATTGAGCCTCGTCACTAACACCTCTGATCTTCTCCTCTAGAATAGAAGAAACCTCAGTAGGCTGCGCCTTGGCGGCATAACACCTAGCACTAGTTCTAACGACACTTCCTCTCGAAGCTCTCGAAGCTCTCGAAACAGCTCTCAAGGCATTTCTCGCCAACACAACACGAGACAACATTATTTTTAAACTTTATTTTCTTTTGGTTTGGTGTATACTGAATAATGTATACTGCAAGTCACAGGAAAACAGACCAACCTACTATATATACAAAGGGAGAAGTTAAGTTTATTGTAGTTCCCCATCAGAGAGAGCAAAGCTTGCCAGTATTCTCGGGACTCTTATTGGTGACGTTTGCAGCGATAGAAACCGGGTCGCGGGTGAGCTTGTTCACTCCATTCAGAGTTGTTTGCAGAGGAAGCCGGCAGGGGGGGGG
>ERZ1036435.237-NODE-237-length-39398-cov-11.323615_pt1 | contig 39398 bp, 18 predicted proteins | sample MGYA00514223_ERZ1036435 | MGnify/ENA primary metagenome ERZ1036435 (study PRJEB33795, sample SAMN09464927) | human gut metagenome | host: Homo sapiens | place: USA: Stanford, California | collected 2016-08 | study: EMG produced TPA metagenomics assembly of the... | reverse complement strand
GATCTGCGAGATTTCAAAAAGGGAAGATCCCGCCCAGCGAGCTTACCCCCCCCTCCTCCACGAAGCTCCACGAAGCTCCACAATCCACAAAACTCCACAGACCATCCCGCAGGACACACCTACAAAGTTGCAAAACCGAAGAAAACAACGTGAAAAGCGATACATGTCCACCTCTAGTTACTCCCCCCAGACAAATCCCCGCAGGGAGCTTGTTGTTCGACCACTTCTTGGATCATATCGTAAAACACAACGCTTCAACACAGAAACCAACGCAGAAGGAGGCCCTTTTTAGGTTGGACAAAACTGTACCATGTGATTTCACGCGGGTAAACTATACAACATTCCTGTTTAGGAAATACACTAAGGTTACCCGAAGAAAACATTAATTTTACTATCATTCAATACGTGAATCAGGTGACAATTCCAAAACATTATCATATGTAACGCTAAATGGTCACGAGACTCTTCTATTTCATTTTACTGCAAAATCGACGAAAAACTGAAAAATTTTCAGGTCGAGTGGCCGATGACTTTGATTCAATGCATATAAGGTTGAAAATGGCGGTAGTCCTGGTACGGGTTCATACTGGTGTGCGTCAATTGTTCAGTACTTCAGAGGTCAATCTTAGAACTGGTACAGTAAACTAAGAAAAAAAAATAAAATAAAATGTCTCAGGAAGAAGCCACCAAAGCTGCCACTGAAGGTGTTGCCAACCTTCACTTGGATGAAGTCACCGGTGAAATGGTGTCCAAGTCCGAGTTGAAGAAGCGTATGAAGGCCAGACAGGTCGAGGCCAAGAAGGCCGCCAAGAAAGCCTCTGCTCAGCCAAAGCCGGAGCCAAAGAAGAAGAAGAACGACCTTTTGGCTGACCTGGACCCATCCCAGTACTTCGAGGCTAGATCACGTCAAATTCTGGAATTGAGAAAGACCCACAGCCCAAACCCATACCCACACAAGTTCCAAGTCTCTATCAGCAACCCTGAATTCTTAGCCAAGTATGCGCACTTGAAGAGAGGTGAGACTTTGCCAAACGAAATCGTCAGCATCGCCGGTAGAATCCACGCCAAGAGAGAATCCGGTTCCAAGTTGAAGTTCTACGTTCTGCACGGTGACGGTGTCGAAGTCCAAGTCATGTCTCAATTGCAAGACTACGCCGATGCCGAGGCTTACGAGAACGACCACGACTTGATCAAGAGAGGTGACATTGTCGGTGTTGAAGGTTACGTCGGTAGAACCCAACCAAAGAAAGGTGGTGAAGGTGAAATCTCTGTCTTTGTTAAGCGTATCGAATTGTTGACCCCATGTCTGCACATGTTGCCAGCTGACCACTTCGGTTTCAAGGACCAAGAGACCAGATACAGAAAGCGTTACCTTGACTTGATCATGAACAAGGACTCCAGAAAGAGATTCATCACAAGATCCAAAATTATCAAGTACATCAGAAAGTTTTTGGACAACAGAGACTTTATCGAAGTTGAAACCCCTATGATGAACGTTATTGCCGGTGGTGCCACCGCCAAGCCTTTCGTTACACACCACAACGACTTGGACATGGACATGTTTATGAGAATTGCCCCAGAATTGTTCTTGAAGGAATTGGTTGTCGGTGGTATGGACCGTGTCTACGAAATTGGTAGACAATTCAGAAATGAAGGTATCGATATGACTCACAACCCTGAATTCACCACTTGTGAATTTTACCAAGCTTATGCCGATGTTTATGACCTAATGGATATGACTGAATTGCTATTTTCCGAAATGGTCAAGGAAATCAACGGCTCTTACGTTATCAAGTACCACCCAGATCCAAACAACCCAGAAAAGGAAATGGAATTGAACTTCGCTAGACCATGGAAGAGAATCAACATGATTGAAGAATTGGAGAAGAGATTCAATGTTACATTCCCAGCTGGTGACCAACTACATACTAAAGAAACTGGTGAGTTCTTGCAAAAGGTTTTGAAGGACAACAACTTGGAATGTCCACCACCAATCACTAACGCCCGTATGCTAGATAAGCTTGTCGGTGAATTAGAAGACACATGTATCAACCCAACTTTCATCTTTGGTCACCCACAAATGATGTCTCCATTAGCTAAATACTCTAGAGATCAACCAGGTTTGTGTGAACGTTTCGAAGTCTTCGTTGCTACCAAGGAAATCTGTAACGCTTACACTGAATTGAATGATCCATTTGACCAAAGAGCTCGTTTCGAAGAACAAGCCAGACAAAAGGACCAAGGTGATGACGAAGCTCAATTAATTGATGAGACCTTCTGTAACGCTTTGGAATACGGTCTACCACCTACTGGTGGTTGGGGTTGTGGTATTGATAGATTGGCCATGTTCTTGACTGACTCTAACACAATCAGAGAAGTCCTATTGTTCCCAACTTTGAAGCCAGATGTTCTAAGAGATGAGGTTAAGAAGGAAGAGAACTAAAAGTCGTTCTCATAGAAAAAAATATTGAGAGAACCTTTAAAGCACTATAATACACATACTACATATATATTAATTCTATACTTTTGATATAAGCATCTTTATTTGTTTGAAGTTTTACTATCATGTTTAGATGAGACGATGTAGGGATAGTATGCACCATCGTAATTGATATCTATATTACTTAAAATTTTAACTGAAAAGATTCTTAAAAGAATAAATGTACATTTTATAAGAATAGGAAAATTATAAATTATTGAAAATGAGAACATGAACAGTATTATAAACGAATAATAATTTTTTTGAATTTAATGCGATCAAAATTTAATAAAGATCATTGCAGATCTTATGCAAATGTATTAGTATTAAGCCTTACCATTGAAAACAACTTCTGTTTGTAACGTGGTAGAAGTACTATAAGCATCAAATGGATGAGTACCAGCCTTGTTTTCCAAATCATTTTCTGGGTTGATAGCTCTGGATTTGTTTCTATAATATATTCTCTTGAAATATTTGTGCAATTCACAACCAATCCAGAAACAAACCGAGAATGCGATAGCAATACCCCACTCCCAGCCGATTGGCTTATGTAGGAACACATCCGTATTGATGACAGGAATATAAACGACAGGGAAAACAGAAGCGAAGCCAAATACAACTGAATAGAACAAGAACTTGTTGCCGTAAATGTCTTTGAAAAATTGCTTAACAGGGGCATCTGTATCTGGGTGCATTCTGAAGAATGATCTACGTAGATCGATTACCTCCCAAGCCAGGATTAAAGCACACCATGTCATTGTAGCAAAAGCGGCTGATCTTGCTCTAAAAACGTCATGACATGACTCACTGTAGTCTCTGTTACAGTTTTGTCCCAAGTTTCCATGATCTCTACCATAGATGATTGTAACAAAGGTGGCCATACAGCTAGCAGCCATCCATACACCATAAACAAACATGTCAACAATAATCTCCCAAGTGAAAATACCTGCCTTAGAGTCATTTGGTGGTCTATCCATCAAGTCATGAGCTGCCTTTTCCAGACCCAGACCCATTGCTGGGAAACATGAAGTGACCACAATGATCCATAAAACTTCAACAGGTGCTAAGGGGAAGACAGACTTACCTTCCTTATCCTGGAATGCCAAACCGACAATCAAATACAATGCTTGTGCAACATTTTCCGCTAATAATTGCAATACAAACTTCTGAATATTATCACTCATTCTTCTACCTTCTTCAACAGCATTTAATATGGATGCAAAATTATCATCACTTAAAACAATATCGGAAGCATCCTTAGCAACATCTGAACCATTAATACCCATTGCAATACCAACATTCGCCATCTTCAAAGATGGTGAGTCGTTAACACCGTCACCAGTCATAGCACAAAATTTTTCTCTACGGTGAAGAGCCTCAATCATTCTAACTTTTGTTTGTGGAGAGCAACGTGCTATAACCAACGGAAGGACAGGCAAATTATCAATTTCATCTTCGGAGAGGTTATCAAATTGCTTACCAGTCATAACCATAATATCAACGACTTCTTTTGAGTAATGATAAAGATTAGTTGGCAAGATTCCGACTTCTTGAGCGATGGCTTTGGCAGTACCTGGGAAATCACCAGTTAACATTCTAACATTGATACCAGCTTGGTGAAACTTTTTCACTGCACCAGCGGTTTCTTCTCTAGGTGGATCGTAGATACCAATTAATCCCAAAAATGTTAAACCAGTCTCAGCATAATCTCTTTCTTTTAAAATCTTTTGAAGCTTTTCTTCGTTGACATCACTTTTTGGGTAGCTTTTGTTGGCAAACGCAAGGACTCTTAAACCTTCTGAAGACATGGAGTCAATATTTTCTTTGATGGTATCAACATCTGCATCAGTCATAACAGTTGCAGTATTTGGATCCCTACCATACCAGTGAGTACAGCAGTTCAATACACTTTCAAAAGCACCTTTAGTGTAAATCTCGTAGGTCTTATAATCACGGCTTTCATAAACAGAAGACATCCTCTTGATAGTGGAATCGAAAGGAAATTCAGCAGCATGCCTAAACTTAGCGTTAGCGGCAGTTGCATCTTTTTCAGATAATGAGACACTAGACATAATTTCATCTTCATCCATGTCATCTCTTTCACCAGTTAGTACATGTCTTGGCAAATCCATACGAGTAGCAAAAACTTGAATGGCAATCTCAGTTGGGTCACCATGAGCCTTCCATTCCTTAGTCTCTGGATCAGTGAAAACAGATGCAATGTTAGCTAATGATGCAGTCTCTAACCATTTATCAAACAGTTGGTATTGGCAGTTACCGGGAATACTTTTACCTTCGTACTTATCCTTGAAATTTTGCATAATACCGACATCTTCTGTTTCATTATGTGAATATTCATAAGGAGATAAGTTTGGAATAAAATTAATATCACCTTTCTCTGGGTTCAAAGGTTCATTTGATCCAACGACTTGTAAAGTACCAAACTTAGGGACCCAAATTTGCTTAGCGATCATTTTACCCTGAGTCAAAGTACCGGTTTTATCTGAACAAATGTCGTTAACAGCACCTAGGGCTTCCAAGGAATCTAGTTTTCTAATAATAACATTTCTTGAAGCCATAACGGCGGCACCAACAGACATTGTGATTGTCAAAACAACGACCAGCGATGAAGGGATCATAGACAAGGCAACACAGACAGCATAGATAGCTACACCTCTGTCCACATCAAATTTCTGAGATGCCATCACGACGATAGCGAAGACAACAGCGATCCAGAACAACAAAACAGCCAGCTTAGATAGCTTTCTGTGTAATGGTGTACCCTGAGTAGTACCCAAGAATGCGCCTACAGTTCTCTTAGTGGAGATCCATGCGTTTTGGTACCAAGTCTTAGCTGGATCACGGGAAATCAGCTCGTTGCCACCTCTCAATGACTTAGCGATCTTACCAATTTCAGTGTTCAAACCCGTTTTGATTGCAATACCTTGAGCTCTACCTTTAACGACAGTGGAAGAGGAGAATGCCAAGTTGATTCTGTCACCTACTGGTGTTTCATCGTCAAAAATCTCATTAGCGTCCTTGGATACCGGTAGAGATTCACCGGTCAATAGCGCTTCGTCAGTTTCAAAATTCTGTTGGGAGACCAACCTCAAATCGGCTGGAATGGTATCACCGACTTTGACCACAACCAAATCACCAGGGACCACGTCGGTCGAGTCAACTACCTCGCTATTGCCATTCCTGATGACATGCGCATTTGGTGACGACAGTGCTCTAAGAGCGTTCATGGTCTTCGAGGCCTTGTATTCCTGGATCAAGCCGATGATGACGTTGATCCCGATAACGAAACAAATGACACCACCCGTGATCCAGTCACGGATAGCGAAGGAGATGATCATGGATATGATCAAGACAAGAATCATCGCGTTGCAAATCTGGTGGATAAGCATCGCCTTGTAATCGATCTTGGCGTCATCGCCCAGGGAGTTCTCACCACATTGGGCAAGCCTCGCCTGGAACTCCTCCGGGGATATACCTTTCGAGGAGTCAGTTACAAGTCTGGCGCAAGTATCCTCAACGGATAAAGCATGGTAGTCACTAAACTCAAAATCTATCTGACCATTAGTCATAATAAAGTTGTATACCTTTTTTGTAAGTTAATATTGCTTTGCTTGTTCTTTCTTTCTAGTTATTAAGAAATTACTTAGTTTCGTAGTTTTCTCTGTTAATCTATTGTATGTAGAAAATAGCTAGTATTTCTTGATAGTGAGACTAAGATATTATTACAAGACTTCTTCTCCTTCTCCAGCTTAGTACTTGTCTCCACCAACTCCACCACTTGGAATTCCTTGTCCTTTATATACCTTTTCCCAAAGTGCAAGGCGATGAGCTTGGAATGTGAATTATTATTTTTCTCTACAAATTTTAAATTAGGTGCTGCAGCGATAATACAGCCCTAAGGACCCAAACTCAATTATATCGGGGGAAGTGGTAGAGATCAAGCCCTAGGGAGCAGCCCTAGGAAGCAGCCCTAGGTCCCCAGCACTCACTTCAGTATTCAGTAACAAATGTGCACTCTCACGCTGTATAGAAAAAAAAGAAACGAGATACGGCTTAAAAAGGCCTAAACAGCAAGCGAGTTTCCTCTGTGGTGCTTGCGGAGAAGCCAGAACAATGGGGGGGGGTAGTGCGTGCTACTGTCTATGGGATGCTAGACCCTTATGGGCACCCTACCAAGTGGTGATACGCCGGAGAACCGTGTGCAGGACATACTGTTGATAAGATGAGGAGGCTGGAAACAGCAGATCATTTCTTTTGCTCTTTATGTCTTGTCGCTGTCAAAAGACCAGACCCAGTGTATCTCTGCAGGAACAACTGTGGGCCACCGCAATATCCCCATCAGCTTAATATCTTGGCCTGTGCTACGTCATGCTGTGTGTACGTGGTCTCTGCGGTCATTGTGCTGCACACCCAAGGATGACATTGTGCTGCGCGTACACACATGTCTGGGATAGATAACGGACTAGCAGTGCGACCTTCCCCTTCGCAGCAATTATATTACCGAGATATCATATCATATTACACGTACACGGCAAAAAAGTATGATTGCGACATAGCTAAGCTCTTCTCGCTGTAATTCGCCGGGGGAAGGGTAGGAACGTAAAGTGGGGAACCTGGGAGGAGATGTGTGAGACAAATGACGCATATCGGATCCATTTCATTTCCCTTTAATGTGAGGAGACATACCACGTTGCGGTGTTGTCTGGGAGAGTGTGACTTACTATACTGCACGCACACTAAACACCTTAAGTAACACCTGCCCCCTCCACACCTACGAATGAGTCTTCCTCGAGTGTGTCAAGTCCTCGAGAGTTGCAGGGCAACGCACTTTAGTGCCGTAGCGTGACATACCTGACTACACTAGGGGTGTAGGAAATGACGATACACGTGGGAGTTAGAGCCTTCCCGCTTTGTGTGCACACAAGACACATGTGTTATTAGTACCCCTAAGATACGTTGTATAAGGCCCCCCACATGATCCTTTCCCCGCCAATAGATAAGGGTTTTCAGACCATCTCCAATCAGTCGGAGCCGATAAGCCACCATTTATTAATGGGCACATTCACCCTTATCTGAGTCATGCATAGTGCTGGATACGGCAATGTTATAATCGAGAGATGAGATCTGGCGGCTTTATCTTGACTCATGTCGGGGTTAGTACGTAATCACCGCTTGTTCGAAACTACAGACCCTTTATGCCGACAACGTAACTAACTTTTCGGCTCCGTCTGCGTATCTGTAAAGAAAATATGGTGGATGCCTGCCTTGCCAAGCCCTTATTATTCACTACCCGCTATTCGCTGCTAATAGGCATAGATGATGAAGTCATTTAAGAACGATTCTACACCCATGTGAAAGTAACACACTTTACGAACATGAACCCATATTTTCGTATTCTAATATAAAATCATATGACTATATAATTAATGACGAATTATCCGTTTCACTGCCGAAGGAGTTGAAATGCCAAATGGTGCATCCTCGGGAAACCGCAACATTTCTATGCCTCTACCATTGGAATCAATGGCGCATCTCATGAGTAATACGCACAAGAGCAGGTACTGTAGTATATACTTATAGATTTCACTCTCAGATTTCTATTCGTTCAGGCAACATCACATCCAGAAAGTCATAATGCTGAGAACCAGTGTGAGGTCTCCGCTACTGTACAGATGTATATCCAAGAGGTTTCAAAGCACTGCTGTGCCATTATCTTCGAAAGCAGTGCAGAATGATTTAGAATTGACTCCAAAGCAACAGACGAACAGTTCGACGACAACGTCAACTAATATACCTCCGCAACTTCCAGTTAATGTCGAGGCGTTGTACTACGCTCCGTTAAAGAACCCAGTCACACATGGTCACCTGGTAGCAGACTTGCAACTGCGTGCCTATGACAATGAAAATTTGGATTTCTTCTGCGATTTCATACTGAGAGCGGGATACTACTTGGGCTTGCCTATGACTGGGCCAAAACCTTTACCAACCAGGCGTGAAAGGTGGACTGTGATACGATCCCCTTTCGTACATGCCAAGTCCAAGGAGAACTTCGAAAGGCACACCCATAAGCGGCTGATCAGGGTGTGGGACTCCAATCCAGAGGTTGTACAGATGCTTGTGGACTATATCACTAAGAACTCCATCGCCGGTGTAGGGTTGAAATGTACTACTTATCAGAGAACTACAGTCGACGCAAAAAGTGGGAAAATATCGGATGCAATTGAAGAAATTAACTCGACACACAACATAAACTCATCTCTGAAAGAAAACGAGGAGATCGGTGCTAAAGTTGTGGAACTCCTAAACACCCCAACCTTTAAAAAGTATCTGGAAGAGAAATAGTCCTCTCATTTGCAAATATACGTATAATAGTGCATCTGAGAATAGGTTTTTTGCATTCCAGTTCATGTAAATAGAACATGTCATTATAGTCAAGATAGATGCAGTAAATAACAATAGCCCCGTATCTCTCTATATTAACTATTCCTTGATTCCTATATCTTTATTGTTGTTTTTTATTGTCCCAGAAGATTAACAAGCTACAGTATGAACAAGATCTATTTTACCGATGGTTTACAGTCTGCTAATGAGAAAACGATCAATTATTATTATTTATATCAGGGTTAAAAAGCTATTGTCAAAGTAATTGTATCCTCCTGGGTTATTCGGTTGAAGAAATTCAAGTTGTTGTTGTTAGTTTTTATCATCATAATAAATAGACAATAATGATCGTAATCTCCGAGCAATATAGAAAAAATAACAGACTCCAAACAAAGGGACACACAATTCAACGAATTCAACGCCTTCAACTGAAAGCAATAACAATCAAAGTGAGTTCTTTGAGGAATGAAGTAATTGAAAATGATGTCCTGATGCTTGGCAAGTCTGCTGTTCCTGTACATCAGAGTTGCATTAACGTAAAGCAAATCAACGAGAACGGACAATAAATGGCTCTATTTTTCAGTGTCAAAAACTCATAGCTTTTATATACATTTCAAGTTGAAAATTTTCAAGTCATCGAATCTGAGGAAAAGGCAACGAAAAAAATTAGGGCTTCGTGAGTCGTTTAGAAGTACTTTTGTTTGCTGGTTGCTTAGCTAACCATACCAAAGATAAGTAGTACTTATATGCCCACCATCAAATGCTAAACTGCTTTACATCTAATAATATAACCATAAATCCGAGTCGGTGAACTCTTATCGATGAATATATTTAAGACGAGGTGGATTTGTATCTCCACATCGATTACACATCTTTCTGTGGCGATTATGTAAATCTTGCACCTATTTGTGACTCTGTTTGTGTTGCCTGCCCAAATAAGGGTAATATGATCACTAATGCTGGGTCTATCCCAATTACGTGATGCATTTCAGCAAAAACACAACAATAGACAAAAGCGATCGCTATCAATATATTAGAGGGTGAATTTTGTGCAAGAAAACCCATTCCATTAAAACCTTTAAAGAATATGCATTCCATATATAAGCGAAACCTCGACAATAAAAAACTAAAAAAAGAACAAAGAGAATATAATTTTACATACGGGGAATATTATTACCTGATCATATTGTACAAGGAAATATGAATATAATAGCATATGACTTATGGTAGGAAAAACTCCTTAGCTGTTAGTTAAGAAACGAACAGACTTGACTATGCTTGCCAATGTATTAGTTCCAGAGAAAAGCGATTTTGTTCAAAAATGGCTGCCAGCCGCTAGACATAATCAACAGTACCATTTTGATTGCTCATTGGACGAAGGACAACTTAGTCTCAATAATCCTGAACGTTAATTATTATTTTTGATGGCGATAAGCAATTGTGCTGGACTTTAGAAGATATTCAAAAAGTCTCATAAAATGTGTGTTATTTGAACAGCACTATTACGATAACGGAGATCTCCGGAGCTGTCATGTATCCTGAGGAAGGACTGAACTCGAAAAATGCTAACAGTCACTATCCTGCTTCACCAAGTGCCAATTTTTTGAAGCAGATTATCACACCATGTATTCTTTCAATCTCTTCAAATGTGTCTTATAGTGTTGCAAGCAATTATCATGACGGTTAAATCTTTGACCGCAGCCCTCATATGGACACACATGGCGTTTTTCGCCAGTATGAATTCTATTGTGCCTTGCCAAATGACCTGATGTCGTAAATCCCTTTCCACAAACTTTGCAAAGGTACTTGCGGCGCAACTCAATATCATCTGAATTGCACAAGGAAGATATGGAATGCTTCTTTTGCTGTAATTTACTCTTCCTTGACTGGCCATGCTTCTTGTGTTTTTGAGGACTAGCTGAAATCTTGGTTTTGCAAGGCACTGTTAGCGATTTTGAACGTTTTGTCTTTGGCTTCTGTGGCTGAGAGGATGGCAAAGATACAACAGCACTTGACAGAACAGACAATGACCGTGATCGAACATAATTGGGAATCCCCTCTTTCTCGGATCTACCAACATTTAGATGCTGGGTATCACTTTCCAATGGTACCGAGGAAGCGAGAGTGACCATAGCGGTTGCTTCTTTTGCAATTTTGGTGAGACTTAAAATTTCATCAGAATTCAAACGATCTTCTTCCAATTGCGCTTGACTAATGTTTTCTTTAACGGGAACAGGTGTTGCCGACTGTGCACTAGTTAATCGTTCATTGATCTTGAAGTTAGATGATACATCAGATGAAATAGATGAAATAGAAGGCCTTGCACTTGGTCTTTGAGAAGTTCTTATATCAGATATTGAATTGTCCGAGGAATTAGAACCTGGCCGATGTATGATATTTGGAATATTTGTCTTCCCATAGTCATTACAAACAATAGAGACAGGCTGCTGAATGAAATAGCTAGGAGCAGCTAAATTGCCTTCACTAACACCGTTATTACAACAATTTGATGTGCATTTAGTTGTATGAATGACCGGCAAAGTCGTATAATTAGATTGTACGTCATGATGCATTGGGATCTCCGTGGGCGACAAGTTTGATGGCGATCCATGAGAGACTGGCTTGGAGAAATATTCTAAGGTGTTCCTGTTTAGTTTATGGATTAAAGAGTCTTCAACACTACTCTTCCTTTCCAGTGACGGAATCAATGTACAATGTTGTCTCTGTATTGGGGACAATTGAAAGTATGCACTAGCTTGATGTCTTGTCTCAAAAAAATAATCTAGTCTACTATTCGACGTAGGTGAAACATGATTTGTACCATAATAAGGGGTGCCAATTGAAGAGGAAGCTGACGAAAATGAAGCGTGTCTACCCAGGGCAGCTGTTGAAAGCGGGCTTGACTGTGTTATTCTAATCGAGTCTATTGTTAGAGCAGGTGATAGAGGCTTTTGATAATAGATAGGTGATGCCATGACATCAGGATTCTCAATTCTTGCATGCAGCATAATCTTTAATTATAAATTTAGGTTAATCTTAACCTCAATACTGCCTAAAAGACAAACTCTATGTGTACTTTCGAATTGAACTTAATTCTGAAATAATAAGAGGAAGCTTTGGTAAAATTAACTCTCCTAAATTTTCTTTAAAGTCAATCCTTTATTATGCTAGTGGCAGAGACAATGTCTATTGTTCCAAATGGTTTGTAGTAAGGCTCACAGAATATTGTCAATTATTATAGTGCAGGAATGAGTTATGCTTATTATTCGAAGTGTTCCTGTGCTATCAATTTTCGAATTCCTATAGGGTATTTGAAAGAAAAGTTGGTATTTTGAGACGCTACCCTTAGACAATGCTATGAGTAAATAATGATTGTGCAGTTGAACACGCGCAAACTTTGTTTGCTCTATTATGTTGTTTGCTAGAAAAATACTAATAATATAGTCCAGTTAACAATTAGATAGTTGTTTCGTATGTCTATTTTTTGGAACGACTAACTAGAAATATGCTGTTTAGTTATCGCTAAAGTCAATAATACTTTAGTAGTGGCTTCACAGATCGAAAGTGATGGAGTGTTAATAACAAAAAATAGATGTAATATCTTCTGTTATATTTGTCCTTTGTAAGTGGGACAATAACTAATCTATGGTATTCAAAAACTGTTAGTAAGAAAACTTTGACCAGAAGAATGGCGTTATGGTATTAGATTTTTTAAATCTATGTGGGTGTTGGCTAGAAAAATACCAGTGTTAATATAAGATTACCAAAACCTAGGAAAAAATAGCAATAATTAGAAGGAAAAGTAAAACGAATGTATGAGAAACAATCCCAAACCCGTAAATCAATAGAAATAATATTTTCCGAAGAGTTATTATCTACTGATAATGAGAAACTGCTATTATATTTATACCAATTTTTTTTTCTCTGATCGAAGTTTCCTTTTAAGCAGAGAAGTCCTGCCAGCTGTTTCCTTTACAAATTTCTGAGCTTTTGGCAGCTAGGACAAACCTATCTGGCTTACAAATCAGCAGCAGAACACTCAAGTAACATTTAAAATACATTGAATATAACAAGATTTAAAATCCCAAAAAACAAAGGATCTTAATGGGAATAACTTTCCCACAAGGATATCAGATAGAACATGCCCTGAAATGATTACAGTGAAAATAGACAGGTTATTAAGTTTGGAATCTTCACTGTAAATGTCTTGTATCTCTGCTTCAAAAATATGATAATTAACCAAGAAAAAGAAATGCTATAAAGCCAGAAAACGGAAAAATTTCTTTATTTTTATTTTAATTAGCTGTCTACACATTGCTTTGCTGCAACAAATTCTATCGCAAATTCACAAGATAAGTTTTTTTAATTTCTCTCTCTTTGAATATCACAGAAAGTTTTCGGTATTCCCATCCCTCCATCTCCCCTCCCACCAATGTCTTATTAGCGAATAGTATACTGTAATGTCAAATTACTCAAAACTTCCCATCTTTATTCCAATTTCCCTTTTCCCGAAAACTAAACACAGTATTAGGTTGAAATTGTCAATTTTTGTCTAGAGTATTTTTTTACTTTTTGTCAAGAAGATCAGAGTGAACTCTATGAATGTATTAGGGAAAATCGAAGGAACTTGATCCAAATCAATAACAAACACAAAAGAAAAGTATACAGTTACATATTCCTAGAAGGCATTATGTAGTATACCTTTTCTTGTTGTTGATGTAATGGTTGTGCGTGTGGTTTTTCCTGGTTATTTCCTTGCTTAAGTATAGAAAAACCTCTGTAGTTGCAGTTGACAGAATGGAAATAACGAGCTTCTGGAGAAAATATCGCAGTGTCTTGCTTTCTCACTTGGCCCCGAGTAGTAACTGGCTTTTTTGTACTTCTACTGCGGGAATTTCAATCCAACAACCCAGATGTGTGCGAAGAAGTATAAGGGCTACTAGCAACTAACAATTTGCTTCTTCTCTGACCTCAGCGTTGCTGTTACAAGAGAAACACCTTCCCCTGCTATCTCTATGCGTTAGTAAAAACTGAATAATCCGGGGGTGGCAGAGTTCCTTGAAGGAAAATGTACTACGATTATCTAATATGAGCTACACAATTATGAGAGAAGAAAGGTCAATCGGAAAATCGTTTAGTGGCAAGTCAGTATTAGTGGGGCACATCTTTGGACGATAAAAGTCTAAAGCGTGTGTTTGTTTGGTCGAATTCGTGTGCTCAAGTGAGTGCGTTTGAGGAAAAAAAATAACTTTTCTTTTCTATGCCTTCTAAGCATTTTTTTTTACCTCACCCTTTTGTTCGGCCAATTCACTGACTTCCGGAGAGAGTCTTAACAATATTTCCCCGAATATCTAGTCCTCCCCAGAAACAATTAGTTTATTACCATTTTTTTTTTTTTAAAAAAATTTTAGGCTTTCGATGATTCTTACTCACATCGACAGAGAAGTATCGCTTAGGAAGATCTTCTAGAACTTTTTCACCCCTTGTCAATCACACCCAAGTTATTCATATCACTGAATAAGAAAAAGGGAATTAAAGGGCTTGTGAAAGTTAAAGTTCCGGTATCATTATTGCTTCTCTGCTTCCCAACACAGCAGTGAGATATACCACTCGAATATATGTTGGTACCTCCGCTGAATACGGTCAATTTGCATATCAAATACTTTATGTCGTAAACCTACACACTTGTTCAAGAATCAACAACACATGGTAAACTGTGTCAACTATTATGTAAATGCCCCTCCAAATAAAAGATCCTTAATGTAAGATATTCAATCAGATTGTCGCAATATTTGCAACAAAAGGAAGTTTGGCAGTCTAGATAGGATTAGTACTGAAACAAATTCTGAAAGTCATGTAGTTTGCAAAAATTTTGCCAATATTTTCGGAAAAATTGCTTTTCCTTGTTCTGGCTATGCTAGTATAATGTGGGTTTTTTTTTAAAAATTCACTAAAATATGAATCCATATTTTAATTAAAAAAAGAGCGGATGTTCTCTGAAGCGCAAACAGTTGCCGCTCTATTTTAATGGTCAATTCTACTACTTATGGTATTAATAATATTAGCTTGAACAGTACAGATTAGAATAAGGTTCTTCCTTTTCTTTTGATATGATGATTCTATTACGGAATTGCTACGTCGCCCTTCCTATGAAGAAGCCTTTTTATTTTTAATTACTGTAACGACAAGTATATCCCATTACAATTCTGCTACCGAAATCCTTAACACATATGTCTCGACAATATCAGTACCAGAGAGTTAAAGTGCTTTCCATTACACATTTTTGTTTTGTGTTGTGTTGTGTTGTGTTGTCTTGTTATCTTTCTTTAGCCCATGTAACCAAATAAATTACCTAGGCCGAGTCATAGCGTCTTACAAAGTTGTTCTTTGCATACCAATACATTTACAGTAATGACTAACAGAAATGACTTACGCAATACAACTTTACAGGGATGACTTACATATCTCTCAACAAAACTACCCGCACGTACAGCCTGTCAGTGGAAGAAGAGGCACCAGTCGGCTTATATTTCACTTATCGTCACGCTCTTACTACATATACCAGCTTTCCCGGAAAGTACCGAATCTGTGATTTGCTATTTTGCATTTCCCGAGATCTGAATCTCGGTATCGCCCTTGCTATATTTGTGAAGGGCCAATCTCTTAATCTCTATACCTTATTCTGATTTTGACTTTGATGGTCCCCATTATTAACAAGATTCAGCTAACAAAGCACCGTACAAATCCTTATTTTATAGTTATTTCTACGGTACTGTAACTGCTATCACAGATAAATGACTGTACAACAATCTACTACATATGGCCTTCCGTTTCTCCCTTACATGTTCCAAGGCCATTTCAGAGGATTTTCCGTTCTTTGTTGGAAGAAAAAAATGTGAACTAAAAAAAAGGCAAATCCATAGACAAGTGTTCGCAGCAGCCCCTAACCATTCTTTCCTTCTTAATCCACATCTTTACATCTCCACACTCATTTATGACTTTCTTTTCGCTCGATCTGACAAGGAAGCCCCCCCCAGAAGGTAACGAATCAGGCATAAGTGCTTACATGCTGTCTGTGCAGCAATCTCGCACTGCCTAGAACATGGTGCTTCCCCGCGACTCCTCTCTGCCGAGATACAATGCCACCACTTCCCCGGAAAAATTAAAAATCTAAGAAAGGTATTTGTCATCTATTTTAAACTCGCTTCGGTTTTTTGCTACTTTAGTTTCTTCCGGATTATGGAAGACAGCTCTACGGAATATTCTAACGAAACCTAAGAAGGTTGACACCGAATTTAAAAATGTAAGGACAGAGAAGAACCTGTAGTTCCGATTTATTTCAAAAAAGTTATCAGTACTTTAAGGGGGGGCAGAGGGGTTTAGCCAAGATTGTCATTTAATTTGTACGCTTGTTTGTCTGCGGACTATATTATACTATTTCTTTTGAAAGTCAAAGCCTTTTTTTAACTTCACCAACCATATGCCCACAGTTTCACTGGGAAAGGAATTGTGAATCATCCTCACATATTTCAGCTGGTGGACACTCAGAATAGTGTGATCTGTTGCTATTCTGCATGAAAATTGCCTCAATTAGAAACAAGCTTCTTTTCTTTTGATGTTTGGGGCTAGTTCACTGGGGATTCTCTGGCGTTGTGCGTCTGCCAGATACCGTATTCGTATTATACACAAAGGAATCTTTTGTTTTCTCCCTCGCAATATGGGAAATGTCAAGACTTGTGTGCTTGCGTTGTACACTTTTTTCTTACAATTCTCGATTAAGTGTGGCAGGAGCGGAATATATCCCACGGAAGGGGGCCAGGTCCACACCATTTGTCCTAATCTAGATCTCAGAATTTCAGAGAGTAGAGGAACTGGCGCATGGAATACTCCGAGCCAGGTTATGTGGTAATAACACTTCGCAACTTGCGTTTGTGCAGCTCTTTGTCAACATGGCTCTGGATCTTGCGTAGAAAGAATGGTGTGAAAACGGGTCCATGCTTGGTCTCTAATTTCTAATAAAAGACCCCTTCCATGCTCTCTTATGGTTTAGTGATCCACTAAAAAGCTTAGCAGCTTAGCAGCTTAGCAGTATTTCTCAAGAGACGGATTGAGGCGTTTACATAATGTCGAAGGAAGAAAAGGGGGATGCATGGAAAAGCTAGATAACAATGTCGAGGTGTCGAGGTGGTCGGTGTTTTCAGCTTTGGCCGTATTGCTCATGGTAATCAAATCTACAGAATTTGCGCACAATATTTGAAAGCTGTAAAGTTTGACAAATCTAGCGGGAACTGACGAAATATATTTCACATGTACATCTCATAAAAACAAAAACAAAACTGCCCAGGCAGTGCAGTTGTTGTGCAATCGCGCTCATTAACTAATATTGAAGGAGAGGGTTTCATATGTAAAACAAGACTTCGGATATGAAGCAAAACAACCCTTGTATCAACAATTATCGAATATCCCGCAAAATATAATGCCAATTTTGTAGTCTCTCCGCATTTTTTGTGTGAATTGAAAGCAATTTCTATATTGGAATGTTTGTGGGATGCACTCTCTTTTCTAAGCGCAGTCGGCAGTAAATATCGGGCAAAGGGCACTCTACTTGTATTTATAGACTTTATTCCGTTTTCGGGATCATAACCTAAAATGGATATCATTGTCGGACTACTTGTGCTGCTCTGCTGTACACTTATGAAAGAAAGGGTCAAAAAAGAGACAATTTCAACTTTGTGAGGCAATAATATCGGCTCCACGGAAAGAACAAGCGATCGTTACGACTTGCTTTTACTCCCTTTCTGTTATCACCACACTTAGTACGCTTCAATAATCGTGGAAGAAGTGTAATCCCAACTTGTGTGTCTTTGCCATTATGTCACCCATCGAAGATGGGCCCTCAGGCAATAGCTTTTTCCTTTTTCCTTTTCCCTTTTTCTTTGTTCTTCGTTGTCAAGGGTTTATGTGTTATTATACCAGGACCTAGATACATTTTGTGTGATACCCACTGCACATACATTATATTACCCTTACAAGGAAGGACAATATCTAGCCTGTCAATACAGTGGGATAGGTATTAAGAAAAAACAATAAACAAAATGAAACTGCATACAGCTCCACTCTCCCTAGAATAGAGTCCAGCCCATCACGGAAAAACTATAAACTACCGGATGAACTTACAGCTTAGGTTATAAGGATCATATAGAATAAGAAAAAAAAAGGAGCAGAACAGTAGAGGAAGGGGTATGGAAGAGGTCTAGCACAACTCTGTGGCTGTGGAATGATTAACCCATTTCCAAGAATCCTTTCAGTATCTGAGCCTCTTTTTTTTTTCTAACTCCCCTCCCCCCTCGTCCCGCTCTCTATTAGTCCATTTTCTTTTTAGTGATCTTCTCTTCTAACATTGCTTCAAGAGCCTTCAAAATGACTTACGGGTTAACAATTTTTCAATTTTTCAGCATTCAATTTTTAGATAAAATCGTAAATCGACCCTATCAGAATTTGAGATACCGTTGTGGGGACTTTAAAACTACATTATTACAGGGATGGGGGAGAGGGAAGAAAAACTATATGAATTATGAAGCAAGTACAAACATTAATTTTTGATCAAAAACGGCCAAGACCGAGATCTGATTTTTTTGTTCTTTTGAGACCTTTCTGTATCTCCCTTCCCCTTACATTGTTATTTCCTTATTTGATTTTCAAATGAATCAGAGCAAGATCATCTTTCTAGTCTCTTCCTTTTCTTTACTAAGCGAAATAAAAAACACTTGAAAGAAAATCGCTTTATCTTACTTTGCATTACTTTTACAAAAAGAGTGTATTACAGCTACGGGTAAGTGGGATGTTATATCCATACCTTGTCCATAGAAAATGTATCGTCTTTCAACTTCAAGTGCCAGTACTAAATGGGGTATGTCTATATGACAACACTCAATGACTGCCACATACTTAAAATTGTCTTTACAATCTATTTCATACTCTTCTTTCTGATGATGATTATTGTAACAAGTACCTCAAGTATTAGTCAATTCTTACACATTCGCAATATTGGTTATCATACCGTTTATTCTCCTCGCTACAACCTAAGCCACCTTATGCTATCCCCCCCTCTATTGTATTTTCATCAGACCTTATCTTATGTCCACAAATTTGTTGCTTTTCAAGATTAAAAAAACAACCTATATGGATCATAGTATCCGTAAGACCGCTGGTGAATTAATACAATATTCTATAAATTGATACACAGTTTTGATATCTTCGGTTTTTATTCACAGATAAGCAGAAATTTATTCTTTGAATATTTGAAACCAGAGAAAGACTAGTATGTCTCATATATTATGATTCTGGATTTGTTCAATTTACATTTCCTTGAGGCGCCATCCTGTGGATGCAAATAGGGGAATCATGGGAATCATGGGAGAGGTATGCTTATCTTCTGGTTTTTTTTTTGGCCTCTAACTACAAAAATAGTTTTCGTGAACTCTTTATCCGTATAGTCTCTCTTGCGGACTATCAAATTTATGTCTTAGGTGAATACTCATTAGAATCTCAAAGTAGTGAATGAAATTCTCTGTTTAGGAACTGGGTTTGCTACATGACTTATATCTGCCATTAAAAAAAGTTGATATACAGAAACGACAATGTCCTTTGAAATACTTATCTAAGAAAGTTCATAAGAACAAGGATAAAAATCACAATTACAACAACTAAAAAGACATCCTTACAACATTCTAAATTCATTCAATGCTAAAAACTACCCTTTTTTCTTGAGGCGTAGTTTAACATCCGATTCCATGATTTTTACAAAGCTGTTAGTATTAAGGTCTGATTAATTTTTTTTTGACAAATGACAGTAAATATGTTCTTCCAAAGCAAGAAAAGATACCAACAGGCGTTTCCATTATTTTGAGGTACGACGAATGCAATCTGATGTCAAAAATACCTTCCACTCTAATTATAGTATGAATTATTATCACAAGGTTATTCGTAGTTGTTGTCATTTACCTAACATAACACATTTGCGTTATAGAATAAAGAATAGCATGTTTGCTTTCCCTTTTCCGACCGAGAGAAATGATAAAAAATTTGCTAAGGCAATTGTTCATCAGATTAATTCCATACAGGCAATAGTCTACTCTTGCATACGGTTTTGTGGTTTTGTACCATATCTAACATCTTCTTGAACCCCATCGATATTTTGTCACGAAAAGGTGTTGCACTCAGCCTTCATTCTCCTGTCATTGTTGTCCTTGCATATTGACTTTGAGTAACATGTCGAATATCCAAGCTAATACTACAGATACAGATACATGACTGCGGTCCTCCTTGTGCAAAACACAGTCTCAGGATATGGTAAACAAAAAAAAAAAAAATCCTAAAGCTCTTTCCACACTGTCATCAAAATACTTGTCTCGTTCCAATAATTGATCTCGATACCTTGATACTTCAGAGGTGAGGGTTTGCTACTTCTCCAAATATTGCATAACCATTTTTTTAAAACAAGTCCAAAAAGTTCAGTTTTTTCTACTCTTACATACTCAGACTAATTATATTCACCCTGTTCTGAATAATTATGTAATATGATAGTTACATCTGAATAAGTAGAACATAGTATCCCTAATGTTTTATTTTTTTTGGCCTATACTATGGTTCACTTGATGTTTTAAATGGTCAAAAGTAGAAAATTAGCAAATAATGTCTAAAGAGCTTGAACTCACGTAGAGTAAAAAATGGATCGATAGGGTTTTGTGGAACTAATGAATATACAATTGAAAGACAAATTCCTTCTGTTCCATCCTAAAAGCCTGAACATAAATTGTGGTTATCCTTACCTAATATCATTTTCATAAGAACCACTAAAGTAAATCATGAGGATTTTTATTTGTTTCTGTAAATTGCAATCAGATTTGATATCAATGAGGTAAATTTTCATTTCCTTTACTTCATTATTATCACTTTTATACTTGATGTCAAAAGTATATAGATATGAAAGCGTCTATTATGCAAAAAAGCTTGTCATATACCTATTACATTATTTTATTTCCCCCAAAAATATACAAAAGCAAGCATATTATAGATTTTAATTTCATCCGAGCGTTCATATATAAATTCTTCAATTTGGTATGATAAAAAATAAACTAGGCAATTAATTCCTACTTTTCATACAAGATTTAAACAGCTTTGAAGGGCTGACAGGAAGTTCAAAAGCCTTTCTGCTGCAACAAAAAATAGATGCTACAGCTGGAGCAAAAAGAAAACAAGGACATAAACCATCCAATAATTTATGCTCAACATTTCTATTTTAATGTAAAGATGATTTCCATTCGTTTCGCTAAGCGATTGTAGTTTTGCACTATGTTAGCTTCACAGGTATTTCCTAGAAGGGAGATTTGACAGCTTACGTAACTGTGGCCAGAAAGAAATACTTTGGTTATGGGAACGCTTAGTTCGTCCATGAATTTCTGACTAAATACAAAGGTTATGTATGAGTTTAATATGTAAATGGCTTAGATGGACATTTACATTTTACATAACGAATAGACAGAGATCGATCGTCCACCATTGGCCGTTTGAAATAAATACAAGACTTGTGTATTGCTTTTAAATAGTCATAAGAAAGTATTTAATAGTTATCACAGCATGGCACAACCATTGTTGCTATTGATCCTGACGCATAGCGCGCAATGATATCCTAATAACTATCAAATTGTAGTGATTAGTTCGTCGTCCAAATTTGTTCTTCACAAAGGTGAAATATCCAATAGCATCAATAATGAGAAAGATACCCATTATAGGTTCTGGCCACTTAGCTTAATTCAAATGAAAGAAATGCTAGTTGAAGTGTTACGCCTAGAAGTGTAAAAGTGTACTAAAACACACAACACCGAAGAGCCGTAAATCCTACTTTTAGAAATTCATAACACTAAGAAAATACCGTAGCTGAAATTATTTTCTGCCTAATCTTTTCAGAAATTTTTTTTATACAGCACATTTACCATGTACGTCTGTTTCTGAGGGCATAATTGTTTTAGTTTTCAACGGCATACAAACCCACACAGTAAAAGATGGTCTCCATTACACTGATACAATACAGAATGGGCTTGCAAGAGTGACCATACAGTATGGAAGAGCGTACAATATTATCAAAAAATAAAAGCATTGGTGGCCTTAATGACCATTCCGATCTTTGTGGTTTTTCTCACCTACCATCAAGTTAGTATGGCTTGCATTCACGAGGGTTTCAATGGCGCATGTTGTGATAGTGATCTTTACTTGTTATCATGAAGCCCATAATCATTTGGCAAATTAGTACCAGTTTAGGTGACAAATGTCGCACAAGAGTCCTATGTATCTGTAAATAAAATCTTACTGTTTGAAACTGTAAAAACCTGGTAAATCTTTTCAACCCTAAGACCTCTTTTTCATTACGTAACGATGAACCTGCTCGCTAAGGCAAAAAAATTGAAATATCATAACCGAGTCTATAATTAAGACATAGATTTACCAATGTTGACATATGCAAATCCTAAAAGTATTATACTGACAGTTGTATAGTATCGAGTCTAATGATAGACTGTTATAGGAGTTGATTGTAGTAATTGGCAACTGGATTGCCAATAGTCAGAAAGCTTCATCGTTGAAATGATTATCAATTTTCTATAACACATGAACATTGCTATTTCCTAATCCATAAAATTTGGTACATCATATACAATTGCTATTAAGACAGGAAATTACCTAGACTTAACAAAGATTTTCAAATGTTAGATATGATAGATTATACCACCAGAGCATTTATATTCTTACATTATTGGTATAGCAGAAGGGGGGAGGGTCCAGAACGTTTTAATTAACATAATAATCAAAAATAATTTTTTAAGGTATTGTAGCTGTTATTTGGGCCAATTTAATTTAGAAATTCGAAGTTTGTCTTGGGATATCTACAAAACTTAAAAAAGAAGGGGATCTTATTAGTATTGCAAGTGCCTCTACATACATCAATGAATAGAAAAAGATTACAGTACTCATATTTGTGGAATTAAAAATCTGGAGATCACTATTATTCAGAAAGACGTAGAAACTTCAGCAATTTTTGGAAATTCCGTGGCATTCCTCAAGGGTTCGTGCTACCTTTATGCATAAATCCCTCGAGCATCCTTGAACTAACAACATAAGTAAAATAAAAGCTCTAGATATAGCTAGATATCAACAAATTAGAATATAAAGTAAACAAGAAATAATTATTCACATGTTTCAAGAACCCATCTATTATTATTTTCTGTTGTTATATTTATTTTTAGTATTTTGCTATGTGGGCGACAAAATTCAAGTAGCCCTGAACATAGAAGAGGTAGCATACACACACAACACAAGCACAACATAGCTGTATTTATTCCCCCCCTCTGGCTGCCTGGATCTCCAAGTTGTTATGTTGCCGCTCCATTTTCATGTAATTTTTAAATTAGTTCTTGTTGATTCCAAGAAGCCTATTTTTTTATCTGTTGTTTTGTCTACTGTTATTGAGAGTCATGAATTTTTACCTAAAATAGTATAAACGGGTCCACACACAGCAAGGTAGAGGTAGAGGGAGATAAGGAGAAAGGGAGTGAACCCCTTAACAACATGAAACATGAAACATGAAAGATGAAACACCATCATAAGCATTTCGAAAAGAAAGAAGCTCCCTCAACTACATTCCCTCCACCTTCGACTCCCATTGTTCTTCCACTTTAATGAGGATTGAAAACTCAATTGGTCGAGAGATCCGTGAATCTCCGCTTTCATCCTCCCTCAAAACCGTTTAAGAACAATGGCAAGCCCTTTGACCTGGGATTCAGGAGGCTTTCCCACAGTTGCGAGAGAGATATCTAAACGGCCAGGCTATTCTCAACTTGGCCTTTCCTAGTGCATCATCCCAATCAAGAATAGGAATCCCAGGGCTTGACCTTATTTTTTAGCTGCCATTGTTGATACCAGATGGCTTGTGCTATTATGCTGGTGGTGCTTGCCTTCACTGCCAGACTCGGCCCACGTCACTGTCCCTCCTCCCATTGTTCTCTAAACGACGTGAGAACAATGGGACCGGCAGATCTCTCGGGATTTCGAGATCTCGGCTACTAATATCGATCCGCTGCCTCCCCACGGAAGTACCCTGTCATTAAACCACACAAACCACCGTAGCCCCCCCCTTAGAACTGAGAAAAAGAAGCTACGAGCTATACGACACACAGATACTCTACTTAGACCAAGCAGCCATCCCAGCGTCGCACAGAACTTAATGTGAGTAAATCAAAATCATTCTGGCATCCCTACGGATAGTGTCTGAGAGATTTTAGTACTAGTTGTAGCCAGTGAACTCGCAGGGACCACAGCCTCCCTACTCCTCCCTCCAAGACCCCACGCAGAGAAGATATACGAGGAGTGAGGATTCGCTTCACGCTCGTTTACCACAACATCTCTAATGCGTCCCTTTCTCTGTCCGGGGGTCTCTGAACAAATCAGACAGGATTCAATTACGTGAGAGAGTAGTCTCGAGCAACGAATCACAATGGCTCCAAGCTACCAAAGCTACTAAGCTACCAAAGCTACTAAGCTACCAAAGCTACCAAAGCTACCAAAGCTGCCCCTTTGCCTCTTATCCTGCCTCTGGCTCTCGAGTTCTCGACTGATCATAGATTTTCTGCTAATTACCGCACGGCTTCCATTATCAAAGAGACTTTTGCCAGCTTTCAACAAAAAAACATGCTGTGAATCGATTACTTGAATAGCCAACAAACTAACAGTTGTGTCTGGCAAGCCCTCCCCATTACGAATGGCATAATCGAGGCACTCTCAATGGTGAATGGACAAGTGGAAAAAAAGAAAGTTATCATTGTTCAACCAAGGGCTTTTGAAAAAAAAAAATGTATATAAACCTGTGTATTTTACTATTGAACTCTTTGACTTGCCTAGCTGTAGTTTGTGGTCTTGAACAGAATACCACAGAAGAATTCTTTAACGAAATACATAATACTAACAGAAGATGACTGCCCCACAAGACCCAAAGCACTTGCCAATCAGGCAACAAATGGAAGCTTTGATCCGTAGAAAGCAAAAAGAGATCACTGAGGGTCTAGAATCTATCGATACCGTTAAGTTCACCGCTGACACCTGGGAACGTGGTAACGATGGTGGTGGTGGTACTTCCATGGTTATCCAAAACGGTTCCACTTTCGAAAAGGGTGGTGTCAACGTCTCCGTTGTCTACGGTGAGCTGACTCCAGGTGCTGTTTTGGCTATGAAACAAGAACACAAGGACTTGAAATTGCCAGAGTCCGCCAACGGCTTGCCAAACTCTGAAGGTGTCAAGTTCTTCGCCTGTGGTTTGAGTATGGTCATCCACCCAGTCAACCCATTGGCCCCAACTACTCACTTGAACTACCGTTACTTCGAGACCTGGAACCCAGACGGTACCCCACAAACCTGGTGGTTCGGTGGTGGTGCCGACTTGACCCCATTCTACTTGTTCGAAGAAGATGCTGAGCACTTCCACAAGTTGCACAAGGCCGCTCTAGACAAGCACGACACCGCTTTGTACCCTCGTTTCAAGAAGTGGTGTGACGAGTACTTCTACATCGCCCACAGAGGTGAAACCCGTGGTATCGGTGGTATCTTCTTCGATGACTACAACGAGAAGGACCCACAAGAAATTCTAAAGATCTGCGAGGACTGTTTCGACGCTTTCTTGCCATCTTACTTGACCATCATGAAGAGAAGAAAGGACTTGCCATACAACGAAAAGCAAAAGAACTGGCAATTGATCAGACGTGGTAGATACGCTGAATTCAACTTGATCTACGACAGAGGTACTCAATTCGGTTTGAGAACCCCAGGCTCCAGAGTTGAATCTATCCTAATGAGTTTGCCTTTGCACGCCTCTTGGGTTTACAACCACCACCCAGAACCAGGTTCTGAGGAGGCTAAGTTGCTAGAAGTGACCACCAAGCCAAGAGAATGGGTTAACTAAACCTAATCAAATAAATTAAAAAAACAGGAAGGGAAGTGTAATATGAACGATGTCTTCAAAGTTAAAGTTATGTTCCATTACAAACTTTCCTATTATTTTTTCTTTATTTCCCTATTTAATGCTCAAAAAGAATTTGACGAAGAAATGACTTGAATGTTCTGGTTAGCAGCTTTTAGATAACCAAACACACTTTTTACTATTTATTGAAAAATTTACCACCTTCTTTTCCAATTCGAAGACAAGTAATGCCAACATTCAAAAAAAGATAATTATTTAAAGATTTTTTTCTGCTACCTATTACTTTATGTTCTACTCCCAGAAGCTATAAAATGGATTAACAATCCGGTCGCTAAGATTCAATGACTAAAGATAAGCAAAATTGCCTTACTTTGGATTTGAATATTGTATATATAAGATAAAGTCTTTTAGCTTCTATATTTATGTAAGTTTTGGCGGAGTTTGCACTCTTCATCAACAACAAAAAAAATACGATAGATGTTTTGTTCATATTTACAGCTACATTATATTAGAAAAAGGCAATAAATTTATATGTAGTTATTTCAGAACTACTTTATCTATTAGTTTTCTATATTTTGATTTCTCGGAAAAATGAAAAATTACGCGATCATGCTAACAAACCTTCAAGAATGTGATGAGATCAATTATCAGCAATCCACTGATATGTATATATTTTTAACAAGCTTGTTGCTAAAGTGAGGCATTAAGCTTACATTTACGCTATATGAACCCTCAAGTCAAAGGACAAATATAAAAGCTAGAGAATAGTAATCGACTTCTACTGTCTGTACTATTCAATGCCAACAACACCAGTCATTGAAATACTAGATGATTCCAGCCTCCTTGATGATTCTCTCATAGAAGAAATAATATCAGACAATAATGATAACGTTATACATCCGACTGAAATCGATGAGTCGATAGAGATATCAATTCCTTATGTTAATGACAAGACAGCTGAAAGCAATAGTACAAGTTTGGGAAATTGTCAGAAGGAAAGCAGTTTAATCGTCACACAAACGGCCAGCCAACGAAAAAGAATTTTGGATGAAATATTGAGTGATGATTTGAGCATATCAACAGATGATTTTAGCTTAGATGCTATTCCTAAACAAACTAGTGGCCGCACCAGAGACAGTCAAAAGAATGACAGCGCTTTGTATGAAAGTTCCCAAGAGAAAGCATCAATAGCATCATCACCTAACAGATTGATCAAAAAGTCTAGCTCAGAAAGACACAAAAAATCACAAAGCATTGATTCAAAAGATATATGTATTAAATCACCAACACGGAAGATAAATCTCGGTGTTACAGAGTCAATGCAAACTGATGTACTTTTTGAGGATAACAACTTTAACAACATAGAATGTACACAAGAAACTGATCTTTCGTTTTCAACAGCTACTGCTGATACTCCAACCGTTGGCTTTAAAGAGATCACATTCAAACATAAGGAGTCAACTAATGAGGGATTAAATAGCCATAGTTTTAGTGACAGTATCTTTGAGCGTCAAAGACTGAAACAATATATCACTAATATACGGGATATTACTGAGACTGAAAGCCAAGAGCTCTACAACAAACTTATACATACTGAAAAAGGCTTATTTAATGCAGTAAACCAAACCCCGAGAGATAATTTTAAAGCACGAGAAGATATTATAGTCGATTTTAGTCCCAGCCTATTGTCTTTTCTAGACAAACAAACAGAAATATTAAAAAGCATATTAGCACCTGCAACCATTCAAAAATCAATTCATGATGAACTACCTAGAATACGGTTCTTTAGGAAGTGTCATAGCTTTTACGACCTGCAACATGATTTCTTCTTTCCTTCTAATTATAAAATTGTAGAGGAGAATACAACTATTCTATATTTCGACAGTAAAGAATTTTTTGTTAAATATAAGGAGGATAAGCGATCTTTATTTGAAAAATTAAAGGAGATCGAACGAGATAACTACGAGATCATCCTTGTGCTGTATGATTTAGCAAAGTTTAAAAGAGAACTTGAGAAGATTGAAGAAACTAAGTATAGAAGTAGGGTTCAGAGTCAGATCTATGATAGTCAACAAAGTATACAACAAAATAAAGTTACCACCCCACAATCTGATTATGGCCTCAAAAAGTTTGATGTCGAACAACGATTAAGATATATTAACCGTGAATGGGGTCTTAAGATCCATATTGTCAACAGTCATAATGACTTTGTGCATTCTTTACCCAATCTCTGCAGCATAATCGGGAAACAAAGAATGGATCCAGCAATAAGGTATATGAGATATGCTCACCTTAATGTAAAATCAGCATCAGATAGAAAAGATACTCTTAAGAAAACAATAAATGAGATTGGAAAAGTTCCCGATATCAAAGCTTCTGCAATTTCAGATATATACCCCTCATTTCAGTCATTACTACACGACTTCGAAGCAGGCTCTTTGAAGGCAAGTAGTGATGGCAATTACCTAATGTCAGAAGCGTTAGAGAAAAGATTACATAAAATATTTACATCTACAGATCCAAATGAAGCTGTAGATTAAAAGTATTAGACCTGGATAATATTAGACACAATCAACTTCAACCAAATTCATTTGTTTGTACTAGTGTCTTGATTTTTTGATGAAAAGCATAGTATAGTATGTTCTAGTATGAACTATAACGCAGAGCTGGTTGAAAGAACTTGATGTCATAGCGGGTATACATCTGCTTTCAAAAATACCACTTCATCTCTATTATATAAGGTTGCGTTAAAAATGGAATGTTAATAATATGTCATTAAATGAATTACTTCACAGATCTATTATTTTTTGGAAAATACATACTTTACCGTCAAATAATCATCTTCATTTAGTCTGTCCTTTAAAGAGTCAATCTTTTCAAATTCTTTTTGCAGCATCTCAAGTTCACTGTCATTAAATTTTATACCAGACGATATCAAATGAGAAAGAACCGATAGTACTCTATCAATGACATTTACATTGTCCGTACCTAGGTTTTCTATCACAGATACAAGGACACCATCTTTTCTTAGTGTATCTAATAGTTGTTCATCAATCTTTGACGAAGATAGAAATGCACTGAGAGCAGATATAGCTCTCATTTTCAGCTTTGGAGTGGCCTTTGGATCATTTAGTGCAACTGGAAAAACGTCTAGACCACCTAAAGCTTGAAATTGCTTACCTGCCTCTATATGATTCCGTAGAAGGTTGGATAAGGCATAAAATGCTTTTATCCTAACGTCGCTTGGCTCTTCGGAACTCTTTGCAATAGCAATAAGTATTTTCAATCCACCTTCATATTTTAAAAAATTAGTTTGGGAATCAGTATTATTTTGAACTGCTGTTCCTATGACAGAAAGACCGCTGGCACGCAAATCAGCTTCATTATCTTCCAAAGTCTTTAGTATGGGTTCCCACAGTTTCATATTTTCTATGTTATTTGCATTATCCAAGTTTTCAATTAGCATTTCAAAATTATCATAAGCTATCAACTTGTTCTCCAGATCAGCCTCTGGATTCATTATAACAGCCATAGCTTCCTTCATCAAGGTTGGATCATCAGGGCCACCACCACCAAATAATTGCTCTAGTAACTTTGGATCAGGAGCGCCTGCTTTCTCTATGGCTTCTTTATCACCTTGCGCATTAGCAATAGACCAGTGCAATAGCTTTTCCATTCTGCCTTCAAGTTTTAATAGACTCTGATCTGTATGATTGTGTTTGGCTGAGTCACTAGGTGTCTTTACAGTTATGAGTTCAAAACTGTCTGACTTTTATATACTTAGAAATAATGGCTGTAAAAGCTTTTGCGATGAGGGCATCGCAAATTTTAGTTTTTGCTAGCACGACGTCTGTCTGAAGTTTAGCTCCAGGGGGATTTCTGTGGGAACAATGGAGAAGCTTCTCGAATAATCTAATCGTATAATATGATGTTCATAATAATGGCAATATAGATATCGATTGTATGTAATGCTATAGAGTAACATATACGCTGTAGTACAGCATCGTGACTATAAGTCAATCAAAAGTCTTCAAAGCAATAGTTATCTAGCCCAGCTTATTGATGTTATTTTTGATAAACTCGTCTAGCTTGTAGACGAAGTCCAGGCCGACGGTTTTCAAGTCATCAATCTGCTTCCTGGAGTATCTAATTGCATCTGGTGAAAGTTTATCCCCGTTCAGTAACTGCTTGCTGACCAAATTGAAGTGTTTCTCTACCTCGTGACTACACCAACTGACCAATATCGACGATAACTTGTCGTGGTCTCTATGGAACAATTCACGGAACACGATTACTGTACGTTTTATAATCTGGAATCGAACGATAGCAAGCTCAGTCAAATAAAGCGATGGATGTTCTGACGATCCAACCTGTAACAACAACTCCTGAATAAGATTAGACTTGTTTTGCAATAATAAATCCAGTCCTGCCTCAGGAAGCCCAAGCCTGATTAGAGTCTTCACACCTTCTCGCAGATGTGCAATTTCATTGATAAAGAGATTCCTTTGTGTAACTTTTGTCAAAATATCATCCCTTCTTTGATCTAGTTTTAATGTAAGAACATTTAATATTATGGCATCCTCCTCCTTTGTGGGATCTTTCATGGTCGCAAGCTGACTTTCTGCCTCCAACAAAGTATTCACCGCACTATCGAACTTTAGTCTTGCAAGATCTATATCGACCTCTTCAATGAGATTATCCACCAATTTAAATTTATGGGACAAAGAGCTCCAGTCATGAGATTTTGATCTTGAGTGGACCGATATACTTAGATTTTGTAAAATGAATTGATCCATAGAAGCAGATAGTGGTCTTGATGCTGACGATGGCGACAGCCCCATACTTCTTCTTTTTGCTGGACTTTTAGAGCCCTCCCGACCTGGGGTTTGCTGAGTGTTCTGTAAGTAAACCAGCGACTCCTTTATCCTCTTGGAGTTCTCCTTTTCATTCTCTGTAATATCTCTTAAATCATCCTTCGCTTTCCTAAAAGCATCTAAGACACGCATGCATTCATTTATATCTCTTGTTTCATATAAACATGTATTGGAATTACCGAAATTGAACATTAATTTTGTTCGATATTCCCTGTCAGTTGAAATTGTTACATCTCTAATAGGACAACATTGACTTACTATTAGTTCATGCTGCTTATTCTTAGTCTTTCCTGCAACTAAAACGGCATCATTCAAAATATAAAGTTGAACTGTCTGTAAAGGCTTCTGTGTTGAAATATTGAGCTCAGTCCAATCTGAAGATTCTATCAACAGGTGCCTATTAGAAGCTGGGCCAAGATGCTTTTGTGCACCCTCCACATTCTTGTATAACGTCGCTAGTTGTGTGTCCCACATTTTCTCTAGAATCATCACACTAGTTCTATCGCGCTTAGGATTTGTGCCATTAATATCAGAAGAAACTGGTGGTAACAGAGAGCTCGATTGTGTCTTTTGAGGTGAAGAGGGTCTTTGGGTATGCAACATCTTTTGTTGTTCGTCCATTTGTATTCTCGATTTCGCAACTGTGACAAATTGGTCTGTAACCTTGGTTAGCTCACTAATACTAGACCTTAATTGTTTCAATTCTGCACTAGCTTCATGAAGATCATTATTTACAGTGATGATTTCATTGTATGATTTATAAATATTTCTCTTAACTTCTTCTTGTACATCTGTTGATAATTCAGTTAGATTAGATGTGAACAGATCTATGTCCACAGCGCTGGCTTCACTTAATCGTTCATGTATAAATTTCTTCGCACTAAATTGTGGATCCGATAGGATTTTTCTTAACGACGCTGGGTGAAATAGATTGGCATATGGAGATAGAGGGTTAAGTGGGGCTACCATGGTCATTCTTGAAGATCCCGAAGGCGCTGATGACCCACTTCCACCCAATCTCTTTCTATTCAACTCAGGGGGTCTTAACGTTTCAGGCCGTCTTGACGTTTCGTTGTCCGTTGGCGTAGCTGATCTAGAGTGTCCATTTCTCTGTCCGTATTCATCATCTACATTGATAGCAGGCACCTTCCCTGTGGGTTGATCATCACCCATTGCTTGGTCAATTAGATTAGAAGAGGGTAATGGCATTGAATAATCCAAATTGGGCGCTGTATAATTTGCAGTATGTATCGACAATCTCCTTTGCATAGACGATGCTGCCTTATTCCTCTCCTTGGCATCCAAAGTAGGTAGGTTGGCCGCGTTTGGTACAGTTAGATTAGCATAGGGATTAGTTACAGGCTTCTTCTTTTCGGCGTTCTTTAAAGATACTTCACTGTTTTGCTTAGAGGAACTATTGGAACCCTTCCAATAGTTCCTAGTCTTTCGAAGAGAGAAATCAACCATTTCTAGACGTATTTTCCTATTTCAAAAACGCTCCCAAATAATTCAATTATCCTTTATCTAACGGAAATATCAGCAACTCACTATTTATGATAACTTTGTATTTAACAATCCATTAAAACCGGCCATTACTGCTAAAATAAGAGTCCCTTTTTGCTTTTCAAATCAAAATGCCTGAGTTTCGGACGGGCCTTCACTGCCAAAATTGTTCGAAGTTCAAGAAAATAAAGAAACTATCAACAATGCTGGGCTTTCAATACATAACAATTCCTGCTCAGGTAACAACATAGCCAACGTTAAGAAAACGCTAAGACAGTCATATAAGTTAGATAATTGCTGGACATTGTTTGATTTCTGCTGGGTTGAAAAGTTTTAATCAGTTAAGAGGCAATCACAACGCGAGTACTACTACTATTGTTTGAAGTTTATTCTCTTACAGGATCTAAATAATTGAAGTTCAGGATAATGAGTATTACAAGTGAGGAACTAAACTATCTGATATGGAGGTATTTGCAGGAAACGGGCAATGAACTTAGTGCTTTAGCATTGCAAGAAGAGACTCGAGTGCTTGAGTTTGAAAAGAATTATAAAGAAAATATACCAGTTGGAACTTTGGTTAATTTAGTTCAACGAGGCATATTATATACAGAGAGCGAATTGCTAGTACATCCAAACGGTAAGGTGAAGCCCATAGATGAGAATCACTTCTCTGAGAACTTCAATCTTGTTCAGGCATTACAGATAGATAAGGAGAAATATCCCGCATTGGTTTCCAAGGGTAGATTTGAGCTTGAGAAATTAGGCCGAGAAGATAGTAATGAATTAGAATCTACAGAGTCAGCTGGTGTCAGTGCTGATCATACCGAAAGTGATGTGAGGATGGACCAGGATCACGATGAAGAAGAAGTGTTTGCTAAGACACTCAATGAAATATTCAAATTGGGCAAAGCTGTTTGTTTACAATGGAATCCTGTATCTTCAAATATTTTGGCAATTGGTGAACACGACTCAACCGCCAAGCTAATAGAGCTAGAAACAACAACTACAGATGACCAAATAAAACTAATAGAAAAGACAACTCATGAACTAAGGCATCCGTTTGCTACAAGTGCGACTACCGGTAAAATAACTAATCAACTCACTTGCTTATCATGGGCACATGATGGCGACTCTATTGCCACTGGTGTAGAAAATGGTGAGCTAAGACTATGGAATAAAGAAGGTAAGCTACAGAATGTTTTTAATTTTCATAAATCTCCTATTATTGCGATACACTGGAATAGTTCTAACACTCATTTTATTTCGACTGATGCTGATAACATTACAATCCTGTGGGATGTAAACAGCGGCGTTGTTCTGCAGCATTTTGAATCGAAGGCCAACCAAATCAATGGCAACAACAATAATAATAGTAATCAAATGTTTGGTGTTGACACTGTATGGGTCGACACAGACAAGTTTGTAATTCCCGGCCCTGGTGGGAACCTGCTTGTATATACAATGAGTGATTCAAGACCTATAGGGAAACTTGTTGGACATCGTGGAACAATTAGCCAACTTGAATTCAACAGCGAAACAAAATTGCTGGCTAGTGCTGCAGATGATAACACTATAAGGGTATGGCATGGTGGTAATGGTAATTCTATACATTGTTTTTATGGTCATACGCAAACTATTGTGTCACTGAAGTGGGTAAATAACGATATGCTGATTTCAGCATCGATGGACGGTTCCGTCAAATTATGGGACTGCGGGAAAAAGCTACAGGAAATCACTGGAAATCTGATAGCGGAAACCATTGTCGATGGTGTTCCAATATTTGCAGGCGCAATAAGCGATGATCGAGAAAGATATGCTGCTGGCTTTATGGATGGACAGGTGACAGTGTTTAACTTAGCAGCTTTGTTGAAGCGTTACAGTAAGGGGAAAAAGCACAAGAATCACGTCATGTCAATTCCAATATGTGGTGATTTCCAATCTGCGCATAGTGATGACTCAGTGTTCGATCTGTCCTGGAAGGAAGATAGGCTCGCAATTGCATACTCTATCAATGAAGGTGCCATCGTACAATGATTTTACTTGCAAGACAATGTTTGAGATCAGTGCTCCTTCTTTAGCTTTAGATGAGAATATTTACTATTTAATTGCGTACTTACGAGTTGTAAAATTACCAACATCCATTCTTCACATTTGAGAACCACAAGCATTGAACTGGCCGACCACTCAACACACTCACCGTTAGTCATATGGCAGATCATGTGACTCTTCTATATTCTTTCTTCTAGCTGGTTAGTAAGTTAATAGTCTGTTCTGAAATATGAATAGTAAGTACCCTGTGCAGGCCCTAAAAGCTACATTAATCTATCTTTGTATGACCATCCCTAACTGCCAATAACGCAACCAGGTAACGCCGGTGCACAAAGTATATGTGGGATGAAACTGAAAACAGTATACTCCTCGGAACAACTGTAAATTTGGCATAGACTGTCCTGCAAGTCATTCAGTGCATGCACGGATCTGAGATCGGAAAAAAGTAGTGTTCTACAGAAGACTCTGCAGTATAAAAATGCTGTAGAGGTGCTAAATTTGCTACGGAACTCTCTTAGGTGCTTTGGAAGCTTTTAATTTGCATATCGGAAAAACCCACAATTCTTTCTATTTTGGCAGTTGGAACTCTTGATCTCGAAAGCAGACCTTAGTCTGTTGGTAACCTGAGCAGCTCAGAATTTTAGCTTTGGAAACCTACTGATAAGAGGTTACTTGCCATTTGGGTAGAGGTGTCAAGTGAGACGTGAGAGCAAATGGCATTTGGGAGCGATGACGCTCTTCCGGTAGAGTCATCGATTCTGCTACTGGACTCTCTGGAGTGAATTTTTGCAAAAAAAAAACTGAATAGTGATGACCTAAACAATGGTTCTGCAACTCTTTTATATATTAAATACATTTTTATAGAGGGAAAAAGTCTACAAAATACTCTTTTGAATAATGTAAAGCAATCAAGAAGTTCATTTGGCCGGCCGAAGAACGAGACTATATCCTATACTTTGACATGTCTGAAGAATTCCCAACTCCACAACTGCTGAACGAATTGGAAGATGTCCCTCCACCAACACCATATGGGCGTGTTGTCAAAGATATATTCGCTGGTACTATGGGTGGTGTTGCGCAGGTGCTAGTGGGCCAGCCTTTTGATACCACTAAAGTCCGACTGCAAACATCAAAGACAAAAATTGGTGTGATAGAAGTTGTTCAAAATTTGCTTAGAAATGAAGGTGCTTTAGCATTTTATAAAGGTATGTTGACACCACTTCTAGGTGTTGGTATATGTGTATCGGTACAATTTGGGGTGAACGAATCCATGAAAAGGTTCTTTGCTGCCTATAATGCAGATCGAGTAGATCCGCAGAAACATGTACCTCTACCTTTGCACCAATACTACCTCTGTGGTTTGACAGGTGGTGTGGTAAATTCATTTTTAGCAGCACCAATTGAGCATGTCAGAATAAGATTGCAAACGCAAACAAGTCAAGGCAATGAGAGACAATTCAAGGGCCCATTCGACTGTATAAAAAAACTTGCCAAAGCAAAAGCATTAATGAGAGGATTACTGCCAACTATGATCAGAGCAGGCCATGGTTTAGGTACATATTTTGCTGCATATGAGGCGTTGGTTGTCAAAGAATTTGAAAAAGGTACACCAAGAAATCAGATCCCAGCTTGGAAACTTTGTTCCTTTGGTGCGTTGTCAGGTACAATCTTGTGGTTAACGGTATATCCAGTCGATGTTGTTAAATCGGTGCTACAGACAGATAGTATCGAAAATCCTAAATATAAAAATTCAATTATCAAAGCAACTAGAGCCCTGTACAGGCAACATGGAATACCTGCTTTCTTTAAAGGATTTGTGCCTACTATGATTAGGGCCGCACCTGCTAACGCAGCCACATTCGTGTCATTCGAAATGACAATGAGGGTATTGGGCTAATATCTTTTGCATTATTATCATTAATCTCCTGATTTTATGGAATAAGCGCAGTAAACGGGGACCCTCATGTTATCACCATAATAACTGTCGAACCCAAATTGGTTCCACATATGTCATTATTTGAGAACGAAATCTAGCATTAAGACCACACAATATTTATATTTTACTTCTCACGGTTTATTACTTTTATAGAATTCTATCATGTATCAGTTTTTATACTATTTAAGCAATTTATATATCTTTAATCGAGACGCTGCTATAAAGTCTCAATCTAAGCGCCTCAAAAGGTAATCAACTTCAACTTCCTTAGTAATTGGAATAACAATCTCTTTGTAAATTTTAACAAGATATTCTGGCGTGATTCTTCTTACTTTTTCAGTACTGTCTACTGGAGTTGTTGGATCAACACCGTAAACATCTGCCTTTCTAACTAGTCTCTCCAAAATCTTTTCTTCGACTGCAGCATTAGTAATGCTTGACATGATGCCATCTACATCCTTCTCCCTGATCATTTTGGTGTACAGGTCAATGTCCGATTGGAATTTTGCTTCTGCGACGAATTTACCAAAATGAATCCTTCTACTCAAACTTTGCAAACATTCCATATCTCTCGTGGCAACACTACCGTAGTTTTCTTTTGAATCACCATCTGAGTTAGAGATCAAGGGCACGATTTCTTTGATATAAATGCTTTTGATCTTTTCATTATAGTTCACTGGTTTTGATGCCTTTTCATGAAGAATCTTAGGGTAATCGATTCTAGGTAGGATAGGCTCTTGAATATCATTTGGGAAGAATGGCGTTTCATCTGGCGAATCAAATCTCCGTAGTTTCGAATGCGTGATTTCCATCTGTAGTAAAGCCCAATCCAAGAAAGATCCTGTAAAATCAGGTATATTCAAATCTGGATGGTTTGGTGCATAGACAGGGGCACATACAGGAAAGTGTGATCTTTCAATAAACTTGAAGATAATACTATCTTCCATCTTAACTAGCTCATCTCTGATGTTTTGTAGGTTTAACACAGTCTCAGGTTTTGTAAAATCCATTCTCCGATTATCAATTAATTTCGGTGTTGAATATGTGCTCAAACAAATATCTGTCGAATATAACACCAAACTTTATGGAATATTATTGTTTCTCTTATAAACTATTAGATATACAGTTTGCATATGCTTGAATACATTTTTTCTCAAAACTCAACTCCAGCAGGTCTACGTCATTTCTTACTGAAAAGTTTTAGTTACCCATATCGTAATAAGATAAGACAGTGATGAGATGCTGATCAATTACATCAATTAGATAATGATTATTGTGAGTCATATATATTATTGTTGTGTATCACACACACATCGATAGAATTAATCATTAAAGATGTAAATACAGGACATTTGAAAAATGTTAATTATTTGAGTTGCATTGTATTTATAAAGGGAGTAAACATAAAACAAATAATAGTTATGAGAATAGTATCAACTATTTTCCGTGAAGTAATTCTATAGTCTATTTTTTTTTAGCTGATTTTAGAGCAAAGAAGTATGATATAAATTGGGTCATTAAAGGTAAAGTGGGTCGTTAGATAATTTTTGTTTTTGGTTATGAATATTAAATTTTCGTTCGTTAAGGTTTGGTATTATTACGTTTAATAGTTGAAATAACAACATGACTTTCATGCCAATTCAAAAGTACAACTTGAGTTACACAAGTCTTGTGCTTTCTTACATGGCACTAATTCTAGTTGTTGGAACCTTTCTGCATCCTGGTGATAATAGAAACCTTGCATACAACCAGTGAGCTGATCATGTACCACATAATAGAAACCATCATAAGAAGCTCCGTCTACATTTTCGACAAACGCGTCTGGTACAAGGAATTTCTCCTTCCATCTCATAAAAATATATCTATCGTTCAAATAATTACGTCCTTCATTTTGAGTTTGATTTTCCATGAATAATTCTGCCAAAGTGTTTATGCTTTGTCTCTTTTTTTTGAAGTCCGGTGTAGCCTCTTCATCCTCCTTAACTAAATTAGCATGCTGTGCGATGAACAGTTCTCTGAATGCTGGGAAGTTTAACCAGTGTTCTAGATCGGTCTGGTCATCAGATTTATATGGCTCATAGTTATTCTCTTCAGGCCATTGGGAGGATAAAAACCCAAGCTCGTTATGCTCAACAGCGTAAGCTTCAAAAAATGTTGTAATTTCTGGATGTTGAGACGTCAAACCTTTAATGGTTAAGTAGCCCGTAATATGTGGCGTGGTCGTGGTATTGCCTGATTCCACTGTAGGTAGGTCTACTGTCTTTAAAGAAACGTTGACTTGGTAACGCTTGTAACCAGAAAGCTGATATCCACTAAACTCAAGTCTTGGTCTCAAAAAGTTGGTCTGTGTGGTATTCTTATGCGTTGGTGTGACATAGCGGGGCACACTAACAGTGGTGTATGAAGAGCGGTCGTTCATAATGTACTTCTTCTTCTTCTTCAATGGCAAGGACTCGCTTGATGATCTGTCTATCAAATGCTGCAATGATGGCAAGGAATCCTTTGAATGACATTTGTATAAACCTTCCAGCGGTCTCTCAATAGGACTAACACTCCCATCCCTGGTGTAAGAGTTGTATTGTAAAACGTTCTTCCTTAGGGAGTGCTTCTTCTTCAGAGTAACATCCTGTTCGATCATTAGACTATATGTTGTGTTTGTATGCGTGTGCGATAATGCTATAATATACAGTATAACCGACAAGCGAAATAAAACTAAGCTATAAGAAATACGTGAGAGAGGGAAAGATATTACCTCTTGCGAAATATTAAATATATATACTTTGCATAACTAATTATATGAATCATTTCAAAAAAAAAGAGATTGCTAGATCAAAGGAGCATTGCTTTTTTTTTTCCCTGATGTGAATACTCTGAGTTATACTTTTAGAAGCCATTTTTGCTTATCAGTTTGTCACATACTTTATCCCTCATGCACTTGCTTTCTTTTTTTTTTTTATTTTTTGTGCTTGTAATATTATCTCTGGCCAACGTTCTGGCACTGTCTGTGTCTCTTAGCAATCACAGGAAATTATTCATGGGTAAATGTATGTAACAGAAAGCCATATCTGATTTTTTTTAACTGATACCCAGTACAGTTGATACGGTGAGTCAAAGAGGTAGACGGAGGTGTGG
>ERZ1036435.236-NODE-236-length-39430-cov-12.487721_pt1 | contig 39430 bp, 24 predicted proteins | sample MGYA00514223_ERZ1036435 | MGnify/ENA primary metagenome ERZ1036435 (study PRJEB33795, sample SAMN09464927) | human gut metagenome | host: Homo sapiens | place: USA: Stanford, California | collected 2016-08 | study: EMG produced TPA metagenomics assembly of the... | reverse complement strand
GCAGTGGCAGTAGCAGTAGCAGTAGCAGTAGCAGTAGCAGGAGCAGGAGGGCTTGACATTTTGCATGTGAAAATTCAATATCGCTGCACACAACAAGGAGAGAGACAACGGAGGTGCTGCTGTTTCTGAGCCGAGCCAGAGGCAGGACGGGGGGGGAGCTTCAATTGTATCGAATAGTCGCTGATAACGATAGCGTGACTTTCATGTTTGACATCGCGTTATCCCGCGTTGTTCAATGAGTGGTAGTTGTAGTTGTAACTGCAACTGTAACTGCAACTAGAACTGTGACTTACTGTGATTGTGATTTGTGCTTTGTTTGGCGAATGCGATGGATTTGGTATAATATTTTGCACATGTGAAGATTATCCAAATATATAAGAACTGATTGAATTTCAAGTGAAATCAATTCTCGAAGCGAAACCAAAAAGACAAAGAAAAAAAGTTGAAAAAATTACAAAAATTTTTCTATATAAAAAACGAGCTTCTGCTTTTACTATCTACTGACTACACCATAGCAAAGAGGACAACTTATAACAGATGGCTGGTGAGAAGGTGGAGTTGAGCTCCATGGATAGTGCTATAGAGATAAGGCATGTGAACCAGCATGCCAAGGAAATATCGTCTGAGAACAAGTCTGAGAGCTATGACGACAATAAGGAGTTTGAAGGGTCCAATCGCGTGGTGATAAAGCCTGTTAACGACGAGGACGATGTGTCTGTTATGATAAATTTTAACCAGGGTGTGTCACACTTCATTATTATGCTGACTTTTGTCGCTTCCTTGTCCGGTTTCTTGTTCGGTTACGACACCGGTTACATATCCTCGGCGTTGATTTCCATAGGGACTGACCTGGACAACAAAGAGCTGACGTACGGTGAGAAGGAAATCACCACCGCTGCCACCTCCTTGGGTGCTTTGATCTTTGCTTTAGTGGCAGGGTTCTCCGTAGACATATTCGGCAGAAAACCATGTCTTATGTTCTCGAACATTATGTTTTTGATCGGTGCTATTCTTCAAGTCACCGCACACAAGTTCTGGCAGATGACTGCGGGCAGATTCATTATGGGTTTCGGTGTCGGTATCGGTTCCTTGATCGCACCATTGTACATTAGTGAGATTGCACCAAAAATGATCAGAGGTAGACTGACTGTGATCAACTCACTGTGGCTGACGGGTGGCCAGTTGATCGCATACGGTTGTGGTGCTGGTTTGAATCACGTCCACAACGGTTGGAGAATTCTAGTCGGTCTTTCCTTGATTCCAACCGTGCTACAGTTCGTGTTCTTTATTTTCCTACCAGACACGCCTAGATACTACGTTATGAAAGGTGACTATGAGAAGGCCAAGAGCGTGCTGAAGAGAAGTTACAACGGTGTCTCTGACGAACTAATAGACAGAAAGATTGAAGAACTAATAGCTTTGAACCAATCTATTCCAGGTAAGAATCATGTAGAAAGAACTTGGAACGCTGTGAAAGAGTTGCATACCAAACCAGCTAACTTTAGAGCTCTGATCATCGCATGTGGTTTACAAGGTATCCAACAATTCACTGGCTGGAACTCCTTGGTCTATTTCTCCGGTACTATCTTTGAATCCGTTGGTTTCAAGAATTCCTCTGCAGTTTCCATTATCGTTTCTGGTACAAATTTCATCTTCACACTGGTGGCTTTCTTCTGCATAGATAAAATCGGTAGAAGAAACATTCTGATCATAGGTATCCCAGGTATGACCGTGGCTCATGTTATGTCCGCTATTGCGTTCCACTTCATTGGAATCAAGTTTGTCGGTAACACCGCCATCGTTGAACACTCAGGTTTCTCATCATGGGGTATTGTAATCATTGTGTTCATTATCATGTTTGCTGCATTCTACGCTCTAGGTATTGGTACCGTGCCATGGCAACAATCTGAACTGTTCCCACAAAACGTTAGAGGTGTCGGTACTGCTTTTGCTACTGCTACTAACTGGGCCGGTTCCTTAGTTATTGCTTCAACTTTCTTGACTATGTTACAAAACATCACTCCTACAGGTACATTCGGTTTCTTTGCAGGCTTATGTGTGGTTTCTTTCTTCTTCTGTTATTTCTGCTACCCAGAACTTTCAGGTTTGGAATTGGAAGAAGTTCAAACTATTTTGCAAGATGGTTTCAACGTGCAAGCATCTAAGGAACTGGCAAAGAAGCGTAAGAGGCAAATTGCTGTTCTAAAGAAAGCAAAACATCAACCAACAGAAGAAATCATTGAAGAGTGAAAATTCTCCAATTAATAACTTAATTTTTTCTCTATGTACAACATCACTCTTCTTTTTCTCCTTGCATCATACACTTTTACAATTATCGGATTTCATACATTAATTAATTCATGTTAAACAACACTCTTTATAAATATTCCTAGGAAATTTAGCAAAACTTACCATGTAGTGACACATTTGCTTTACCGAAACTCGTTGAAATGAGTTTGCTTAATTTATAGTTTTAGCTTTGCATTTTGCATGGCCACATCATTGACCGTACTTGGCCAACACTAATAATTGATATTCTATTATTACTATTGCTTTTTTTAGTTAAACAAATTATTTGAAAGACATAACATGAACTAGAATAGTGATATCATATATCACAAATGTGTGAGGTTTTTGTCATTAGTTAAAGTATTCATGTTTGATACCATTTTTATCAAGCAGATTTATCAACTCTCTTTCATCTTTGCTTTCATCTGATCCAGATGCAGCTCTAATTTTTACCAGTAAAAATAAGGATTTATTAATGTCATCGGGAGTTAATATAACAGAATTCATTGACCTATACAGCTTTAAATGCTCAAGGATTTTAGGTTCACTTAGAATATAGATATGCACTCTACTAGATTTTCGCATCCCACTTATAACCTCTTTGTCCTTTTCGGTTATGCCAATAGACAAATGTATATGATTTCTATTCATTCGCTTGATAGACCCCGACTTCAATATCTGAATCGCATTACGCACAGATGTACCATGTATTATATTTTTAGGTAACTTCTCAGCAGTATCAATAACTTCTAATACTTCTTCATCCGGTTTAATGCGATCAATAGAGTGTCCTTGTACTGCACAGATAAGCTCTGTTTGACCGTCATCACTTAGCTTGATGTTAAACCTCTTCTTATCATTCGTATCCACTACCCTATGTAAGTCCTCTAGAGTACATTTGTGCGACTTTAGCCTCTGATGATTGAGTACTCTCTCAACTTCAATGTACCCATTGACATCAAATGGGAGATTTTCCTTCACTGCACCATGTCTAAGCAAGTATGACAAAGCCTTTGATATCTGTATATCTCTTTTTGAACTCATTCTTAGCTATTTGATAGAGGCTGTATGTCCAATTTTAGAGAGTTGACCACTGAATCTCTAATAACATACTTGCTGTGCCAACACTTTTACCAATTTTCTTGACAGAAATCGCAATAAACTCATCTCTTGTGATGAGTTACAAAATTGAGCTGCTTAAATAATCCAGCTGTTGTAACACAATAAGAATAACTAAGTAAATAATGTCTATTATCGTGTCTAATATATAATCCGTAATCGTTAACATTTATAAAAGAGATTCCTTGCTTTCTCATGTTCTTATGTAAAGCAAAGGATGGCGTGAAGTGAAATAAAAACAAATAAGTACAAACCGGTAAGAGAAGCAACAGTCAACCCAAATAACCTCTTTACTTGAAAGATATCATTGGTGGTACATGGATACTAGCATGGACCACTTCATAGGCGAATATAATTGTGTTGAAGTGTACTATAATTGCGAATATTGTTACCAGTTGTGACACTTGATCTGAATTACCCAAGTAATCTACTATCCAAAAGGAATCACCCAAAGTAGAAAGCGTCAACTCTGGAAGTCTTGTTAGTTGGAGCATAGCCGATAGAGAGTACAAAACAATTTCCCAAGTCAACACCTGGAAAGGTATTCTCTGTTTTTTATAGCTATCGAATAGTCCGAACTTTATGATGGAGACTGCAATAGGCAGAGAGATACTCAAGACACCAAATATAACAACACAGCTTAATTTCTGCACTCTCTTGTATTGATCATTGATAATCACAATTGAAGTAAAGGACATCAATAAGCATGTCCAAATAACAAACAGCTTGAACAAAAACACATGGTCAAAAAACGCATAATATAGTAGAGTTACTATGGAACATGTCAAAAGCAGCACCAACGCCAGCTGTTTTGCTTGATTCCATAACTTCCCTTGGTACTCAGAGTGCCCTTTAAGCAACTGACCCAACGTCATGGTAGCAAAATATGTAGTAGTAGCCATCAGAAACAGGTTTATGATTATATAATCTGTCATAGTAGTGGATGGGTGCGAAGGTATGAGTCTCACATCTGTATAGAACAAAAGCATAACACCTGATATCAGTCCGCAGACTAGATTCATATATATCGAGATGCTATCATTGTTGAACTTAACAAGTTTCTGCAGACAGCCCAAGTAAGTTGCGTTAGTATAGTAAAAGTAGCCGGTCTTTATTCTACTGTTACCGTACCTTCTGTACCACACAGGTAACTTCTCCAACGTAACTATTTTACTCTGTACTGTCTTCTTCTCCATTACTAGAAAGACCTCTATGCTAACTCTCCCACCTACAGATGACAACTATCCGGAGGGAGCACTCATATTTGCAAGAATTATGAGGGCATGGCCTTCTATTATATACATTTTAAAGATTATCACACTCCATAAAACTCCGCATTATTGAACCTATTTTGGCCTTTTTGTTGAATTCAAAACAGTTGTATACAAAATTGAATCATCCTACAGAAACTAATTACAATGAACCTAAACTTGATATTCGGCTGGTCTAAGAGCTAACAATGTGTCAGCCCAAAATAACAAAAGAAATCAACCCAACAAGGCTCTCTCAACTGTTTGTCAGTGCCCGGTAAAACTGTACTAGTAAACTGGGCAGCGAACCTGCAAGCCCTTGTTGATCAATTTCACAAGTTGAGTTCATCCAACGATTTTATCATCAAAGGTGAAATTCAACCTTTCGAGAGTCCCAGTCCCCTAGGCATCACTAGGACAAAAAGAAACGATCAACATCTGGGTGATAAATCGGTATCGTGTTCATACCTTTGTTGAGTTTTCTACTATTGGAAGTCCTTCCCCCACCACTCCCCATTTGTGAACAACAGTAACTCCCATTTCCAAATGCCTCCCTCATCCTAACACCGTTTTGTTGTTTAATCGGGTTTATATATAATAAGTGTCTACTTCCTCAAGAACCTGAGCCGTCTCTTAATCCTGGCACAGTACTCTCTCGGCGTGCACAGCCATCTATTGGCGGCATACTGCTCTTGAAACAGGTATTCCCTCACATCGGTGGATAAAGTGGGCTTGTCTTCACAGGTGGACTTCTCTTTGAAGAACCGAACTATCCTCGCCTGGCCTTGTGCTACATGTCTTTCCACCTCGCGGGACTCTATATCCTCCAGAATTATACGGTTCACTCGTCCTGTAAACCTCGACATATGGTGCGTCTATTTCAAACACCTTAAACTAGTGTCAGACCAGCGATAGACGTACTGGTGCTTTACGCATTCTGTATAGAAACATAATTTTTTTTATTTGCTCTGCGCACTGCTGACACAAGATACGTCTACAGATTTCTCACAAAAACGAATACCAAGCATACTTGTAGCTTTTAGCCCCAGTGTTTGATCTAATTTACTTGCATAGTCACACACCAACAGATTTATAGATACATGGTTAGATATGTGCCATAGTAGCTTATAGACTTTCAAACATAAGATAGCTATGAACGAGCACTGCGGCCCTTCTCCATAATAAATTTGGGGGGATCGGGGGTGGGAACGTATTTGCTGGATCGACTGTCAAACTGGCGTATTTATAGATTCGGACGGGTGTTGAAGTTTAACCAGATATCCTACAAGGGCAGATCCAGACGCTGACAATTGGACCCAAGGAACACTAGCACTTGTTCCCCATACAGGCATAAGAAGCTTCCCACCCCAACAGGAAAAAGAAAGCGTAGCGTAACGTTCAGTTACTGAGCTGCACGTCCAGATCCCACGAGATTAAGGCAATTGCATTACACATATATTGTGTAGTTAATCCACATAGGTAAACTATTAAGCATTTGAGATCTATTTTCGATTGTTTGAGTTTAAACATTCGATAACACCCGCAAAAATGACATATTCTGACGAGCATGCCAGCAATTCGAGGCCGTTGTTGCCCACTGACGAGTTTGCCTTGAATAGGCAGTTGGCAAAAAAACGTACAGAGCATGAGCATGGCCCGGGCGAGATCGAAGACTATGAGTTCAACAATTCACTAAGGAGCTCGTCGAATAAAAACGTTGCTGATTTGCTGTATGAGAGGAAAAACTTTCACCCGCAGGTACAAAAAGCTCTTACAGATACAGATAACTTCATTGCAATGTACAGTCACCACGATGATAACAATGGTGAAGAACAAGACGACCAACTTTCTCTGGGAAGCGAGGACAATACCGAACCTCAGGTAATTGAAGAAGAGGATGAAGAACTGGTGGATGACTCTAGCAGTACAGATAACTTATCTTATGCAACAGCAGGTTTAGAGTTAGATCCTGTACTGAAGAAAAGACAAGAAGAGTGGGCAAGGCGCGGAGCTGCACAGATTGTGAAGGAATCTGTAAATCCTAAAACTGGTGAGCGTGAGAAAAAGATTATAAGAAAAGGTATCAAAGATTTCAAATTTGGCGAAATGGTTGGTGATGGTGCTTATTCAACAGTAATGCTTGCAACTGCCAAGGATTCTGGCAAAAAATACGCTGTAAAAGTTTTAAACAAAGAGTATTTGATCAAGCAGAAAAAAGTTAAGTATGTCAATATAGAGAAGAATGCATTGCAAAGACTTAATAACTCCCGGGGTATTGTGAAATTATTTTTCACCTTCCAAGATGAGTCAAGTTTATACTTCCTACTTGAATATGCTCCTAACGGGGATTTTCTTTCTGTTATGAAGAAATATGGGTCACTTAGTGAGGACTGTACAAGGTACTACAGTGCTCAAATTATTGATGGTATCAAATACCTGCATTCGAAAGGTATCATACATAGAGATATTAAACCAGAAAACATCTTGTTAGATAAGGATATGAAGGTCAAAATCACAGATTTTGGTACTGCTAAAATTCTAGAACCCAAGAATGAGGATGAAGACAATCCTGAATTTAATCTTTTGACACGTTCTAAGTCATTTGTTGGTACAGCAGAGTATGTGTCTCCGGAGCTGTTGAATGATAGTTATGTTGACGCAAGATGTGATATTTGGGCATTTGGATGTATGGTATTTCAAATGATTGCCGGTAAACCCCCTTTCAAAGCAACCAATGAGTACCTGACATTTCAGAAAGTTATGAAGGTCCAATATGCATTTACAGCGGGCTTTCCAGTTGTGGTAAGAGATTTAGTTAAACGAATCCTGCTAAAAGTACCAGAGCAAAGATTAACTATACCCCAAATAGAAAAACATCATTTCTATAAAGATATTAGCTTTGAAGATGGGTCTGTTTGGACTGCTCCAGCCCCAGAAATCCAGCCTTACAAAATAAATGCTAAATCAATGCAACCAGTTCCTGAGCTGAAAGATGCACCTAATAAACGAACTATAATTAATATTCCGAAAAGACAATTACAGAAAGCACACACAAATTCTTCATCGACTCCTAATTTACCCACAATAGAACGTCCTGAAACCCCTCAAAGGTTGGAAAGTGATGTAGATGTCCCAAAAAGAACAACTGATGAAAGGACAGCTCAAATATTAGAGAATGCAAGAAAAACTGTTAATAATAGAAAACTACAGCTTTCAAAGAGACAAGCAAGTGGTGCTGCTTCTGCTGCATCTATAGCCCTTTCCAGGAAGACCAGTCAGGCAAGTTCTATATCGACTACCAGAAAGCGTAGCACACCAACTACACCTGTAAATGATTCAACTAGTAGGTTTGCGGATTCTCAAGCTGGCTCGAGATCTCACTCTACCATATCTACTAAAGAAGCCTCTCCAGCATCGTTTTCTAATTCCCCATCGGCTCCAATTATGCATCAGCAACCAGAAGCATCCAACTACTCACCGATTAGTACTATTATTGAGTCTCCTAGGTTGGATCATGGAACGCACTCTGAAAATGTATCATCAGACCCTAATTCCAAAGATTACTGGCAGCAATATTTGGATAGTAATGAACACATAATCAAGAAAGAGGAGATTGGATTAACTATTGTCAACACCGATGTGTTAGAAAAACGTGTCCATAAGACCAATAGTGTTCTTGCTGACCCGCAGAGTTCTGTACCCATTAGATCTACCCTATTATCTCAAGTGGCAAGAAGTGGTGGTAGCACTACAGGCTTTAGATTTGAAGGAGGATATCTACCAGAGCAGAAATACTATAAAAAACTAAACATTGAAGTTCCAAACATTGATGAGGATCACAAATCTCCAGCTGGAATTATAACACCCTTGATGTCAGAAAATGTTGAGGCTGTTGCAAACAACGAGGCAGCAGATGATGGGAATAATACTGAAGATAACAAAATTTCTGGGAAATTTAAGAAACTATTTCATAATAACAAACTTGCGAACTTAGGTGAATTCAGAAACCTAGAGCGCTATAAGTACTTTAAACGAGAAGTCATTATTACTAACAGTGGAAGAATGATAATACTAGTAAAAATGAGGAACAAATTTGATCAGCATTATTATAGCCAACTGTACTCCATTAACTTAGCACAACACGGCTGTAAAATCAAAGAGCTTCACTTTCCAATTACGACTGACAGTCAAATCGATAATGTTAGCTATATTGTAATTGAGACACCATACAACTCCTTTGTTCTGATATGCTCCAAAGGCGATACAAAAACATGGTTATCTGCCTTAATCAAAGCATCAACAGTGGAAAGCCATTCTCAAGTAAAAAAGAGTAATCGTGTCAAATCCGAATCAATATCGAGAACTTCGCTTCCTCAACCACGGTTCCATAAAACCTCATCATCATCATCTGTTTTATCCCCCAAGCAAAATATGCCAGTATCACCAAGATCTGTCTCAACTAATGAAATAGAAACTTCAGATCCTTCCCACTCAATGCATAAATCCGGTAGACTTTTTGATACGTTTGTCAACTCAAGGGAAAGGAAACAAAAATCTCACTCCTCACAAGTACCAATAAACAGCAAATTAATAAATGGATTACCCACCAGTATTGGTAATGCTTCAGCAGCAGTTTTTGGATTAGGAATTAATTCGGGGAGTAACTCAACTCAGCATAACCTGCCTCAACCCCCAGAACCAAAAGCTCACAAAAAGACAATCACAGCTAACAACTCCAGGCTGCTGAGTAGAAGTGAGAAAATTTTGAGAAACAAATAGTCTTAACAGATAAATAAATTATGCATTATATAGCTCTGATGTTTATAAATTCAAATCATTACAATAGCATCTACAACTTTGAATATACTTGAATTATTTCATACTGACATCACTGTCATCTGATTCATAATCACTGTCATCCACATCCTCTTCTAACTCTTCCACATTAACATTAAAACCTTCATTCTCAAAATACTCTTGTGTGGACTCAAGCTTTGAAGGATGGCAACTTAAAAAGATTGTACTATGTTGTGGCTGGAAGATATTTACCAGATATTTGCTCATCATCTCCTCTAGCTGAGCAGCTGAAACCTGTCCCAATCTTTCTAAGAAAATATCTTTGAAATGCGGACCTCTATTATATAGCTCGTTGTCCACATAATCCATCAAACCAGCATTAAAGTAATTATCTTCCATACTTGCTAGACTATTAATAATGCTACTCAAGGCACCACTAATCAACCTATTTTCGAACTTTGTCTTACCTTTAGCATAGGACGTAACAATTTCTTTTCCTGCCTTATAACAACCAACAATATCTGCACCTCTATAGATGCTAAATCCCCAGGAGTTAATTTCCGGTAGCTTTAACATATAGGCACCATAAGCCAAACCAGCACCTCTGATGCCCTTCCAGAAAGGACCCTCTACACATTGCAAATACTCGGATGCTAGGCATACCTTGGCATAATCGGGGTGATGATAATCAAGGTCAAATGGAACTTTCGTTACCACATTCATAAAAGATGATTCAGATGCCGGTGTTGTAATAATAAAAACCTGACCGCTTGGCTTAGAACAAATATCTGAAACAAAGTGTAATGGCCTTGGTGCTGGAGGAATTTTATGGTCACCAAATTCAGCATTATCCTTCTCCATATTTTTTAATAAACCATTCCATGGTTCGTATAAGCCACCGCTACTTACTATTTTGGAGACATCTCCTAAAACCAGAATTCTGAACTTTGTGAAATGAGTCCGTAATTGAGATCTCATTGTTTCTAGTCTAGGCAGAATATTACTTTCAAAGTTTCCTTTTTCAATATCTTCTAAGACATCTTCAAGAATACTTTCAGCATATAAAGGATCAATCGACTTCTTCAAAGATCTTTCAGAATATAGATTTCTATTCGTAATCGACTCAAGCATCATGGGTCCATCCCTCTTTAGTTCAACAATAGAATCCAAATAATTCTCCAGCAGGACTTTGATCCTTGATTCATCAAAAATCATATCAAATAAGACATGATTGAACCACTCAACGGCTTTAGCATAGTCTTTGGCTCTACATTTAATCATTATATCAATTAAGTCAGGGCAAGCTCCAGAAAGCCCCAATGTAACTTTAGTTTCTAATGTCTCGTCTTTTAGCTGTGAAATTACTTGCTCATACGACAAGATGGAGCCATCACTGGACTTCATAGGTAGAGAAAACAATTCATGAAAAATCTGGTAATATGGTAATAGTTCAGTGTCTTTAACATACATGGAATTCAATAAGCAGTGCATTTCAACGAAATCAGTTGGAAAACTCTCAACATGGAATGGTAATGGAAATTCCCTAGTAGTTTCATGTTTCTTTCCCTCTGTCTTGATAAAGTCAACACTAGCAGCAGGATTTTCGATTGCAAACATATCCAGAATAGTGTTTGGTATGTCGACGTCATTTGTTTTCTTTGCATTGTCAATCTTTTGTTTCAAATCTTTTCTACCAGTTTCGCCAAATTATTGTTCTCTGCTGTGTAGTAAATTCTCCTTCTCTTTTTCTAAAACTTCATTCATTTTAGCACTTGGCTTCCCAATAACAACAACTGGCTTGTTTTCAACAAATATCTCATCCCTGAGTTTTTCCCAATCTTGAACAGTCCAATTATTAATTATTCTATCGTAATCATTTAAATTTTTCAGCGTTTCAACCAATGATGATCCATCAGTTTTACCATACAAAAAGTCGGAAATTACAGCTTGAGACAAGGTATCACTTGGTGTCTTTTCACACCTCAATACGTAGTCCCATTTGGAATTTTCAATGACCTGTTTCATTCTTTCAAGATCAAATTTGTGTGTAGTCATTAACTCTATTGCTCTCTTTACAGTAATGTCGAGTTTTTCCGTTGGAACACCATGCAAATTCAAGTTGATGATTGTTCTTAGGTAGTCATCAGTATAGTAGTCTACTGAATTAGCATATGGATCCTCAATCTCAATCATTTCTTTATTGAAGGGTGAGATACTAGACTCGGTGTAGTATTCCAATAACATAGAAACGGCCAAATCTCTCTCGTAAGAATCATATTTCTCACCAATCCAGGAGAGTAGTATTTCACCTTGAGATTCATCAGCTTCCGGAAATTCAATTACAGACCTTGCGATCTGAGTTCTTTTCTCTGGGATTTGAGAGTCTGGTGTGTCCACGAAAGGTCTGCTTATGGATGCATCACTATAAGTAGGCAATGTTTCATCCCATCTACTTGCTATCTCCAGCAGTTCATCTTCAGGTACATTACCAGATACAATTAAACACAGATTTTGTGGAGAATACATCTTTTTATGAAATTCTTTGATCTCATCATTTGTAAGTGTTCTCAAGTTCTTAGTTAAACCACCAGTTTCTGACCTGTAACCGCTACCTTCCGGGAACATCAATCTTTGCTTTTCCAATGAAGTCAAAAACCAACTTTGGGATTCTATACCTTCCATTTCACTATATACCACACCTTTATCAGAGAAGTCCTGTGGGTCAATGTGGTACACTTCAGTAACACATGCCTCATCAGTTAAAGTTGGGTTCAATAAGTGATCCAAGTATACCGGCAATAGCTTCTTAAACCCTTGCCACCCAGCACTCGTTAGTGTATATACCGTTTGGTCGGTGGCAGTCCAGGCGTTGGTGGACGACATGCACAGGTTACCCAAGGTGTCAAGCAAACCTTTATAAGGATATTTCTTGGAGCCCATGAAAATCAAGTGTTCAAGCGTATGTGGTACACCAGAATCGTTTGGACATTCTGTAGCAACAGCGAAATATCCCTCTACAAGTGGGGATGCCTTATGGTTGATGTGAACCAATTGCAATTTGGTTCTGGGCGAGATATACTTCGCCACATTAAACTGAGGAGCATAGTCCAGCTGGAAATTCACCAGTTTTTGAAATGTCATTGTGCGCCTGAGTATATTGGCAAACAATTTGGATGGCAGTTTTGTTTTATCGATCTATACTTTACTACTGTTTTGATAATGCAACTTAACTAGTGTTTTTTCCTCTTAGTTTTTATCGTTTCAACAAGCTCAAAAAATGCATCTTGGATACAAGTCAAGAATATCGCTATCAGAATATGTGTCTATTTACCTGATTTTTAGTTTATATTTGTCAGTTATAATATATGTTTACAGTGAATCAAAAGGATTTACAATTAAGATATTAGAGAAACGGTCAGTAGAATCGGTGGACGTCTTCACTTAAAAATCAGAAGTCTAACGTCTAAAAAATACCGAATATCATCATACTAATTCTCCAATTTTACAGAAATATATGAAGCCCTCTTAATCCTTTAAGATTGGCACATATCAGTCCCAAAAGCCAAACTGGGGCTCAGAATGAAGAACATAAAATGTCGTTTCCAAAAAAAAAAAAGGAAATGCATATCATAGCGTACCATACAAATACAATTGGCAGCATTAACCTCGCACACCCATGTAAGTATAATATACACTTGGGATCACACTTCTTGTGTGATTAAAGATAGTGAACCTTCAATCTATTGCTATGCGATAAGAAGCTAAAACTCAGTGCGATGCCAAGCGATGCGATGCGATGCGATGAGCTTCTGCTTATATAATTTTTTTTTTTTCAAAAAGAATTTCAGGATATCAGCATACACGTATATATCATGTGATTGATGCGTATTCAGATACCTAACATGTGATACTTACGTTTCAGATAACAAAAAATGGTGCCCGAATGAAATTTCACTGAAAAACTTTCTCTGCCAAAAAGTATTTCAAAGCGATGAGCTCGGTAATATTACCATACTTGCAGGTTTGGCAACAACTTGGAACTCACTGTCAAAGGGCAATTATCCACGCAGATAAATCTAAACTCTATTGTTTCAATTGGGCATGAAATTTGAGTCTATAAGGCTTTAGGTAGCCAAAAAAAAAGGTTGCCAGGTATTTATCAGGATAATTGAATTGATTTATATTTCGACCTTTGTAGTTCTTTTGTATATCTCTATTTGAGACGGGCTAATCAATTCCCTGGCGGTCCAGTAACTTCAATTATATCCGGTTTATCTCCTATAATATATCCGGTCTCACGTTTAAAAACTCGTTGGGTGTGTACTTCCCCTGCTGTGAAATAACGTAATGTTTAGTCAAACCAACGTCGAAGAAATTGGACTAGTTTCTCTTTGAAAATATAAAAAGGTGGTACATTGGCCCATTGTCTCTTGGTATTACAGTAACTATCATAGTCCAGAATAGCTACACACATATAGCACAATAACAATTACTACAATATGGTTCAATTTATGGAAATCAAGGATGCTATTGAGCATTTCAAGCAGAACAAGTTCGTCATTGTCATGGATGATGAAGACAGAGAGAATGAAGGTGACCTGATCTGTGCCGCTGCTAATGTCACACCGGAACACATTGCTTTCCTAGTGAGACACTCTTCTGGTTACGTTTGTACGCCAATGAGCAATAAAATTGCCGACAGACTGGATTTGCCACTAATGAGAGACAACCTGAAGTGTGAGAGTGCTGACGATGACAGACACGGTACTGCTTACACCATCACTGTAGATGTCAGCGAAGGTACCACCACTGGTATATCTGCCCATGACAGAGCGCTAACCTGTGCGAAGCTAGCTGATCCTTCTGCTAAGCCAAAAGACTTCTTGAAGCCAGGTCACATCTGCCCATTGAGAGCCAAGGACGGTGGTGTTATCACAAGACAAGGTCATACCGAAGCTGCTGTTGACCTGTGTAGATTATCTGGTCTGCCTGAGGTTGGTGTCATCTGTGAATTAGTTAACGATAGAGATGGGTCCATGATGAGATTAAATGATTGTGCAGAATTCGGTAAGAAGTTCGACATTCCAATCATTACCATCCAAAGTTTGATAAAATACATCAAGGAAAACAACTTGTGAGGGTGTTGTTTCTCCGTAACACGTATATGTATTCCTAATTTCTACACTATCATTTTGAAAATTGTATTTCAATACCGCTTGTTTTTAACCAACCTAACTTTAAATCATGTTTACTTCTTATTGTTTAGCCTATTAAGATAATGCATAATAATACATCCCTGTCCTATCAGGGATTAATGAATTACCTAATGATTATCGTGTTTTTAAAATTAATATTACTTTCTCTTCATTATATCTCGTTTATGCACATATATGTCGGAGTTTTAAGTGCCATTATTGGTTGATAACTACTTCAAATCAAAGCTTACCGTACATTGTAAAGAGGTGTATGAGTCAATAAAACGTGTATCTGATGTCTAGCATATATTCAACTATAATAGATAAAAGCATTCTATCATTTGTTTTCTATAGTAGTTCATTACAAAAGAGATACTCAAATGTTGCATATATAATACATTAATTACGGTTTATTTTGACTGAGGTATCTTCAAACCTGTATTTAATTATTTCTTCTCTTTGGGCTTTGGAGCCACTAGTCTTTCTTTTTGACCCCAGACAAGCTTGTGAGGCTTCATGAATTTATCCAAGACTTCGTCGCTGACATTAGCCCTACGGTCTTGGAACTCCTTGACAACCTTCTGTAGTCTTTCAATACAGTACTTCTTCATCTCACCAGATAGCAACTCACCACTTCTATATTTTTCGGCGGTCTCCTTCAAAAATTCTTCATTGTCCTCAAAGAATGACATGTATTGGTAAGCGACATCAACATCTGGGTCACCTCCCTTCTCTCTATGCAGTTCAATGGAAACTTGGCCACCACTAAAGGCATATTTGTTGATCTTCTTTTGAATTTGCTTTGGAGTATCAGTCATGAAAATGGCAGATGTGTCATCGGAAGCACTCATCTTTGTAGTGGAACCTTGCAAAGCAGGGAAAAATCTGGAATGGATCAAAGCTGGCTTGGAATACTTTAATTTATCAGCAACATCTCTACATACTCTGAAGTATGGGTCTTGGTCAATAGCACATGGGATCAAACATGGAGTCTTTGGTGGAAGACCAAGAACGTCAGGGAAGGAGCTTGGGAAAGCTGTAGCAATTTGAATAGAAGCAAAATGGAACTTACCTATACAGTCAGAATCTGTGAAACCAAAAACAGCCTTTGCGGTAGAACCAGTAATCTGTCTTGAAACACGCACAACATTTTCATAAAAAGCGCCACCCATATATTCCAAATCAGAAAAGATGAATGTGTTCTCTGGATTGAAACCAACAGCAATAATATCACGGGCATTCTCACGGGCAAATCCCTTAACATCATCAATTGTTAGCTTTGGCTTAAATAGGAATTTCTCGTCATCAGTCAACTCAATGACCAAAGCACAATCGAAGACATCTTGCAGCCACTTAGTAAACATGAATGGAACAAGATGGCCCATGTGCATAGAGCCACTGGATGGACCCCTACCTGTGTACAAGAAAAATGGCTTTCCTTGTTCATATAGATCTAGAATCTTGTTAAAGTCACGCTCACTGAAAAAAAGACCCTTACGCAAAAAGTGGTGTGGCTTTTGACCAGTAACCTTCTCAAATCTATCCAAAGTCTCTTGTGTAATAGCTTTGGTACCAAATTGCTTGATCAACTTATCATAATCAATGGCTTGTGCAACACCACTTTCATCAACGGCACCTTCAACATCCCATGGCGTGACAACTTGATCTTTGTCGGCAGTCTTAAGGTTTTCAACCTCCTTGGTAACTTTATCAACTTCAGACATAGTAAAAAATACTAGTTAGTTTAGTATGATTTATATTAGTGGAATTGCTGAAAGGCTGACTATAGCTATATCAAAACATGTTTCCTTTTTGTATGCCATCAAGCATTTCGATATTTTTTTTTCAGAAATTTTCAGTGCGATGCCCAAAAGAGCGTTCGCCATGATTATTCTAGTTGTGGAACTCTGGGTAATACCACATAATGAACTTATGAAGCTGTAACGAATGCTGACTTTCTTTTATATTTACAAGATATGAAAGTTTTGTTGTTTAATTTCCAGTTGTATTGGAGACCTTTTTTTCATGTACCTAAGCATTATGTGTTAGGAACAAATTGATGATTACAAAACAAAAAACAAAAACAAGGCTATCTTAATGATATTATAGTTTCCTTATTGCCATAAAGTAGTTTCCAATATCTTGACAATCGTGTTCCACCCAACCTTTTAGTGGTAGATACATGGTACCCTTACAATCCAGAATTTTGTGTCTATGTGCATGATTTTTCTTAAACCAGTTCTTCACTTCTCTGGAGTTAATATACTTGTTTAAGTGGTGTGTACCCTTTGGAACAATCTTTAGTACGTCTTCTCCCATAAATATAGTAGTGAACCAAGAAATAGGATCTCTGTTAATAGTGCTTAGATATAATATGCCTCCTTGATGTAGTCTATTCCATGCATGTTTTAATATTTCGGATGGATAATCTACATGTTCTAGCATTTCAAAGCAGGTAACAATATCAAATTTCTCCTGGACCTTTTCTAAAGGCATTAGCTTGTAATCCAGTTTATCCAAAATAGCAGGATCCTGTAAAGAGTGCTGTTTAGCCACTTCGATCACTTCAGGAGTCAAATCAATACCTGTGACCCTTTTCACAAATGGGAGACGTGCCATTGATTCTCCCAATATGCCTCCACCACATCCAATATCCAGAACTGAATATTGCTTATGGACCAATTGGTCATTAATCTCCTCTGTCAATTCTCTTTCTATGTTGTTAGAAACATATCTGGGCAAAAAGCTGGTGTGGTCGAATCCCGGAATGAAGATATCAGGATTATCAACCTTAACACAGCTGCGCAGTGTACGTTGAATGAAATCCAGTCTAGCATTATTCATAAGATGTAATATACGTTGAGGTCCATGGGGATCCCACCAAGTAGGTGCCAATTCTTGGAAATGATGAATTTCATCTTGCGAAGCTTCTGTACTCTTTAACCTCTTAGCAACACGGCCCAGCTGTAATCTACTAATTCTGGAGGTGAAACGGTTCATCATTCTAGATATAATATTTCAACTTTCTCGATTTGTAGATGCAATTTGGGGTGTCCTAGGTAATGATTACCTTAATTACTTTTGAGTTAATATTCGATTTTAAAACAATCCCTCAAACCGTTTTCATCACTCTATTAGAGCGATGCGAGCTCGAATTTTGTGAGTTCAGCAAATAATTAATAAAATTAATAAATATGTAATTAAATATTGATGGTTGGGAAAAAGCTAAATGAATGAATATATAAAGCTGTAGAGCTGTACATCTACGGTGGGTGTTATCAAAACAGAAATTTAGCAGCTCTAAGAAACGTTTTTGGAGCTGAATGTAACATCCTTTTGGAGGGTAATAAATTATATTTCTTGCTTAGTTCAGTGTAATAACTTTTAGTTGTAATAATATTGGTACGTTTTAAGTCTCTGTTGTAGTATTTCCAAAAGTTCCGTTGTTCTAAAATGGAATGTGAAAATCTATCAATATTCTTTATCTCCTTGTGATTTACGTTGATCAGGTAAAGAAGATTACGAGCTCTAGTCATTGCCACATATAATGCATTGGTATCAATCGGATATTGATTTTGAGATAAATTCGAAATGAGTACAATTGGGAATTCCAATCCCTTGGCAGCATGTATTGTAGAAAGTTTTATTGTCCCAATATCGTCTTTGTTTCCTGCTAACAATTTCTCATGATGGGCAGATGTCACTTGTTCGATGTAATGTGTTAAAAACCACTCCAATAAGGAACAATCGGATGGTTTTGAGTCCTTAGCCTCATTTAAGGCCAACAGAAGATCTTGTAAGTGCTTCATTACAATGTCAAGATCCTTCTTACTTATGTTAATGAGTGGTTGATATTCTATATCACTGATTATATTAACCAGCATTTCTAGCAATTCAATTGGTTCGTTACAACTACTGACAAAAGATGATCTATGGAGTTCTCGTAGCAGCCCAACATATCTTTGTATTTGTTGTTTTATGTGCCCGGCTATTGGGATATCGCCAGCATCTAAGCTCTTTAAGTACTCCCATAAAGGTTGTTCATTACTAAGCGCTGATTGATAGAGTTGTTGAATAGTGGCGTATCCAATACCTTTAACTCCACTTAGAGTAACAATCGTATTAAAATCACTTTTCCAATTGGGAGTACAATTTCTCTCATTCGGTCTATAATTATTATTATTACTATTATTATCATCCGAAGTAAGTAGTATGGTTCTCATAAAGTCTATGATATATTGAATTCGGACATCTGACATCCATTCTGGCTGTGATGTAAGCTTCTCAAACGGAATAGCTGAATTCTTAAAATAGTCAATAATAGTATCAATCTCTGCATTGGATCTAGTTAAAATGGCAATATCTGAGAGTTTTGCCGAAGAGCATACTAGCTTTGATATTTCAGTTTCGATATATCTCAATTGGGCATCAACATTATCAATACTTTCTATAATGGGATCAACTTTGCTGGGCTCCTTCACTATTATATCTGAGATAGTCTCAAGCTCGACTGCTACATGCTCTTTATTAATAACTTTCCTCGCAGCTTTCATAATTTCTGGTGAACATCTGAAGTTATCATTCAAATGTACAGTTATTGTGTTTGAGTGTAAGTGATCCAGAGCCTCTACAACAGTGGAATTAGCACCGAGAAACTCGTATATGCTCTGATGAACGTCTCCAAAAATTATTAATTGTTTATTTTTAGAGATGGTCTGTAACAAAGGTAATAGTTGTGGATATAAATCCTGAAACTCGTCAATCAATATGACTTTATATCTTTGATTCAAATCCCTAATAAAACTAAATTCTGCACTATCGAATGTAGGTTCAGTTAATATCTTTGAGGCTCTGATTATTAAATCTTCATTTGTTAATACTTTGCAGGAATCCATAATCTGTATTAATTTGTCTATGGTATCATCTGAGGATTTATTTTGCTTCTTGTACTCGCTTAATAGTTTCTCCAGACGTTTTGTCTTCTTTCCAGGTGATCGAGTCTTATTCCAGTAATCCTTCGAGACTAACTGACTCAATCCCCTCCAGCCGTTCTCTTCAATAATACTCACTGTTCCTTCTCTCTGCGTTACTATCTTATTCGCCAGTCCATGTATTGTATAACATCCAATTTTATCTGCCACCTGTTCAATATGCTGCGCATCATCACTGTCAGTCAGCTCATAAAAAACACTAGTCAGTTTCCCAAATATGTTATCAACAGCTTTATTGGTTAATGATAATATTAATATCTCATCCGGGTGGATATTCTGCGAATCTATCAAATGGTGAACTTTATGCAGTAATGTAGTAGTCTTGCCTGATCCTGGTCCGGCCACTACTTTCAAAGTGGAATTAGGTTCATATTTAGCTTCCAGAACAGATTTTTGTGATGAGGTTAGCTTCCCTTTCCTCATAACCTCGCTCTATTCTTGTTAATCTGCTCATATGCTCATTCTCTTTTGTAGCTATTTTTGCCATTTTATAATGATCAGGCCAACTCGCAGAAGTAGACATAGTTCATCGCAAAAATTCACATCGAATACAATAGAGGAGGATCATTATTTACTTGTGACTACGTTACTTTTTAATTAGGATTAGTTAAAAACTCTCATTTATTTATACTTATTAAGTAAACGTCGGATTTATGCCTTCAGCTTGTGAATTTTAGCAAGCATAGAGGCCAATTGGAGGTAAGTGCTTACACCTTCTAGAATTCTCATATGTGTTGTACCTATTTCTTTAATCATCTCCAAACGTACAGATTCTTTTAATTGGAAAAGATTTTTGGTGACCCTAAAACAGGTTGTGACTATATCTACTGCCGAGTAGCCTTTTGCCCACAGCTCTTGTCTCAGACAATCAATTGATTCATCCAAAGTTTCTGCCAGTAGCATCTTTTTTACTATAAGTGGATGAGGTGAATCTACAATTTTAAAGACATTTTCACCGTTGACCAGCCCGTGACCAGCCACAGTACTTTGTAGGTTGTTGATAGCTTGTCTCATATCACCTTCCGCGGTAAATATAATGGCCTCCAAACCGTCATTTGTGTACTGAACATCCTCAGCTTTTATTATCTCCAGTAGTCTCTTCAATACCTGTTCATCTGATAGCTTCGAGTAGCGCAGAATAGCACATCTACTCTGTAGTGGCTCTATGATCTTGTTTGACTGATTACATGCGAAAGCAAATCTGGTGGAATTAGAGTACAATTCCATAGTACGTCTTAAAGCCTGTTGTGCGCCCGCAGTCATAGAATCAGCTTCATCAAGAATAATTATCTTGTGTTTACCCGGTGGTAAATGGCACTTCTTCTGAGCAAAGTGCTTTATCTGATTTCTGACAACATCGATACCTCTATCATCAGATGCGTTTAATTCTAGCACAGCTTGTGAATATGATTCGCCCAGCATCTCATGTGTCAGGCAGTGAATCGACGTGGTTTTACCAATACCTGGTAGACCAGAAATGATCATGTGCGGCATGTTACCATCTGCTGCTATCTGTTGTAACCGCTCCACAGTCTCCTCATTTCCCACTATATCCTTTAGCAGGTGAGGGCGGTACTTCTCTACCCATGGGAGCTCTAAAGTAAGTGTAGCTTTAGACATTGGTTTCACCTAAATGACGCGTTTTCTTATACCCAGCTTGAATTCAACTTTAAACCCCCACTAGCTCTTCTAAGATAAGCAAGAGCTGAATGTTCTTAGCGCAATTGTCTGATTGGTATGAGTGCAGTTGAATGCCTGGTGTGGAATTCAATGTAACATGCATTCAGGAAGTATTTCAGGTTATACAATTGTGAGTTTGGCAAGCTAAGGATCCAAGCAGTCGCAGCGAAAATTTTGAAAAAAAAAAAATCGATGCGATGAGCTCTTTGCAATGCATAAGACTGTGTGCTATTGGAAGTCATTTACGTGGAGCATAAGAGGTCTTGGTCGCAGACCAGTGTTGTAGAGAATGAGTGACACTAGTGATCTGGTGGATGGGAAGTGGCAGCGCTTACCGCCCGTGCCTGAGGGCATGTCCAAGAGCCAATGGAAGAAGCAATGGAGGAGGCAGATGTATGAGGCTAAGAAAGAAGAGTATGCGGAGGTACGCAAGGAGAAGCGGAAGCGTGCCAAGGAGAACAGGCGGAAGAAGATACAAGAGTACATTGATCGCGGTGAGGAGGTGCCTGCCGAGTTGAAACGTGAGCCTCGTGTGAACAGGGATCAAGTTGCATCAGGTATCAACATCATTCTGGATTGTGCGTTCGATGATCTCATGAATGACAAAGAGATAGTGAGTACGTCTAATCAGATTACTAGGGCCTACTCCGCGAACAGAAGGGCCAGCCAATATGCGAACATTACGGTGACCAGCTTCAACAAGCGGTTGAAGGAAAGGTTTGACAAGGCATTGGACGATTGCAATTACCCGCAATGGCAGAACTTCAAGTTTGTCAGTGACGAGAAGCTAATCACAGAGGGCGATAAGTCGAAGATGGTGTATTTAACAGCTGATACGGAGGAGCAGCTGGACACACTGGAACCAGGTATGACATATATTGTTGGTGGTATAGTGGATAAGAACAGGCACAAGTTGTTGTGCTACAACAAGGCCAAGGAGCTCGGTATCCCCACGAGAAGGCTACCTATCGGGGAGTACATCAAGATAGAAGGCCGCAAAGTGCTAACCACCACACACGTGATACAACTCATGTTAAAGTACTGTGAGTCCCGCGACTGGAAGGAATCGTTCGAGTCCGTGATCCCTTCGAGAAAGCTAGACCCAGTGAAAGAGAAGGAGCAGCAGCAACAGCAGCAGCAGCAGTAATGTATAGTATATCAATGTATAAGTAGACAGAGTGCTATAGAGACGACTCAATTACAATTCCACACGTAAAACACATGATATTCTTATTGAGGGGGGGGACTTCGGCCATTATCCCATCGGAATTTCGGGATCTTCCTTTGCAGTTTCTGAAGGGAAATGGGATAAAAGGAATTTATACGTATCATCTGCATAGAATATCTAGTACAAAAGGGCTGGATTTGAGAAAGAAAATTGCTAAATTCCGTTGGGATAAAGGCTTCTCATACTAGGGAAGTTGCGAGACACATGACGGTCAAGTAGTCAAGAAGTCAAGTAGTCAAGAAGACTGAGAGTGGATTTGCACATCTGTTGCAAGAGTACCTTTCATGTTTCAGACTTTTCAAGTCCTTGGGGCAGCAACTGAAGAAAAAAAAAAAATAAAAAATTCAAAAAAAAAAGCTTGAAGCTCATCGCACTGATTATAGCTTAGTGCGTTCTTGAGATTAGTCATATTCATTGCAATTGAATCAATATATATAAGAAGTATATTATACTTTAGGGCTTTCATAACCTCAAGTTGAGAAAATCCTTGGAAACAAAATAAAAAGAATAAAAAAAAAATAAGAACTACGATAAATGGTTTCTTTTGTGCCTGTGGTATGGGATTCGCAGGCTGTTAGTGGTATTGCTGGGTCTGTTTCTATTGCGTGCTGGGTTGTTGTGTTTGTGCCGCAGATATATGAGAATTTTTATAGAAAGTCCGCTGATGGGTTGTCTCTGCTGTTTGTGGTGCTGTGGCTTGCGGGTGACGTCTTCAACCTTGTCGGTGCGATGATGCAGCACTTGTTGCTGACTATGGTGATTCTGGCTGCCTATTATACTGCCGCTGATGTGATTTTGCTGATACAGTGTTTGTGGTATGACAATGAGGAGAAACTGGACCCTATTCACTTCTCTCCCGCAAACCCGATAAATGAAAATGTGCTGCAGGATGTGTTTAATGAGCACCAGCCTCTGTTGACCAGTGGCGAGCCTACAAGGGGTTCAGAAGCAGAGAATAACTCTCGTTCCCAGGCCATCGAAGCCCTGTTAGAGGCCGATGAGCAGAAGACCAAGAGATCGAACCTGTTTAACGACTTCACTATTGTGGCCCTTGTCATCCTAGGTGGTATTGTCTCCTGGTATGTCTCTTACTGTGCCAATCCACCTGAACCTATCGTAGGTGAGCCTGACGTGGAAATGAATATGCTAGCTCAGTCATTTGGCTACTTGAGTGCTGTGTTATACCTGGGTTCTAGAGTGCCTCAGATTCTACTGAACTTCAAACGTAAATCCTGCGAAGGTATCTCGTTTTTGTTCTTCCTTTTTGCATGCCTGGGTAATACCACTTTTATAATTTCAGTGCTTGCAATCTCTACCGATTATAGATATCTCCTGGTGAACGCTTCCTGGCTGATAGGAAGTTCAGGTACACTGGTAATGGATTTCATAATATTTATCCAATTTTTTGCATACGGAACAAGTAAGCCCATAGAGCTTCCAAGAGATGAAGAAAGGTTGGCCTAAGCCCGATGTCAACTTCAGTAACTAGCTACTTATGGAAACTTGGCTCTTATTTATTGACACGGAATATATTCTCTATAATGAAATGGGTAAATTGGTGATTCCAGCAAAAGAGAAGCATACATCTCCAGGTGGTAACCACCTATGGTGAATTAGAAGAGGTATTATATAATTTAACATTTGCTTTACGATCTAGATATCAATAATATATTTGCATTGCATTATTATCTCAAGTTTTTGTTTTTCCTACTCGTCTCATTTTGGGCAATGCACCATCTCATGTTGTTAGTTGATTCAGTATCAGCAGTGACAGTATTGCTGCTTGAAAGTATAGTACAACAATGCATCCCAGATTACTAGTTCAGGAGATTTCTGGCAGCTAAGTTCATGAGAATTGTATAATGTAGTAGGGCCTGAACTTTCAGTCTTTTTGCTTTTGTGTCAAATTCAGAAATCGATAATTTATAGTCGGTTGCTCATGGATTCAGCACCAGGTGAATTCGATGAAAAGGAAGAAGTTCTACAATCTATGGGATAGTAAATTTATAAGATCCTTGTGGAAGCTGTGCATTTCTCAACTGCATATTGACTGAGAGTTATAGAGGTTGTAATAAGGTTATGGGATCCATTATAGAAAACGATACCATTGAGCAGGACTCGTTAGATAGTATCGAGTTGCGTGTGCCACAACTTGAAGATTATTCTATCCACACATATGAGAACTCATCAGATGGGACAACTTCCTGCTCTGATGGAAGCGAACTTAGCTCATCCTCGAGCAAAGTGAGCTTCCGCGATAAAGTTAGGCAGATATTTAAGAAAACGCCTAAGACGGACGCAAATGAGGAACATGATGAACAGAGCAATAGCTCATTCTCGTTTTTTAGAGTGCACAGAAAGAAGAAATATCCTGAAGAAAATGAACTTGAATCAAGTAACGATTCAGAGAAATTGGACAATCTTCAACCAAATGACACCATTGATGGATACTCAAATCGAGAAAATATCATGATGCAAAATGGTTCAAAATCACCTAACAATGATCATGGTGTGGAGGCTAACGATTCCACCGGTCTCTTATTAGCAAAAAGCATAGACAACATCGAAGATTATAGTGATTATGAAAATGACGCTGATATATTTGATTCTAATGATCAAGGAAAGCCGGAAATCTCTCCGTTAACTCCAGCTGAGTTTAATAACGATTTGGGAAAATATAAAGGTGTTTACGATTTTTCTGAATTCTTCTATGAGGTCTGGCAGCTTATAACTAATGATGGGATTACTTTAGAAAGTATTGGAAATCAAAAACCTAAAGACTATCTCCTAGAATCCATACGGCAACTAATGACAGAAAACAATAAACTAAAGGTGGGAATGGAAGAGTTTGAAGAGGAGTTGCTACAAAAGAATACAGAGTTACAGAAAGCTAAGAAAACCTACAAGGATAAACTGAAGAAATCTGAAGACAAATACAAAACTATTATTAAGAAATACATTGCTGAACTAAAAATTATGACAGACGATAAGAACAATACCGCTTGTAAAGAACTTATAGATTTTGATTCTATGAATCAAGCTTTAAAACAACGAATCGCTATTTTGGAGTCTGAGTCAAATGATTTGGACACAAGAAATAAGGCATTGACTGAAAAGCTTGAGAAAATGACTGAAAAGGTTGGTGAAGTCTCTAGGCAGTTAATTACGATGCAAGAGGCCAATGAAAGGTTTAAAGAATCTCTAGATGATTCAACAACCAAGATTGAGAGAGCCAGCTTTGAGATCGATAGGTCCTGTACGGCAATTAATCATTTAAAGCAGAAATACGAATATCAAAAAAAGAAGACATTGACCTTACTGAAACGAGACAAAACTCAAAGGAAGATGGCTGAATTTTTTGAGACGTACATGAGAGAATCGTTGTCCTTTGTGGGCTACTTATTAGAAGCATTTAAGGGCAAATTTAACGAGACTGACTATAATGAGTTACAAAATTATTATCTAGATATAAGCAAGATAACGGAGCTCAAAGGTGATTTACGAGATGCTGAAAACGTTGATTCTAGAATTCATAGTCTGGAAGAGATGATATTTAACTTTTATTCTGTTGCAGCTAAGGCTCAATTTGTAGAGCCTATATTGGTGAGGCAGGATACTGCTGAGAGATCAGTTACTTTCCTGACTGGCCAGCTTGAAAGTCTCAAGAAAGAACTGCAAGAAACCAAGAAAATAATTAAGCAAATGAAGAAGGCCAGTTCAAACTCAAGCCATGATGTCAACAAATCACAAAGGAGATTAACAAACAAAACACATACTGAAATTCTTGCAGATTTACCAATATAATTATTCTATTTTTTATACTCATATATATGCACTTTACGTAACGGATACGCTTGAAACTATAATGGGCACCATAATGATAAAAGTGTCTGGTTATCAGCTCCAAATCATCGCGATGAGTTCATTGACACATTCTTTAATTCGATGAGCTGATCACTTTACGCGTTTGTTTACATTTCTTTTTTGTCATTTGCATCGATTTTTCGATTTTACGTGTCGCAGCTGAGGACTTCCCTATAATAGCCAAATCCAGACTTATAACAAATTTGAGTGTTATTTTCGATCAGGAGGTTATATAACATCAGATAAACTGTCTAAAGGTGCATTCTAGCATTGATATAGGTAAACTGCTAAGTATAAATTACTCCAACAAACGTTTGTGCTATTTATTGTTGGAATCAAGAAGACAGAGAAAATGGCATCTAATAGACCTGAATTAAAGTTTTCAGATATATCTGAAGAACGTGGATTTTATAAAAGATACGTTAAGTTGCCTGAGAAGCCTTCTGGTACGGTAAGGATTGTTGATAAAGGTGATTACTATACTGCTGTTGGTGATGATGCGGTGTTCATTGCAGAAAATGTGTATCACACAATGTCAGTTCTAAAGGATTGTCACGTTGATCCAGCAGTTGCTAAACAATTTAATGAACCAACCAAATATGTGACAATGTCGCTGCAGATCGTGGCTAGTTTGTTGAAACTTTGCCTTCTAGACGTTGGTAATAAAGTTGAAATCTATGACAGAAGCTGGAAATTAATCAAAAGCGCTTCCCCAGGTAATATAGAACAGGTCTCCGATCTTTTAAATTTGAATATTGATGCGTCCATTGTTATTGCAAGCTTGAAGATACAACAAAATCCAAAAGATGCCCATGTTATATTGGGGTTGACATTCATTGATACAAGTAACTACAAAATTGGCATGATGGATATTATAGACAATGAGGCTTACTCGAACTTGGAGAGCTTTTTAATACAGTTAGGAATAAGAGAATGTCTAGTACCTGATTTATCTCAAAATGGTTCCACCAATCCAGAGTTAAAAAAAATCACAAACGTCATTGATAGGTGTGGTTCGGTGGTTACCATAGTCCCTAATTCTGAATTTTCTAATAAAGATGTCGAGGTAGACTTGGCAAAACTATTAGGCAACGATTTAACTTTAACACTTCCTCAGAATGTATCACAACTGGCCTTGGGTGCTTGTAATGCGCTATTAAACTATCTGCAGTTATTAAGTGAACAAGAGATGCTAGGTAAATATGAGCTTATCCAACATTCTTTAGAATCCATAATGAAACTAGACTCCTCAGCGATCAAAGCATTGAATCTTTTTCCACAGAATAATGCCACTTTCTTTACGCCAATGCAATCAGGTACAGTTGGATCAAATGGTGGCACAAAGGTTGCCTCTTTGTTCCAGTTACTCAATAACTGCAAGACAAATTCTGGTGTTAGATTACTAAATGAATGGTTAAAGCAACCTTTGACAGATTTCAGTGGTATTCAAGTTCGTCACAATCTCGTTGAATTTTTGATTGATCAATTAGAGTTAAGGCAAATATTGCAAACCGAGTATTTACCTGGGGTTCCTGATATTCGTAGGTTGGTTAAAAAACTTAATAAAAATGGTACTTTAGAAGATGTTCTCAAAGTGTATCAGTTTAGTTTGAAGGTCCCAGATATCATTAATATTATTGAGTCATTCCTGGAAGATGATATCACAACAACAGATATCAAAGAATTGGTACGTAAAACTTGGTGTGATCCATTAAAAGAATTTATGGAACCTTTAAAAAAATTTGATGAGATGGTTCAAACAACCGTCGATTTGGATGCTTATGAAGAGAATAATGAATTTATGATCCGTGTGGAGTTTAATGAAGAACTGGCTAAAGTACGTGAACAACTAACAGCCATGAGAGATGAGATAAATGCAATCCATCTAGAAGCTGCAGAAGATTTAGGATTTGATCCAAACAAAAAGTTAAAACTAGAAAATCATCACATTCACGGTTGGTGTATGAGATTGACCAGGAATGATGCAAAAGCACTACGAAACCATAAGCAGTATATTGAGCTCTCAACGGTTAAGGCAGGTATATTTTTCAGCACAAGAAAAATGAAAGAAATTGCTCAAGAGACTGTTGTACTACAAAAGGATTATGAGAGATTGCAATCATCTTTGGTCAAAGAGATTGTTTCAATTACATTAACATATACCCCTATATTTGAAAAGCTTTCGCTAGTTATTGCGCACTTGGATGTATTGTGTTCATTTGCTCATGCCTCATCATATGCGCCAATCCCCTACGTTAGGCCTACGATGCATCCATTAAGTTCAGACCGCAGAACAAAACTAATGAATTCCAGGCATCCAGTACTAGAAGTTCAGGATGATGTTACATTTATTGCAAATGATGTAGATATGGCTAAAGATGTTAGTGAATTTCAAATCATCACCGGTCCAAATATGGGAGGTAAATCAACATATATCAGGCAGGTGGGTGTCATCACTCTAATGGCACAAATTGGATGTTTTGTGCCATGTGACAATGCTGAAATATCAATTGTGGATGCTATATTATGTAGAGTCGGAGCGGGCGATTCTCAGCTAAAGGGTGTTTCTACATTTATGGTTGAAATGTTAGAGACTGCCTCAATTTTAAAGAATGCGACATCCAACTCTCTCATTATTGTTGATGAGCTTGGAAGAGGTACTAGTACTTACGATGGTTTTGGACTTGCATGGGCGATAGCTGAACATATTGCAAAAGAAATTAGATGTTTTGCATTGTTTGCAACACATTTTCATGAATTGACAAATTTATCTGAACAACTTCCAAATGTTAAAAACATGCATGTAATAGCGCATATCGATGAGTCAGAGAAAGCATTGAATAGTAACGACATTACTTTGTTATATAAAGTGGAGCCAGGTATTTCTGATCGCTCTTTTGGTATTCATGTTGCTGAGGTTGTCCAATTCCCTAAAAAAATTGTAAGTATGGCAAAGAGAAAAGCCAATGAACTGGAGGAACTTAAAAATACTAGTAATGATCTGAAAAGAGCAAAACTGAACCCACAAGAAATTGCAGAAGGCAATCTAAAACTGAAGTGCATGCTTAAAGAATGGAAGCAATCAGTTGAGAATAAGGGATTGTTAGATGTTGAAAAATTGTCGGAAGAGGAAACTCAATTAGCAATTGAATCGTTGTTGAAAAAACTATGTGATGCAGACCATTCTGACGATAGATACTTTTCTTACCTAAAGGAATTATTATAATACAACGCAGTTTTTAAACTGTTGATAGCGGGAATGTTATGTAAAGCTTAAATAATTTTTTCCGGAAGAAGAAGTCCAGATGTTTAAATACGTAACGAAAATTATAGGCTTTGATCCTTGTTACTGACTGAGTGCCTCGATAAGTAACTTTGAAATGGCTTGATAAATTTGAAATCCCTATCATATAGAAAATCCTCCAATGGGAGAAGATTTCTGAAATTTTCTACATCTGCATCCGTGATGGAAGAACTAATGTTCTTTTCGTTATTATCTTTCTTATCATTGTCATCATGCACAGATTCATTCAAATTCTTATTCGAGTCTTTGTAAATTGGATAGATAATTTGGAATCCAGCACTATCTGCTGGGAATATAGAAGCGTCCTGAGATGTTGCGACTGAGGAGATACGTTCTTTACTGTTTTTCAGTAAAGAGTCTGATTCAAGAATTTTGACAGTATGAGAATTTAAATCGTTGAAAAGCTCTATAATGTGATCTTTTTCATTATTTTCTTCTTCAGTCTTTTCTGCTTCATCAACTTCCTGGAAAACACCATTTCGTTTCAGATTCTTCTTCAATCTTTCAACAGTGGTTTTTTTCACACTGATTGTATTAGCTTCGAGTTTCTCCAGGATTTCATCATAATGTTCGTAACTAAACTTATGTTCAACTGCTAGAGGGTGATTTTCATTAAAATATTTTATGATATACTTCAACAAGTAAGTGTATATGTATAGGGATACATTCCATTTCATGTTGTAACAGCCCAAATTCTTGAAATTCTCACCCATAATGCTGCTATGCCCCTTTATTAGCAACTCGATTAATGACGGAACTTCTAAATTCTTGGGTTTGTCGAGTTCATCGACAACGTGCATTAAAACAACATAAATACCCGTTAAAAATGGATATATTAGGTCGTTGTATGTATGAATAACAAAATTGACACCCTGGAATATTTCTACGAGCTTGACACTTGAAAGAATATACTGTTCCGAAAACTTTTTATAGATTTTAGGAATTTCATGGTGGGAAACTGGGAATAATTCCTGATTGTCGCGCAGTAATGAGACAATAAACATGCTTAAAATGACTACCAGATATAGATATCTCAAGTGGCAGGCCAGTACGTGTGTGCATGCCAACTCAAAAGCCAGGGCTGGGTTTTCATCAGAACTTTGAGAATATAATAATGAGATGTATTGTCTATAACTCTCTAACCGCATGCTTGGATGTAAGTTATCTTTCCATGTCTTCAGAGATTCAAAAATCTCGAGAGCTTTACTCAATAGTCCATCGAAAGTATTGTCCAAGGTATTCCGTACTGAGAAGCAGGTTGAATATAAGCTTGACTCTATTCTTAATAGTTTTGTGACATAGTATGATGTGAAAAAAGGAATATATTCGCAATAATTAATAATAATGGAAAGTGCTTCATGAATATCTGAAACCTGTTCACATTCTTCTTTCGTTTTGAAAATTTTTGGTAGAATATTAGTTTTAATGACTTCTAGGTAATTTTGGTCCGTTAACATATCCATGTCTTCTTCCAAAAGCATTGGCGGTCTTGATAGAGTGAACGAAAAGAGTTTATCAGTAGCAAAAAAATGCCACCACATACTTCTTTTTCGTATTTGCTCTGCCAAAGATAAATTTTTATAAGTTATTTTCTTATTCATTGACATATCAATCGTGAAGCGAACAGCAGTTGATAGAATTGTATTTGCTAGCTCAGTATTGTAGTTTGCCTGCAAGTATTTGGTCAAAAGCAGTAGTGGCAATAATGTCTTCGGCCCTGAGCAAACTGTGGATATCTTATGGTAGTAAAACATACAGTTCAGGAAGCAGTTGTTCTCTATTTCTTTCAATTCCGCAATTGAAGGATTATGTCTGTCTTTACGCAAAAATTGAGAATCCGCTGAGGTAAGCATTCTAGTTGCAAGTGCTCCCGAGCAAATAGATACATTTAGCAACAAATGTTCTGTAAAGGTCATATTTTCACCTTTATTTTCATAGTACTTATTGGTTACTTTATAGCACTCACTAGAATCAAAGACACCAGTGACAGATGTCAGATAAGCGTTAAAGTTTTCCATAATCCTTCGCGTATGTAGTTCAGAGGGTAAGTCATAAACCTTGAATTCTACACCGTAAACACAAGGTGAGGAGAAGTCGGTGTATTGCTTGATCTGGGCAACATACCATTTGAGGCCATTCGACAATATACTATTTAATGGCTCGGCAAATTGTTCATCTGTCATATTTTTGCAAATTTTTCGTTTCATCCAAAGTAGTTTTTGGTGAGTTAACAACGATGTGGTATATATTCTCCGTCTTGGTTTGGCCTGGTTTGTCGTATCGTCTACTTTCTCGTTTTGTTTTTGGACCATCTTATCTAATAGCCACTCAAAACGAGCAATGTTATCTATAACTGTAGACATTTTTCTATCCAGTATCTCCATTCTCTTTGCTATGTTCTCTACCGTATTCTGGTGCACAGGTTCATTATCACCGTCGCTCTGTTTTTTAACTTTATGCTTAGTGCTATTAGTTTTAGCAGCAGGCTTAGGGCTCTTGTTCACCTTAGTTCCTTCACTAGAGCTTTTCCGTTTCTTCTTTGTGGGTTCGGTGATAAAGATACAATCAACACCCGCCTTGGAACAATTGCTACATTTGTTGGTGTAGGGGCTGACCTCGTCACATTTAGTCTTCCGTTTCCTACAATATTCACAGGCTTTTGCAGCACGTCTCTTTTCCTTATGAAGCTGGCCGGGCATCTGGGAAATGTTGTTCATGTAATTGGCAGACACTGGTTGTGGTGGAAGTGGAGTACCGTTTGCATTGGCACTTGTATTGGCGTATGCAACAGAAGAACCACTCATGGGCTCCATCATAGACCTATCCATTACCTGATAACCTCCCATTTGGACAGGCATCATATTGCTCATGGGAATAGCAGCATCCAAATGTCCATTAGTGTGAGCCATCCCTTGTATTTGCTGTGCACCATAAGAAGCAGGCGTACTTGCAGCAGTGTTGCCATTATTGTTCTTTGATCCATTCACATTGGGCTGAACACTAGCGTCTATGGATGGGTACCGCGTCCCACTAACTTGAATATACTGTTCTGGCAAATTGCGCTGCCAGAACGGATCGAGCATCGGAGGAGACATCTGTTGCTGTCCAGTCTGCGATTGCGGCATGGGAGTTTGTCCCGGGACATGCTGAATAGCCATTGGTGTGCCCTGATTAGGTTCTGACATCAAGTATCGGTCGTTATCGTGATTGCTTATTATGCAATACTGTGCTCAGATGGGCTTAAATAAAAGAAAAATTTTTTTCGATTTTATTGTTTTAGATTATTTTATTCAGCAAAAAAACTAGTTTTACTTGTTATTTAAGCTTCACTTAAAAGAACACATTTAGTAATCGTCTCTCCGAAATGTTGCAAATGTCAACGGCTTCCTTACCAAGAATCTTATAACAATTAGGACCCCGATAATGGATGTGTCTTATTTGATGGCCCTCTGTCTTGCTCTTCCTCTCAGTAAAGTATTGCACTCTGTAAGAAGTCAGAGCATCGCAAAGGAATGGGATTCAACTCGATTGACCTGCCCACTGGCAACCTGGGGAGAGATAATAGTGAAACACAGAATGGAGTTGCGGGAATTGATTCGTCGGTGCGACGTCTAAGGATACAGTTGCGAACAATGAAGGAAACTGAAAGCCCTTTGACGAGTCTCTACCCTCTCGAACCTGAAACTCAATTCCGAGCAAGGTTCTACAGGTGGTGACAAGTGAGAAACATGGACAATAACTTGCGACCTTCGTTTCTTTTTGACTACGATTGACGGATATAACAATTAGTGTTATTATATTGCCTTATGTAAACTTATCTACTTGAGAAGGGCAGGGAAATGTGTCAAACCATTTCACAACCGAAGCATCCTATATGTGTGGGCTTTCCAGAGCACAACAAAAAGAATGCAAAGACTATAGTTCATCTACTATCTCATTAGTGGTCTCGAGCAGATTGATGAGTTCTAATTGGCCCTTGACTATGTCTAGTTGCCCGTCATCGTTCGTTTTAAGTATTCTCTCTAGCCTTGCTCGTTCATGGACCAGATTGTTGTGCTCGAGCACGTTGTAGTACTCTTTAATGGCGTTCAGTACTTTGTCCTGGGCTTCAATTGGACGACCCTCTATAATATCCATTAGCTGGCGTTTCATGACGTCCTTGTTAACTACCATTGTTATAAAACCTTGCAAGGGGTTTACCGATCTGCTGCCTTCGAACCGAACGATCCTGTCATCGCTTATAGTCCATGTATTCTCACCAAATATAGCTCTCTTTACTCTCTCAAACAAAGTTGGAGTGTCTGTCACAGTAGTGTTGGCATCTAGCGTAGGTGGTTTCACCACCTCCACTATGGGATAGCCCGGTAGTCTCTTACATATGGTAGAGCCATATGTGTCACAATCAACTTCGACAAACTCTATTGGGGCATTCAGGTTGGATTCACTACTGAGCTGCTCGTCAAGTTCCTTGTACACCGACTTCAGTTTCTTGCAATGTGAACACCATTCCGTGTAGTACTTGACCACTGTATAGGTCCCATCTTTATTGGCCAAATCATAGAACTGGTCTATGGACTCGATCGGTATAATTTCCGCAAAGGCCACCGCAAGCACTGCTAAGATAAAACTGAATCGCATGCTATGGAGGAGTTAATTGCACGTTGTCTGATTGCTCTTCGTGATGGGTTCCTGTAACTGCCGTTTTATGCCTCTGATGAGCTTGAGTTCTTAAACTTAAATTTTTCACTCACTGAGAGGAAAGTAATTTAGACTTTCATTCAAAACTAGTGTTTACTTCAGAAATTGTAAACTCTCTTTGATTTCTATATATTACAAAACAAGATACTTGCATAAATAGTCATTTATGAAAATGGGAAGAGCTTAAGTTTTAAATGTACATATTTTCCTTTTCCGTGAATGTAAGTTCGAAGGCTTACATACAGATTCTATAACTGGCGTAACGGCCTGCAGTTTCACTCTTTCTGATGATCTTAACAACCTCACCTCTCTTTAGACCTAGGTACAGAGCAACAGGGTCAGCTCTTTGGATTCTTGGAAGCTGGGATTCCTTCAATCTGTATCTCTTCAGCAATTCCGCTTTCTCTTCTTCATTTAATCTTATATGCTTTGGAACAAGGTCATGGTGGGTGATGTTGACGACTAGAGCAGCCTCGTGGAAGGTTTCTATGGTTGCTGGAGGGATCGAGGGCACAAGCTTCATCGCACTTGGTGTGATGTTGTTTTGGTAGATGAAGATACCAGTTTGGAATTGTTTTTCTTGAATATGTATGACAAAAGTTTTCATAGTCTTGACACCGACAGATGGCTCATCACAGAACTCAACCCAAAGTGTACCCATATCTGGGAACTTAGTCATGGATTCCTCTGTAGGGTTGGCTTGGAAAGACATCATCTTACGTTGTGCTCTGCCCATGGAATCACAGTATTTTACCTTGAAGTCCTCAAGTGTTAGGTCAAGCTCCTCCTGGGCAATGAAATAACCTCTGTCTCTAACCATCTCCTTCACGGTTCTAAACGTTCTCCATAATCTGGAAATACTTCTGTCGTTTTCTTGATCCATTTTGTATATATATGTGTATGTTCTGTTTTAGTAGAATGCCTCCAAATATGCTAATCCAGTGCTTTTAAAAGGTAAAGTCCTTGTATTTTTGAATTTTCGATAAAATAAAGCTTCCAAATATAATTTGCTATAGATTCCTCGCTTTCTCAGAAGACAATGGCACAGCTCAACTCTATTATGACAACTCCTCTTACTAATCAACCTTACACAAAAGCTCCAATGATGCTAGAACTGGCTGATTTAATTGCTCGACAACTATTACCATCCATGCTTTAACTATTGCTATGCTCATCACATCTCGAATTGATATTTTTTTTTTCAAAAAAAAAATTTTACAGTTTACCCGGACCATCTTTAGCGGACTGTATAGCGATAATGAATGCCGATGATTCTTCCAAAGTATTGATTGCAGACATGAAATGTTGTCTGGCTCAAGTGGGGGGATGCTTGTCAGTGAATATAAATATATTTATATCTTGTATCAGGTATATATTTGTATACAGTTAATAATTCATGAATTATGCTTGAATGTTTTTGATATTTAAGGGTAGTTAAAGTTCGTAAAGTTGGTTAGACCGGTGTAAGTAGAATATATTATATGGGTTATAAGTCATAGTTTTCGGCGATATTGCAGAACGATATCACCTTGAGATTTCCAGAACAAGCTTCTTACAGTGCTTAGTGTCATGTCATTATCTAGCACTTGGCCCTTGCAGAGCAATTCCAGCCAATCGTTTGGATTTTGTTTGGCCTTCATCTCGGGAGTCTTTGATTCAAACCTATCCACCACGTATAGTTTAATCTTTTTCACTTTGATCATTCCGGGTGCCATTAATTTCATGTTTAATTCTGATATTTTAGGCAGATCCGTAGCGGTTAAGGCATGGTCGTTGGATTTTGACTTACCAAACTTCAACATGTTATGCATTGAGTGTGACTGGGTGCTGCTCTCAGTCTGACTCTGCGTATTTCCATCGTCATCGGTCTCAAGGGTTTCATTGTTGGAATTTAGTTGACCCGGGGTCCATGGAATGATTGTAAAACTTAACTTCGGTTGACCTTCGGTCTTCTTTGACTCTGTTAGCAAGATTTTGGCTAACCAGTATGGTAGGTTGGTCTCCAAAAGTTCAAATAATTCTCTCCTGCTCAAGACATTACCATCATCGTTGTCAACATAATCATACTTTTTCAATTTATCCTCGTCAATTGCAGCATTATCATCTTCCTCCTCTGTTTGAATTTTCTTTAGACCTTCTTCTTGCTCTTCTTCAGATCTAGGAATTGGTATGTATGTGGAAAATACTACACGTCCACCACATGCACCTTCTTTCCAATTATGTACAAGTAGTAGACAACCCCGCTCTATCTTAACGATAGGACAAGATAAGTCTCTGCGAATTTTGGAATCAGGAGGTTTTCTGGCCAGGAGCTTTATAGATGAAGTATTGGCGTTGTGTGTTTTTTGGTAGGACTCATGAATTTCGTCCATTAGATCAGACATGAACTCCTCCCTAGAAGACAATGATAGCGGAGTTCCAATGAAAGAGTCAGCCGCTGCGACAGAATTGGACCTTGAGCTTTCAGTGGCTTGTAGTCTTGCCGCAATGTTGCTATGTGAAGGTGCATTTTGTTTTGAACTATCCCCTTTAAAAGGATGGTTCCAGTTTATAAGGTCAGGGGTTCCATCTTTTGTGGTTGTTCCCGATACGTTATGGCTTGGGACCAGCGATTGATCTCTTTCTCCATTTTCAATAGGAGTCTCTGCACAAGATTCGCTTAGATTATTTGTGTTACTATTGTTTTTTGTAGAGCCAGATCTGAAAGATTTAAATTTCCTACCTAAAAGTGATCCTGAGCTCAATGTGCGACCTCCAAAATTCTTATGTGCAGTAGGTTGTATCACTTCATCAAGCGTCTTATCATTCAATCCTTGGGATGGAGATAAAGGGGGAGTGTCATAGGCCTCGCTCTCTGAATTCTCATTTTCGGTGACCAAATCTAGCGGTTCACCATTATTGCTGTTACTATTACTTGATGAACCTAAGAATTTATTAAAAGCGGATTTTTTCCATTTGTCTCTGGATTTTTCAACAGGAGGTACCTGGCTTTCTGAATTGCTGCCTGCTTCCTTAACGCTAGGGTGTTCCTTTTTTCGAGAGACAAGCTTTTTCCGCCATATCTTGTCCTTATCCAGTTCATATGAAATAAATTCAAAGAATAGAGAATTTACAACAATTTTACCTAGGTTATATCTTTCGTCCTGGTTGAGTGAGATTTTGTTCATTAGTTCGTAATTTTCCAGAGCTGAGCCATAAATCTCTGTATTAGTAAATCTGTCGTTTATCTTAACAAAAAGCATACCTACTTTAACGGAGACTGTACACCAGTGAGATAGGATTTCTTTAGAGGTATATTTCATAACTACCTCATCAAAAGTCCCTTCCTCGGGTGTGAATGTATCCAGTAAAGTACAATTCAATATATCCCATCTCTGTATTTCATTTTTGGTATTTTCTGTTATTACGTGTCTTCTATTTGTCAATAAGGAGCTCCTTGTCAATGCAAAACCACCTTTCTTGACTTTCAACTCTTCAGTGATCATATTGTATATATTCATATTAGAGTCAGTGCAAAACGAGAAAAACAAGCATTTACTAGGTAGGCAGATCAAGTCCAAAATACCCTTTTGTCTTTTACTTGACTGTACCTTGATATCATTCTCTGAAAGTTCGGCTTTGTGATGTTCCTTGTCAAAGATCACATCCATGGTTATGTCCTTGGAACTGTCGTTATAATTAGTCAAATCCAGTTTCACAATCTTTCCCTTTGAGTCACCAAAATAGAGCTCGTCGTGTGAAGTCCCAGTAATACACCAGATTGTGGCATTCCATTTCCAGCAGCCAATATTCACTGGGACGTTATCTTCTGACTTAGCGGTGGCGTCCAGATCCCACAGTTGTATAACACCATCGGAGCAAGTACTGATTAGCTTACTGGAGTTATCTATGACTTTCAGCACTTTGATGTTGGACATGTGTGCGTTCTTTAACCTGGTGTATTCCTGGTAATGCTCGCTAGAGTAGAAGATCAGGTTACCGTTACAATCACCGACAACTAGGTCAAAGGGCATGTCCAGGTCCATCGAATGATCGGAGTTTGAGTCAGTGTCGGAGACCTCGTTCTCTGTGAATCCAGTACCGTCCAGCACTTTCTCCTTGAGCTGATCGCCGTCAAATAAGTGCGATATATCGTTTCTGTTCAAGGCGGCCATCGCGTATATAGACCCCATATCGTCATCCTGGGAGTTATCGAACGTGTGCAGCAGTGTTGCCGTGTTCGACAGATTGTCCAATTGCCATATCTTAATCGTTTTGTCCAGGGACCCCGTTGCGAAATGGAAGAAGCTAGCTACGCTGTCTTGCTCGCCAGCACCACTCTTGTCGCGCCCTTGCTCTTGTTCCTGGGCCTGTTCCTGTTCCTGTTCTAGCTTTTGCTTCTGCTCCTGGGTCTGGTCCTGGTCCTGGTCCTGGTTCTGCTTTAAAAGAGCCTCGTCCTGGTCCTCGTCATCGGACATGCTCAGCTGCCTGGTCGCCTGCATGTCCAAGTTCAGCATCAGCAAATGCGCCTTCTCTTGCTCGTGGTGCAAGGGCACCACACACTTGATATAGTCGTCGTGGTCGCCCACGATCTGCATCTGCCAGGAGTCCAAGTCATCGTTCAGCACCAGCAGCACGATCGAGAAGTCGTGGCTCACCGTCACGAACCGGTTCTTGCCGACCTCAATGATATCGCTCACCCAGTCGCTGTGCACCTGCATCCGCATCCCCTCGTGCTGCTCATACCGCGGGCCCCGGTGCAGCACCACAGACCCGTCCCGCCCACACGTCAGGAAGTATGGCTTGTCGTTGAACACAGGGTGCATCACCTTCGTTATAGGCAGGATGTGCGAGTTGACACCACACCCTTCATTCGGCGGTATCAGCCCGTAGCTCACAGTCAGCTTCATCCTTAGCGCTGTTCCACCTGTCTGCCAGTCACAAAACTCCCACCAGCAAGTTCCCAAATCCTTTCATCTACTACCCCAGGGCCATTCCCCAGGCCAGAAGCCTGAGGGCCAAACTCCAAGGGATAG
>ERZ1036435.235-NODE-235-length-40196-cov-11.511422_pt1 | contig 40196 bp, 23 predicted proteins | sample MGYA00514223_ERZ1036435 | MGnify/ENA primary metagenome ERZ1036435 (study PRJEB33795, sample SAMN09464927) | human gut metagenome | host: Homo sapiens | place: USA: Stanford, California | collected 2016-08 | study: EMG produced TPA metagenomics assembly of the... | reverse complement strand
CCCCTGTTGTATATGCTACGCTAGTTCTCTGCTGAACCTGAAACTCAATTCGCAAGTGCCCATTATCGGCAGGGAAGGATGAATCAAGACTTGACTTTTGCAGAGGAAGTGCGTACGACGTTAAGTTAGACGGGATCTGGAGAGGAAGGACATCAGTGAATTGTCAATTTTTTAAGGGGAGGCACAAGATCCCATTCATTCTGCGGGTAGTAGTGAGGTGTGATTGGTGTACGACAATCTCAGTGGGATTTGTGTGAGAATTATTCATGTGATTCTCCTCGTACTACACGTCCAAGAATGGTAAAATATACTGAGAGAGGGCGTCAATGGGTAGCCATACTGCATAAAAATGAACTCATATTATTTTTTGGTACTTTTATTTTTCTATAAAAAAGGTGCTTTGGCTAGCTTATATATGCAAAAAAAAAATGAGGTGAGGGCGAGGTAGAGATGACCAATAACGACGTGAAAATTTGGTGGTTTGAGCTAGGCATTGGAACAAAGATTGTAACAAAAAAAAAATAAAGTAAAAATAAAATAAAGTACGATATGTCAAAAGAAATGAATAGTCAATATTATCTTCAGCCCAAAATAATAACAAATAATATGGATTTCAAAAAAAATAGGTATGGTAGAAATAAAAAAAAGCACTGTTACTAACAGTGTAACAGGGATAGGAACTCATTTGTAGAAATTTCATGAAAAAAAATTTAAAAGCGTGTACAAAACTTGCTGTTTTGTAAGAGGATAAACAAAAAATAGCGTTTCATTTCACGATTGTAATCTTGGCGCTGTCAGTATCCAACAGCATATTTCTGTCGGTTTTCCTCGATGGGTCTTCTGGGATATTACCTTCTGTGTCTCTTCTGTTCTCTAAGTGTCTTTTTAATGGCGAAGAGTTGATGTCCTTGGAGTCTAAGTCCGGAACACTGACAGTCAAGTCATTTCCATTCGATGTTGTAGCACTTGGGTTTCCTACGTCAGGTCTACCTTCGCTGATGCTAGATTTGACGCTAGCAGAGCCATTTAGATCTTTTGGGGTTTGGTTGCCATTCTTGGTATCTGAGTCTAATGAGAACTTCGGTGTGTTATTCACGGAACTAAATAACAATGAGTTCCATCCGCCAGGTGAGTTTCTATATTGGGAGGATTTAGCACTTCCAAAATTGGCGGGAGTCAGCCTATCGCTCATGTTTGTACTTCTCAAACCTCCTGGGTTCGGATCTTGGATGCTTGGCATCAACTCTGTTTTCCTCATATCATCGCTGAAAGTGTGGCCATTAGGAAGTGATACACTGGGGAGGCCTACTCCTGTTGGATTATTCTCACCACGACTATTACTTGGAGAAAAATTGGTTTGTGCGCTACCTCTCTCTGGAGTGTACGCCTCCATTGCAGTTACATGAAAGGACTTAGTTGGTGACCTCAACAGTGAATCGTATGATGGTGACAGGTGAGGATTTTGTTGTAATAAATTAGAGGCTGATCCAGCAGTAGTTGGTAATGGTAGATTCTGTATTCCTTTGGTGGAAATGCTAGGTAAACTAGGTGCGGAATTGCTTGATGTAGTTGGCTTCAAGTAAGACGAGGATGCATTAGTAAAGGATACAAGCGCATTATTTGTTGGGTTTTTCCTAGCAACACTGTAGCTTGTAATTGGTTCGAGAGTTTCCCTAATTGGTGGTTGCATTGTATTTGTTGGTTGTTCCGGTAGAGTAGGGGGCAGTAACTGCATGCTATTCCTAGAGCTACCCATTATACCGTATTTGTCAAAGTTGACGTCTGGATGACTTTCAATAGAGCTTAGAGAATTCTGTCCGCTATTGACAGTACTCATAGTGCCACCACTGCTAGTACTTGACTTTTTTGAGTGCTTTTTGGTAACTTTTTTGTCCTCAGAAGCAACATCATTGCTGTAATCATTCTGTGTAGGTAGTCTATTAAATTTAGACATATGTAGCTGTAGTTGTCTTGAAACTGATGAGCCCCGTCTTATTTTATTACCATTGCCACTATTCCACTTTTGTAGGAACTCTTCTTGGTAATCCTTACTAATTCTCCATTTCATACCTTTACCTGGTTCATTTGGCCTTCTTGGTACTTTTTCAAAGGCTTTATTCAAAGAAAGATTGTGTCTGATAGAGTTTTGCCAACCAGTTTTTGCGTATCTATAATAGGAATAATTGGATGAGATGTACTTATAAATATCTGCAAGTGAAATAACACCTTCTCCGGTGGATAATATGGCTTGAGTAATCATCGTCGCATAAGAATATGGTGGTTTGATATTTCTGTTCTCATCTCTTGACAAGTCGGATGCAAAATCTAGTGATTGTGGGAAATCGCTGATCGTATTCATGTTTTGGCCTATTCCTGCTCCATTAGGCCCAGCATTATTTACATTTTGATAGGAACTGTTAGGTTGTTTGTTATTGGCCGCGATACCGGAAGTAGCCATACCAGGTATTGGTGTTGCGGCAGTTCCATAAAAGTTTGGAGTACTATCACCAAGATGAAAAGACGATCCACTGCCGTACATCTTAAAAGTTCTGACCTGCTGGTTAATTCCAGGTGGTTGCCTGGATAGCTCTCTGTGAGTTTTCACGTAGTTTGATTCACGGATAACTTCTCGCAGTAGCGGGTTATCATTGGCAATATTGGATCCATCGACACCGTATATACTCACCAAAGTGGGCATCAGGTTTTCAAGACACTCCTGTGGTATAAAAGGCTCTTGATCAGGCAGTATAAATATCATCTGTGTACCGCCAATATCTAGTATCGTTCCCGATGAAAGTTTTATACTAGGGGCATTGGCGCCTGCCTCGACTCTATGGAAATTGACTTTACCACCGTTCCGTCCCAGTATCTTCAGCTCCCAGCCACCGTATTCCATGTTGAACTTTATAGTAGCATGTCTTCTAGACACCACTTTCGCGGGACCCAAATCAATATCGATGCCGGAGTCTCGCTCCCCATCTTTGCTGCTCGGATCAGTGTTCCTGCCGATCGACACCTCTAAGTTCTTCACATAATAAGTCCAGTCCCGTCCTGAAATCTTGGCATACGCCTGCACCTCAGTCGCAACATTGCGCTCGTTGGAATATTGCTTCGAAACAGTTGTACTCTGCTCAGGCACAGCGAGCGCAGATATCACTGCATTCGTCAGCCCTTGCTGGTGCTGGCTTCTGGCCTCCATCGTGTGTTTGTGCGTATGTGATAGTTGTTCTAGTTAAATTCCTAAAACGCCGTAGTGGTTTACCGTACGCTTCCCTCAAGAAGAGCAATGAAAACAAATAAAGCGGCTAGTACTGTTTACACTGCTCCAACAGTTTTACCGCTGAACAGGGATCGCACTTTAGCCATTTTAAACTATTGTTGTTGTTTATTTACCAAATTTTTTTTCTTTGTTGTTGTTCCTTCACTGCTAGGAAAAAAGCGGAAATCCCTCCCGGATGCCTGAATCGCTCAGAAAATCCCGCAGGATCAGACGAAAAAAGCAAAATTAGGCCTTGGCCCAATGGGCCATGATAATAGCTCTCTGGGCATCTCTCTATATTTGGGTATTTTATATATGTCCTGTACATTACATAGTTTCGCTGTGATCGGGTAATCTATGGTGTGGTCTCCTGCTGGATCACTGTCGGGTGGTGTCTTCGGAGTGCGAAGCGGGGCACTGTGCGCGGGTCCATCAGGATGTCTGTTTCAAACATGGTTATGTACTCCAGGTCTGCCTCGTCCTTAAGTCCGCCGGAGAAGAGGCCGTACTCCTGGTATATGCCGGCGATGGACCAGCCTTGCAGCAGCTTGCGTATTATGCCCACCACGACACCCACGCGGTGCTTGCCCTTGTTCGAGTGTATCAGGATCGGGTAGTTGTCGGCGCGCAGCACCAGTTGCAACACCCGGTCCATCTGCGCATCGATGTCGGGGTCCCGGCACGAGTCCATGTGTATGTGGTGGTAGTTGATCCGCTCCCGCTCCAGGAACTCGGCATACTCGGGCATCGGCTCGCTCTTGTCCCCGACATATATGATCGTCTTCAAGTGCAGCTGGCCCCGGATGAACGAGTAGTTCAAGGGCATCGGGTACCCCGAACGGTACAGAGACACGTCCGTGCTCACTATCGGCGCAAAGTTCAGAGGCGGTATATACTTGGCTCGCCCACCAGACATCTCTTTTTCGCTGCTACCAGTGCAAGCAATCACATCATCCCTCCTTTAGCTACCTCCAACCATCTCTTTAATACCTCTTCGGGCACTCCATCCCAACCCTCAGCTTCGAGAGACCAGTTTCGCTTGCTGATTTTAGTCAGTCACGTGACAATTGACGACTATCCCCTGCCCTCCGACCAGTTACAGCGCAATATCCATAATGCATGATGGCATAGCTGTGCCTATGCACACCATCAGCAATGTGTCGGGCCATTGGATATAGTGGCCACTTGCCCTGGCCATCCATTTCAAAGGACCATTTCATCGATGCTAGTGCATTATGGGGTTCTTCTTATACTGGTGCTCAATTACTATACCCGTTTAGGAAATATGTAAACATTGAGGAATGGCCTTATGGGAGCTCATCACCTTCGAGGAGAGTCCTCGCTGGGCTTTTGCCAATGGGATTGGGCTTTGTGGTATTTATTGGATAGGTAGTTGTATTTGGCGGTTGCTTGACTGGCTTACCTAGAGATACAACCACATTACGCCGATGCTTAGAAGGAAAAGGGCGTTTACAGATGAGTCGCTGATGCTGATGGAGCGTGGGTTGCCCAGACTGGTCACCACTTCCACCACTTCGACGCCTACGACAGAGCCAACGACTACTAAGGATGAGACATCGCAGACCAGTGCAACTGATGCTTCCACTGCTACCACTTCCACTGCTACCACTTCCACTGCTACCACTTCCACTGCTACCACTTCCAGTACTTCCACTGACATCACAGCTACTTCATTGACTATATCCTCTAGCTCGTTATCCACAGATGTGGCCAACATAGTGCCTCCATCTGCTGAAAATAACCCGTACATATTCAGGACTAGTGCGCTGTCTGGTACAGTGTTCATAGCCGTGGGGTCTATTGCGGGCGCCATCTTGATGCTGATATTCCTGTGGTGGTCGATTACCAAATACTTGAACTACAAGAGGACCAAGAAGGACTACCTCGAGAGCATGGCTACGCAGTACCCGTACGGGTCCCGCGGTGGCCATGCCCACCACAGCTCCATTTTTAGCACCGCTAGCAGCGATGTATATAGCTATGGTGGGGACGATGAGAAGCTGAGTCTGGGCCACTCAAGGTCGCAATCAGTGGACAAGAAAACCCATGAGAAGGTGAAGAAATCGAAAATTGGTTTGTTTGGTGGCAGCACCAATGACATCTTCAAAACGCCTACTAGAAACGACTCATGGGAATCGCTGTCTGATGCGATTACCAATTATGGAGACGGAAGTGTCCACAGATTCAACCCAATCCAAGACGACATCCAGTACAATAATAGAAGATCATTATTTATCTCACCAACTGTTGAAGTCATGAACTTGCCAAGACAAGAAGTACCCGACATATTTGCCACTCCAAAGAAACAGCAGACATCAATATATAACGACTATGATACACCATTGATCCCAGACCTCAGTAAGCCAGAGGACGTTGCATTGTCACCACAGAGAAGTCACAGAAAGACGCCATCAAACGATAAATACCACAGAAGGAATAGGTCTTCAGCAAACTTATCCCCCTCTAGGTCACCAACTAGAACACCCATCAGAACAAGAAACATGGCAAGAGACCATAGAAAGACTCCATCCATGTACCTAGAGGACCTACTAGATGATAACTACTAACCTTTGTTAATTAATGCACTATTACATATATACATAAATACGCACATTTAAAATTATCCATTCTAGCTGATAACGGATATAATACCAATATATACATATATATTACACTAGATGATCAACTATCAAACAAGTGTATTTAATCCTGATCCTATAAGACTACATTGCGCATCGCAAGGTTCATTATATCGCAGTTGGGCTGAAAAATTTCGTCACGCTAATGAAATAGAAAAAGTTGGTCATAGTCAAAAGCTTGAGGTACAAGTGAGATAGCTATTGAAACCAGCATATATTGCCTTAATAAAACCTCGATTTAAGGAAGGCTACCGATTCTATAATCAGCGAGAGCAATTGTTGAGGAAGCGATTATAAATCATCGGCAAGGCATGAGTAGAGAGGTTTCTAGGGACGCATCCCTAACTCCATTGAGAGTTGATATAATTGAAGACCCGCCATTACGGAACAGCTATGAGCACTTTATTGACAGCGCAACTTATGATCCCAATATTCCTATAGCCATTGACTTCGGGTCTTATGAATTGAGGGCAGGTTACACCAACATATCGAGGCCGTCGCATATATTCCCGAATAGATTCTCGAAATATCGTGATAGAAAGACGAACAAGTATTTGCCTTGTATAGGTTACGACACATGGCTGGATCAAACCACTAGATCACAGGCAAGAAGTCCATTTGATGGGCCGTTGGTGGTCAACTGGGATATGGTTGAAGACATTCTTCAATATACGTTTCATCACTTGGGTGTTCAACCTGATAATGGTGTGACAAACCCGATCATAATAAATGAGAAACTAGCGTGCCTACAGTCTCAACGATCTAATTGGTATCAAACTTTGTTTGAGTCGTTCGGAGTCCCAAAGGTCTCGATGGCTGTAGAGGGCATGTTAGCATTCTATGGTCATAATGGCGGAAGTTCGACAGGTATAGTTATTGACTGTGGATATGAAGACACGAATGTCATACCTATAGTAGAAGGGCAAGGAATGATGCTTGACGCGAAAAGGATAAATTGGGGTGGTCACAGCTCTATAGATTACTTGAGCAACTTACTTTATTTGAAATATCCTTACTTCCCAACTAAATTATCCTACCTGCAATACGAAAAGATGTACAAAGACTATTGTTATGTTTCGCAAGATTATGAAACAGATATTGAAGGATATTTGACGCTAGGTAACCTTGAAAATAAGAATGTTGTTGTAGAGGCACCTTTTGTTGAAGTACAAGCTCCGCAAAAGAGTGAAGAAGAGCTGAGAATTCAAGCTGAGAAGAGAAAAGAAAGCGGTAAGAGATTACAGGAACAAGCACGTATAAAAAGAAAGGAAAGATTAGTTCAGAAGCGGGAAGAATACGAATATTTCTCCAAAGTGAAGGAGCAACTAGAAGGCGAGCCAAAAAAGAAAGTACTAGCTGTGTTGCAAAGCGCGGGATTTGATGATGAGAGAGATTTCAAGAAATATCTCTATAACGTTCAAAGATCGATAAAGAAAGCTGAAGCTCTTGAACTTTCTGAAGCGGTAGATGAGGCAGAAGAAGAAGAAAATATGGAGGGCAAATTTGATTTGGTAGATATCCCTGATGAACAATTAAATGAAGAGCAAAAGCAGGAGAAAAAAGTTCAGAAGCTTTTGAAAGCAAATTACGATGCCCGCCAAAAAGCTAAGGAAGAGAAGGAGAGAATATTAAAGGAGGTTGAAGAACAAAAGAAAAAGGATGAAGAATGGAGATCTACGGATTTCAATGGATGGTTAAAAGATAAGAGAAACAGATTACATGATCTAATGCAAAAGAGAAAAGAAAAGCTTAAGCTTAAGGAGGATATGAAAGACCGTAAATCTCAAGTGGCACAGAATCGAATGAAGAATTTGGCAAATTTAGCAGAAGATAATGCCAGAGGCACGAAACGAACCAGGCAGCAAGCTACGATTGATAACGACCCTAATGACACATTTGGTGCCAATGATGAAGATTGGATGGTGTACAATGATATAACCCAAAATCCTGAAGCACTTGATGAAGCGATTGAGGACGAATATAAGGAGATAGTGGACTTAGAAGGTATACTTCTAGAATATGATCCTAATTTTACCGAGGAAGATACATTAGATGCTCAGTATGACTGGAGAAATTCAGTATTCCATTTGTTTTTGCGTGGTCCCAGACCTCATGATAGTGAAAATATTCATGAGCAGCATCAAATGCATATCAACGTGGAGCGCATCAGAGTACCTGAAGTAATGTTTCAGCCAATACTTGGTGGACAAGATCAAGCAGGTATAACAGAGATCTGTGAGACGATAATTACGAAAAAGTTTGGGTCAACTCCGAGAAATTTGAGTCAGCAAAGTTTAGATATGGCCAAAAACGTGTGGTTAGTCGGTGGGAATGCTCAAGTTCCTGGGCTTAAAAGTAGGGTGGTAAAGGAGTTCACTGAGTTCCTTCCTTCGGATACAAAAATAAATGTCAATATATCAGAAGCCCCTACTCTGGACGTGTGGAATGGTATGTATAGACTGGCGAATACAGAAGAAGATTATCAACGTACAATTGTAACTTCTGAGGAGTATGATGAATGTGGCGTCGACTATCTGAAAGAGCACAAGCTAAGTAATGTACCTTATTTCGAGTAATTGAGGTCATTAACGTTTAATGTTTACATTAATAGTAATAAAGGTAATGATTTTTTACATATGCAAGTATGTTTGTAATATACATAGAATTGGTAATTAGAAGTGGGATGTTATTATATGGTTCTAATAGTAACTAATCATTTTTTCTCCAATTTGGCTTTTGGGTTAACACCTCTCTTTTTTAGTAGCTTCGACTTGGACTTTTCTATATATTCCTTATCTTCTTCATCCTCAAACTCGGCGAAATCTTCCTTGATAATACCTTCCTCGATGGCTTCCAATCTTGCAGCTGCTTCCTTTTCTTTAGCAGTAGCTTGGTTATCGTCATGTGGAGATGGGCCAATCTTTTGGAACTTGGCAACAAAGAAACCATCCACATTATAGGTATGTGGATAATACCTCCTTGTTAATTTTAAGCTTGGGTGGAATTTTTTACCTCTGAAACTAACAAAACCCTCCTTACCAATTTGAAGACCAGTGTCAACTAGTTTCACATTTGGTCTCTTTCTTAGAGCATAGTCGACAACGGCTTCATCTTCTTCAACTGCAACGGAACAGGTAGAGTATACAATGACACCACCTTTTTTGGAGTTAGCATCAACAGAGTCAATAGCTGATAATAGCAACTGCTTTTGTAGATGAGGAATTTGAATGAAATCTTTCTCGGTACGCGATACTTTAACAGATTGATCCTTACCAATGACACCTGTACCTGAACATGGAGCATCTAAAAGAACTCTGTCAAACCCACCAATAACCTTTGGAAATTCACGAGCATCATAATTACAAACAATTGTGTTTGTGCATCCAAGACGATGGATATTAGCAATCAATGATTTTGTTCTCTTCTTGTTTGCATCATTAGCAAACACACAACCTGTATTCTTCATAAGCGCGGAAATATAAGTTGTCTTACCACCTGGAGCAGAAGCCATATCTAGCACCCTCTCATTTTCTTGTGGGTCTAGTGCGACGACTGGTAAGAAAGATGATGCTGCTTGTAGAATATAGTTACCAGCTAGATACTCTGGAGTAGCACCAATTGGGACTTGAGAGTCAAAGATTTGTAGACCAACCTTTGTCCAAGAACCTATAGGTTGCAAATTCACACCTCTGTTAACCAAAGCTTGTGCAAGATCTCTTCTACTTGTTTTCAAAGTGTTGGTTCTAATTGTAATAGGTCTAGCAATTTCGTTGGCCTCAAAGAACTCCAGAGCTTCGGCTGGAGAGAAGAGGTTGAACAATTTCTCAGCCAAAAATGGAGTGTAACCAAAATACTCGCAGATATCTTTTAATAGTCTATCAGTGTACTCACTACGAGATCTACCCTCAGCACCCAATGTCTTAAAGTCCTCCAAAACTTTAACAATTTCTATAATTCTGGTTCTAATAGAGGTCAAATCAGGTGGATTTTGAGCCATTAGCTCTTCTTCTTCCTTTGAAGGAAGAACATCAGCTCTTGGGTTTTGCTTGTGGGCCTCGGTTAATTCAAGCTCGGCTTCCTCAGCTTCTTCAGCTTCTTCTTCATCCAATCTCTTAGACAAGAATTCCATGTTGTTAGCATTCAACCTCTCCAATTCTTCTTCATCTTCTTCATCATCAGAGAACATTGGCTTAGCCTCGGCTTCCTCATCTTCATCGTAGTCATACTCTTGTTCAAGGTCAAATTCATCCTTCAATTCATCATCATCTAGTTCTTCCTCATCATTACTGTCTGCACCTGCGTCTTCCTCATCATCGAACAGAGACTTCTTGGCCTTTGACAATTCCTCATAGTCGACTTCTGGTAGGTCAGCTGGTTCTTCCTCAGTTTCCTCAGTTTCAGCTCTCTTAGACTTGGACTTCTTCTGCTTCTTACTCTTCTTACCGTCATCTTTGTCCTCATGGGTTCTCTTAGACTTCTTGTTTAACTTGTTCTGCTTCTTCTCTTTCTTAGCCAAAAACTCATCCAAACTTGGAGGAGCGGCTTGCTTAAACTTAGAACGACCTTTACCCATTGTTCCGTATATTGTCTAGTGTTGCTACTCTATGATAGAAATATACAGCAGTAATACTCAACTAACACTTGACCCACTTTTAAACTAAATTACTATGTGTGATGTGAAGCTCATCGCAAAATTTTCAGAAGTTTTGCAATTTTTTGTCGTTTTGGAAGTTTTTCACCCATCGCTCTAAGAAAGAGTAGTACAAAGCAGGTTTTGACAAAAAATTCAAATGCTCATCGCATCGATGAGCATGTAATTCAATCATTCAAGAAACATAATAGTCTTCCTCGAGGTGCATTGGAAGCTATTGATTTTCTAGTTGTTGCTAGGGCCCCCCGTCACCTAAGCAAGGAATCCAAGCGAAAGATACTAGAAGGAATGGATCCATTAAAGAGCATAGTCCAGGATCAGCACGTTATTCTGACCTTACCCTCCGGTAATTCGAAGATTGTGGAGTTGAAGCCCGATAGCTCTGTGTCTCTCGGTAAATTCGGTGCTTTCCAAGTGAATGACATATTGGGATGGCCATTGGGCACTACATTTGAGATATATTATGACAATGTTGAAGAAATAGTGGAGAACAAGAAGAAGAAGCCAAAGAGCAACGAGCTGAATAAAGTGCCAGTAGGTAAAGTTAGGTTGTACAAGGAGGTTGCCACTGATGACAAAGCTGAAGAGGAAGTTGAGGAGATGGATTCCTCAGCGGTGATCCCTGTTGAACTCCAGAATGTGCTCAGCAGCGCCACAAATCAAGGTCTGATTAATATCGGTAACGATGTGCAGAAATTGACCATGCATGATGTTGAGAGATTCAAGCAGCAATCAGCGTCTGCGAATGAGATTATCACCAAGATGATTGAATCGCACGGTAGTTTCCACCAAAAGACTATTTATTCACAGGAGAAGTACTTAAAGAGGAAGAAACAGAAGTTTGCGAAGTTCTTCACCGTTGATTACTTGAGTAGCTCAATGCTGCTGAAGTTTCTGGTGGAGAAAGGTGATATCCAAAGGGTCCTTGACCTTTCTGAAGAGTCCCTAGGTATGATACTAAACTTGACTAATATTAGGTCTGATGGTACTTACCTATGTATGGATGAAACGGGTGGTTTGATTGTGTATACTATGTTGGAAAGAATGTTCGGGGGTAAAGAGGACTTGGATGCGCCTGGTAAGATTGTGGTAATAAATGAGAACGAGCACCCCAACTTGGATCTGTTAAAATTCTCTAACTACTCAGAGAAGTTCATCGAGAAGCATGTTGTGACACTGTCCATATTAGACTATTTCCGTCCACCAACCATGGAAGAAGTTGAAGGCCGTTTTACACCATTATCGAAGGAGGAAGTAAACAAACTAAAGAGCGGCAAGAGAAGTGCGTACTCCAGGAAGCTGAAGTGGTATTATACACAACTGCGTGTGATTGAAATGGCCACGAAGCAGCAGTACGATGGTTTAGTGGTAGCCTCTACGTTGCATCTGCCTTCCCTGGTACCGCGTCTAGCGGAGCGGGTGCACGGTGCTAGACCAATCGTATGCTTCAGTCAGTTCAAGGAGACGTTACTTGAGCTAGCGCACACACTGTACAGCGACTTGAGGTACTTGGCCCCCACGATCCTGGAGACTAGGTGTAGGCCATACCAAACCGCAAGAGGGAAGCTGCATCCCTTGATGACCATGAGAGGCGGTGGGGGTTACTTGCTATGGTGTCACAGGGTGATTCCAGCACCAGAACCTGAGATCGAGGAGCCCACGGATGTGAACGCCGATGAGCAAGAGGAGAAGAAGCAGAAGATGGAGTAGTGCCTTTTATAGATGCATTGTGTTGAAGATTATCCACGATATACTTTTATAGATGCATTGTGTATTTACTATCCATGATATACTTTTATAGATGCATTGTGTATTTATTATCCACGATATACACTATGTACAAGACGTGTTCCTCGACGGGAAGGGTCATACATACCTTGGCTGTTTAAACTCCTCGAATATGTATGCAATTGATGGTATACTGTTTCTGTAGCCATAGACCGCTCTGGGACAGCCATTGGAGTCGATGTGCAGTCCTACAGACCAGACACTCGGGTCCAGGGCCTGCTTTACGTACTCGTACTGCGACGAGTCCCCGATCTCATACACAAATGAGTTAGTATGTTGAGACCACACGTCCACCAGGTTCTTGTAGAACTCTTTGTCGGCGATGAGGGCCAGCCTGGGCTCGTAGAGCCTCACTGACCTCGCAGTGGTTCTCGTGAACGCTTTGCGCGGGATGTATGGCGGGTTGCACAGCAGTATATCTATCGCTGGCCCACGCCCAAGTCCAAGCCCACGCCCAAGTCCAAGCCCACCCACGATATCCGCCGGCGAGTCCCGGCGCAGCACGTCCACCTGCTTAACCTCGATGGCCCGCCGGCCGACGTTCAGCCGGCACAGGTCGATGGCCTGTGGCGAGACGTCGACCGCGGTGTACTTGATCAGGGAGGGCGCACGGGCAAGCTCATCGTGGATGCCTATGGGCACGCACCCGGTGCCAGTACACAGGTCCACCAGCGTCAGTTTCAGCGGCTGTGCTAGAGGCTGTTGCGAGCTGTACCGCGCAATGGCCCTGGCTAGCTTCAGCGCCCACTCCTCTGTCTCCCACCGGGGTATGAGCACGCCGGGCCTGCACACCAGCTCAGCGGCACCGAACGGCTGCGAGCCCAGCACGTACTGCAAGGGCACACCGCGGAACCGCGCGGCGCAGCCGCGCAGCAGCCTGCGTGCCGCTGTGTTACCTGGCACTGCGTTGCCTTGCACTGCGTTGCCTTGCACTGCGTTGCCTTGCACTGCGTTGCCTTGCACTATGTTGTCCGGCGCCAGCCCTTGCATCCACCCAAACTCTACAAGAGCCTGGTCTACGCTCCTACACTGGGGCAGCAACAGGGGCAGCCACCGGTGCCGCCCCCACGCCGCACGCATATCACAAGGTCTGATCCGCATGCTAAAACACTCCCCCCCACTACGCGCCAACCAGAACCAAAACCACAACCCCCCCCCTGTGTACCTGTGTAGGCAGAGCGGAATGCTTTATAGCTCCCGCTGAGCAAAGTGGTGCAAGAGAAAGCAGCCCTAAAAGACACTGAAAACCCTATACCCTAAAAAGACTCATTTTGAGAAGAGCAAGTTGCGGCTGTGGAACCCTAGCCGGGTAATTGAAAATTTTTCGCTTCTGGAGGCGATGAGCAGCACACATTGGAAGAGACACAGAGAGAGAGAATTCCTGCGCTGGTTTCTGTGTGAAAGACGACTCTAGCAAAAGTGAAAATTTTCTGGCGGATTCCATGTGGTTCTTTACTGGCCTGGGAATAGTATAAATAGGCTGGGGGGAAGGTGGATGCCGATGCCGGATGTGTGTGATGGCGGCTTTGAAGTGGGCCGAACGATAAATTCAAGGTGGAGTCTAACAAGCGAGCTAAGATGGTTAAGGATACTAAGTTGTACGACACGCTGGGTGTGTCGCCTGGTGCGAGCGATGCGGAGATCAAGAAGGCGTACAGGAAGAGTGCGTTGAAGTACCACCCGGACAAGAACCCTTCTGAGGAGGCTGCTGAGAAGTTCAAGGAGGTTTCCAGTGCTTATGAGATTCTTTCGGACTCGCAGAAGCGTGAGGTGTACGACCAGTTCGGTGAGGAAGGTCTGAGCGGAAACGGTGGTGCCGGTTTCCCAGGCGGCTTCGGTTTTGGCGAGGACATCTTCTCGCAGTTCTTCGGCGGTGCCACCGGTGGCAGGCCTAGAGGTCCTCAGCGTGGTAGGGACATCAAGCACGAGATGGCTGCCTCTCTGGAGGAGCTTTACAAGGGTAGAACCGCCAAGCTGGCGCTGAACAAGCAGATCTTGTGTAAGAGCTGTGAAGGTAGAGGTGGTAAGGAAGGCGCTGTCAAGAAGTGTAGCAGCTGTAACGGTCAAGGTATCAAGTTCGTCACCAGACAGATGGGTCCTATGATCCAGAGATTCCAAACCGAGTGTGACGTGTGTCACGGTACAGGTGATATCATAGACGCCAAGGACCGTTGTAAGTCTTGTAACGGTAAGAAGGTCGACAACGAGAGAAAGATCCTTGAGGTCCGTATCGAGCCAGGTATGAAAGACGGCCAGAAGATCGTCTTCAAAGGTGAAGCCGACCAAGCACCAGATGTCATCCCTGGTGATGTCGTCTTCGTGATCAGTGAAAAGCCACACAAGCACTTCCAAAGAGCCGGTGACGACTTGATCTACGAGGCCGAGATCGACCTACTAACCGCTTTGGCCGGTGGCCAGTTCGCCCTGGAACACGTTTCCGGTGACTGGTTGAAGGTCGATATCGTTCCAGGTGAAGTTATCGCCCCAGGTGCCCGCAAGATCGTCGAAGGTAAAGGTATGCCTATTCAGAAATACGGTGGTTACGGTAACTTGTTGATCAAGTTCAACATCAAGTTCCCAGAAAACCACTTCACATCCGAAGAAAACTTGAAGAAACTGGAAGAAATCTTGCCACCAAGAAGACAAATCAACATACCTGCCAAGGCCCAAGTCGATGACTGTGTTCTAAGCGAATTCGACCCATCCAAGTTTGGTCAATCCAATGGTAGAAGCGGTGCAAACTACGACTCTGACGACGAGGATGCCCACGGTGGTGAAGGTGTTCAATGTGCATCTCAATGATTTTCTTAGAATTCTTCTGAAAATTATTTGAGGCTTAATGGGAGTAAATTAAACAAAACAGAAAAATTACATCTATTCCAAAAATCGTCGAGGACATAATAACTTTGATCTTTATCACAAAGTGGACTTCTTGGATTCTTTCTAAGAGAATATGTGTTTCCCCGAATTTTTCCCTTACTTTTTTCTTTTGTTTAATATATTGTAAATTATTTTATTAATAGTAGTTATGGAGCATTAAAGGAATATTATATAGAATTATTCTTATCATTTTTTATGTCCTTATTTCGATAAATTATTATATACTTGAAAAGGTGTACCAAATTGCATGGCTATTTAAATACGTCGGTATTTTCGGTTTCAGATCTATCATGAACGTAAATCAAGTTTTAGAAGAATGTTATTTTCCTGAGATGGAGTTTACGATTTGGTATCGGTTTTGTCACACATCTTTGTAGGTCAAAAACATTAATTTGAATAAATTACTAGGAAGAAGGTGTATTAATGCGAAGGCTTTAAATTAAAATCACTAATTACAGTAAAAGTCTATAAATATTACATGGTATTAGCAGAATGCAAATTATTAAAATATTAGGTTTTGATTGTGGGTAATTTTGGGTAATTTTGAGTTTCGTTTCGTTATCATACTTTTTCTTCAGATTTGAATGGCGAAGAGAACTTTATCTTACTGAACAACTTGTAGCCGTTCTCATTAGCTTGGTCCATGCTTTTCGCCTTAAGAGCAGCTCTTTGTTCTCTTTCTTCTCTCCATCTCATTCCGTGCTTCATTGGAATGAACATTAGGAAGTTACCGACGAAAACTAGACCAGCCAACAGAGTGAATGTACCACCTACTGTTAAGGAATGCTTCATCTTGGCAAAACAACCCATCAGAATGGCACTTAAACTACATCTCATGAAGTTGAAACAACTACTAGCCGTAGATGACTTCCCTGGGTAAAGATCAACCAAAAGTGTGCTCATAGCAGAAAGAGTACTCATTGCACAGAAGGAGCTAACACAAGAGGTAATTAAGATCGAAGGAATCTTCCAGCCTTTGTCACAACTCCATCCGAAAAGGATATATGTGACAACACACAAAAAGTTCTGTGGAAGAACAGATTGCAATCTAGCACCCATGATATTGAATTTCTCATCTTCTGGAATAATTCCAGCAGCCTTTTTCTCTTCAAATACCTTCAACTTCTTCTTATATTGGAAATCTATAATCTTACCAGTAGCAAAGGAACCAATCAGACCACCAATACCGGCTGGCAGGTAGCAAACACCGATGATCGTTAACTTATAGTTGTATGGAGCGGCTGACAATTCAGATGAAATAGCAGACAACATTAGTGTCCACATGGCAAAGGCTAAACCTGGTGGTAGTAGAGATAAAAAGATTTCAGGCAGGGCACAAATTTTGAAAGCAGATGTCAAATCAAAAACCGGCTTGGTCTTGTCTAGTGTCTCATAATCAGGGTTATCGTACTTTAACTTTCTTCTTGCGGCTGGTAGCAAGGTGACTGGGGCGATATTTAATGGATTCTTTGGTCTGATAGACAAGTTACCGACAATGGATCTCTTTGTCTCTGGAAGTAGCGCAAAGCAGATAGCAAATGATGCACCACAACCAATAGTTAGGAACCAAAAGATGGCTCTCCAATCCCATGCAGCTGCCAGAGCGGCACCAATTAGGGAACCAAATGCTTGACCTAAAAGCACAAAGCCAGAAGTAGCACCAACGAATGTGCCTCTTTCAGATTTGACAGTGAAATCACCAACGACACCTGAGCTGATAGCGATACTTGGTGAGATACCAATACTCTGTACACATCTTAGGAAAACAATAACACCATATGATGGAGCACAAGCCAGACCAATGGAGGCAACCACGTAGATCAGCATACCGATAAGTAGAACAGGTCTACGGCCGAACTTATCAGCTAGACCACCACTACAAGTTGGGGCCAAACCTTGGAATAATAGATACACCACAACTGTGATATTGACCATATTTTCATCGATGTCGAACTGTTTTTCTAACTGTTTCAGAGCTGGATAATAAATTGGGGAACCCAAAGAAGACCAGAACCCACATGCTGTAAGTAGGGCAACCATACACCATTTATCTCTGTAGTTCAGCAGGGAGTATGGAGCCGCGTTGTGCTGTATCTCCAAGTCCTCTTTAGCATCTTGTGAGTGAGTTGAAGAAATCTCAGACTCCAGGTCTTCTGGTAGCTCTCTTGTGGTAGTTCTGGAGACTGTTCCATACAATCCGCCATGCTTCTTATTGTCGTCGTCTATATCTGACAGGCTATTACTATCACTAGCGTGGTCATCGTGATAGAATTTAGGTTGTTCTATGTATTCGTTCGTTGACAAATCATCATTAATTGAATGTGGACCACTTTCCACCATCGTTATTATTATAGTTTCTTATCTTTTTTTCGTGATGTCCAAAGTTGCCATGTAAATCAGAACCAACAGTCGGTTATGATTTGGTCAACCCCATCCATATATATATTAATTTGCTCCGAGTACCACTTGATGAATTGAAAATTCGTGTCCATAATATTCAATGACTCAGGCTCAACTATCCTCGCCGGAATATAGTTCAGCGTGAAATATACCACTTGGAGGCTAAGAAAATAGCGCTGTCAGTATATTGCAAGTAAGAGAAAAAAAGAAATAAAAAAAAGAAAATATTACGTGTATTGTTCTCTGCATTATCTTCACGGAACTTCACTAAAAACACTGCACAAATTGTTGTTCCGAGATTGCCCTTTGTTTCTGTTCTTTGCATCTCACCTCCTCCCTTCAAGATCTGTTTTCCTCTATGATCCCTGTAGGGGGTCCTACGGCGATGCCCAGCTTGTGACAAAATGCTTCTCGCGGAAGAGGAAAAAGCAATTCTGTTCATGGAAAAGGCTTAGATACCCCCGTACCACTAGTTCGTTCTTCTCAAAACAGAAGCTCTGTATCCCAAGGGGTCGGAAAGGAACAGGGAATGAGATTCTTTCCGCTTCTCTCCGAGGAGCAGTGAAAGTACCGGAGAGGAACAGTCCGAAAAGCTAGGTTTCTGAGATCGAGTGAGCCCCACTACCCACAGACGTATTTGCAGAACTGACGCTGGAAGGGAGGAGAGGTCGAAAGTGGGTTGGTAAAGTGTCAATCACGTAGAAGTGGGTGGGGGTGGCAGTGGAAGGGACTTCCCCTTCCCCTTACAGTCGGAACAAATCGCGATTTGTTCCGACAGTTTTAAGTAGTTAAGTGTGGTGTTGTGCGAGACTTTCTGAAACGATTTGTTCCGTACTTCTTCCTCCGTTCCTCCATTGTTCCGCCAAAGAGATTGTTTCCTCACTTGGCAGCTTTGTAGTTCTGTTGTTAAGGGCATGCGTAACTACATGGAAATGCAAGGCTAAGCAGCGTTTATCAAATTTCTAATAAGGAGAGATGGCGGTGATTCAATGCTATCATTTGGCATCAATTGGCCAATTGTTCGGAATATCGCCTTCTTAATCTATATTAAGGGGGGTGGAAAAGCCAGATAAGAATAGCGGAATGACCTGAAGGTCATCTAGGATAATGAGTCATGTAGGATGTTGCATAGCATATAACTAATATAGTCTAGATTACTATCAAGGAGATGACTTTCGGCTTAACGGGTCACTTGTAATTACAGAAAGTTCAAAATATAATGAGCAATGAAATGGTCTTCATAATATTTAAAATTACATAAGGATAAAATGAAAACATAAAAAAAATGTGAAAGCGAAGAGAAAACGAGACAACAAAAATATATATACTATAGATTCTAAATTGGATTTTCTCTTTTTCAGAGGTATGAGAAAGTAACGTAAAAAATAAGTCTTAGAAAAGATAAAACTATGTTTTTGTAAAACCTTTTAATAAATGAATAATAAAACAAAAAAAAAGAGAATAAAAGAATTTTGATGAATCAGCGAATTGCTGGTATGTGTTGGCACACTAACCATTAACTCGTGAGCAAACTTCTTTCCTAAAGGTTTTTATTCCTGAGGATTCTTCTCGTGATGGACATGCAATTAAGACTCTATCATTTGAAGCATTTTGTTCTTCAGGAGCTAATTTACAACAATTTTTTTCAAACTTTTGTCGAAAGATGTACACCTTAGTATAGGACAAACTTAGCCTTACCAGATCTGACAGCAACGGTACAACCATCGGCACCACCACTGTAGACACCATTTTCGTAGGAACATTCACCGTTGACGACGGAAGAGTCATCAGCAGCAACAATCTTGACGTTGTAGTTCAATGGAGCCTTGTTGTTTGGATTTGGAATCAAGGACAAGTAAGTAATACCGTTAGTGTAACCAGCACCGAAGTTCAATGGAGCCCAGTTACCTAGACCGGAACCAGCGTTACCCCAGACACAACCGTCTTCGACGGAGATACCAGCGTTGTTAACGTAGTATTGTGCGGAGGTCTTCATACCTTGCCATTGGTAGTAGGTGTCTTGGTTGACAACAGTCAATGGCAAAGTGGCACCAGCTTGGACGAAAGTTGGGATAACCATGTTTTCGGTACCTGGGTAGTCAGTTCTACAGATAGCAACACCTTGGCTCAACTTGGATTCAACTTCAGCAGAGTTAACACCCCATTCACACAAGTAGTCAGCGTTGGTGTTGGAACGGTACAAGTAACCGTTCTTACATAGCAAACCACCAATGGATCTACCATCAGCAGGTTGAGAAGATGGCCATTGGGTCTTGGACATACCTGGTTGACAAGCGTAAGAACAGTAAGAACCTTCCTTACAGTCACCACCAGTGGAAGTGTCACTGTTTTCAACACCAGACCAGCCGTTTTCACCTAACCAGCTGATTGGGATAACACCTTGACCGGCTGGGAATTGGGAACATGGGATGACACCGTCTTGGAACTTCTCGCTTGGACCAGAGAAAGCAGCCAAGTCACCGTAGATACCACCACTGTAAGAGGAAGAGGAAGAGGTGGAAGAGGATGGCTTAGATTGTTGGGAAGAAGAAGAGGAGGAAGAGGATGAAGATGGAGATGGAGATGGAGATGATGATGATGATGGAGCCAAAGTGGAAGTGGTGGAGTCAGCCTTCTTAGCTGGAGAAGGAGAGCTTGAGGAAGCAGGAGCCAAAGTAGAAGTGGATGGAGCAGCAGCTGGTGTTTGAGTAGACTGCTTTGGAGCTTGGGTTGGGGAAGCAGCATCGTTCTTGACTGGTGGGACGTTCAAAGTGTGACCTTGGTCATCGACGATAACAGTTTCGTAGACGTACTCAACAGCGACAGCTCTCTTGTGTTGGTGGTTACCTTGAGCAGTGGTAGTACAGTCTTTCAAGTCTGGCATGGCAGCAGCCAATGCGGTAGAACCTAGGATAGAAGCAGCAGTTAAAGTAGCGGCAGTTGTTAAGAATTTCATTTCAATATCGTTTGCTATAAGTAAAAATATCTTTGAGGGAGAAAGTTGAACAAGAACGATACCTATATTAGGGACTCTAGTTTCATCTATCTTCCTTTGTATTCGTAGTCGCCTTTAAACCTATATTCTGATCCTATTTCTTGATAAGATGTATATTTAATAGAACATTGTTACCTTGAGATGTTTTCCGTCATTAATATTTGTTCAGTTCAGAAGGGGGAGGAAGGCTTTCTGATAGGGAAAGATAGGATTTCAAGTCCATAAAGATAGGGTAAGAAAAATCTTGTCTTTCTTTACAATTTTCAAAAGTTTTGTAGATGTTAGTATTCAAATTCAGATTCAATGTGGTTGTTTGTGGTTTGCATTCCACCATATTTCAAAAAAAAACAATAGTACAGTGAGTATAAGATACCAAATACCATATCAAAAACGCCAAAATATTTCACTAGTCCATATTGGGGTAATATTTTTAGATGTCGTTATTACCATATTGTTGAGTAACATCGTATAGTCCATGATAGTGTTCCCCTTGTCCAATCCACATAAGCCATTGCCATCCCATCCCATCCTATCGTAGTGCAAAGTAAAAATAATAGGTTTCAAAAGTAATTGTTTACTTTGTATACCAAAATGGAAACTTGTAAACAAATTACGAACGCGAAAAAATTGTGAAAAAATTTCTTTTTTTCCCGTCGTTTGTAGACACGTACCAGATGATACATCTAATATGCAGCAAAAAAGCATAAAACGCGAAAAATGGATTGGAATGGATTGGGGTCTCAATAACTCGTACAGAAGTTGTCAGCGAAAGAGGCCTGTGAGGAACAAGTGTGGAGACGCGATGACTGAATTAGGGCAAAACGCGAAAATAAAAGTGGAAGTGTCGCATCGCTATCAAGTTTCAGAAATCTGAAAAACTCGATTTGATTGGTAGGAGATGGGCGGGTGTTTCAAAATCAAAAGTTGCAAAAGTTTCATTTTCATAGTGTGGCAAACAGTGTGTTGTGAATGTATCATAGGGTATTAATGGTATCTTGTAGTCATTTTGTGGTGGTGTTGGATAATATTATAACATACCTTTTTAGAAATGAGACTAGATAGAGAGAGAAAAAAAAGTTAATCGTAAGGAGTGTAAATAGTTGGAATTATAGTCTTTTTTTGTATTAAAAAAAAATAATACAGTGTATTTGTTTAAAGGAAAGTAAAAAGTTGGATTTTCTTTGGTGTGATAGTCTTGCTAAATGAAATATATCTCTATGTAAAAAGACAAGAAAAGAATAGAAAGTAACAAATACTGGCTTAATTGCAGTGCAGATAAATATTAATAGGAGACGGACTGATCCAATTTGCAATTCCTTATATATAAAATTTCCTTTAACTTTTTTCCTAATCGAAAATCAACAAGTTTTTCATTAACTCGTAATTTTGGTCCTTTGTTTTGTTTTCCATAGAGAATTCAAGAAAAGTAAACAAACAATCGAAACAAGTCAGAATCGTGTGGCACAGCAGTGAACTCAACGCACAGAACAAAACACGTAAAGGGTACCACTTAACCAGACTACTTCGAACATATCCGCCTCCAGGCTTTCTCTGTAGCGTAGAGCAGTTTTATACGGAAAAGGGACAGAGAAGAGATGAAATCTAATAACCAGGTCCACTTTTTGCTGTGAAATGGTCGTACAGTTTCACGACCAAGTGAATTTTTGAGAGAAGCTTGGTTTTCTAAGATCGGTGGAGAAACAGAGAAGATTGTGCTGTTGGCGAAGAAGACACCGTACACGTAAACGGGTATTTTGTACCTCCGTTTGAGAGAGCTTGGTAGCAACTCCAAATCTCTCTCTCTCTCAACTTACTGCTGTGGATGTTTCTGAGGGTTGGCTAGCTTCCGTGCGAGAAACGCGACTACCACTCATCTCCTTTTCCTCTTCCAAGAAAACACTCGTAGAAGACCAGCAAGAGTATCGGTGCTATGATGTGTACAAAGGAAAGAGGGGAGACAATCTGCTGTACAAAGTTCCCTGTGTATCTCCATTATATCTCTTCAGTATGTGCCAGGTGGGATAAAAACTTGAAATTGCTGGCTAATGGGATAGGTTCACCACTTTGTACCCCTTCGCAATCCCACCAACCTCTAAATTGACGTGGGCGTACAAATCCCCCACACAGCTGCGAAGGGACATCTGTAGGTTTTTGTCACCGGTGAGCACACCGGCTTTCCGCTTCAAAGTTCTATGCTGGGTAGCAAGCACTTTCACAGCTTGCCGTCTCACTGCACACGCTTACACAGAAACTGCCGTTCAAAACCGCAGTGAGAATGGAAAGAATGATCTGCACTTTTCCGTCTCAGGGGAATCCCCAGCAAAAGAAAAAAGAAAAAGCAACTGATGTGAGTGAATTTTGTAGTAAAACATACGCACGGCAGTCTCTGTCCCAATTCGTACATAAGCTTTTCTTCATTCTTAATTGCTTGTATCACTTTAAGCGCTGGTATTGCATTACACTGTATAGACAGGGGGTATAGCGACAAAGAGAGATCTGCAATGCAGATCTATCATTAATTAATCGAATAGCACGCAAAATTGGAAACGGTACTGGTTTTCTGCTGGTATTTGGAGATGATTTACAATTCATTGGCCCAGCTTCACTGTAATAGCTGTGAATACAAGCCAACTGAATGTAGTCATTGGGAAGGATATACATTGCATCTCGATTTTATTAATGTGCGGACCCTTAATCTGCTTTGAATGAGGGTTTTTGAAAACATAGCAAAACATTCTGTAGATACTGGTATTATTATGAAGCTTTTTTTTTATCATATATTGCTGACGCCCTTACTTTGTTTAGTTTGCCAGACCGGTTACCATCCTTTGCAGTGGTTAGCACTTAATGTCAGAAGTCCACATCCTGATACCATAACATTAACTTTACGTGTAGTGCGACATCGATTTTGTACGTAATGATCACAAGTAGTCATAATCACAAGTAGTAATAATATCTTGTCTAGCTCTATTATTTACATAAGCTATTATTCACTTATTTCTACCTAATTATGGAATATTTGATACGTTAAAAAGCTGTTCTAGTGAGTTGGGGGTGTAAAAGAAAGCACAATTCACAATTCACAACAAAAAATTGCAATATAGCAAAAACGACAAAGAAATACAACCTACTCAGAAAGAAGGAATAGTGAGTCGACGTGTTACATTTACTATTCACAGCAGCAAAGATTAATCTTCTGTCATTTCATTTGTTTAGAGAAATTGGTGGTGGTTGTTGGGGGGGGGAGCTTTCCTCTCTTACATCCCAATTGGGTGGTGCTTAGATCACGAAGGACAAAGACCAACCGATCTTGTGGACTGGTTCACTCAACTTCAAGGCGTCGAATGAGGTACCAACACCTAGAGTAACACCAGGTCTCAAGGCTTGCTTGTAGGACAAAGCTACGATACCGGCGTCGCTGATCTTGGCCTTGACTTGGGAGTTAGGGTCTGGCAGGTACTTTGTGGCGAACTCGATGTTGACGTTGGAGACGGTCTGTCTTGGGTTCAAAGTAGCTCTGGAACCGATTTGCAATTGTGGGGAGACGTTTTGGAAGAAAGTAGCGGTGGTGACTTGGTCGTTGTTGATGTTTAGACCTAAGTGGTAGTCCTGAGCGGCGTAACCCAAAGCGATGGCGTACTTGGACAAAGAGCCAGCTGCGATGTCGTAACCGAACTGAGCACCGGCAACAACACCAGACTCGTGGGCCAAAGTCATGTCACCGACGAAACCTGGACCCTTCAACAAGTCGAAAGCACCTCTGGCGGTGAAGAAAGGCTGGACGAAGGACAAGTTCAAGTTAGCAACTTTTGAGATGTTTGGGACAAAAGAGGTCATCAACTCGGTCTTTAGACCTGGGGTGATGTTGTTCAACTCGATCTTGGTGTTCAAGTTGTTGGCATTGGACCAGCCTTGCGTCAAGGTCAAACCGGTGGCTTTGTCGGTGAACTTAGCGTCAACGGTAGCGGCCAATGGGCCTTCCTTGACCAATTGCTTGGACTTGACGTTGAACTTGACACCGTTCTTGGCAACAGATTCCAAATCCACAGCGGCAGGAGTGGAGTGGTAGAAGTCCTTGTTCAATAGGTCATTGACACTCTTGAAGATATCAGAAAAGAATGGTGGAGCCATGGTTGTTGTTGTTACTTTTTTTTTTTCTTAAGGTTTGGTAATATAATCCCAATACTTATTTGTAAGTTTTTCCAAATGTAAATATATATCAATTCAAAGGTGTAAATATATCAACAAATTATATATAAAGATAAGTTAATTTTGTTGAATTTGGAACTTTTTGATTAGGGAGTACATCGAGACCTGGAACGTGTGTGAGTTTGTGAGTGAGTGAGTGCATTAAGTGTTAAAGGCAAACTGAAAGATGAAAAGAGATGACGATGACACCCATAGAGATAGAGAAAGCATACCGGGGGGAGGGGAGGGGGGGAGCCCTAGAGAAGTGTTGACTTTCTAGTAATCCATCGTGCACTATAATCACACCAAAAAGTCCCTCTTATCCTGTGGACCAATTGGAATTAAAGGAAATTCCGTTCCCTTTCCAAGCTTCTTTTCGAAGAGGCCTTTTCTAGTGACACCAACCTGAGCAGGAGTAATTCCCACAGCAAAAGTGAATAAAAGCTAGTTCCCTCCCCCAAGAGTGAGAGAGAGAAAGAGACCACAGGAATACCCACAGCCCACAGTCACGGGATTTCTTTAAGTCGTGAAGAATGCCAGATACAAATCATCATATACAATCCATCACATGGTACACCCAATAATACGGCAGAACTCAACAAAAAACCTGAGTCTAATAGTCACTATGCACGCACATTTCACATGATTCAAAAGTCCATTTTGGACACTTTTCACGTCAAACCCTAAATGATTAATATAGGGCTTACACGCAGGGTTTTTTGCGTTGTGTATCAACATTTAGGGTTTTGCTTTCCCACGCTATTCCTGCCTCTCCGAGGGCCTCCGGGGGCCACTATCTTATAGCGGTGGAGCATTTCTTCGTGATGTCCAAACATAACGTGGGAATCACATAAGGTTTTCTACTTTTTGAGGAGTTATAGGTTCTGATCTGGTCAAGACGAAAGGTACCTTGCAATTGCGGAAAAGTCTAAATCAAAAAAATGGAGTCCAATGATACCCCGGCCATGGAGGACGTGTCGCAGGCCGTGTCTAGCAAGTACGCCAGGTACCATACGCTGGACCTGCCGCGCATATCTAGTGTAGAGTTCCCGCTGGCGATCTCAACGAAGAAGCACAGCATTGTCAGGGCAATTGAGATGTGCGGAGGGATAGAGGACGTGAAACAAGCGCTGGATAACTCTACAGAGCCATCAGTGACGGACAAAGGCCTAGAGCTTTTCTTGAATAATGGGTTATCTCCGGTGGATCCCTGGGACGACGCCACCTCTAGTGCACGCAAACCTTTTTTCAATGAGCACCCGATAATTGGCAAGCGTGTGCCCTTCAGAGATGACTCTATAGTGCTGAAGATTACCATGCCTGAAGGTACTTTGGAGAAGAATGGAAACGATGTTGCGAAGGCATTGAGATCACTGGATAGTAAGGATGTGTGTGCCACGCCTGTGGCAGTGGTAAATAATACCATTAAATTCAGAGAAATGTCTGATTTCCAAGTCATACTGGATAACGTACCGGCCGCGAGAGAGTTTCAAAAGAGTTTTGGTTCCTTGGATTGGCAAAATATCAAGAAGTTCATAGATTCCGTACCAGATAATGATAGCAGACCACAGGATAACATTAATAACATCATATTGGACAGATCGGTTAAGTCACCTAACTGCGATTTTCAATTACCACCACCACCTAGGTTCTCTATGGTAGGTTACCCTTTACAATACAAATACAAAGGTAATCCCTTTGCAGTCAAGAAAGAAAACGGTGACCATGAGGTGAAGGGCTCCTATTTGAAAAACTACCAGTTGTTTGTACATGATATGAGCCCCGAACTGAAAGTACCAGTGGAACCTCAGGATAAATTACTAGAGATCTACAACCAGGCTAAACAGTCAGGTGTATATCCAGGTACTAAGAAAGAATCGAAATTCTTTGAAGCTCTAGAAGAATGCCTTGCCATTCTAAGGTCGCTATTTGAAAAAAGACCAATTTGGGTTAAAAGACATCTAGATGGTCTGATTCCAAAAAATGTTTATCATACATTAAAGATTGCGCTAGCTCTGCTATCTTACAGATTTACAATGGGTCCCTGGAGGAATACATATATCAAATTTGGAGTTGATCCCAGATCATCTAGCGAGTATGCGAAGTATCAAACGGAATACTTCAAGATAGAAAGGAAATTACTAGAATCAGCAACTGTCAGAAAGAATATACCCAAGCCTCCTCCATTGGTATTTGAATCTGATACAAAAGATGGTATTGATAGCAGGTTCAGATTTGATGGTACTAGGATACCGTGGTACCTGATGCTTCAGATCGACTTACTTCTAGATGAACCAAATATAGCCGAAGTTTACGAAAAGGTAGAATACTTAGACAAACCTAATGAAGTCACTGGCTGGTTTACGGCACTAGATCTCGCAAAAATCAGGAGGATTGTTAAGTATGAATTGGGCTGTATGGTTCAAGGAAGATATGAATTCAACAAATATAAACTGAAGTATTTCAAGAGCATGCTGTTCTTCAAAGAATCTATGATGAACAATAACGGTGAGAACACTGATGTGGATGGAGATACCAATATGGATAGAGACAAAAACCCTGATGATATCACGCAGGATGACGATGAAGAAAACAATGGTGTTGAAGCTGGTGAAGATGAAGAAACATTACAAGAGAAGGAAGATGCTGAATCAGATAATATGAAAGTTAGCGTAATGAAAGATATTTCTGATGATGAACAAGATGAGCCTGAAGATGATTTCGATGTAAATAATGCTACTTTCCAGGACATTATTGGAAAGATACGGCGTCTTGATCCAGAACTTGCCGACAAATACTCAAGAGATCTTAGTGGCCTTGTCAATATTGCAAAATTATATGACTAGATATTCATAATTTCGATAAATAAAATTTACAACTCAATATGCAATACTCTTAAACTATGCCGAAGGATACTACTATAGTAACTATTCACGAACTCTTCTTCGAAGTTACGGTAATCATGATGACCTGGAATCGTAGAATTGACTTAAAAGCTATAGAAATGACCATGTTAAACTACTAACATTAACTTAGTGCACATGTGGATAAGAAGCAAGAATTAGTCAATTAAGCACTACAAGCACTACTACTATCACATTAAGACCAATGCTGAGAAATTTAGTATGGAAGAGGTTAGCCTCAACAGGTGGTCATCCAAATGCTACAAAAATCTCTCTTCCAAGGAGACCATTGAAAAAGATACGTCCCGGAAAAGCTAGACCTGCTATATACCATCAGTTCAATGTCAAGGTTGAGTTAAGTGATGGCTCTGTCATTTCGAGAAGATCCCAATTCCCAAAGGACGAATTTCGTCTAATTTCTGATCAAAGGAATAACCCACTCTGGAACCCAAGTAGAGATGATTTGGTGGTAATAGATGTAAATTCTGGTGGTAGTAAAGATAAATTCAAACAGAAGTACAGTTCCATATTTTCAGTGGACGATGCTGTCGATACAAAAGCAGAAGAGAAGGAAGTCAAATCTAGCAAAGAAACAAAAACTGAGGACAAAAAGGAAGTCAAGAAAGATGTCGAAGAAGATGCCTTTGGTGTTGATGATTATTTGTCGTTACTTGATGATAGTTCTAAGCAGATAAAGACTGGTAAGCTAGCCCAAAAGAAAAAGAAAGATAAAAAATGATGTTGGATGAAAGTATAAACCTAGTTTTTAACATTGACCAAAATAGACACTAACTTAGAAACGTTATGTATGTATATATGCATGAGAAGGTCCGCCTTTGCACCTGTAAATAATTGTTAATTAAGCTATTCATGTCAAAAATGCAATGAAGATCAAGGGTTCTTGGTTTCTGCAAGTTCCCATTTTATAATTGATGGATTATCATGTCAGATAGGTGAATATGCAAAAATCAAATTTACTCTGTTTATGCTAACTTATTTTGTATCATTGTTCAAATTAAATTATGCCTTTCTCTCGTTCTAGTCTGAGTTTCATTTTATTCATCCAGTCATGTAGTGACTCATCTGGTCTATTTAACACAACTACAATAGCAGTCATATTATCGAATCCGACACCTGTGCTGCTATTTGCTTGTGCAATTCCATGATCTAATAATTTCGTCATAATACCATCTAGCTTCATACCCTGCATTAAATGATATTTGATGAACTGTATTAACCTCGTATTATTATATATATCCCATATCCCATCACATGCCAGCACAAGGAATTCATCTTTATTGAAGTCTAACTTATGCATCAAGACGTCTGGTTCAACTGAAACCTGAGCTTCTTGAGGTGGTGTTGGTGAGTTGTGATTTCCATTAGCGGAAATTCTCATCGGGTTAGTATTTTTGTATACGACACCTCTTTTAAACTGGAAATCACTAAAAGCTCTACTTAAAGCCAATACTCCTCCTACTCTTCCCAACGACACAGTACCGCCATTATCATTAATTCTAATTAATTCACCAATATTTTGTGGTTTGTGATCATAAGACATTGTTTTAATACCCCTCGCCTTTGAAGATAAGATACACCTTGAATCGCCGCAATTGGCAACATATAACATTGTACCATTTATAATCAATGCCACCACCGCTGTTGACCCACATGCGCTGTTGGCAAAATGTTGATGAAGTTCTTGATCCTGTTTTATATAGGCATCTTTAATTATCTGTGATATTAGACCTTCCATAGTCCTGAAATGCCTTGTGTAAGACGCTGAGTTATCGGCATTGCTACCATTTATTGAATTATTTGGTGCATTGGTGTAGTTATTAGCACCTCCATTGTCAACGGAAGATATATTTTTCTTAGCCCCATATCTATGGTTTTCAAAAGAGTATACAACCCACTTAGCTAAACCAGCTCTCAAGTGTGGGTTAGAAGTCCCACTGAGAAACTTCGAGCAACTGTCACCTCCGTGGCCATCAAACACTGCAAACATTGAAATCATCATCTTTTCATGTTTACCAGTGAATGGATTGAAAAACCTTACTCTGAGGATTGTGTCCTCATTTTGTACTTTATGTGCATCTTCCTGACTCAATCGATAGCCTTGCATGGATCCCACACAGTTATAAAATCTAGGCACCGAACCAGCGGCCGAAGATTTCGTCTTGTAGTCATTATACTCTATGGTCTTTTCAGTCAAAGGGTGAGATAATAATTGACCCATTGCTGTTATCTAATAATGTGTTTCGTGAATATAGTACGGTACAATGAAGTCAATCTGGCAACGTCGTTTCTAATAGCCAACCCTTTTTTATGCTTTTGGACCTCTGATGTGAATGGTACGCAAAGTAGGACCCGAATGAATTCTAAGCGTTACTACTGCAACAATTGAGTTAAAATCAACACTCTCCAAGGGATTGCCGTCGAGATGTTATCAATTTATGTTTTCTGCACAGAAAGGGCTCCTGTTGTTATCCGGCTCTCGATCTGTTGAAAGCAAGCGTTCTGCTGGGGGAAGTGGGTAAATGACAACTGGCAATAGTAAATGGCAATTGGTACCGCTGATGAGACGCAAGACCTGCCAACTAGAGGCTCATTCCAAGCGACAGACCAGAAAAGAGTGCATCGTTTAGTAGTTATAGTTATAGATGACCTCTTCGATTTCAGGTCTCCCGGGGCACTACAGCTCGGCCCGGGAAAAAACCCCATATGAATATTGGGCTTTTCTTAATCATTACGTGTCCAATGACATGTACCTTATAGGATCATAGGATAGCTATACTACTTTAATAGTTCTAGTTGCTTGTATTCTTAGCATATATCATTTCAAGTATATAACGGTATATCTCGATATATAGGAACGTCCAATCTGCCAGGCGACCAAGCTAGGCACCGTTGGGATTTTCTAATATCTTTTAAATATATTAGTTGTGTATAAAAGTCGTAAAATGGTAATTGTTTTTAACTTGCGTTTGATGTATTTACTCACATGGTAACGAATAACACCTAGTTCAACGTTTGGTAGATGAGGAACTTGTTAACTCTGAATATGAATTTAAAATTAGATATCGATCAAAGGACTTATGGAATAATGGTGTCTGTGAAGTTTTTTTTTTCTTTGTTCATATCTGTTTTGGATCAGTGCTTTTCCTCGGAGGATTTTATGCTACCGCTGCTTGAAGAAGTGTTGTACAGTTCGTGGACAAAGTTCTCACCCCAGAAGGCGGAAGTGTACTTTGAGATGTACTTAAACAATTTTTCCCAGTTGACTTCTCTCTTGACTTCTGGCAAAGTCAAGGCTTCGTTGATGGCGTCGGACATTTCGTCGATGTTCCATGGGTTGACGATGATGGCACCGTTCAAGGATTGGGCTGCACCAGCGAATTCACTCAGGATCAGGGAGCCCTTTGTTTCTTCTTGGCAGGCAATGTATTCGTAAGAGACCAAGTTCATACCGTCTCTTGTGGAAGAGACCAAACAGACGTCGCTGACTGCGTACAGGGAGATCAATTCTTCGAAAGGAACACTCTTGTGCATGAAGTGGATTGGGACGAACTCTGCGGTACCGAATTGGCCGTTGATTCTTCCGACCAGCTCGTTGACGACTGATCTCAAGTACTGGTACTCCTCGACGTCGCCTCTGCTTGGGACAGCTACCTGCACCAGGACGACCTTGCCTCTCCACTCTGGGTGTTCGCTTAGGAAGACCTCCATGGCGTGCAGTTTCTGTGGGACACCCTTGATGTAGTCCAGTCTGTCGACACCGATGATGATTTTCTGACCCTTGAACGTCTCCTTCAACTGGCTTATTCTGTCCTTGACCTGTTGTTTCAAGAGGCCGTCCTGGAAGGTGGAGACGTCGATACCGATAGGGAAGGCACCGACGTTGACGAACCTGCCTTGGTACTCGACACCGTTGGGCAGAGTGTTGACGTTCAGGACTCTCTGGACGGAGGACAGGAAGTGGCGCGCGTAGTCGTAAGTGTGGAAGCCGAGGAGGTCGCAGCTCAGCACACCTCTCAGGATCTCCTGTCTGACAGGCAGGATTCTGTAGATCTCGGAGGAAGGGAACGGCGTGTGCAGGAACCAGCCCAGCTTGACGTTCCTCAGCTTACGCTTGGTGATCTCCTCCTGCAGCATCTGGGGCAGCAGCATCAAGTGGTAGTCGTGGACCCATATCAAGTCGTCGTCCTGCATGGTCTCGAAGATGACCTCGGCGAAGGCCCTGTTGGCCTCGTTGTAAGCCAGCCAGGCGTTCTCATCGAAATTGATCTCACCCGGGTGGTAGTGGAACAGAGGCCACAGGATAGAGTTACTGAACCCGTTGTAGTGCAAGTCAGCGACCTCGTCGCTCAAAAACACAGGCACAGCGTTGAATTGCTCGAGCAAGTCCTGCTTGACTTGCTCTTTCTCATCGTCAGGGATCTCCAGACCGGGCCACCCATACCACTTGAACGTAGCGGTCTTCTTCAGACCTTGTAAAGCAGTAACCAGCCCTCCAGAGGACATCTTGTACTGGTACTTCCCAGTGTCATCCTTCGAGATGGTCACTGGCAATCTGTTGGAAACAACAATAATGTTTCCTGAAACTTCTTTCTTATCAATCTGTGTCATTGTCCTTTGTTATATTGCAGTTATTACAGTTATAACAGCTATTACAGTTATTACAGTGTACAGTTTTTCACAACAATTGAGGCAATTGCAGATTGTTTCAAGTCTTTAAACCATTTATATATGATTATGAAAAATTTCAAGGGGGGGGGTTACACTAATTTAATACAAACCTGGGGGGTTAGGCAAGAGAGAGGGGTCAAGGAGATAACAAAAAACCATCGAAATATGGTGGGGCAAGTTCGTCCGGGTAAAACCACCCAAAGAAATGGGTTTTTGAGGTCAGGTGATTATATCACTTTGCAAGGTGGAGGTCAGGTAATTATATCACTTTGTAAAGTATCACATGGTACTGTATATAGTGACACAGGAACCAACGATGGGAAAATGGAAGTCACAAGCGAGGTGGTTCCCTCTGGGAGGGTAGGTGCAAGCGAGGTGGGTTTATCATGGTGGGGCTGTTTGAATCAGGGAAACAGTGGTGGTGATTACGGAAGCTGGAAGCGAGCGAAACAACGCTCGAGGAATTTGTTCAAAGCTTTGAAGATCAACTCGTCAAAGGATCCCCCAGGTCACCTAGCAATATACAGTATATAATACAATGAACCTTCGTCAAGCTACATCTCTATAAGATAGCGAACTCTCCCCCCCCTCTCCAAGGAAGAACAAAGCAGGATTCTATAGAAATAACGCTTGTACAACTAGGAAATGGCTCATAACGACAGGAAGCAGAGTGGTGTTGCGAGGTTGCTGGGCAGTGCATCTGCGGGTATACTGGAGATAGGTGTGTTCCACCCGGTGGACACCATCTCGAAGAGACTGATGTCGAACCACACAAAGATCACCAGCGGTGCGCAATTGAACTCCGTCATATTCCGTGACCACGCCGCTGAGGCGTTCGGCAAGAGGGTCTTCACTTTGTTCCCAGGTTTGGGCTACGCTGCCGTGTACAAGATCTTGCAAAGAGTGTACAAGTACGGTGGTCAGCCGTTCGCCAACGAGTTCTTGAACAAGCACTTCAAGAAGGACTTTGACAGCGCATTCGGTGACAAGACCGGTAAAGCCCTGAGATCTGCCACAGCCGGGTCTCTGATCGGTATCGGTGAGATCGTGCTGTTGCCATTGGACGTGCTGAAGATTAAGAGACAAACCAACCCTGAAGCATTCAAAGGAAGAGGGTTCCTTAAGATCCTGAAGGATGAGGGTATCTTCAACCTGTACAGAGGGTGGGGCTGGACCGCCGCTAGAAACGCGCCAGGTTCCTTCGCTCTTTTCGGTGGTAACGCCTTCGCCAAGGAATACATCCTGGGCTTGCAGGACTACTCCCAGGCCACTTGGTCTCAGAACTTCATTAGTTCCATAGTGGGTGCCTCCGCATCTCTAATCGTCTCCGCACCATTAGATGTCATCAAGACCAGAATCCAAAACAGAAACTTTGACAACCCAGAGAGTGGTTTCAAGATCGTCAAGAACACTTTGAAGAACGAAGGTTTCACCGCTTTCTTCAAGGGTCTGACCCCAAAACTGTTGACCACCGGCCCTAAGTTGGTCTTCTCCTTCGCACTTGCACAATCATTGATTCCAATGTTCGATAACATGTTGAAAAAATGATCAGGAATAATTGAATACTACATTATTTGATCCTTTTTTTATGACCTATAGCGAAAACAAGTTTACTCCCCCCCCTCCGCAGTGGTAATCTACATTTGAGATACATATAAGGTACTTCTCTCTTCTGCCATTTCAATTTGGGTTTTTAATCACCCTTTGCATTGTTTGTCTTTAATTTTCATCAAACACCAAATACTTCGTTTCATTCTTTAATTTAGCTATGCCGATGAGACAGTATCCAGACCAAGATTATAATCCATAACTCATGTATTTAGTATAATTTATTTTAGACTTTCTCTTTTGTAACAATATGAAGTGAAGAACAGCTAAGTTGTTTTGTTAGGCGTGCTAGGACTTGCACTTGTTCCCCGATATCTTTATCTGCATATGCATATAAACATACATGGTAACCTACAACCACTAGTCAAAACCCAAGTCGGCGTCAGATCGAAAATGTATAGCATCTACTATGAAGCATTATTACACTGCCATCAATGGGTGCTATTGTGGCACTCTTGGTGAACTTCACATTCTGATGTCCTCATTACTTTACCTATAAGGGACATTCAGGACATTTTGATCACTTTTTCTTTTGATCTGCAAATAAGCTACAAGCATTTTTTTTAGGCAAAAGTACCAGAACAGCAATCATTTATACAGTCACAACTCTTACCTGTAAGCACATCATTTCCTGCTACCTAGCTCTTGGCATCAAGTTACAATCATCCTATTTCTTATAAATCAACAGCGCTTCAGAGACGCACACTAGCCTAATAGCTCAATAATCAGGAACATTGATGGAGGACCTACTGTACAGTTTTGTTGTAACGGATATCACATCGGCGCTGGTGTTTGTAAGGCGACAGACGGATGCGTTAGTGTATGCCTCGCTTGGATTGAACAAGAAACAGCTTCTGAAAGGTGCAAGAACTGCCTTCAATCAGTTGTCCAAGAAGTCCGCCATACACTACAACTTCAAGCAGATCGAAGTAGAGTCAGAGCAAGAGCATGTCGAGAAGTTTCAGGATACTGTGAACAAATTCACTAAATTGCTGGAAGGCCATATTGTCAAGGACTTGCATTACGAGTATATGTTTGGTACTTCTCTGCAACATCGCATATGGGATGAGCTAGTCAAGATTCCACATGGTAAAGTAACAACTTATAAGGAAATAGCGGATAAACTAAAGATCAAGAACGGTAGCCGAGCTATTGGGAGCGGTATAGGGTCTAATAATATAGCGATTGTGATCCCATGCCATAGAGTTGTTTGCAGCAATGGAACATTATCTGGCTACAAGTGGTCTACATCGCTTAAGAGGAAACTTCTGGAAAGAGAACATGTATATGCTTCCAATAAGAAAGATGCTCTAAATAAAGACACCAAGATATCTTTAATGAAGTACAAATACAGTGCTTAAAAGGCACTGTATAGCTGCTTTCAAGAAATTCAATATGAGCCTCAGATTCAGAACTCACTAATAATTCTCTGCGTCAACAATATGACAACTCTGCATAGTATTTTTTTTAAAATTGATGTTACCATTTAATTTTTGAGCACGCCATGCCATCGATGACTTATGTTCTTTCCTTCCTCTATATCAGGCTAACCTGTTAATATAAAGTTTAACGAATGATATTTACCAATAACTTGTAATGTTAATATTTATTAGTATACATGAAAACACCATTTTTATGATTATTAATTGAGAGCTTACGGGCGTTCTATTGTATAATTTAAGCTCTCGCCTCATAACAAATTTATAGTTCCGTAAACTCGACTTTATATTATTTCAGGAGTTGGTAATCTTCTGAAGCATGCAACGAATTTATCACCCTTTTTTCTTTCAACTTTTTTACCTTCTTCTGTTGCATGTCTCATAATCCTGACACAGCTGTCTTCTTCTTCCCATTCTTCAGGCAGTCTTTCGAACAATGGATGTTCGGTCAAGTGCTTCACCATCCAGTCGTGCAAGTCCTTCACATCAGTGATAGTGTATACAATACCACCTTCTCTTAACACATAAGCGTACTCACTCAATAAAGTGTTAGTAATGATACGGGCTTTATGCTTTCTTTGTTTGAAATGTGGATCTGGGAAACAGAAGAACATCTTCGATAATTGTCCCTTTTGGAAAAAGTTTGGTAAGAATTTCATAGCATTGCCTCTTAGTACATTAATATTTTGGTATCCTTGTTCCTTGACATGGTTGGTTCTCAACGCTATAATTCTGTCTTCGACATAGTTAGTGACCTGAACACGAATCTCCATACCCAGTATCAGATCATCTGGGAATTCTGGGGAGAGATCTACCAACAAACCACCAAAACCGCATCCGATATCAGCAATAGTAACCTTCTTTGTCATTTTACCGGACTCTGGATCGACGTAATGAGGGTAGAGTTTAGTCCAGTCCATCTCTTCTGGTGAACCTGGATATTCTAGCTGGTGATCCGAAAAAGGATTGGAGTGAGCTCTTTGTCTATAAAATCTTTTCTTAGGAAGATCAACCTGATGACCCTCTACTAATGACGATTCATCAATCTTAACATGTTTCAGTTCTTTTCTGTTCTCTTCTTTGTTAACTCTATAAGCATAACGCTTTGATCCTGGGTCGTTACTTAATGGCTTGGCCTTCATTCTTTCTTAACTATCTTCCTATGCTGTCGTTAAAAAATAAGGTATTTATTATCTATATTTTGATGAATAACAACGAATCCAACTATATGATAACCTAATTCAAGTCACCTTGAGTAATGTTTGCGATGAGCTCATCGCATTGACTTTTTTTTCAAAATTTTTCACTTCGCCAGCCTTTAGCACGCCCCGATAGTGACAACTTTGAAGTAATCATATATATATGCAGATCAGTACAGTATACTATTTAGCATTCTGAGTTATGACTAGACTATATCGATAGTTAAATTAATGTATTTACAAAATAAAAAAGAATATTTTCTTTCTATCTGATGATAGAGCCATACGACTTGACTTCACTTATTTGCAGTATCTGAATCCTTTATTCATTATTTACAAAATGCCACAGGCTACCGCATCAAAGTATCATTAATCTTTCCTTCTACCTACCAGATAAAACAACTTTCTATTAGCTTCATTCTTTTATGTTATCTTCGTGGGATTTCAAGGTCAGATACAGATGCTGCTTGTTAGCCTCCAGCACTTGCACAAGACCTGCACCACCAAGCATCTGCAAAAGCCCTGCCAATTGTCCTTGTAAGACTTCTTTTGTTGGCAATGTCTTGAACTGATCCAGCTTAGCGAAGTCGTAGACCTCTTTGTCGACCTTTGCACCCATCACAAGTAACTTGTCCTGTGCGTTTTTCAGTAGCTTGAACACTTTAGCGACTCCCTGAGGGTCAGTATCTTGGAAGGAGATGACCGCTGTGGGGCCCTTCAATAGTGGGATCAGCGGGTGGTGAGGCAACTCCTTCTTGTTCTTGATGTACACGGCGGGGTCCTCGCGGTCGAGCGTCCTCAAACACACTTTGAATATATTGTTCCTTATCCTCGTCAGCTTCCCACCGGCCTGCTTGATCTGCTCCCTGAAGTGGTGGTCCTCATTCTTCGTCAAGTTGTTGTAATGCGCAAAAAGAACCATGCTGTTGTTGTCCATCATGTACCGGTAAGAGTCCAACAGGAACGTCTTCCGAGAGTCTATGGGCTTCCACGTCTGCCTCTTCAGTCCAGACTCCACCGCAACACGGGAGTACCTCCTCACACACTGCCACACTAAACCAACGCTGTTCATTCCTGGCCTCTTCAATACGTTTCTTCACCTAGGCTGCAAGGTGAACCGAAGTGAACCGAAGTGAACCGACAAGAGACTGGCTCTATTATATCGAGCCTTCTTGAACTTCTCCCAATGAGGCAGACTCGACGTCTCGCCAGGTTCAGGGTTTTGTGCAGAAAACCCAGACCGGGGCCGAAAGGTCTTCCTGGGGTTTATATCACGTGACTTGGATATTTTTGCAAGAAGGTTTTGGGTCTGGGTTTGCGCAGGGAATGGAGGTTTTGGATGGACGGATATCAACGGAATAAAAAGAGCTAGTGGAGGGTGGTAACACCTTGGTCAGGATGGAGTTCTGGATAAGTCGAGCAGGGATATTGAGTGTTTCTGAGAGCAGGACAAAATCCACGGATTTTTTTTTCGATCGCGCCAGGTTAGAGTACATATGCAATGTTCAACGCACGAGATACGCAGAGTGGTAACAGGTATGAGACGCACATCAACATGTACCCTGTAGCGGATAGCGGGGTGCGGGATGGCACGGCGAGTGGTGTGGGTGCGGGTGCGAGTGCGAGTGCGAGTGCGAAGACGCCTTATCCGATTGAGGACACTGCGATAGGGACGCTGAATCGAATACCTGTGTTCACTAAGGCTTCGATGAGTCCCAGTCCCAGTCCTGACGAGCTGGCGGACGAGAGCCATGGAGCTGGGGACAAGAGATACGAATTGCCGTTCATGCTGAGTACTGGGAGCACAGGGAGTTTAGGCGGGAGTGCCAGTGGAGGAGTTAGCGGGGGAGTTAGCGGGAGCAATGCAGGTACGCAACCGGGGGTACCGCGAGGCGACGATGCGGCAGGCGCTGAGCCAGTACGAAGAGAAGCGCACGCGAAGGCGGCGAATCCGTTCAGACAGATGATAGACTACCAGGACGTGGAGACGCCTCCGCCGCCGTATGTGGAGAAGGAGCGGAAAGAGCGGGACGTCCTGCGGGAGAAGATGTACAGAACGGAGTCACGAAGCCCGCGCAAGGACACTGCGGGGGCCCGGCCCGCGGAACCAGATACAGGAGCAAGTGTGCAGCCTGAGCTAGCGCAGCCTGAGCTTGTGAAGCCTGAGCTTGTGAAGCAGCGATCTGAGTCATCTACGACCACGACGGGGAGCAGCAGCAGCAGCAAGAGCAAGCGAGATCTGACGGTGTTCTCGCGGGAGGCCGTGGAGTTCTACGAGGTGTACTGTTCTGTGGTTGCTGACCAAGGGAACTTCACGCCGTCGGTGCAGCTGAAGTGGTGCGAGACGCTGCTGGAGTATGTGTTCAAGCCGGACTTCATCTCGCACTACAACATCAATGCTGAGCGCCTGAAGCGGGCGCTGAAGCCCGAGGAGGCGCAGAAGAACCAGAAGGTGATCCTTGAGCACGCGTTCAAGGTGCTGAAGAAGCTGATCTCGTCGCGGTACGCGCCGGCGATCTACCTGATGGGGACGCTGTACTCGCACCAGCCGTACCTGGACATCAAGAACAAGACCATTGTGACGCGCAACGACGAGAAGGCGCTAGAGTTCTACTGCAAGGCCGCAGCGCTGAGCCACCCGGAGTCGTGCTACCGGGCGGCTGTGTGCTACGAGTTCCGCCGGGGCTGCGATGCTGCGCTGTCGCACTACGAGTGCCTGCAGCGGGCGTTTCAGTACTACACACAGGGCGCTGAGCAGAGCACGTCGTGCATGTACAAGCTGGGCATGACGCACCTGTACGGGCTCACGAGCATGAACTACGCGCACGAGGAGGACCCGCGCGAGCTGGAGCGCATCGTGCGGCAGGACGTGCCGCAGGCGCTCATGTGGCTCTCTAAGGCCACGGAGCAAGGGTCCCCGCAGGCGTGCTACGAGCTGGGGAAGATCTACGAGTTCACGAACATGCCCTTGCCGATCCAGCAGGTGCTCGCGGAGAGCGGCATACAGAGGGACACCGCAAAGGCACTCGCGTACTACACCCGCTGCGCCCGCGAGTACGACTACCCGCTGGCGCAGTGGAAGCTGGGCCACTGCTACGAGACGGGCGACCTCGACGTGGCGGTAGACCCCCACAAGTCCATAGCCTGGTACTACCGCAGCGCAAGCGACAGCAGTACCCTCACCACCACAGGTTCAACCACAGGCACCACCACAACTACAGGTTCAACCACGACAAGCGAGGGCAAGACCCGCCGGGGCAACCCGATGGCCATGCTAGCGCTGAGCGGCTGGTGCCTGACGGGCTCTCCTGGCGTGCTGCGCAGCAACGACGGCGAGGCGCTGCGCTGGGCCCAGCGCAGCTCCGAGACCGCGCAGGGGAAGCTCCCGCGCGCGGAGTACGTGCTCGGGTTCTACTACGAGCGCGGCATCGGCACCCCTGGCGGCACCCCGGACATCCCGCGGGCCACCGCCCACTACCGCCGCGCGCAGCAGTTTCCCAGGGCCGTCCAGGCCCTCCACCGCCTGGCCCAGTAGAT
>ERZ1036435.234-NODE-234-length-40211-cov-11.979405_pt1 | contig 40211 bp, 19 predicted proteins | sample MGYA00514223_ERZ1036435 | MGnify/ENA primary metagenome ERZ1036435 (study PRJEB33795, sample SAMN09464927) | human gut metagenome | host: Homo sapiens | place: USA: Stanford, California | collected 2016-08 | study: EMG produced TPA metagenomics assembly of the... | reverse complement strand
GGGGGGGGGGGTGAGGTGGCGAGAGGGATGAGTGGGATGAGTGGGAGAGCACACACACATGAGGGACAATTTGGGATTTTCCCCGGAATATAAATAACGATTGGTGCTTCCCTTTGCGTCTCACGAGGGGAAAATTTGGAAATTGAAGAACCCATACACCATCGTAGGAGACGGAATTTGTTATATAATACGAACATCACACATTTACACGTGATACAGAGCTAGAGCTACAAAGAATACACGAACTAACCCTTTAAAATAAGGTATTTAGAAAGGTAAACAGGACAGACAGGACACCGATTGCTGAATAGCAGACGGGAAAGGATTATTAGTGCACGTACAAGACAGTGTAATAAGCCATTTAAAATGTCAGAACCACCTACGCCAGTGCATGCTGGGCCCAACGAGCAGCTGGATATTGATGACATCAAGGAGCTGAGCGATGAGGATATCGAAGAGCTGGATTTGAAGCCGGACATGGACACTGATTCGTTATCTGAAAAGCATCAAGGGGAGTATGTACAAGAGAATGGGGCTGTGAAGCGAGAGCATAGCATATTGTCGAATGAGGAGCTGTATGGGGAGGACGAGCGCTCAGATTTTCAGCCTCGAGTGAACATCAATTCACCATTTTCTTCCTATGCCAATCTGCGAGCCCTTGACGATAGAGCTAGACCTAAGCCGCAGAGACGACTGTCTATGTCCCAGCAGTCGAAGTTTATTGCATATTGTGATCAAAAACTCATGGACATTCAACGAAAATTTGTCCAATCTCGTGGGCTTAACACACAGAATGGGTACCAAGGCCTGGAGCCCTTGTTACAGGACGTTAAATGCCTGGTGGACTTCATATGGTACTCATTAGATGGATCCCCCAATACTGATGTACTATTAACAGAGGAGCTTCAATCCGATGACTCTATGGGAATGAAGATGAACAATAACAATATGGCTAAAGACACTTACTTCGGCCAGTCCTCTTATCTCATCAAGATAGCAGATGATTTGCTAGACTACATAGAAAAATTTGACTTAAAGTTTTTATCTGGCGAGGAATTACACCAAACGTTATCGAAACTGTTCAAACTACTGTTTATTCTGGATAGAATATTCTCCAAACTGATCGACGGTGACATACCCGGTGGGAAAAGGTTAAATGGTACAGAATCCGTAAGAGTTAATGGTATTGCTGAGAGGACTAGGATGAAATTACCTGTCATTTTTGAAAGTCAGGATTTACACGGCTACCATTTTGAAGTGAGTAAGGTGTACGAAAATACATTAGAGAGATGTTCCAGATAACGCACAGTAAATATCAAAAAACCTCTCGATAAGACTGGACTTAATCAAGACCAAACAATTTCCTAGCATCGCTTTCATGCCACTATATTTTCTAATGAATTCCTTAATTTGTAACTATACTAATAAGACGGTTTTTTACTAGCAAATTCTTGCTAACGATAACGATATTATAATCGCACTTTATGATATTTTCCTATATATAACGCTCTATAAAAGAATGCATTTGTTGAATATGAAATTGGCATTGTGTTGACAGCAACAAGAATCAGAAACTAATGGGGCCATATTTGTTTGCAGATCGTATACTTTTTGCTTACCTTATTACTGTTGGTCGAATGGATCCCTCATATAAGCACTAGCAGCCTGTGGTGTAAACAGTGGAACATTGGCGATGTCTGTATGACTGTGATCACCACTTATAGCCGATTCGTTTACTGGCGATTTGGAATCTCCAGATTTTGTTTCAGAGTTGTTATTGTTATGCTGTAGAGCTTCTTGATTTGCTGCTGCAACAGAAACTGCTTTATATGAACTCAAATCTAAAATCACCGTAACATCTTTGGTTATCTTGGCTAACGAAGCAAGTTGTGGCCTTACTTCATTTAGACTTGGCAAATCAGCCATTAAAGTCTTTGCATTGGCAAGAATTGAAATAATTGCTTTGAGGAAGGCATTGATACTTTCCCATGTTTTTAGCTTTTCAGAGGTCGTTGAATACTTTTCAGCAGTTATTCCATCACCAGTCAGAAGCCGTAACCTTTCACCTAGTACCTGTGATAATTGCAATAATTGCCTACAGGTATCTGTTAAATCTTTTATTTTGGTAGCTAGTGTATCGGTCAATACCTGATGTCCTGTTGAACTAGCCAAAGCAACTTTAGATATTTCAGATGTAAGTTGATTATACACCATTGTCACCATCTTAACTACTGTTCCCAATGTTTCGTGAAGTTGCTGATCAATATCTACATCCGTTCCAGTCGGTGTTGAGATTCCACCCTTCTCAGTTAATGGGGGTTGCTGTACTTGCTTTAGTTTTGGTGCTGTAAGAGACACATTTCCATTTTGAAGTTCATTGTTAATCTGTTTCTCATCAGGTGGATTCTTGAAATTACCACCTCTATTATCTGCTGTCTTAGCTAAATTAGAAATATTCATTTTATGTTTGTCTGAAGAACCTTGCTCTTGAGTACTGTTTGTAGTAGCAACTGCATGAGCAGGTAGTTGTCCTTGAGTTCGTAACTGACTAACACCATTAGGAGATGTTATTATATTAGACTTAGATCCATTAACATTCAAAAGACTACCTGTTCCTCTACCTTGTATGGTATTACTTCTTGACCTGGCTACTTTTGGAATGCCTGATTCATTGTGTTCTACTGAGCTTTCTTGATCAGATACGGCATCATGATATCTAGTTTTTTCTTCATTTGACAATCGTACTCCAGCAATATCTGGTTTTGAAACATTAGTTAGCGTTGGTTTTCTGCTTAATCCGACATGGTCTGTCCTACTGTTCGCTTCGCTTTTACTTCTTATTATAGCCGGATGACCATCACTCTCAGGTTGAATTTTATTGCTATTGTTACTGGCACTTTTCTTATGTAGTAAAAGTGTCTCCTGTGGTGTAATAAAGCTCCATGCATTGTACATTTCAGTATATGAACACACTAGTGACATGAAAAACATTCTTATGAAACATAAATCATCTTCCTCAAAGAAAGCTTTAAAATTTTTCTGTAACAGCGCAATAATTTGTTTAAATATTGAGATGATAGTCATACAAAGTGTGATCAAAGGTTGGTCGTTCGAGATTTCTTGATTGTCAGACTGTTCTAAAATTTCCACAAGATTATCAATGTGTGATCTAACCGAATATAGAAGAGATACCACATTCACAGCAATGGACTTTTCTTTACAAAGTGAAGTGATCTTTCGTATTGCCTGTTGACACTCTGTAAAACTAAACAATAATTTGCGACAAGCAACAACCAAATCAGTGTGTGATACTTTATGCTGTTCCTGGTTAACCTCTTCTGGAAGAATTGATAGTCTTTTGAAATAATCGTTGTATTTAGTATGGTTGTAGAGGTCATTTGAAGACAGAACATTAGGTGTATTCATATTCGTATCTGTGAAATTCTCTTTGGCAATAGTAACATTATTGATATGTTCTGATATAGCGGCAGATGAGATGCTAGAATCATTCAATTGTTCATCAGTTACTGGTATGGTATTAACAAACCCCATCCGCTTTGCCGCTCTACTCAATTTTGACTCTAGCGACTGTACTTTCATTTTTGGGTGATTGTTAAGAAAGCGAGGAATGGCAATTGCCCAATACTCATCTTTAGGTAAGTTTTGTTGATTTGGAACATAAGATAGTACTTGATCAAGTTCTTCTTTCGGTATAGGGTTTCCTTCAATTTCTAGAACTTTTATATGATTTAGTTGAAGAATAGGAGATAGTTTCCAAATTGAGGTAAGTCTGTTGTTCTTCAGAGATATAACCTTTAATCTAGTAGAGAATACGCTTGGAAATTCCTCTGGAAGCTGAGAGATTTTATTGGATGATATATCCAAAATTTCCAACTTCTGGCAATTCAAAAGTTCAACCGGGATCTCTCGAAGCCCATTACTATGCAGATCGAGGTAGCGCAGGTTTTTTAACTCACTAAAGTTTTCTGGTAAGTATGTTATGTTGTTTTTCCTTAGTGAGAGTCTTTCTGCATTTGCAAGTAGTTTAATATCTTCCGGTGGTATTGTTTTAAGGTTCAGTCCTATAAGTTTAACAGTGGAGCTATTTTTTGATTCCTGTTGTGTTAACTCATGATCTATTACTTCTCTCATTTCATCTATACTTAACTCATTCATAGCTTGAGACCCCTTTGAACTATCGTCATTGTATTTTTCATTTGCTAGTGGCATATTCTCATGCCCTATTTTTATCTGATGTTCCATTGATGCAGAAACTTTACACCTTTTCAATTCTAATCAGTATCTGACGCAACTTTAATATTAAATAAGGAATCCAGAGCTGGACAAGATAAAATTTGTCTTCTTTGGATACACAAAGTATATTTGGATTGAGATTTGTTGAGATATTGCTCAACCCTAGTTGCAGAATTGTATTTCTAATGCTAAAAAAAATTACTGATGAGAAATACTCTTCCTCATCAACTTGCTGAGTTAGTAACTCTAATAACTAGGAATTCGGTGAAGTTCAGCCAATGGATATTGAAGTGTGAATGCTTATCGTTAAAGAATCAGCTATAGGCTTTTTGTAATACTTGGAATCGCTATATTCTTTGTATTTTATCTTCCAATTTCTAAATCATTGAATTTTTCAAGAAATTGTAATCGGATTTATTTTTTTTTTGTTTTGATTTAAGAAGCTCCAATTAACCGAAATTCTGGAGAAAAATCAGTATCGCCCATATATAAGATGTTAATCAATAGTTGTGCATCACTCTTCACTGTATTTTCTGATAAATTTTGTCGGATAACAAATATAATGATACTCTTAGATTGTAATATCCTGTAATGATTGATTGATGATATGTGACCTGATATTCTATGTATTTATCTCACTATAAATCAGTCTGAGCAAGATCATCATGGATAAAAAGAGATATAATATTGATAAAAAATATAATTATTTACATTATTTACAAATGATAGATTGAAGGAGTAAAATCCGGTGTAATTAAAAATAATACTCTGATATTTACATGAAATTTTATTTTCAAGTACTGCTTTTCTACTTCATGATAATTGTGAAAACATTTGTTTTGATAGTTCTTGGAAGTATCAATGGTTGCAAGCTCTCTTTCATAAACTCGAATATATTTGCATTATTTTTATTTTTCATTTTTTTCATTTTTAGATTCTCTGCGGTGAGACTCATAAAAGTAATGTTCATGTCGAAGTGGATTTTAGCTTTGAGAATGATTTTGCACCAATTTTTTTGAACATAGCTATGTCATCATTTCTAAACTGGTAATTGAAATCGGGATCTATTGCAGGCAACTTTTCGATAATGAATTCAGAGAATTCCAGTAGTTCTTTTGGGATAGTTTTAGTACTACCACTTCTAAAGACCATCCTTATTGTTCTCAGAACCTGTTCCATCCAATTAATAGACATATGAACTTCTAAACCAGGAAGCATTTCTAGGTACTTGGATAATTCTGGATATAGTGACACGTCGTGTGTTCTACCAATAACCTGACAAAGACCCTTTATCATTGTACCCATTAATTGAGGTGAGTTGATTCTCATGGGTTGCGATACTTTGTTGTTGTCAGTCTTCATTAATTCTTCAAATATTTTCTCCGCATTCTGAACATCACCATCCGGTTTACGGAATTCACTGAACAAAATCTTTTTTTGTAAGGTGAAATTCAATTGGTAAATCCCTCTTTGCTCAAATAACACTCGGACAGGAATAATCGAAGGTGCAATATCGATGAACTTTTCTAAAATCAAGTTGACCTCTTGCTTCCACGATTGAGTAGAAATTTGAGGCTTTAGTTTTAGTACTTTGCTTCTAACATCATTAGCGATAACATATGTCTCATCGTCCGTCTTGGTTTTGTATATGTAGTCACCATATGTTTTCAACGCCAAAATGGAGGTATTAGACCCAAATGAATCCAAGCTATTCTGTTGGTAAAAATCATCAAATACTTTGCTATCATTTGGATTCTCATTAAAAATTTTTAACGCTATTGCTTCAGCTAGATCAACAGATTTTAGTTTCCCAAATTTCGTAGCATCTATTCTGTTTTGAATTTGTGAATATGTGATCTTTGTTCTTCTGATAATTGCTAGTAAAAAGGCCTCAAAGACAACTTGGTTATTCTTATACTCTGTAGGTATCTCTTTTTCCCATATATTCTGTAATTCTTCAATATTTCCAGATGTATTTAAAGCTTTAATCAAAGAAGCATATGCTAGAGAGGCATCGATTCCCACTTTACCAAATTCTGGTTTCAAATATGAATTCCAAACAGCCAATAGTCTTTGCAGTTTTTGTATTTTTGAGGGAGCTGGATATTTTGAAACAATATCGAGTAATCCTAATTTTAATTTAAAACCATCCGCGTCGTTAAGTTTATCCTTATACTCGTTGAATACTTGCATTGGAAAAGAGGAGTTCGCATTCAGTTTATTGAATTGCTCCATAAACTTTGTAATAATTTCAATATCGCAGTTATTGATATCCCTTTGTGCAGAATAGATATTATAAAAGCTTCTTAGTCTAGATTCTGTGTAACAGATATCAAGTTGATTTATGAACCACGTCTTGTTTTGTGTTGCATATAAATTTAAGAGATATGCAAATCTGTTGGATAATTCTTGGTCCCTTTTCAACACTTCATTCTGTTCAACAATGGAAATTATTCTTCCGAATGGAATGTCGGTATGAAATCTTTCTGTCTGTAAAATCTGTTGTAACATGCTGCAATCTGGTTCGTTCATATCAGGAAGTTTCAAGTATGCTATTGTGGTATATGCCATTAAGTTTTCATTTGATGTTGTGAATTGCTCCAAATATTTAACCCACAGGGAGATAACATCTTTAGGAGCGTCCTTCACAAGCAGGTAGTATTTCAATATCATCTCATATTGAGCAGGACCTATCAAATTATACTTCGATAGTTGTTCAAGCACAACATATGGGTCTAAGCTAGAAGTATTCTTCGCATTTGTAATGCTTAGAAAAAGACGGTTAATAAAAGACAATGATCTGCTCCTGCCATATTTTGGTGCCATTCCTTGTCTTCCGTTTGAAAATTCAGATATCTTATCTAAGTCATTTTTGAACTCACTGTATAAAGATTCAATATTTGCCTTCCCATCAGGTTGTGCCAATTTGCCTGTATACTCTTTGTTCAACTCAAATAACCTTCCTGATCTTCTTGGTGTTGTCTCAACATTTGACTGTGTGCTAGACGATAAAAATCTTAAAGCCGTACTTTTAAGGTATTGGTACTGGGCATCTCTTAAGGAACGTACTAGTAGTCTCTGGTTTATCCTTAACATTGTGGTAGAATTCTCAATTTATTAGTATACAGGTCCTTTATACGCTTCCCATGAAATCAATTAATAGGACAGGAGTCAATTACTATGCTATGATCCAGCGGGAAAGTATAGGGATACAGATTCAAACTAGAGCCACTCAAAACAGGGATTCGATTACAAAATTCGTTGTGCTCTCCTATTTCTATAATACTCATTAAGAATATTTATTTGATGTTTCGAGAAATATCTTTTAACTTGGTTGTAAATGCCGTTACTTTCTCTGTTTCCAACCCTTCCGAGACTGAAAAAAAACTGAGCTGTGAAAAATCATTGAAGTGACTTCGAAATGAACAATACACATTTTATGGACAGTATCCTCATACCGAGGGAGGTCTCCTATAGTTTTGGTGATTAAGCTGTTTTTAGAGTAGCGAATATACTACGTCAGAGACAATTGAAGGTTAGTTGTAAAAAGTCCAGTATATTTTGAAGCAGATTATTAGGGTGTTAGCAATCAATGACGTATAGTTTCAAATGCTGTGATGACGGTTCTGGTATAGCAAGTGGGTCTATACTTAGATTTGACAATGTTACAATTTTATTAGACCCTGGTTGGAGCTCATATAAAGTCTCTTACGAGGATAGTGTGGCATTTTGGTCGAACATTATTGCTGAGGTTGACATAATTCTGATCTCGCAACCGACTACAGAATGTTTGGGTGCCTATACCTTCCTGTATTACAATTTTATATCGCATTTTATTTCACATATTCAGGTGTATGCTACACTGCCTGTAGCCAATCTAGGAAGAGTATCAACAATTGAATTTTACGTTACAAAGGGTATCATAGGTCCTTACCAAACAAACCAACTTGATATAGATGATGTTGAGAAAGCGTTTGATTTCATAGATGTGCTTAAATACTCTCAACTCGTTGATTTAAGATCCAAATATGATGGTTTATCATTATTTGCATATAATTCAGGCTACGCACCGGGTGGTGCTATATGGTGTATAACTACTTACTCAGAGAAATTAATTTATGCCCCAAGATGGAATCATACTAGAGATACGATCTTGAATGCTGCTAATCTATTAGATAATACAGGAAAACCATTATCATCACTAATGAGACCGTCTGCAATAGTTACAAACTTCGATCATTTTGGCTCCTCACAACCTTTTAGAAAGCGTGCAAAATCTTTCAAGGATATACTTAAGACTAAACTAAGCAATAATGGTAATATTTTGATTCCAGTAGATATTGGTGGTAAATTCTTAGATCTTTTTGTTTTGGTTCACGATTTCCTTTATGAGAATGGCAGGAATAATAAGTTAGCAAATATTCCAATTGTACTCCTGTCCTACACAAAGGCAAGATCAATAACATATGCAAAATCTATGACGGAATGGTTTTCTAGTATCTCAGCTAAAACTTGGGAAAATAGAAACCAAAAAACAGCTTTTGATCTGGATACGCCATTTTCTGTTGTGGACTCAAATGAATTGGCAAATTTGAAGGGTCCTAAAATATGCTTTGTTTCTAATGTAGAGACATTGGTTAACGATGCATTGTCGATTTTAGGGTCAGATAATAATACATTGTTAGTTTTGACTACAGATAACAGACAGGAAGTTCCAGCACTTCATACAATATATGACTACTGGAAGGAGAATAATACTGAAAGTTCAATTGAAAGTGCAAATGTTCTAAAACTGAACCAAAAAATTACCATAAATACCACAACATTCAAGGAATTGCAGAACGAAGAACTTGATGCTTATCTAAGTAAATTAGAACAAAGGAAACGGAAACAGTTGATAACAGAAATTACGACCAGGAAGGGGCTCAAAAAGGGGGCCGCCGTTGCCCTTCCTACTAATTTAGCATCTGATGAAGGTCAGAAAACAGAAGTTGATCTGGTTGATGACATTACAAACACCGAAGATCTGGAAAAACTATTAGAAGAAGAGGAGGAGGACGAAGACGAAGATAATGAAGATAATCTTATTAATATTTTAGAAGATGAAGATAGAGCCGACGGAATTGAGGAGTCTATTCCAGTAGATATAATAATAACGCCTGGTGTTAACAACAAGCACAAAATATTTCCATTTCAGCCTCTTAGACAAAAAAAAGATGATTATGGTATTGTAGTGAAGTTTGATCAATTTGTTCCAGCTGAAGACAAAGATGATATTACGCCATCAAAGAGACATATAAATGGAGATAATGAGGAGGATATGGATGACGATTATGTTATAAAGGAAGCTTCTAATAAGAAGATCAAATCAGATAGTGTTAACCAGCCCACAAAAGAGACTAAATTTTCGGATGATATTAATCACTTGCGGAATAACAACAGACCTGGTATACGAGAGTTTAAAGCAACTGAGGTTAACTTAAATATGAGTTTAACGTTTATCAACATGGAAAGTTTGGTGGATAGAAGGTCATGTGGTGTGATATGGCCACTTTTTAAAAGCCGCAAATTAATTTTGATGGGACCTTCAAATGTTCAAGACAAGCATGTAACTGGCATCATCACTAGTAAAACCATGGAAGTAACCAGCCTGGCATATAATCAATCAATTGATTTTGATACTACCATCAAGGCATTGGATATAACGATATCTCCAGAATTGGATGCACTTCTCAAATGGCAGAGGATCAGTAACGACTACACACTTGCGCACGTAACCGGTAGACTAGTCAAGGAAAGTGCCCATCAGTCCTCGGCTGTACCAGTAACAGATAACACCACTTCTAGTGGAAGAGAGAAATATGTGCTAAAACCATTAAATGACAATGTCGGTGTACAGACCAATGGCTCACTAGCTATTGGTGATGTCAGATTAATCAAACTGAAACAAAACTTAAACGCGACTAATCATACTGCAGAGTTCAAGGGTGAAGGTATATTGGTAGTGGATGATAAAGTAATTATTAGAAAGATAAGTGATAGTGAAACTATAATTGATGGTCCCCCATCGGCACTGTTCTATTCTGTGAAAAAGCTAGTGATGGATATGCTAGCTAAGATATAAACGACCTAACTCCTTACACGCAAGTAATTATCTTAAGTACAAATGGTTTCATATCACGACCAATGAGTATATATTCTGTATGGATACGCGCTACTGTTAATTTACATTAAAACAGAACTGAATGAAAACTTAATTGATAAAGGATGATTACTATCATGATACTATTGACTTTATACAACAATTTTTCATACGTAATCACGAAACCGGCATCGCCTACTTACTTGAACTGTAATTTTTCAGTGTTCTAGCTTGCGATGAGGTGAAAAAAATACTGCATATAACTATGACTACAGCAATAGCTTAAGTTTTGTAGATTTGAAAGAGTTGATTTGGTTTCTATCTGGTGGATACAAGCGAAGCTATATATTACTTAACATTCAATATTTAATTACAATTTAGCTGGGCGTTAAATCAGGATTCACAAGAGCAATAGAAGTTGAGATAATATTTCCAGATATTCAATTATGAGTGAGCGAAGAGAAGAAGAAAGAGGTAGAACTGGCTTTTCTATGAAAAAGAATCACAACTCCAATTTTAATCGAAGGAATCAAGAACAAATACACCAGAAGTTGCCAACGAAAATAAGCGGTCCACTAACTTTAGAGCAGCTTTGTGCATATCAGCATATGTTCAGGATACAAGAAATATCTTCAATTATAAAATCCCATAACTTTGAAATTCCAAACGCTAGAAATCGTTCTCCATCACCTCCTCCAGTTTATGATGCAGAAGGTAAAAGAATAAATACAAGAGAACAACTTTATAAAAAGAAATTGATGAATGAAAGATTCAAACTAGTGGAGGTCGTCTCTAAGTTAATTCCAGGATATTCAGCTCCTAAGGATTATAAGAGACCTACCACTTTTCAAGAGAAATATTATATACCAGTTTCTCAATATCCACAAATAAACTTCGTTGGACTATTATTAGGACCCAGAGGGAAAACACTAAGAAAAATGCAAGAAGATTCTGGATGTAAGATTGCTATCAGAGGTAGAGGTTCAGTTAAGGAAGGTAAGACCTCATCAGATCTGCCACCAGGAGCTATGGACTTTTCTGACCCATTGCATTGTTTAATAATCGCTGATAATGAAGAGAAGATAGAAAATGGTATCAAAGCCTGTCGAAATATTGTAATAAAGGCAGTCACATCTCCAGAAGGACAGAATGAGTTGAAGAGAGGACAACTACGTGAACTAGCGGAATTGAATGGTACTTTAAGAGAAGATAATAGGCCTTGTGCTACTTGTGGTCAACAGGGTCATAAGAAATACGAATGTCCACATAGGGAGACATTTGCAATGAAGATTATTTGTAGGCGATGTAATCAACCAGGTCATACAATAAGAGACTGTACTTCAGATTCTAACTATGGACAACAGATACACTCTTCGAGATACAATAATGAAATGCCTTACCAGAGAACCAGCACAGCTGTCGATCAACCGAGTGCGTACTCGAGATATGGATATACACCAAGAAATCATAATGGAAGTAGTAGATTCAACGATAATTCCAAATATCTGAATGGTAACAAAAGGGCTACTCCACAACCCGACCTTGAATTAGAAACTAGTCATAAGAGGCAACAAATTAATCCTACCTCAAGTTCTCAGGATACCTTAAGTCACCAGACTAATCATATGACTATGACAACGATAGAAGATTCTGGAATTGATAAGTTACAACTTCCTGCTGGTATGTCTAATGAAAATCCTATACCACAGCCTGTTAATTTCAACGAGATTCAAATAAATGACGTCTCTGGACCAAATGGCACTTTAGAAGCGCCACCGGGCCTTGACTTGGGAAATAATGATTCTAACATAACCCTGCAAGGACCACCAGGTCTAAACTAGAATGCATACTTTTGTATTGATAATTTATATAGTTATTTAGTATAGCTATCGGTAATGAATTATCCATAAATTCTAATTCATATTCTATTTTCCATTTCATCACATTGAGATATAAATACGAATCTCAACAAGAATGGTTATCTGGATTTAGCTTCTTGGCTCTCCTTCCATTTATGGGCAAGCGCTAATATATTTGATGTGTCAATGTTGCTTTTATTTTCATCATCTGGAAAGGTATATGTAATATTCTGAGTCTTTAATCCATCGATATCTTTGATGCTATTTACAATAGAGGGTAATCTCTTTTCAATTCTTTGTCTACTGGATATATCACCATACTGTCCTTCAAAGTCGACATAAGATTGTAAAATTTTTGCTCTATCTTCGTCTCTCTTAATTTCTTTGAAATAATTGAGAGCTCTTTCAAAAACATCTCTTGCATTATCTTTATTATTATCAGTAATCTCAAATTCAAATTCGATCTCTTGTTCATCTAAAGCACTACTATCCTTCAACCTTTCTTCTTTCATGATTTGGAAGTTTTGAACTTGTTCCTCTGTAGGAACTGTTAATTTCTTCATTGCATAATCAGTCCAAGCTTCTACGGTAAAGTTAGACAGCTCTACTTGTTTTTTTAATAATGGTTCAATATTATCAAAATTCTGATATTCCATTTCATAGTCAATTAAGATTTCAAGCAGATGTAACTGGAATGACTTTGAAAACAGCCCAATGTTGTTTTGAATCGGAATCATGCAAACACTGCGTACCCTGACTTCATCTCCCAGACTGTCTTCAAATTCTACATAGGCTCTCCATGTATCGAGATTTAGCGGATCGAATTTTAAAAAGTTTTCATATAATATTCTAACGCGATCAAATTCCCTAAGTTTGGTCTCCAGATCAATGTAATACTTGAAAGTCTTCCGTTTTGGACATAGTCCTAACGAACGACCCAAAATAGATCTAGCTTTCTCCAGGTTATCTTGTCGAATTTCAAACTCAGCGTATAATATCCATATTTTTGAAAAAGTAAAATCATCATTAGGGATAATATTATGGATCAGTTCTTCAAATTTCTGTCCACATAAGGGAATATCATTAATTGTTAGCTCAAGAAATGTTAAGTATTTAATCCATATCAGGATATACTGCTTCCAATATTTGTCTTTAGTCCTACTAGTAGGAATGGCCGCATTTAGCACATTACTAAACGCCCCCATAACTAATTTAGGATAATTATTTTCAAGTAATTGCAAATACAACAGCCATGTGTCGTAATCATATACTTTTTCATTCAGAATATCTTCATAGTGTTTTTTACGATTAAGTATGATGGTATTCTCCAAAGTTTCGGCCGTTCCATGTTCTCTTTCAAATTGAAGAAGTGCATTATTTAAAGTATTAGATTTAGGCCATTTTTGAATAGCGATCTCTAATAAGGATTTTGATCTTATATACTCCTTCTGAAGTGCCTCCCATTTAGAAAATTCCACGATTAAATTAATACAGTCGTCAACTAATTCATTTCGACTTTCTGAATATGCAATCAATGCATCCAATGCCAGAGAATATACCGATCTGACAGTTTTGGTTGAACCATACCTTACCTCGAAATTAATCCATTTTCTCCATGTTGAAAATTGAGGATGTATAAGAACATATTTTGAGTAAATATTACGCACATCTTCATACCTTTCTTGTCTAACCTCGAAATCGGTAAATGAATCCCATACGTGAGCTGCCGGTTCTAAAGAGCACCATTTCTGAAATAAAGTGCGCACTATGTCAAAGTGTGCTAAGGATTCTTCTACAATTAAATACTTGTACCATAGTTTGTCAACACGTGGAAGTTTTGTAATAGCCCTTTCTAATATGTTTCTCGCATGATTGATATATCCTAGCTTCAACTCGGATTCTATATACCTTATCCATAAGGGAACATAGCTGATATGTACCCTAAGTGCACGTTCAAAAATAGACCTTGCTCTTCTCATATCATGCTGTTCAATTTCGAACACTGCATAACGCATCCATTGCTTGACATCTAATCTATTCCTTTTCAAATAGCTTTCAAACTCTGTCCTTTTCCTGCGTTGTACATCTTTTAGTTCTTCGAGATCAAGAATATCAATGGCATCTATGGAAAATTGCTTATTTTGAGATTTATAGACATCCTTCAGTATATCATTATCTGTAATCTGTTTTGCAGGTATCTCAGTCATTCCCACTACGCTAGAAATAGATCTTATCTAATGTTGCTCTAGCTGACTTCTTCTTTTCGAAGTACCCTTTTCACTCTGTAATGAATGCAACAGTCTAGAGTTCACTAGATCTCAAACAATAAGAAATTTGATTTAAATAAAATGTTTGGTGATGATTTTAGGTGATACCTTATTTTATTTGATAATATAAGTAAGTGTAGCTCATCGAGCATTAAATATCAGAGTTTTCATATGAGAGAATATTCTCAAGTTTGTACAGTCACGTGATATATTTCATAATACATGAAAGGTGTTATATTAATTGGGGTCTATTAGTTGATTTGAAAGCTATATGCTACTCATGTATGTTTGGTTTTCTATATCTCTATGACGTGTTTTACACCACATTATACATTCCGGTTTATAACTAGCTCTTTGCCCAAAGAAATGGTTGATTGCGAGATGAATACTGTAGCCATTTATGCATCTTTTGAGTAAACATTTGACTTTAAGAACTCAGCTAAATCGTTCAATTCTGCAGGGTCAGCTGAGTGGCCGAGACCTCTATAGCTCTTAAAAGTGTAGTTCTCAAGTTCACCAGCGGATTTGAAGAACTCCGCTGTTTGTACACCAATTGGGAAAGGAACAACGTCATCGCTTTCACCGTGACCATGGAACACAGGAGTGTTTGGGTTTAAGTTCTTTCTGGTCTCTTGAAGTTCATTTCTAAGGTAGGCAAACCCAGAAAGACCGATAAATGCACCTATCTTATTATTTAGAGTAACTGCTGATGCTAATGCTAATGCAGCACCTTGGGAGAACCCACCAACTATTATATTTTGAGGTTCTATCCCATCGCTAATACTACTGTCAACATATTTCTGTACTTCCTTTAATGATTGCTGGAATCCGACGGTATCGACATTAGAAGTTGTCCAGTCCCACACTTTAATATCAAACCAAGAAGGCATTGGCATACCACCATTGGCAGTAACTGGCTTTATGGGTGCATTAGGAAATATAAAGTTAGTGCTCTCAAAACATGGATGGTATTGCTGCAGATATTGAGCTAAAAATGACCAACCTTGACCTGTGTCACCTAAACCATGCAGGAATATTAGTGCATATTTAGCGGGTTTCTTAGTACTGGCAATTCGAACAGCAGTAGACATTGATGTAGACTAGTCTTATTTGTGTTATCAGTTAAGATACTTGATTATATATCTTCTCTTTACCTCGAAGTTGAACTAATACCACAGTATTCCTTTGTCTTGAATCACCTTCGACTTTTAAGAAGGTGGAAATATCCGATGCGATGATATGAAATTGATTGTTAACCTATTTAGCAGTGGATAATATATTAAGCCCGAATAACAAAGTTCTAATCTCTGAAGTAAAGAACTACCATATTGTTTTGATAGATAGCTCAATCATACTTCGATAACAATTTCTAATGGATAAACCACCTATTCTTCCGCCCAGAGAAGACGCAGTTGCTCTAGAGCCAGCTAATGATCAGCCAAAACTGGATGTCAAATTACCTGTAAATATTAATCTGCTCTCATATAATGAATTACTAGAGCTTATAAATCAGCACAGAGATAAGCTGCATTGGTTTTGTGCTAGCATGGATTCTTTTGAACCGATTACAGAGGAGGTTAAGAGACTGAAGAACCAGTTTAAGGAGCTGGAGGAGAAATTCTCGAAATTGGAGGACGGTAAAGTTGTTATTCAAGACCAAATTGCTGAATTGGTCATCTTAGAAAGCGAATATACGAAGAAATATCAGAATCTACAACAATTAATCCGCTCGAATTACTCTAAAGATGTAGCAAAACGGACGATGCTCAATAAAATAAAGGAAAACGAACAAAAGTGCGATGAGTTAGAGATAAACGCCAAAGGCAGTTTAGATCTGGATGTGTTTCTTAAATCGTATATGGATTTTAAGCTAGATTATCACATGCAAAAGCAAAAGCTGAATGTGTTGTCCGCTCAGAATAATTTCTAAGGATGCAACTGAATAGTATTGAAAATCTATAAGGATAACCGCAATCAGTATCACTGAATAGGTATATAGGATATCAAATTATATGCAGGCATATAGTAACTTTATAGCGTTGATCTCACTCCAATTGAATGTTTATTATTTAAGTAGCGTGGCTAATAATATATGGGTGAAGTAAAACATCGATACTCATAATTGCAAAAAAATAATATGCCTTAGTTGTCACCATATATAAGTTAGAAACGATGTTATAGCTAGTGTCTACAAAAAAATAATTTACAAATAATAGGAAGAAATGAAAAGAATAAAGGCAAAACAGAGTAATAGTTGCATAAATTGGAAAATAAAAGAAAAAATGAACTGAAGAAATGCTTGTTTTCACCAGGCTAACTTAATCAGATTTAAAGAAGTTAAACTACTTTAATCTGAAGGAATCATCCTTATTCCATGATAATGCAGTTGGGTCAGCAATTTTTCTGCCACCCATAACCCACGCCAATGCAAGAACAATGGCCATGGCAGCACATATACAGCCACCAATCAAATAAACTTCACCTAGGAATGGGTTTCTGCCACCAATAGAGGAGCCGTGTGTGATGAAGACACCTTTCTTACCGTTATACTCAGTAACAGGCCAGTGTAGACCGATGTCAATTTGCCATTCGCCCGCTGGCAAGGTATCGTTAGTGTTTTTTCTAATCAGTTTTGTTTGCTTGTCGAAAGCGGCTGGTCTCATCCAGTTTTGAAACTCTTCCCATTCATTTATGTTTGGCATGTTGGTCTCGTTGTAACCATTTGGGAAAGCCTTTGCCCAGTATGGAGGTGGGACGACTTCTGTGTGATTGTACTTGGTCTTCTTATATCTTTTCTTATCAGAGTGCCAATTTATTCTCTTGTTGGTCAAAGGGTAATTCTTAGTGGAGTCCTGGACGTTCTGTAATTCAAATGGATAAGAGTCATTGAACATCGAGTTCGCAATCAGCCCACAGGGGTAAATCAATTTACCTTCGCTGTCATGGCCCAGTACTTTACAGTTGATACCAGTGTTTGAACGAACATCGTGCAGCGAAGGTCTCTTACCTCTTATTTGGTCCTCACTAAAAGAAAGCACATATCTTCTGTGGTTTGCGGCAAATTTCTCGAGCACATAATTCACATAGACTGTTTTCTTCAAGTCAGCAGGGGTGGTGAACCTGATCTGGCAGGTACCACGTTCATTAGAGTCATCCGATGGATCGTCCACAAATCTCCACTGTGGCTTTGTATTGAAATCCTTATGGTTGTGGAAGATGTAGTTGAAATGATCATCGGGCATGTCCTGGAAGTTATCCTTTGGCGCGGCAGTGACACAGTCCTGGTAAAACATAGTGATCTCGTCAACTCTAGAGGATTGCGCCAAGAGACAGCCACCTACAATGACAAACACCGCGGCGACAAGCAAGTATATAGGCAAAACACTCTTTGGCGTGAACACAGGGTTGATGGACGCGAGACGCTGCTGCGTGAAGTTATCCTCTTTAGGCCTCCTGTTCTTCGTCTTCACCGGTACATAGTCATCATCCTCAAACTCCGAAGCATCAACATCCTCTTCTTCGGGCACATCTTCTTGGTACTCGTGTTCTTTCTTTCGAAACACATTATTCACTTGCGTCAAATCCAACTTCACCATTTTTTTTTCCCTATCTTGCTCTCCTTTCTATGTCAAACTCCAGAACAAAAAACGGCTATACCTTTAGATTACTATCTTCTCAATGGTAATGTAGAAACTGGTGCTTTTTGGAAACGGCCTCGATGTCTTATGTAAAGACTATTCCTGATTACTGGGCACTTTTGGTGTTATTCGACTGTTATTTTTTCTTCAAACTGCGGAAAGAGCGATTTTCAAAGCCCATCACCGAGAAAAATAGGGATTGCCACAGGAATGCCGGGTAAGTGATAAATTTGGTGGGTCTCCAGAGTGATCTTGCACCATAGGCTCTATATCAGTAGCGGCTTCTGGCATGTGAAGCATAGTGGGTGTATGTTCGACCTGGGGACGTGGACTATTAGAGGTTTTATAGAGCTGTTCTTGAGGCATTGGGTAATTTGTGATGGCTGGTGGATATGAGTCCTACAGCGATGCTGGCGAGAATTTGGCCGATGTGCGGGAGGACAGTCCGATGAAGGATGTTGACGATGTTACAGTGGCTCAAAAACCTCGGTCTAGTAAGTTTGTTTTGAGTAAGTTTACCATATATGAGGCGAAGGATAGGATGTATGTGGTTGGGAGTAACAAGCGGGAGAGTATGTTCCGGATCATGGAGATTGATCTCACTGTACCATGCGAAGAGCTGAGTCTCTTAGAAGATAATGTTTTCTTCACTCGTAATGAGGTTATGGATGTGCTCTCTAGATTGGAGGATGCTAGCAGTGATGGTCTCACGAAAATACTGACGTGCGATGCTTTGCTCGGTTTTATAAGGTTTACATCTTGCTATTACTTAGTCGTGGTGACTAAGATAAGTCAGGTCGCGGTCATCGGAGGACATTCCATTTATCACATCGATGGAACAGAACTGATACCGATAATGAGTAAGAAAACATTTAAAACACCGGAGAGAAGCTCACCAGAAGCTAGACTAATGAATATTTTTAAAGATTTAGACTTGACCAAGACTTTCTATTTCAGTTTCACATATGACATAACAAACACATTGCAGACAAATTTATTAAGGGAAAAATTGAAAGCAATTGGCAGGACCGACATCAGTATACCTTACGACATATTTGGTTACAATGACATGTTTATGTGGAACAATAACCTGCTTGAACCAGTTTTGTCATGCCTTGAGAGCGTTTATGACTGGTTCCAGCCAATAATACATGGCTTCATCGATCAGGTCAACGTATCTGTTCTGGGGAAATCCGTGTACATCACTCTTATTGCAAGGAGGTCGAGATTCTTCGCGGGCGCTAGATTCTTGAAAAGAGGTGTAAATAATAATGGCTATGTGGCCAACGAAGTGGAAACCGAACAAATAGTGGCAGATATGGTACTAACTGCGTTTCACAAGTCAGGTATGGGTTATTTTGATAGTAATAGATATACCTCATTTGTGCAACATAGAGGATCTATTCCTTTGTTTTGGACACAGGAAGCCTCAAATTTAACTGCCAAACCTCCAATTGAAATTACTGTGAGAGATCCTTTTTTTAGTGCTGCCGCCATACATTTTGATAATCTATTTCAACGTTACGGCGGTGGACGGATTGACGTTCTCAACCTGATTAAGACGAAGGAAAAAGTGCCAAGAGAAACTAAACTGTTAAAAGAGTATGAGGAATGTATAAAATATCTGAACTCACTGATATATGATAATAATATGATATCATATACCTCTTGGGATATGAGTAGAGAATCCAAACAAGATGGTCAAGGTGTCATTGAATTTTTAGAAAGCTACGCTATTGATACCATAACATCCACTGGCATATTTCACAATAGCAAAGACTTCAAAGGTACGAAGATCCAACAAGGTGTATGCAGGACAAATTGTATTGATTGTCTAGATAGAACAAATGCAGCACAGTTTGTCATAGGCAAGAGGGCATTAGGAGTTCAATTGAAGTCTCTGGGAATAATTGATGATTCTTTTCTAGAATACGATTCTGATATAGTAAACATTCTAACAGAACTATTTCATGACCTGGGTGATACCATTGCTTTACAATATGGTGGATCGCATCTAGTGAATACAATGGAAACATATAGAAAGATTAATCAGTGGAAGTCCCATTCAAGGGATATGATTGAGAGTATTAAAAGATTCTATAGTAACTCATTCATGGATGCACAAAGACAAGATGCTGTTAATCTTTTTCTTGGCAATTATGTATGGAAGGAAGATCAACCGTCGCTTTGGGAAATGAACACAGATCATTATCTTCATAACGATTTTGGTCTTGAGGAGACGAAAAGAAGTTATACTCATTGGTGGAATAATCACCATGTCATTAAACTAGGAGATCTGATACGTAATGAGGTAACCGAAAAGAATAATGATATTTCAAGAGCAAATTTGATAGCAAATATAAGAGGTTATCCAGCTGCTTTTGATAATTATTGGAATGAATACTACACGACCAAGGTAGTTACTTGGCTCCATGAACTTTTTGCATACAACATGAATTCTACTAGGCGATATCATCAGCTTAAGAAATATTCAGGAAAGGATTCTTCGCCATTCAAATCTCGAAAACAGAGTTGGATTAACAAAAAGGTGAAAGGCAGTGTTATTGATAGCCCCATAGATCTTAATTCACCTGAAGATCGAAAGCTTGATGTGATTAAAGATGAGAAATGTTTAAGGATAACATCTACTGATGAACTGCTCTTTGGTAACTATCAACTGACTAGCTTAGTCAATAAAAGAAATCACATTGCAAATTTACTACATGCAGATGAAATATCATTAGAAAGAGCTACTTCTACCGGCTACGAGGATGAGCATTGTTGCTCAACTATTGAAGACAGGTTTGAAATTGAAAGATATGGTAATAATGACAACCTTTATTCAGTTATTGATATCACCACCTCCATCGGATATTATAAAGAAATTAGAGTAGATTTTGATTATTATACACGTCTAGGACAAGTTGATAGATACAAGGAGCTTGAGAACTACGAAACATATTTTGATAATCATAGCTGGGAGCCTATTATGTAAGTGGTTCCAGTTATAGTTTTGAATGTTTTTTATAGAGCATATATTAGTTTAATATTCAACATTTGCAGTCCGTTTTTAGAACATTTGTTTGCGGCTCATAAATTAAGTCTTTTTAATATATCTATAACTTCGAAAATAGTTGATGTTACTGTGAAATATCAATAGAGTGACCATTAGTTGATATCTCATTTCGGTTTTCCCGCATTATTACGTGGTATGTCGCTCAAATGCCGGTCTTAAAATAGGCCATTTGAAAGAGAAGTGATGCCTGAAAAACTGACAAAAAATTGAGATGAGTACCTGAAAATATAACTTCATGTAAAGTGGCAAATCAGTTTAAGAAATACAATTATGATATTTCTAGTATTGCGCAAATGTTATTCAGCCAGTCAAGCTAGCTACTAAGTCGCTTTTTATAATTTTAGTTGCTTCTTCTGTCCTGGTTTGATTATACCTATAGGGAACAAAATATAAAATGCAATCGAAAAATGGAGTCAAGAGGCCGAGACCTTCACATGTGTGTGACAACTGTAAGCGTAGAAAACAGAAATGTGATAAGAATAGACCTAGCTGCCGAAGATGCTTGAAACTGAATCAAACATGTGTCTATCCTGACTCAAATGGATCAAACGTGTCAAACATATCGCCAGTATCTGATAGTTCGATAATAGATGATATTAAAAATAGCAATGATGGTAACAGCAGTTTGATACATGCAGTGAATAATCAGGAGGGTAAAATAATGTACGATAAGAATAGGCATTTTAGCATTAATTCCATGCTCGATCATAGATCAAATCACTCACAATATCTTGGAAACAACATTAGGACTACAGATAGCGGAACCAGTGAGAATCCATCAACAGAAAATAAAGAAAGAACAAAGGAATTGGAATTTTCCAGCACAATGAACACAACAGAAAAGAATTACTCCGAGAATATTGCTAATATGTTAACAAACTCAAGTGCATATCAGCCAATTAATGAGATTACGCCAGAGAGTCTTTCAGCAAGTGGAAGAAAATCGCTAGAATGTAATGGAGAGACTGCATATGATAGCATATTGGCTGAAAACGATCTGGATGATATGATATTAGAGCTATTCAACCCCAACAACATGATAGTTGTATATGGTAATATGACATACATTGATTCACCATTTGCCCTTCATACTCTAGCACAACTAGATGCATTTGCAAGAGCTTTATGTGGAGCACTTCATGGTAATACAATGATAGAACTACATAGCAAGCTCTTGTTGTGCCCACAAGCTAATAACTATGCCGAGATGTTATCACAATTACAACCTCCATCTCCTGTTGCAGAGTTGAATTCAGAACTGAGTACGCTGCCTTATATTAAACAATCTATTATAAAGTGGGTTGAATCATCTGAGAAAAATCAATATTGTGCTATAGCCATTGGACTGTCTCATAAAACGGTTAGTTTGGATGAAACCATGTCTCCTCAATTGTATGCAGGTCTACAATTACTAGTCTATGACATTGAAAATAAATTCACTACAGTGGTTGAAACTGAGTATATCTTAAAAAATTTCTTTGAGAATATTTACCCTTTTTATCCATTCATGGAGCTTTGCAGCTTTAAAAGTAACCTGAATAAAATATGTGAGACGAGTGAGAACGGTAGATATAAATTCAATATCATATCAAAAAATAACACACAATCAGACTTTGAGACATTTTGCTTGTTCAATGTTGTGCTAGCAATATCTTTTAGGCAGCTAATGGTTGAGTCAGATGTTACTTTTCTAAAATCTAAGGATGTAGAGAGTGTCATTAAAAACCTTTATTCCAATTCTCAAAAGCTGTTAATAATGTTAGACACATATAAAAATACGAATGAATCGAGTTTCTGTTGCGAATTGTACGCCTTCCTATTGAGCTACCTTGAGCCAAATGCAGAATTGACATGTCTGACGCATGAAAAAATAGGCCGACTAAAAAGTTTAAATGAGATTGCTCTGACTTTGGGTTTGCATCATAACCCATCGAAATACACAAGATATTTCAACGAATTAGAACCTGACCCAAAAATTTTGAAGTTTAGGAGGAAGTTGTGGCTTGGTTTAAACACGCTAAAAATGGAAATATTAATACCAAATGGGGTGGCCAATAGACTTGACATAGACCATATGAATGCATTCATATCACCTGAAAGAAGCTTGGCAAAAATTTTACAAAATGATTTTCACTCTATTGGGGAAATTGATGCCAGCATACTACAGCGCTATGATAATAAATATCAACTGCAATTAATTTTAAATGAATTGGTTATTAGTTGTACACCAGTTAGTAATAATGTCCATTTCGGGGAAGTTGTACAAAATCTGAAAAGAGCTAAGAATTTTTTAATTGCTAATTTTTCAATAACAGACTGTGAAATGTTAGAAGACCAAACACTATTATACAAAGTAGATCCTAACATAGAAATTAATCTCAAGTCGACAAAAAATGTAGAGTTGATTATTAATTATATCAATGGCTATACGTGCATCATGTGTGTTTATTTTGTCTTAGCTACGAAATTTGAGGAATTGAGTAGACAAGACTGGAGAAAGTATGAAAAGTACTATCACAAATTTTTAATAGAGGCGATTGAATCCAATGTCAAACTGGATACCCTAGTAATGGGTTATCTTGAAGGCAAATATGCTAAGTTCATTGACACTAAGCATAGATACGTGCTAGATAGAATTGTATCAAATTTAGTGATTAAGTTATGGACTTTGAAAAGTTGTTTTTTGACAAGATTTTCTTACAAACGTTATGTCACTGAACGCTTAGAGCGCAAATATAGAGCAGAAAAAATGGCATATCCTGAAGCAAATCTATTGCCAGTACTCATTAGAATAATCAATTTATTAAATGTCCAAATGTACAGATCAGTTGAACTACTCAGGTCTAATATATCTGCAGAATATTATACACGTTCTTATTGTTCTCCCATGTTTCAATACATCGTCAATATAATTGAGAAAGGAAAACTAGTTGAAGTGGTGAATAAGTTTTGGGATAGAACTTTCGAAGCTGCAAATGTGCCTTCATTACTTTTAAAAAGTGTGAATATGAAGTGGGGCCTTGACATGAAGAATCCACAAATAATAAAGTACCATTTAATAAGCCCTGAAGGGCTACAGTGTATGAATAAGAAACTTCTAGAAGGTATTGAAAATGTATTAAATGTACATTTAGTGGATTGTCGTGACTGTGAGGCCATATGGGATTCCAATGAAGTTGCAGATACAGCCTCCACCGAAAGTGGAAACTTTGATCAGTTTTTTGAAACCAACTTTGATTTATTCTTGGGTGCTTTTAACAACTCCCTGGGGGATTTTCCAAAAATAACATTTGACTAAAAAATGCTAACAACCTCTACAAACTATATTAATTAAATTATACTAAGTATCTGCCAATATTTATTTTTTATAATTCAATGTGAATGAATTTTATGACTACTCTAAAGTTGTTGTGCACTATAGTAGTTGGTAATCCATCCTGTTTTAATTTTGAATAATGCACTCTTTTGTGCGTGCTCATCTCAAAAGGTCTGAAAATCACCAAAATGGGAAGATGTCAAATTAATGTGATGAGAAAATCAACATTGCATCGAATAAAGGATTACATGCAGATAAAGATTCAGAATTACATTATTGTAACGTCCCAAACTTAAATAGCAAATATTACAGATTGTTGGCACCAATGATGAATACTCAATGATGAATTTGGTTAATAACTTTAGTAAACTGTTTCCAAGATGTCTCACGACTGGGTTATATTTATGGTCATTATATGCAATTGTGGTTTGTATACACGTCATTAGGGCAAGAGTGGTACTTCCATTGGTTTTCACGATTGCAATGGTTGCTTTGTATACTTATGCAAAGCTCATATATGTTGGACCTGGTACGACAAAGGAGTATTCGATATTGAGAGTATATGACTTGAACGCAGCAGAGAGTGGATTTGAGTTACCACCAGAAATGCTGGTGAAAAGAAGTTATACACAAAAGAGAAATGGTAGATTTAGGGTTTGTAAGAGCTGTAGTAGTTGGAAACCGGATAGATGCCATCACTGTTCAACTTGTAATGTATGTGTTCTAAAAATGGATCACCATTGTCCGTGGTTTGCGGGATGCGTTGGTTATAGAAATCAAAAGTTTTTTATCCAATTCTTGATATATTGTACTGTTTACAGTATATTAGTGCTGATATTAAGTTCTATGGAAATTTATACATGGTTTAAAGGAGAGTTCTTTGAGGTAGAACTCATAAACTTTACTTTACTATCTCTATGGTTACTGGCTCTTGTTGTTTCGATATCTATAACAATATTCACAGTATTCAGTATTAGTCAAGTGTGCCAAAATCAGACCACAATTGAATTATACAGTTTGAGGAGATACAACGAAGAGGTCGCATTTTTAAATGAATTTTCTAATGAACCGATAAAGGGAACAATCAATATATTTGATCTTGGGAAGAAGCTGATAAACTGGGAAGAAGTTATGGGGTATTCTCTCATTGAGTGGGCCTTGCCAATTTCACGGAGACCTTCTTCACTCGATCTTGAGGGATCTCATAGTCATGGATTGTTCTTCAATGTCAATAAAAACGTTAGTAAAACTATGAATGAGAGTGTAGATTTGCAGGATAGGTTACTCCGTCGACTGACTCCGAGATCTTCGCTTGATGTAGATAGATCAAATTTTGTCTAACTGGTTTTTTTATTTCTCGCCTTCATATTATATGCATTTTCTTGGCATGATTAAATAACATTCTTTCACAACAATTATCTTATCAGTACAGTTTTATTGGGTTGATTTCTAAATACAACGCAATAAATGAAATTTGTCTATTATTATTTGATATATCTATGAAGCAATAACTAATATTTAACTGATTTGGCTAATAATACAATGATAATGAATGTCTTACTATTAGAAATTTAAAGTAAGAATGCAGAGAGTAGGCCTATTCCTTGAAACTTCGCGAGTTGGAAAGGTATGCAATAACGGGAGTACTTTACCAATCATAGCAGGAGAGCGATGAAGCCAATGATTATAGTTGAGAACTGAATAGTCAAGCTTGATGATCCGCCTTGGTAGATACTTACAACATGAGAAGTCGTTGTATTGCCTGGATGTACTGTTGATAACGTTGATGCTTGAACAGAAGTGTATAGGGAAATTATGGCTGGTGCAGTGGAGGTTGTTTCTACTTTACCAGACACAATATTGTTCGTTGGTTTAGGTGAGGAGCTGGATTTCAAAGTAGAAACTGGCTCCAGAACACCAATATCAGTTACAACAGCAGATTTAGTACTCAAAGATTTGCTAGCTGATACTTCAACAGAATGGGCAACAGAATTTGAAGATTTTGAGGATAATGTGCTCACAGCTTCAAGATCACCATACACCGATTTAGATGCCGGCTTGGTACTATAGTATACTTGCTCAGAAACACTCAGTTCTGTTGATTTTACCTTAGAGGATGTAGATGCTTTTGTGCTAGAAGTCTGCTTTGTGGATTGAATAGTTGAAGCAGCTTCCAAGAATTCGTATTCGCTCAATTGCTCAGAAATGGTGCTTTGATAAACACTTGCAATTGTTGAAAGTTGTGTTTCGTTATCTGCTTTTTCGCAAGTAGGGCACACAGTTTTGGTTACTGTTTGTTTCAAGGATTGTGTGGTTGTAGTGTTTGTAAATTTGGAAGTACTGCTAGAGATAGAGGAGGATGTGGCTGCGCTGGAATAGTCCGTTTGACTGCTTGAAATAGTCGTAATTGTTGAGTTGTGGTACATTATAGATGATGATGATGTTGAGTTTGTAAATTCATCCGGTCTAGGAGTTGGCGTAGCAGTTGGAGTTGAGGTGGTGGTATCATTTCTAACAATCTTCGATTGTATCATCATCTTTGAGCTCGTTGTACCATTTAGAGTTGAAACTGGAATCCATACACCATACTCACTAACAATAGCTGAAACAGTAGAATGGTCTAGACTGTATGTTGGGATAACTTCAAGTGATTTAGTAACATTGGATGCTGTACCATTAGTGTATGCTGGCAATGGTGTCATGGTTGAGTTCTTAGAAACATCAGGATTTGGAGTCGAAACATTGATGTGAGAAAGATTGTCTAATGGAGCTGCGTATAAGTTTGTATTGATGTTAATTTCCGATGGGTCAACAACATCTCTCTTAGATAGGTCATTTGCTGGATAACTAATATTCAGGTTGTTGGAAATAGTCTTTGAATATAGTTGAGAAGAATAGTAAGTGATTCTCACATACTCTCCACCACTGAAACTAGAGTTAAATAGGACGTCGATTTTAGAGTTGGTGGAGTAGTCGTGTACAGCAGTCAATGGCACAGTTGCCAAAGGTTGGTTAAATTTGTTCAGTTTGGTAACAACTTTGAAGGTGGTCTTTGAAGCATCGAATTGATAAGCGTTGGGAACAGAGGGCGTAGATTGAATTCTGATAGGTCTTTTAAACTGAGAGATTGGAATATCAAGAGTAAACCAAGCAGTGTTGTTAGTTTGGTAAATGCCACCATTTGTGTTAATTTTGGTTGGATCTGTTGCTAAGTAGTTGATGTTACGAACAAACTCGACATTGTCGCCATTGGTAAAAGTGTAAGATACAGAACCGGGACTTCTTATTTCTGACAAACCCTTTGAAGAAAGCTTACATAAGAAATTGAAAGTGGTACTAACATTTTGCAAAATGTTGCTGTCAACCAATTGAATGTCAAAATTGTTGGAGTCGTCGGCTTTGTTAATGGAACCAATTATCTTGGAGTTATAAGACAATGGAAAATCACCAGAAGGAAAAGAATCAAACTCATCAGGAACTGTGAATGGAATGGAATTTTTAGCATCTTGAGGGACAAACACTTGACCTTGAATCAAAAACCAATGACTAGGGTCTGTGCTGTTGTTTGAGCCGGAGTGTGTATCGAATACTTGTATATCGGTTAGAAAGCCTTTTTGCGCATTGGCAAATATAGATGTACTAATGCTCATAAAAGTGAGCAGAAATGTAGTTGTAAATTTCATTGTGTTATTGAAATATGATCAATAGATGTGTGTTGTCTGCTTTGGTAGCTTTGAATTGGTAAGGTTTGGAGTGATATTTATTTAATTGTAATGTTTTTTGTTGTGTATTATTTGAATAGGTTAGATAAGGCAAACTGGAAAAGAAAGTATTTCTTATGACCTTCTGAATTGAGATAAAATCAGGTTCTTTATATATGACTACAATAAAATAAATCTTTTGCCAAACTTGGTTAATTTCTCAATGCCAGCATATGCTTCAGATGGTATTCATTCCTACTTAGGAATACCGTACCAGTTTTCTGATAACCAATGCAACATTCCTTGTAAAAGCACGGGCACTTTCTCGATAAATGCACATAGCTCTTACCAGCAAATTCCAAAGAAAGGTAGAAAAAAGAGGAGGTCTTAATCAGCGATCTCGAGGACCTGTTCTCATTAATGGGCACGCATTAACGAACACCGATATGTATTGCAGGTACAGTGTAAAAAAACGGTATTTAACTACCAGTCTGAATAGTTACTGTTTGTTACCGTACTTTAAACTATCATTGTACGTCGATTTCTAGGGTAGATCTAACTTCACGCAACAATGCTGGTAAAGATTTACGCTATTTGACTCAATTTAGAGAATGTGAGACCAGCAGATCTACAAAAAATCGGGTTCTGATAAATCTGGCACAGCAGGTTCTGAGGAAATGCCCTCTTCCTTGAAAGTTTAGGGACACCAGAATAACACTGCATAAAGGACTGTGCACTATTCGCTGTGGACTAAACTAATTTGTGCAGGATTTGTTTGGAGCAGAGCAACTAACCTAGAAAATGCTGTACATAATGATTTGTAACTTTTTTATTTTTCTCTGGGAGCTCCCAGAAAACATTGCACGATTAAGTCCAAACTGAATGTATAGAAAAAATAAGATGGCTGGAAGTTGCTGGCTAGTGATAGTTGAGAATCTTAAAATCATTGCTGGGTTACTGATTTCGATGGGTTTTTTTGCAAGCCAGATATCTATCAATACAAGAAGAACTAATTTGTAGGCGGTGTTATGTTCTCCTTCAAACCTCTTCGCCATTTAAATTGTCTATTCTTGAATGGCTGACTCTTAGCATGTATTCTGGTCGAGTGAATTGGTATGAATGAATACGTTCTGGTGAAAAGTCTGGTTCGTAATTTCTGTTGAATCAATTGAGTTTGTTGAGCCACAAGCGTAATTGGTAGTTAGTAGGAGATAAAATTCAGGAGGCTGTGCTTGGCCTTGTCTATTAGCAGAAGCAATTTTACTTGTCGAAATGCTGTCGATACCATCAGCAGTATGACAGGTCGACCTTGTTCAGCATAGGCCTATTATTGCCCTGAACCAAAAACCAAAGGCTGGATCATCAAAATGCGTAGATATATGGAAGATAGAAGGACGACATTGATTTTGTGGGTAGAATTACAATATTGAGAGAGGAGTCTAGATTGGATAAGTCTATAAGCGTTTCTTGTTCAAATCTTGCAGTTGTATATGCCTGTTCATCTTTCTAGGTATATTACACAATTACAAATAGCAGAATAAGTAGTCTTTATGTCTAGTCGAGCTGGTACAACAACTTTTCTTTTGGATAATGGCCATATGTCATAATTCCTTCTTCGAATACCTAAAAAAGTTTAATTTTCGGATAATTATGAAGGATCCGAAGCTAGTTGACAAAAAGCTCGAACCCATCATTATTCATCTGTATAGTTGACCACCAATATCCGGTTTTAGTAGGCACTAATAAAAAAGAACTTAAGATTACATGTATAAGTGATTATTACTCATTTGCCCAGCTCATAACATTTGAATTGTGCATACAAAGGAATCGAGTATTGAGGATACTACATACCGAGAGTAGTGTTGTTTGATGGTACTCCCGATAATAATTGGAGTTGGTGTAACGCTGGTAGCATGGACCACCCAATCGGCTCTCCGAGCTTGGCAGATCTATAGAACTCTTACTCCAGGCATGATAGCAGCTATGAATGGGATCAAACTAACAAATTTTCGCTCGAAATATGCATCAAAATTTCACAGCGACAGGTTAAACCCGGGGTTAAAAATGCAACTAAACAAATGGGAAGGAGGATTTTATCATCCAATGTCAGAATCAGAGGCTTTAATGATACTAAATATTACTCAAAAGGAAATTATGAGTTTGAATACTCCATTACTAAAGAAAAAGCATAGGCTAGCAATGCTTAAAAATCACCCAGATAAAGGTGGAAGTCCATATTTATCAGCAAAAATCAATGAAGCAAAGGAATTATTAGAAAAAAGTGTACTAACTAGGAAATAGTCAACGGTTGATCGTCTGCATGAATGGGTCGCCTATCGGTATTCTACTATTAGAATAATTGCACAAAGTTTCACATATTCTAGAAGACAACTAGCCTTACAAAGGTAACGAAAAGTCTATGTCATGAATTTAGAGCTCTTGATTCTTTTTTTCATAGCATTACAAATTGGTAAAGGTATATGTAAACGGTCCAAGGATATGCAAAAGAAATACTCATACACAACAACTTTCAAGACACTATCCAATGTAGTAATGTTAAATATTTTTTAATTGAAACTATGATTGTATTTCGAGTGGAACTAATTCTTTATTCGAGTTCATCGGTTTCGTTAATGGATAATGTTTTAATTGTTAGTTATCTTACCATAACTCGCCATCACTAAATACGTTGTGTGGTGCATCGATTAATGTTTGAGTCGGCATATCATTTTTAACTCCGAATGTTTGCTCAAAGGATGGACCAGTGGTTTCTGAATCATCTCGGCACTATAAGATTGAAGTATGTATTTTATGTAATAGGTTTCGTTAATATAACGAACGGATTCTTGAAGAGATTTATCTGATAGTTAGCCTTTATCAGTAAGCGCAGTGCAAGCCAGAGTTGATATTCCTGGGAGAGACCAATATAGGTCAAGACTTTATGATGATTACAGCAGATCTAATATGGGATGAGAATCTTGATAATGATTGTGAAGTGTCAAAAGACATATGGGAAGACGATACATTCATAGATAAGAGTTATTTGAAAGTTGTATTGCCTAGCTATGATGGGGTTGATACTCCGATAGTATATCATTTTAAGTTGAATGATGATTTGAAAATAAATTCAATCAAAATACCCACAAATTCCATCGGTAACCTTGGTAAGTTCGGTCGATTGAATACTTGTTCCTTAGAAGCCGTATCAGGAGAACCACCTGTTCTTAAAGAGATTATTATTAAGATCGATGAAAGATTGTATGACAAACTAGCACTTCTACCTAAAGCTAATGAAAAAAAACAATACTTTCAAATTAAGTATAATCTGGTGAACAAGCAGTCTGTGGTACACGAAGGTAATATATGGGGGCATGTTTGTGAAGTAGTGGAGACTAAACCATTTAGTCAAGGTGTTATCGATTTTAGTGTTACTGACATTGTATTAATTAGGAGTAAAATACTGTCAGTAGCAAATAAACATGATAGAACTTTAGTTAATTTACAAGCATTTCACAATTTATCAAGGATACCTTTAAAGTGTCTTCATTACCCTGTTGAACGCTCTCTTCTTCTTCCTGAACCTCCTTTTGATGATGATGACTCTATTTATGTATTTTTTCCTTATGACTTGTTATCAAAATTGAAAATATCAAGCGGCTCGTTTGTACGTCTGTCAAACTCTAAAAATTCTGTATTAGTACGAGCCTTCCTTTTACAGTCCCCTAATCATTATGTTGTTGATGGCATATATACAACACCATTTGTGTTGGCCCAATTTGATGAATTACCACTTGTTGAAGTTGAACCAGTATATAATAATGAATTAGTCTTTCCCACAGCATCAGAGGTAGTCATCTCAAAAGTTGGAAATGTATTGCACACACAAAAGAGATATCAGGAGCTTATTTTACAAAAGCTTAGATATTACTTTTTAACAGCAAGAAGAATACTCAGTAATGGTAGTTTAATACCAATCACTATTGATTCATCATTTGATGAAATAATCTTAGATGATATCGATTTGGATGTCAACACTATAAAATCAGATGATGATTGTATTGTTTGGTTTGTGGTAAGTAACAGCAAATTTGAGAACATTTCAAACTATGATCCGAAAGCTGAATTTTTTGTTGATCCGAAACATACAAAACTAATTACGTCAGCGATGGAGAATAAAAGTTTAAGCTCAAACACTTTTAATTCTGTTTTGAAATACTATGGTCTTCCAGGTGTATTTCACTACCGTCCTGATATATTTCCTGTTGTGAATGATATTAAAAATGTAATCAATACACATGCGGAAGCTAATAAAAAAGTACCTAATCTGCCAATGATATTAAACCTATCTTCAAATGTGCCAAAAGTGGGTAAAGCAAGTATCCTAAGAAGCATAGCTATCGATCTTTCATATCAGTTTGTTGATATTGATACTTTATCAGTAGTATTTTCGTCAGGGTCATCAGATATTGCCACAACTTTTTTGGGATATCTTAAAGGCAAACTCGAAAATCTGCTACCCTTCACTGGAAATACGATTATACTAATCAAACATATTGATCACATATTGAAAAAAGTTGATCAAAATCAGGATATACAACAATCCAGACAAGTTAAAGCACTAGAAGGTGATCTAATATCTTTCATTAAATCTTACTCAAGGATATATCCAGGTGTTGTATTAGCGTTTACATCAGCTAGTATTGATAACCTACCTGAGGGCTTCCGATCAGAAATTAAGTTCGATTATGTTGTTCATCCGCCCAATGAAAAACAGCGGCGAAGTATAATTGATGAGCTTTTGTCAACATCAGATCTCTTTCAAAAGTATGGTAACAGGAAATTACGTATTCAGTGTTCTAATGAGATAGATATTTCTACATTATCTTTGCATTCGGCGGGGTTGTCACCCTATGATATACAATATATTATTAGTTTGGCTGTGGCAGATTCGTTGAGAAAATGTAACAACTATCTGTTGTGGAGACAAAATAAAATAAAGGTGGATATGATATCTATACAAAATGCACTAGAAAAGGTGAGAAGTGATTATTCCGCTTCAATTGGTGCACCAAGTATACCGAATGTAACCTGGGATGATGTTGGTGGGTTGAGTTCTGTCAAGGATGCTATAATGGAAACTATTGACTTACCATTGAAACATCCAGAATTATTTGGGTCAGGTCTGAAGAAGCGAAGTGGTATTTTATTTTATGGTCCACCAGGAACCGGTAAAACACTTCTTGCAAAAGCAATTGCAACAAATTTCTCGCTGAATTTTTTTAGTGTGAAAGGTCCAGAGCTGTTAAATATGTACATAGGTGAATCTGAAGCAAATGTGAGAAGAGTATTCCAGAAGGCGAGAGATGCCAAACCGTGTGTAATATTCTTTGATGAAGTTGACTCTGTTGCACCAAAAAGGGGAAACCAAGGAGATTCCGGAGGTGTTATGGATAGAATAGTCTCTCAACTATTAGCAGAATTGGACGGAATGAGCTCTGACGGTGATGGTGTTTTTATTATAGGTGCAACAAATAGGCCTGATTTATTGGATGAAGCACTTTTAAGGCCGGGTCGTTTTGATAAACTAATCTATTTAGGTATTGCAGATACCAGAGAAAAGCAGGCTAATATAATGAGGGCTTTGACAAGAAAATTCAAAGTGAGCTCTGACATAAACTTTGATGAACTTGTGTCTGATTTTCCATTTAATTATACAGGTGCCGACTTTTATGCTCTTTGCTCAGATGCAATGTTGAAGGCCATGACTAGAATATCGAAGGAAATTGATGAGAAAGTTGACAAATATAATCAAGACAATGGTACTAGTATATCAATACGATACTGGTTTGACCATGTATGCTCTGATGAAGATACTGATGTTATAGTTAAGAAGGAAGATTTTTTAAATGCTAATAAAGAGCTGATACCAAGTGTTTCCCAGCAAGAGTTGGAACATTATAAACAAATCAGGGCTAATTTTGAGGATAGTAAGTAGTTTTTTTTACTACATCAGATATTTCATACAACACTTGTATAAAGCAACAAAAGAAATAGCTCATATTCATAAAGAAGATATGTTGAAAGATATCTTATATCCAACAAGATAAAAATTCATTGTTGGTTTGGTAGTGCCAAAACTTGTAATGTATTGTTTTTATTTATTCGATTACGAAATGAATGACAAGTGAAAGAGATACTTAATACAATGCTACTGTGATCGTAGCTCAAAAAATTGAGGTCACTAGAGATAATGGAATCAAGTTAAGCGAGTTTACCTAAAGTATACGAAATGGCATGGGATATGCATCATAATATGTCTATATTGTTGATATTTGAACTTGATCAACAAGTTAATATTTTATCAAAAGATATATATATATTATATGTTATTGGTTACATTTCTATATGTGAAAGTAGCGCTCTCTTACTAAGTGTGAAGGTTACTATAATGCACATTGATAGAGTAAAATTAGAATGCAATATCTGTTACAGTAGTTGAAAAATGCAATGCAGTAGTGGAGTTTTCGTTAATTATTTGGATACCCATTTCTTTGTATCTCTATAAGAATCGTGAGTGTCCTTGTATAGTTGTCTTTCAAATTCGTCCAGTTTGAGTAAGAATCTAGTAGAAGCTGCCAAGTTAGTAGCCTGGCTAGTACCAACAGATGAACCAATTCCTGAATTGTTGGCAGATCTAGTTGTTAAAGAAGAAGTACCGTTAATGGACGCCAGGGGTCCTGATCTATCCTCGTTTGCACTATTCTGCTGAAGTCTTAATGCATCAAGCAAGGCACTTCTGTATTTGTTCCCGTACTCGGTATCTATCGACACACTGCTGGCATAGTTGTTTATCTGCTGTGCTCTTTCAAGCAGCAGCTCATACACTATTTCACCTAGGTCTTTGTCACTATAGAGCGCTATCCATTTAAGAGCCATGTCCAAGAAGTAAGGGTTTATCGCGTGTAAATCCAGCGACTTGGGATCTGTCTTAATCGCATTTATTACTTTGTTCGAGAACATATCAGGCGTAAGCAGCTCTACGAAAGCATCACCGCCATCCTCTTCCTCTGCATTAGGGTCCATGTCCTCCTGTTCCTGGCTATCCGCACCTACAATGGCCAACACCCGCGCCAACCACAGTGGCAAAGAAAGCTTTGTATTCTTCCGTATCGGTTTCCCTGGGTTATTCTCCAAGTACCCTAGCCCCGGAATCTCATAGTTAAACTTACAAGGAACTTCAGTAGAGTCCACTAGTATGTCATCTATATCATAGTAGCCCATCAGTCGACTGTCTGTCGTACTTAGTCCCCGTATGTATTTCGATACAATCCCGTTGAAATAGAAATGTATTGCCGCCACTGGCACGATTCGCAGTTACTACTGTATAACCGAAATGAAACTATAAGAGTGTGGATGACGCGTCAGCCGTTATACTTATCAGAATTAAAATGAACGCGTAAAAGTCCGTACACCACTATATTACACATGTAGTTTCCGTGCACAGCTATGACATATTAGCCCTTAATTGAAGTCGAAGGGTGAACAGGCTTTCATATAACAAATAAAATAGTACTCTCTGAAGTAAATACAATAAGGACAGTGCTGCTTTGTGGTGGTAATACAACGTATAAGTCATAATCGATGGGTTTTGTCTTGTTTATTTGTGGCCCTCAAACCGCCATCGAAGTGTGAGCGTGCTCGGTGTTTGTTCCATCCGTCCGGTCTCCGATGACTCGTAGATGAAGTGCTCATCATTCTCCAGGCCTCTTGTATATCAATGAGAACCTCACCTATTGCTGTCAAAGCAAAAAAAGATGAGCATCCCTTTCTCTTGAAATGTGTGATCTTTTGGGTTTGTAGAAAGGTACAGTGTTTGTGGCTTTTAGGATTAAACCCCGAATACCCAGATGTCCTGTTCTAAAGAATGGGCACACGACTCTCCACCTCTAATTCTCTTTGACGTTGGAGTAATGTGATGAGGGGACTTGACAAGGAACTTGTGTATGTTTAGGAGGAATATATATTGTGTAACAGATTCTTGGAAAGTCCGACTTTTCCCACCTCGTCTTGCTACCGAAGCAGCTTGTCTGTCTCACTCTTTCTCGCCTTCATTTAGGAAATCTAAAAAGTGAAGGACAACCTATTACAATACAAATAAGCGATATCCTGGGACTACAGGTATAAAAGAGTTCATCATCGAAGAAAAACGAGGATAAGATGGTTTGCGACACGTTGGTTTACCACCCTACGATTACTAGGTTAATCAAGTTTTTGGATACCACCGCAGGCAGGGAGAAAGCGCTGCGTTTATTACAGTATCTATGCAGGTTTTTGGCTGTGCAGCAGAGTTCCGCGTTGGCGAAGGGCCTGCAGGTGCAGTTCACCATGGTTCGTAAGATTTTGCGTTTCTTGAAGCCATTGAACCACTTGCAAGCTGCCTCGAAGTTTTACGATAACAAGCTTAATGGTGATGATATTCTACGTGTCGGTAATGTCATAAAGAACCTTGCCTACGCCGGGTACTTGACTTTTGATCAAATAAACTTGTTGCGGATCTTGAAGCTTGTGCCAGTGACTCAGTTCACCGGCAAGAAAGTGCCAAAGCTGGCTAATTGGTTCTGGTTCGTCGGTTTGATATCGGGGCTGGTAATGGATGTCCGTAATATACACACATCTCAAACTAAGATTTTGACCATTGCATCTAAGGCTAGCAGTGTTTCTCCAGATGGCTCAGATGTCGAAAAGCCATCTGATGCTCAATTCGCCGAAGAAACCAAGGCCGCATACGTCACAGCATGTAAGCAAAGATACGCTGCGATTAGAAGATTAGTCTGGGACTCGTTCGATACCTTTATTGTGTTGAACAACTTGGGCTACTTGTCCAGCAGTGAGGATTCTATTGGTCTGGCCGGTGTTGTCACCTCTCTACTAGGCTTAGAGGACTTATGGAAAGGTACGAAATAAGGATAGGGAACATTATGGACAATATAATTTGGTTGTATATATGTAAATGGCTTCGAGCTCAACATTTCTTCTTAATTTGTATAAATTGATTTAGTTCCTTGGTTTAGCAGTTATGATGAAACTCAAACAACAATAACTGCTTAATGCGCAAAATAATATTCAACAAATAAAATGAACAATATTTCTAGATATTGCCGTCGCAATCATATATAAACAATCAATGCCATAAATCGTACTGGTGCCAAATAGTGGGTTATGTAATTTTTGTAGTATATGTTTTGGTTGACTTTGTTAACCATGGAATGGTTTTGAGAAAGATAACTACGACAGGAAAGCGTAGACAATAACAACACTTAGCAGAGCATGGAACTGAGTTAACATTACAATAAAATCAGCATATAAAAGTTGCAGTGGTTCCTCTAATGACATAGTGAATTACAAGTGATAAATAATGAGACTAATTATTTGCTGTTAATTAGGGATATATCACGACAATTGAGGATCAAAAACACAAAATAGAATACTACTACTTAGATTAAAGATGTACTTACTAGTACACACACTAAAGCTACGCTTCAATAATTAGTAAAACTAGTAAAATAAAACAAAGTGAAAGTACATACATAATAGTACATGACATGCAAATATTAATCCTGGAGTAGAAAGTGTCGATAGAGCAGAAGTGAATTGATCTATATTAGCCTTGCATTTCTCTTGAGTTGAAAACAGCCGAAGATGGCATTGATTCGAACGATTTGTGAAAGCGACTAGAAAGAATGGTTTTTATTTCAGTTATATCAAATATGTGTCTTATTAATCCAAAAAATACTCTAAAATAATTATTTAGTTTTTGACTTATTATAGATTATGTGGCATAAATTTATTTAATATCTATCGAGAAAATTGGACATGCATTATAATCGGGATGGAGAGATAAAATTTTTGAATAACACTGAGTTATCCTCGATCATAGTGCTCATCATGAAATAGCTTATTAATAGCTTACAAATATGAGAGAAAGTGTGGACTACTATTCCAGATGCTCCGATCGGTTTGTCACACTGTATAAACAATCCAAATCAGTGTGTAAATACTTATGAAAGTTATTTAGGTCTACTAGTGTATTAGTTCAAATTTTAATTGCACTGCTTTAGTGCAGCTTGGGTTTGAGTATATACATTCGAAGTTTACCTAAACACAATATATAATATTATTATTCTTTATTCCATCGGGTGCTCTGTAATCCTCATGAAATAAAATATACTATATCAGCCAGAAAACATAGTTGGTTCGATAGCTTTATATTCACATAATAGCCAAATTATGACTATTTAACCTATGTGTCCACAATTTGAAACTCACTGAATATGGTTTACTATGTAGATTTGACAATCATTTCATGATTAACATATCCACTTCTACACAATTGGAATACTACAATATTAATCTTGCCCAACATCTGGCTTTATATTTGATCCTAAATTTTAAAGACTAGTTTTTATTTTGCTATGTTGACTGGTTTTTCTCTATATGTAACATACACGGTTAATTTAACCTTGAAAATTTAACCAAATAATTATAATGTTGTAGCTGTTATAAGAATACATTAGTTTTGGAAAGTGTGCTCCTATTAAGTCAAATGGTTATTAAGTTATATGCTTGGTAAAAAAAAACAATAATAGTGTAGTACTCAAAAGGCAATCAATGAGTGCAGCAGTTTTTTAGCGGCATTTTTGTTATTACTCGATAGCTCTTTTGTTTTGGTTTTTTGAATTCATATTCGATATACCTATTACTGGAATATGGTACAAATCTGATAAGGCTCTCCTCAAGATAATACCTTTGCAACAAGGCATCCGTAATTGTTGATTATTTTAGCCCACTTTTCTAACACAGGACTGAATACTATCATAAATCATCCAGATTCTCTGAGAGAATTCTGGTATTTAGAGTTACTAGTAATTATTTTTATATTATCTTTAATACTAATCTGCGAAGCGAATTTACCATTTATCCTTTATTGAAGTACAACGACGGAAGCATAACAAGGAATATATTGTAGTTTCAAATTAATGGAATTCTAATATCAATAGCGGAAATTAACAATTTTATTATTTTCAGTAGTTCTACGAATTTGATGACATGTATTAACCTATTTAAACTCTTCACACCAAAATTAATAACCGTATTTGTAAGCAGCTACCCAAATTATACAAAATACAGTCGGTTCCATAACATTGCCCTTTTATTTGTAATTAATACAAACTAAACACACCAAACTAATTCGTAGCAATATCATACATACGATAAGAAGTAAAGAGCCAGTAGCAATGTAATATTGGTTGCTTAAAGAATTTGCTATCATTCGAAAAAGTTGGCCTTAAAGCACTAGACTACTGTAAAAGAGATAAGGATATATGTTAATATATCCAGCCTGAATACCGTGAGGCCATTAAATAAGTCACGAAAATCTATGTTAATGGTGTAACATATAATACTAATATCGGTATTTATTTGAAGACCGGCACTTTCTTAATTAAACAACTGTCCCTTTAAGAATCGAAATACAGGAGTTTGAGACAAATTATAGCTAATTAATTATCTGGACTTGTAAATTCTTGATTCTAGACTACTTTTCCCCATTCAACATATTCTGAGAAAGATATGTTTGAGAGCCTAATAACTGCTTAGCATAATACTAGAAAGATATAACCATGTATTACAATTTTCTTTGATACTGCCGCCAATTTACAGTAGTATATCCGGTTTGTGATTCAAATCTTTGATTTTATTTATTCGCTTTCTGGAAGAGATTCAAAATAGTCCTGCACCAGTCGTGTGATGGTTTAATCATCTTCAAGTTTGTGTAGTAGCCATTTATATCTTGAAGTGTAAAAAGATAAACACTTAGTCAAGTTTCACTGAATAACAGTGCGATATAATTAATTAGTGTGCTGGACATTACTGCTAGGAGTGATCCTGTGGCTGCCATCT